>Ga0315273_10004824_pt1 | contig 16594 bp, 13 predicted proteins | sample YL17G02_0_MG_FD_205753 | JGI IMG/M metagenome (GOLD analysis project Ga0315273, IMG submission 205753) | Sediment microbial communities from Yellowstone Lake, YNP, Wyoming, USA - YL17G02_0 | ecosystem: Environmental > Aquatic > Freshwater > Lake > Sediment | place: USA: Wyoming | collected... | reverse complement strand
CGACGGTGATCCGCGCCAGGCCCTGCTTGCCGAGTGCGACCCCGGGAAGCGAGGGGCGATAGACGTAGTCGGGCCGGCCGTTCACGGCGACGACGTCGACCTCCGGGATCGCGCGGCGCAGGGCATAGGCGGCGGCGAGCCCGGCGAAGCCGAGGCCGAGCACGACGATCGGGTCAGCGTCGCGACCGCGGTGCGCGGAGAACAACGGACCAGCGCCGAGGGTTGTTTGGTTCCGCGCTCCGCGCGGTGCTGGAGATTCCGATCGGGCCGAGTGCGTCCCGATCGGAATCTCCAGCGCTTCTCGGAATTTGCGGCGTTCGTACGAAGACTTGCTCATATCAGGCGTCCGACGCGGTAGCCGTCCTCGATCGCCTCCGCCTTCGAGCGCGGCTCGAACGCATCTCCGATCGTGTAGACCTCTTTCGCCAGGCCGCGGCACGACACCGCGAGGTCGTTCACTGGCTCGCGCCCGAAGGCGCAGATGACGACGTCGGCCGGTACCTTGACCTCCCGACCGCTGACGATCGCGACGACTCCCCGGTCGTCGATCTCGCGCACCGTAGCATCCAGGATCAGCTCGACCCCGGCCTCCGCGAGCGCCCTCTGCAGGGTGACGCGCCGGTCGAAGAGACCCCAAAAGTAGCGGGCGCCGAAGATCCCTGGCGTCTCCGAGACGAGAACCGTCCGCAGCCCCTGGCGCGCGAGCGAGAGAGCCGTCTCCGCCCCTTCCCAACCGCCGAGCACCACGGCCCGACCTTTGAGGGGCGGCTTTTCCTCGAGATAGCGATCGACCATCATCACGTGCGGCAGGTCGATGCCGGACAGCGCCGGCACGAGGGGGCGGGAGCCGGTGGCGACGACGACGACGTCGGGGGCGAGGCTCTCCACGGTCTGCGCCGTGACCTCCTCGCCAAGGCGGGTCTCGACTCCGAGCTTGTCGAGCTGGTTTCGGTGCCACGTGACGATGTGCTGGAGGTCGATGGTCTCGACGTAGGGAATGTCGCCGGCGATGTTCACCAGGCCACCCAGCCGGTCCTTTCGCTCGTGAAGGAGCACGTCGTGGCCGCGGAGGTGCGCCACCCGCGCGCATTCCATTCCCCCGGGACCTCCTCCGATCACCAGTACCCGCTTCCTCTCCGCGGCCGGCGGCAGCTGTTCCCACCCGTCGCTTTCACGGTGGAAGGCGGGATTCACCGCGCAGAAGCACCGCTTCGCGAGATAGAAGAAGGAGACGCAAAAGCCGCAAGACGTGCACTGACGCACGTCCTCGTACGCCCCGGCCATTGCCTTGCGCGGATAGTCTGGATCCGCCCACGCCGGTCGTCCGAGCCCGACGATGTCTGCGGAGCCATCCGCTACGAGCCGCTCGGCGAGCCTCGGATCCATGACCTTACCGGCAGCCCCGACGATCGCGTTCGGGTATCGCTTCTTCACCTCGCGCGAGTAGCGAAAGAAGGTCGCCTGCTCGAAATAGATCGGCACCAGGAGCCACGCCTGGCCCCAGGGGTGGGCGATGGTCCCCGCGGTGATCTCGATCCAGTCGACCCCTTCTTCGAGCAGCATCGGCACGATGAAGTCGTAGAGGTAGCTCTCGTCGTACCCCTGCGGCTTCTCACCCGCTGCGGCCGCCTCGTGGGCGGACACGTTCACGCTGAGCGCCAAGCGTGCGGGGATCGCGCGGCGGACGGCGCGGATGATCTTTCGCAGGAAGAGGCTGCGGTCGGCGCCGTACTCGTCCTCGCGCCGGTTCCACCGCGGCGACAGGAACTGCATCGGCAGCGAGCCGTGCGTCGCGTGGATCATGACGTAGTCGAACTCGGCTTCCGCCGCCCGCGCGGCTCCCTGAGCAAAGCTCTCGATCGCTTCCTCCACACCCTCGGGCGTCAGAGCTCGCGTTGGCTTGCCGTGATAGGACCAGTCGGCGGGAGCGTCACTTGGCGCCGGCACGAAGCGCTCACTCTTCGGAACATGGATCTGCCAGCGGGGATTGGACAGCGAGCCCGCATAGAAGAGCTGGATGCCCGCCCTGGCTCCCTCCATCCGAATCGCCCGGGCGAGCTCCCACAGCCCGGGGATATACGCGTCGTCGAAGATGGCGATGTGGTTCGGTGCCACGTAGGATGACTTGTGGACACAGGCGACCTGCACGGTGACGAGGCCGTGACCGCCGCGAGCGATGCGGCGGTACATCTCGACGGTACGGGGCAGGATGAATCCCCAGGGGTCGGCGGATCCGCTCCACATCGGGCGGTGATGGAAGCGGTTGGGAGCCTCGAGCGGCCCGATTCGGATGGGGTCGTAGATCGTCGCCATCAGGGATTCCTCCGGCGCGGGTCTAGAACTTCGTCGACAGGGATTGCGGCGGCTGGCACGGCACGTGCTGCTGAAGGTTGGTAAACATGGTAGGGTCGCGAACCAGCGGGCCTTCCTTTTCGAACGACGATACCTTCGACGATGTTCTCGGGAGGTCGGTTATGATCGCGATCCACTGCATCGGGTGCGGGTCACCCATTCCTTTGCACGAGGAGGCGTACGGCGAATTCAGCGGCGACCTCGCCTGTCCGGTCTGTGGGTCGGCTCTCAGGCTGGAGACCGAGAAGCCGAGTCCCGACGGCCCGCCGACGGTTCGCCTCTCGCTCGCCAGCGTCGTCGAGGTGAACACTTCGTGAAGCCCGTTTTCGTCGAAGCCGGCTGTTGCCTTTGGCGCCATGAGACAGCCGCGGTGACGCGATCGGCCTCAGGCCTGCAGAGACGCGAATCACGTGTCCCACTGGAGCAAGGAGCATACCGCCGCAGTAACAGCACGGGCCCGATGGCGGGTCTCTACAACGCGGCATCGTCCACCGGAGGAGCCCCCCAATGAGCGTTGATCCCATGCGGTCCCAAAATTCCGCCAAACAGTTTTATTCGCCCGCGGATCTGTCGGAGGTCGACTACGCCAGCGACCTCGGCGATCCCGGTTCGTATCCGTTCACGCGAGGCCGGCGGGCCAGCCTGGATCGCGGCCGTGGCTGGATCTTGCGCGAGCTTTCCGGGGAAGGACCACCGGCGCGGTCCAATGCCCAGTTTCGCCGGCTGATCGACATCGGGGCGAGCGGCCTCGACGTGATCGGCGACGCGCCGACCTTCGCGTGCTTCGATCCCGACCACCCGATGGCCCACAATGGAGTCGGCACCCAAGGGGTTTCGCTCTGCCGCCGGCAGGACTTTCTCGAGCTCTACGACGGCATCCCGATCGACCGCGTGACCCTCTCGCACTCGGTCCAGGGCTGGTTCGGCGTGGCTGCCGTGTATCTCGTCGCCCGCGCCCGCGGGGTCGCGCCGGAGGTGCTGCGAGGCTCGGTGTTGCAAATGCCGCTCTACGGCGAGGACTACAGCTACGCCGTCCACATGCCCGTCGAGCTGCGCCTTCGCCTCGCGCTCGACTCGATCGAGTTCTGCACGCGCGAGATGCCCAGGTTTCACTCCTTCCTCGAGGACACGTACTTCGTAAGCGACGGCGGGCCCGACGCCGTGGAGGAGATGACGCTCGGATTCGTCGAGATCCGCAAGGTGGTGCGCGGGCTGCTCGCGCGCGGCCTCGACATCGACCGGTTCGCTCCGCGGATCGCCATCCTGGTCAACTGCCGCATGAACTTCTTCGAGGAGGTGGCCAAGATCCGCGCCACTCGCCGGCTCTTCGCACGCATGATGCGCGAGGAGTTCGGGGCCAAGGACCCGCGCTCGTGGTCCGTGAACATCACGGCCCACACGGCGGGCAGCGCCCTAACCGCGCAGCAGCCGATCAACAACGTGGTGCGCGGCACGTCGCAGGCGCTGGCGCTGGCGATGGCGGGCGTCCAGGCCATGGAGATCTCCACGTTCGACGAGGCCTACCGGCCGCCCAGCCACGAGGCGCACGTCGTCGCGCTGCGGACGCAGCAGATCATCGGCCTCGAAACCGGAGTCACCGGCGTCGTGGATCCGCTCGGCGGCTCGTACTACGTGGAGCGCCTGACGAACGAGATGGAGGGGAAGATCCGCGAGGCCGTGGGGCGCATCGAGGCCATGGGCGATCCGGCCGATCTCGCCGCGCGCGGCTTCTTCCGAAGCCTTCTCGAGCGGGCGATGGTCGAGCGAGCCCGCGAAGTCGAGGACGGAACCGTTCCGAGGGTCGGCGTCAACGTCTTCTCCATGCCGGAGGAGGAGGACCGGCTGCTGCGCGAGGTTGCCGAAACCAAGGTCGAGCCCTGCTGGGACCACGTAGAGCGGATCCGCGAGTTCAAGCGGTCGCGCGACATGGGGCGGCTCGGCGGGGCGTTACGCGCGCTTCTCGAGGCCGGCAAGAACAGGGAGCAGTCCCTCATGCCCGCGATCATCGCGGCGTTCGAGGCCGAGGCCACGCTGGGAGAGGTCGCGGGAATGCTGCGCCTCGCCTACGGTGCGGCCTACGACCCCTTCGGAGCGATGACGCCACCCCTCGACGGCGGCTCCCTTGACGCGAGGGCCAGCGCATGAGGCCGCCCCGCGTTCTCATCGCGATCCTCGGCTTCGACGGCCACGAGACCGGAGCGCTCGCCGCCGCCTCTATTCTGCGCAACTCCGGGATGGAGGTGATTTACCTCGGTCGGTTCGCTTCGCCCGAGACCATCGCCGCCTCGGCACGCGACGAGAGCGCCGATGTGGTCGGAGTTAGCTGCCACTCCTGGGAGTACCGCTACTCCGTCGACGAACTGCTCCGCCGCCTGGTGGAAGGAGGTGCGAGAATCCCCCTCGTGCTCGGCGGTTCGATTCTGACTCGATCAGACGAAGAGCTTCTCCTCGGGAAGGGAGTCGCGGCAGTCTTCGGGGCAGGGGCTTCATCCCGGGAGATCGTCGAGACCGTACGGCGCCTGGCTGCGGAGCACCGCGAATCCGCGGCGGCAGCGGCCTCGTGATCGACGGTTGCCTGAGCAGCGCTTCCGGCGAGTTCGACCGCCCACCGCAGCGTATCGCGTAGCGATCGGAACGTCCTGCGACTGGTCGATTCAACGCCGCTCGATGCTGGCCGCGTAGGCTTCGAGCCCGAGCCGGGTGAGGGTCGGGCTCGTCGGGAACCCGGTCTTCACCTCCCAGCCCATTTGGCGATAGTACTCGTCCACCATCGCAGGAAGGAACGGCGCGATCGATTTCCCCTTCGCCCTGCCGCTCGTGGGGGGCTCGAGTAAGCGCGGCGAAACGTCGAATTCGTCCTCCTTCTTGAATCCTCGCTGCGCATACACGATGCGCATGAGGTTGACGACCCTCTCTCCGGCGGCCATGGCCTCTTCGGTCGTGAAGTCGTCCCAGCCGACGGCTTCGGCCAGCGCCTTCGGGGCAAGCTTCGTCACGTCCTGCACACCCCAGGCCGCGAACCAGCAGATTCCCAGACAATCCTCCCACAGCTTCTTGAATTGCGTCCGCCGCACCTGCTCGACCTTTTCCAGCGCATGCGGGAGGTCGTCCGCTGTCCCCGGTGGATGGGTGAGGTATCCCAGGTCCGGCTCCCCGCACCACGCATCCACTCCCGGTGCCTGCCAGCATACGCCCGCACCGGCGATCACCTCGCCGAAGAGGACGCTCCACACCGGCCGCCAGTCATGAAGATTGATCCCGCCGCCCTTGATGTGGACGACGAACTTGTCGACGCCCTTGCCAATGGTTCGGGCGGCCTCTTTGAGCCCCCGAGCCAATACCGCTCCGAACTTCTCCCTCTTCAACATCTGCTCGATCAGGGCAATCGCCGCCTCGTAATTCCCCCACTTGAGCTCCAGGCCGCCTGTGTCTTCTTTGGTGATGATCCCTCTGTTGTAGGCCTCGAAGGCCATGGCGAGGACGCAGCCGGCGGTGGAGGACTCGAGCCCCATCGCGTCGTAGAACTCCGTCATGGCCAGCGCCGCCCCGGGGTCTTCCACACCGATCATGGCGGCGGCCCCCTCCGTATTTTCACCGCCACCGCACGGGCTCGCCTTGAGCCCGAGCAGGGGACCATCCGTGACCGTGACGTCATAGGCGCACTCGATCTTGCAGTTATAAGAAGGTCTGGCGGTAACGATCCAGCGGGCGCAGCCATCGACGTAATTCTGACCGTATATCTTGCCCCATTCGGGATCGGTCAGATTCTTGCCGGCGAGCATCGAGAGCTCACCAATGATGTTGTAACCCCTGGTGACTCCCGCGTCGTGAACGAGAGCGAGCACCGGGGGCACTCCCCCCTCCGGAGTGATGAAGAGGTTCTGCTCCCACTGGGTCGCGGTCTCCAAGAATGCATCGGGCCTGGCGATCGGCACGGTGCCGGTGCCGCGCACGGCGATCGCCTTGAGCATCTTCGAGCCCATGATCGCGCCGGGACTGCCCTTGCCCGCCCCGTGGTTGCGGTCGTTCTTGATCATCGCACCGGGAAGCAGAGCCTCCCCCGCCGGGCCGATGCACGCTACGCTGATCTTCTCCGGCTCTCCTCCGAGCTCCCCCTTGATCCGGCTCTCGGTCTCGCGCGTGTCTTTGCCCCATACCCCGCCGGCATCCCTAATCTCCACCTTGCCGTCGTCGATCCAGAGATACACCGGCGCTGCGGCTCGTCCGGTGATGATGATCCCCTCATACCCGGCATGCTTGAGGTAAGCGGCCCAAAACCCGTGTGAATGGCCCGTTCCCGCGGCATAGGGAGTCTCGTAGTGAAAGGAGACCACGACGTAGTTGCTGGAGCTCGGAGCGGCGGTCCCGGCCAACGGACCGGTCATGAATATGAGAGGAGTCCGAGGATCGGTGGCGCTGGCGCCAGCCGGCGCCTCCTTGAGCAGGTAATAAAGAGCGAGCCCCGTGCCTCCTATGTACTGCCGCAGCACCTTCTCCTCCGGGAGATCGTCCTTTCTGATCTCGCCGGTGCCCAAATCTACTCGCAGAATGTTGCGCGCGTAGCCTCCGCGAATCATGGCGTCCTCCTATGGAAGGGATGAAAACCGTTTAGCGCGATCGGATGTCCCCTCTGCGCTTCTGTAGGCAGCATGCTTCGTGCCACAGATGGTGCGGCGAACCTTCTAACGCTTGACGATTCATAGTGTGCCCAGATCCGCATTCCGAGTTGGCGATCAGGCACAGGCTGACGCGGATCGCATCAACTGAGGCAAATCGCCTCGGCCTCATCGGTTTTCGGTCTAGCAATCGTGAAACGGGTCGATGGCATGTCACGTGCTTGGCATAGAGGGGACGAGTCTGGCGGATCGTCCGAGGAGATTTGCCACGCGAAAGACGAAGGAATGGGCGCGACGGCTGGCATGGAACCGGCAGTGTTCCATCGCAGCGCCGGTGCTTCCGGAAGTCCGCGTCCGGCGACGGGTTCCGACCGCCGGGGCCCGGGAAAGGAGGCCGCCACGATGATCGATTTCGGCAGCACGCGGTTTCGGGACCGACTGCAAGAAGCCCTGAGCCGACACGAGGGGTTCGCGCTGGAGACGCGCTGGTTCGACGGGTCGATCCTGCTCGAGGCCGACGAGTCGAGGTGTTGGCTGAAGGTCTACCGTGGCCGCATCGTCGAGGCGCTCGATTCGATCCCGCCCTTCGGCTCGACGTTTCGGCTGCGCGGGTCGCGCCAGGCGTGGGAGGAGCTCGTCTCCGGCGAGCGGCGCTTCGCCGATCTCATCATGCCCGGCCAGCGGCGCTTCGAGAACGACCCGTCTCTCTCGAGCGCTGACGGGGCGGCCCCTCCCCGGATCGCCATCGAGGGAAACCTGCTGGAAGCGACGCGGATCTACGAGGCGCTTTTCCACCTCGCGGACTGCGTGTCGCAAGTCGCGAAGTAGCCGCATCGGGACGAGGAGGAGCCGAGAGATGGAACCACTCGAAGAGATCACCGGTCGCTACGTGTCGGTCGGCGGAACGAGGACCTTCTTCGACGAGATCGGCACGGGAATCCCGATCGTGTGTGTGCACACGGCCGGGTCCGACTCCCGCGAATACCGCTATCTTCTGCCGCTTCTCGCCAAGAGCGGAATGAGGGCCATCGCGGTCGACCTGCCGGGACACTCGCGCTCCTACCCGGTCGGCTGGCGACCGGCGCAGACGATCCACGAGCACGCCGAGTTCGTGTACCAGTTCGGCCGAGCGGTCTGCGACCAGCGCTTCGTCGTCATCGGCTGCTCGATCGGCGGCGACATCACGATCGATCTCGTCGCGAACCATTCCGACGAACTCCTCGCCGCGGTGCCGATGGAGGGAGCCGCCTGGACGCCGACGTTTCCGAACCCCGTGGAGATGTCGAGACCGTCGTGGATGCCAGGATGGCAGGACGTGATGGAACGCGCCGCGATCTCCTCCCTCGCCCGATGCGTGCCCGAGGAGAGGGTGACGGAGCTCCGCTGGCAGCATCGCGGTAGCCAGCTCGCGGCGGCGGGCGATCTTTGCGGGTGGGCGAATCACGACGTGCGCGGGCGTCTCCGCGATGCGCGCTGTCCCGTGCTGCTGGTCGTGGGGCGCGAGGACTTCTGGGTTCCGGTCGAGCTCGTTCAGGCGACGGCCCGCGAGCTGCCGGACTGCGAGATGGAGGTGCTCGACCAGGTCGGCCACTATCCGATGTTCGAGGCCCCGGAACGCGTCGCGGCGCTGGTCGTGAAGTTCCTCCGCAGAAAGGGGATCCTGTCCGGTGGTGAGGCGCGTGGCTAGTTCCGGGGTCCAATGTCGCCCATAGAAACGAAGCTCGAACGCTTACGAAGCTCACTCGTCGGGATGCGCGAGGTTCTCGTCGCCTTCTCCGGCGGCGCCGATTCGAGCTTCCTCGTGCGCGTCGCGCATGACACGCTGTTCTCTATACGAACGAGCTCGAGATTCCGAGCTACAAAGAGAACCCCGTCAACCGCTGCTATTTGTGCAAGTCGAATCTCTACGAGATCGCACGCGCGGAAGCATCGCGCAGGAGCATTCCCTGGATCGTCGATGGCGTGAACTTCGACGACCTCGGCGACTATCGGCCGGGTCTCGAGGCCGCAGCCGAGAGCGCCATTCGACACCCGCTCGCCGACGCCGAGCTCACCAAGTCCGAGATTCGTGCTCTCAGCAAGGAACTCGGACTGCGTACCTGGGACCGGCCGGCGAGCCCGTGCCTGTCTTCACGGTTCCCGTGCGGCACTCCGATCAGCCCGGCGGGTCTCGAGAAGGTCGCCCGCGGCGAGAAGTGGCTCAAGAGCCGCGGTCTCTGCGAGTGCCGCGTTCGCTACTACGACGATCTCGCCCGTATCGAGGTGCCGGTTGCCGACCACCCGCGTCTCATGGAGTCGCCCCTCCGGGAGGAGATCGCGCTCCACTTCCGAGAGATCGGCTTTCGCTTGGTGGAGATTGATCCGCGCGGCTTTCGTAGCGGCAGCCTGAACGAAGCACTTTCCAAGTAGCGAAGCGCCGGCAGCGAAGTACAGTGAGGATGGGTGACGTGGAGCCTCCTCCGATGCATGGTCCAAAAGGAGACAAGCATCGTGCTCATGACACCGAACGGAGCATGGAAGCAGGACGCGAACGATCGGTCGGCTAGGAACGAAGGGCAATCCAGCACCAGAAGATGCCTGCAACCCGGCACGTTTTCTGCACCACGCCCTAATCAAGGGGCAGCTGAGTCCCTTCACCAACTCCCAGCTCACACTATGGGCGGCAACCCGATAAGGAGAACGCCATGCGCAAGTTTCTGGAGCGTCCCCCACTAGCGGAGAAGAGCAAAGTAGCCATCGCCCGCGGCGAGGACTACGGCGAGGCGGAGAAGGCCGTACGGCGGGTCGTCGAGCTGCTCGGCGGCATCGGAAAGATCTGCAAGCCCGGCGACAAGGTCATGATCAAGCCGAACATGATCTATGCCTCCAAGCCCGAGGAAGCCGAGACGACGCACCCGGCCGTTGTGAAGGCGATGGTCACGCTCTGCAGGGAGGCGGGAGCCTCCGTGAAGCTTGGCGAGCAGACCGGCTGGCACTGCGACCCGGAGCTGTCATTCACCGTCACGGGGATCAAGGACGCCGCCCTCGCGGCCGGCGCGGACGAGGTCGTCAACTGGGATACCGACGAGTACGTCACCGTCGCCGTGCCGAATCCCCGGTCGTTCGCTCGCGTGATGCTGCCGAAGTCGCTGATGGATGCGGATGTCATCATCCACCTCCCGAAGATGAAGACCAACGCCGTGCAGGTCGCGACGCTCGGCATCAAGGGGTGGATCGGCGCGCTGCACAACAGCATGCGGACCTTCATCCACAAGAACGCGCTCGACAACGGCTGGGCGACCACGGACGTCGTCAAGGCCCTCGGCCCGAAGCTCAAGCTGACGCTCATCGACGGCATCGAAGGCATGGAGGGATCGGGACCGCACGCCGGGCTCGTCTGTCACCCGAAGCTGATCATCGCCTCACAGGACGTGGTCGCCTGCAATGCGGTCACCTGCAAGATCATGGGCTTCCATCCGTTGGAGATCCCCGCGACGCAGGTGGCGATGAAAGACGGCGTCGGGACGGCCGATCTCGACGAGATCGACGTCCTCGGCGAGCGCATCGAGGACGTGCTCTACCCGTTCAAGCGCGCCGTCAACCAGTACGTCAGCCACTACTCGAACGTCCGGGAGTTCGTGGGCGGGGCCTGCCAAGGCTGCTTCTGGACCTTTCCCAGCCTACCCCCGCACGTCGATCCCGAGAAGAAGTACGCGCTCGTCGCGGGCGCCCGGGCGCTGATCGGAGACGACCTCAGCTCCTACGACGAGGTGCATCTGATCGGCATCTGCGCTTGCGCTCCCAGCCACCAGCTGCCGGGCTTCAAGGAGCGCGTGGGGCGCGCGAAGAAGATCGTCACGCATCCCTACTGCCCGGGCTACAACACCGCGGTGCACCATCACGAGAAAGCCGAGGCCAAGGGAGACGTCTTCGAGGTCCCCGACCTGCTCCTCGGCGACATGTGTGCGCTGTGGGCGGTGCCGGACGTCACGAACGAGGACAAGATGGAAGCCGCGCTGGCGCGGAAGGAGAACCGCCAGTCGCTCGAGGACGTGCGTCGGACGGCCGAGCAGTACTATGGCCCCGCGCTGCTGGAGTCCTCAAAGCCCGCGCTCTGGCCCATGACACCTCTGAGGGAGATGGCGAAATGGCAGGATCCGGTGGACCGTGAGCTTTCGCCGACCCCAATCAGGTTCCTACAAGGCAATGGCAGCAGTGCGGGAACACCGAATGTTGTAAGAACCGACGAACGCGGCGAGGGGAGCATCCCGGTGAAGTGAGATTTCAACTGTCCCGACCATCAGCATGAGCTCGGGCTTTACCGGTCATGCGGCACGATGCCGAAGTGGAGTGTGCTCGCACGGCGGCGGCTTTCGGCCACGAAGCCGAAGGTCGTTGATTGAAAATTGACCCACCCCGACATGGGTACTTCGCAGCCCGGGGCCCCATGCTGGTGGCGGAGGAGGCGGTGGAGATCCGGGGCTTGAGCGCTAACAAGCATTACATCGAAGGGAAATTCCGGACGCGGAGGTAGTCTATGAAGAAGCAAAGCGGCAAAACGGAAAACGCGCATTCCAATGCTGCGACCCGTACGGTACTGGAAGAAGACGTCGCTACCGCGCTCGCACTATTCGAATCGGACGCTCAGGGTATCGCGATCGTCGATCAGCGCGGGTTTATCGTGAGGGCGAACCCTAGGCTCGCGCAGATTTTTGGTTACGACAGCGCGGAGCTTATCGGTCAAAGCATCGAGATGCTGCTTCCGGAGCGGCTGCGCGGTGCTCACGTTTCCCATCGCGATGACTACTTGAAGTCCCCGCGTTCTCGTCCGATGGGTATCGGGCTCGATCTCGTCGGACGGCGCAAAGAGGGGAAAGAGTTCCCGGTTGACGTCAGTCTCAGCTCATTCCAATCCGCAGACAACCGCCTAGTGATGGCGTTTGTCACGGAAATCTTCTGGGACCCGATTTAGCTCGTAAAACGTAACCGTTCAGGTGCAGTGACTGTCGTGGTTAAGTTGCCGGCAGGAGAGACGGGGCAGGACGATTGCCGAATGCAGCGATGATGGCGAGGTGAAGGAACTCGAGAGGATTACGGCCTTGCTGACGGCAAGTAGCAGTGACCGTGAGGATGCGCTCGACGAATCGGCCGCCGGCTTCGCTGTCCGTGCAAGCGCGGATCAACGACAAGAGCACCGCGCAGCTTCATGCGGCGTAGCCCGCGTGTCGCTCGCCAACCGAGGGAGGATATTCGAATGGCCGGCAAGAACACGATCGACTGGAAATACATTGAGGAGTGGAAGAAGAAGGAGGAGTTCAAGACGATCTGGATCCCCTACGGGCTTCCCGAGATCGTCGACCCCTTCACGTCGCGCTATGGGGACATCGAGGTCCAGCCCAAGTGGAACATCCCCGAGAAGGTGGTCATTTCCCAGACGGTGAACGGCGCCTTCTACAGCAAGCGGGCCAACCCCAACCTGCCGATCACCCCGGAGGAGATCTACGCTTCGGCGCGCGAGTGCGCCGCGGCGGGCGCCACCACGGTGCACGTTCACGTGCGCAACAAGGAAGGATACAACGTCCTCGACCCCGAGCTTTTCCATCGGGTGATCGATCCCCTGCGTAAGGAGATGCCGGAGCCGGTGTACGACGGCTGCATGGTGCCGTTCTTCGAGGGGGAGTGGGACAACATGGTCTCCGTGCTGAGCGATCGGCTGCTCGAGGTGACGCCGATCAACACCACGGCGTCCTTTTGCGGCGACACGCTGTTCGCCAAGCCTCCGCACGTGATCATCGAGAAGACGCGCCTCTGCCAGGAGCTGGGGGTGAAGACGCAAATTGCGGTGTACGACGACGGCGACGTCGACAACGCTGACCGCTACCTGATCAAGACGGGTCTTCTGGAGAAGCCCTATTACTGGATCATCCTGCCGACGCTTCCGGGCGGAAGCCCGATGCACAATCCGCGGCAGATGGTGAGCGGCATAATGCGGCTCACCGAGCTGATCTACGACATCGACCGGGAGTCGATCATCATCGTCTGCGCGGCCGGACGCGCCTCGAGCTATCTCGCGATCTTCGCGATGCTCCTCGGGCTCCATGTGCGTGTTGGGATGGAGGACACGGTCTGGCGGTACCCGCACAAGGACGACCTGATCCGGTCGAATGCGGATCACTTCCGCATGTTCAAGGGGATCGCCGAGCTCATGGGCCGCACCGTGGCCACGGGCGATGAGTATCGGGAGCTGATCGGCCTGCCGCGTCGCGGACGGAGCGGTCCGGCGAACGCGTGAGGAGGGAGACGAAGTTGCGAACAGGGATCGAACGCCTGGCTCCGCGGGAGCTCCATTCCCGCGTCGTTCGTCATTTCGTCGGCCGGCGCGACGAGACCCGGATGCTTTTGGCCGCGTTGTTGAGCGGCCGCCACGTGATGCTGGAGGGCCCCCCGGGAACCTCGAAGTCGACGGTCTTGAAGGGCATCGTTCGCGAGATGGGTGTGCCGTTCATTCAGCTGACCGGCAACAGCGACCTCACCGCGACCAAGCTTCTCGGCTACTTCGACCCCGCGCAGGTCCTGGCGAGGGGCTACAGCCACGAGCACTTCCAGTACGGTCCGCTCACCCAGGCCATGATCGACGGCGCCATCCTCTATGTGGAGGAGTTCAACCGGCTCCCGGACGACACCACGAACGTCTTCATCACCGCCATCTCGGAGCGCGAGCTGACGATTCCCCGGCTCGGCGCGGTGGTCGCGAAGCCCGACTTCCGTATCGTCGCGGCTCTGAACCCCCATGACGACATCGCGACGACGCGCGTCAGCCGCGCGCTCCGGGATCGCTTCTGCTCGATGCGGATGGACTACCAGGGGAGGGAAGAGGAGATCGAGATCGTCCAGCGCCATGCGGGCAACGGCGATGCCCGATCGGTCGCAGCCGCGGTAGAGATGGTGCGGCGCACCCGTTCCCACAAGGACGTGAGGCTCGGCGCGTCGGTCCGGGGCGCCATCGATATGGTGCTCATCGCGCGCCAGCTGCTCGAATTCGGCGATGACGCTCAGGGGGACAAGCTGCTGTTCGCGGCGACGGTTATGGCCCTGCGAGACAAGGTGTGGCTCAACGAGACCACCAGCCGCACGGTAGACGAGGTCCTCTGGGAAATCTGGCAGGGTGTCGTCGAGGAGCTGCGCCCGTTCGACGCGGATCTCTCCGATCCGGCGGTAAAAAAAAAAGCCCAGCGGGCGGGAGACCTCCTAGCGCCCGACCTGCCGCACGTCGACGATGACGTCGAGGAGGGAATGACCGAGCGCCCGGCCCCCCGGCGCATTCTGAGCGAGTCCGAACACCATCTGCTGGCCCATCATCCCGGAACGCCGGAGGACCACCATCATTATCTCGACGCTCCGCTCGATCGCGAAGCGAACGAGCTGCTGAGCCGTGGCGCGCTCGAGGAGGTCGTCTCCCTGGCCGAGATCGCCCCGGCGCGGGTGGCCGAGGCCATGGGCCGGCATCGCCTTGTCCTTGGGCGAAAGGCGCATCACCTCTCCCTCGAGAAGCTGCTCCTGCTCACGTGGGACAGCCTGGATCCCGAAACGCGCCGCCACCACCTCGACGGGATGATTCGGCTCGTGCTGCGGATGGCACGATCCGGCATGCCCTACCGGGAGCGCCACGACGGTCCGATGGCGGCGGTGCCGTACCGATTCCACTCGGACGAGCTCGACCTCGACGCGACCATCGAGAGGTGGCTCGCCTCGGCGCCCGGATCCCCATTGAGCGCGATCACCGATTATGCCGATCTCATCGTGAGGGAGCGCTTGCCGCGCCGCCGCGCCTACGTGGTGATGATCGACCAGAGTCGCTCCATGCGCGGCTCGAAGGCGGTGTCGGCCGCGCTGGTCTCGGCGACGTTGCTCCTCCATCTGCCGGCCGAGGACGAATGGGGGGTGATCGCCTTTGCCGAAGAAGCGCAGGTCATTCGAGCAGTCGGTCGGCGAGCCCTCCACGACGACACCGTCCGCGAGCTGCTGGAGATGCGCTCGGAGGGATGTACGGACATCGCCGCAGGATTGGAGGCCGGGTTCGCCGAGCTCGCCAAGGCCCGCATGCACGATCGCATCGGGATCCTCGTTACCGATGGCTGGCTGAACACGGGCCCGCCGCCGTTCTCCCTGGTCCGCCAGTTCAGCCGGCTGCACGTCATCGAGCTCCCCGGCGGCGACCCGGCGCTGTGCGCCCGCATGGCCGGGGCCGGACGGGGGACCGTGTCGCGGGTGCGATCCCTTGCGGAGATTCCTCGGTCGGTGCGGCGATGCCTGTCGGCAACGTAGAACCTCTATCTCCGGCAGAGCGCCGGCTCCTGTGGCAGTTTTCTACGGCGTGGCGTCCTGCCGCATCGGCCGAGCTTGCAGAGCGCTGCCGGAACCTCACGAATCGCCTCTCCGATCAAGACGGGATCGCATGGCACGGAGCATGCTCTTGATCGTCTCGTCGATCGTGGTCCGCAGGCGATGGGCCGAATCGAGCGGATGACAGCTACGCGAGGATAGAGAGCAATGGCTTGGACTTCCCTGGAAAGAGTCACGGGGTTCGATTTCAAGGACGTCATCTACGAGCGTAAGTACCGCGACCGGGGAGGCGGGGTCGCCCGGATCACGATCAACCGTCCGGACAGGCTGAACGCCTTCACCGATCGGACGATCGGGGAGATCGCGACAGCCCTCGACGATGCGAGCCACGACCGTTCGGTCGGGGTCGTCGTGCTCACCGGAGCCGGAGACCGTGCGTTCTCGAGCGGAGGCGACGTGGAGTGGGAGGCCGAGGGCGGGCTCAGGCGCCAGTTCTACGGCTCCTTTCCCCCGAATCATTACCTGCGCATGTGCCGCAAGCCCATCATCGCCGCGGTCAGGGGCTATGCGATCGGCGGAGGAAATCACCTGGCCTACTGCTGCGACTTCACCATCGCCGCCGAGAATGCCGTCTTCGGCCAGAATGGACCGCGGGTCGCGAGCCCGGCCGACGGCTATCTGGTCGCGTACCTGACCCGGGTGATCGGCGCGAAGAAGGCGCGCGAGATGTGGATGCTATGCCGACGTTACGACGCCCGGCAGGCGCTGGAGATGGGCCTGGTCAACGCGGTCGTTCCGCTCGACAGGGTCGAGGAAGAGGTGGACCGCTGGTGCGAGGAGATCCTCGACCTGAACCCCACCTGCATCGAGGTCCTGAAGGCGACCTTCGACAGCGACATCGATTACATGGCGGGCTCGTTCGGCCGGTTGTCGAGCTTGATGGCGCCCGACTTCTTCGAAGGCCCGGACCCGAAGGAGGCCGGCGAAGCCTTCTTCGCGAAGCGGAAGCCCGATTTCTGGCAGTTCCGAAAGAAGAGAGGCTCCGAGCCCTGAGGAGAGACTCGGCTGACTGCGCGAACGCCCGAGGGCACGGAGGGCGATGTCGGGCGCGCCCTCGCGACCTTCATTGCGAAGCAAGGCTTCGACCGAGTCGTGGTCGAGAACCTGGCTCGCGCCGGCGGCGGGACCTCGCGACCGCACTGGAGCTTCGAGGCCGTACTCGAGAAGAACGGGCGAGTGGAGCGGCACGCTCTGATCGCGCGCTGCGATCCCCCGGCGAGCTGCCTCGACAGCGTCAGCCGGCC
>Ga0315273_10004823_pt1 | contig 16600 bp, 14 predicted proteins | sample YL17G02_0_MG_FD_205753 | JGI IMG/M metagenome (GOLD analysis project Ga0315273, IMG submission 205753) | Sediment microbial communities from Yellowstone Lake, YNP, Wyoming, USA - YL17G02_0 | ecosystem: Environmental > Aquatic > Freshwater > Lake > Sediment | place: USA: Wyoming | collected... | reverse complement strand
GGCCTTCTGCGCGCCCACCAGGAGGCCGTAGTTGTTCTTCACCGACCCGCTCAACATGGTCAGGCCGTGGGACTTCATCTTCGGCACGGAGATGTAGACGTCCGCCTCGAGGATCGCCCGCGACACTGCTCCCGTGCGTTTGAAGGGACGCTCGAAGGGCACCAGCACCAGATCCGTGTTGATGTTGCAGTAGTGTGCTCCGGCCGCTTCCTTCAGCCGCGTCACTTCGAAGACATGCTCGGAGTTACCGTAGGACTCGGTCCCGACCGAATCGCCGACGATCACTTGCGCCGGCTCGAGCTTCTCGAGTCTGTCAAGAACCGCACGCAGCAGTCTGTAGTCGGTGACGTAGGCAGTGGTCTCCGGATCACCGGCTTTCAGAGCGTTGACCTTCACGACGACGTTCTTCCCCTTGACATCAAGGGGGAAGGCCTGGAACACCTCGTCGACCGCTCGGGCACAGTCGTCGTAGGTCGCGTCCAGCACCAGCACTTTGCTCATAGGGCGCTCCTCATCATTGCGTCTAGCCCTCCACCTGCTCGATCTGCCCGTTCGCGGCGGACTTGATGATCGCTTCCAGCGCGGAGATCGTGGCGATCATCTCCTCTTGGGCGATCGGATACGGCGCCCGCCCGCGAGCCGCGGCGGCGAACGCCTCTAGCCCCGCCAGCACCGGAGACGCCGGAGCAGACTCGACGCTCTCCATCCGACCGCCACGCACGCACTTCGTGACGATCCACCCCTCAGGCGATTCGGGATGGGTCCTGTCGCGGATCTCGACCCAGCCCTGGGTCCCGAACACCGCGAAGCGCACGGAGAACGGTGGTCCGATGAGGGAGGTAATGAGGGCGCCGGCGCCGCTCCTGAAGGTGAGCATGATCCCCAGTGCGCCGTCGACTGCCCCACCATCGACGCTCCGCAGGCTGGCGATGACGCTCTCGGCGACACCGTGCACGCTCACGCACAAGTCGAGCGCGTGGACGCCCGTCGCTGTCAGCGGCCCGCATGGCGCCTCGGCGCCCGACCTCCGCCAGTTGTCGGCATCGAGGTTCGCCAGATTATCCATGGTGAACGTCGCCTCGCTCTGCATGATCGTGCCCAGCTCGCCGGATCTCACCATGCGCGCAAGCTCCAGCGTGGGAGGTTTGAAGCGGTGTTCGTGTCCGACGCCGATGACGACGCCGCTGGCGTTGCAGATCTCAACCGAAGCCACCGCCTCGCGTCGGGTGAGAGCCAGTGGCTTCTCGCAGAAGACATGCTTCCCGGCGCGCGCCGCGCGTGCGATCTGGTCGGTGTGCAGCGAGTGCGGTGTGCACAAGATGACCGCCTCGACGGCCTCGTCGCCGAGCGCGGCGCCGTAGTCTGTGGTGAAGCCGACGCCTCGCTCGCGAGCAAACTCCTCAGCGATGGGATCCACGTCGACTGTCGTCACGACGCGCATGCTGTGGCTGGCGTCGAGCACGCGCACGATCGCCCGCCCCCACCAGCCCTGGCCGACCACGGCGACGCCAAGCGTGCCTTCGCGAGTCCGCGTCTGACTGTCTATCGTGCCGCCTCGATCCTGCGGGCGCATGGCCCGCTCCCGTGCACCAGCGGTCTCATGCTATCGCGTCGTCTCCCTCGTCAGGAGCCTGCGCCATCCGCTCCAGCACCTCGTAGACCGCCGCCGGATCGTGTTCGGCATGGCCCGATGCCATGGCCGCCGTGTAGAGGGGCAGCGTCGCGGAGAACAGCGGGGCAGGGGATCCGGCCCCGATCAGCGCCTCACCGATCAGCCTGAGGTCCTTCTGGAAGACCCGGTTGGTGATCGTCGCCTCGCCCCAGGTGCGAGCGACCATCGCCGGGCCACGGACCTGGAACATGCGAGAGCCCCCAGCGCCATCGCCGATGATCTCCACGATCGTGCCGGGGTCCAGCCCCGAGCGCACGGCCAGAAGGATGGCTTCGGCCGCGGCGACGTTGTGGATCGCCACGAGGTGATTGGCCACGAGCTTCATCTTCATCCCGTTGCCGAACTCGCCGAGATCGTAGTGCGCCTTGGAGAACCCTGCCATGACAGGGCCGAGCTCCCGGATCGCCTCGGCGTTCCCGCTGGCGAACACCACCAGATCCGCGTTTCTCGCCTGGGCTCCGGTACCCGAAAGCGGCGCGTCAAGCAGAATCACACCGTGGTCGGCGAGGAGTCGTTGCGCCTGCAGCTTCCCTGCCGCAGGCAGGGTACTGGTCTCGAGGACGATCGTGCCCTCCGCACAGCTTGCGGCCAAGTCGGCGCAGACGGTCTGCAGGGCACCGTCCGAGGGCAGGGACAGGATGATGTGGCGGCAGCTCGTGCCGACTGCGCGCGCATCGACAGCCACACGGCCACCGGCCTCGATCAGTGCCGCGCGAGACATGGCCACGAGATCCGTCCCCACGACATCGAATCCGGCTTTGACAAGGTTCGCCGCCATGGCCGATCCCATATTGCCAAGCCCGATCACGCCAACTGGGTTCAAAGTAGCCGACATCTGCATTCCCTTCATAGCATCCCGACCTCCGCCGCTCGCGGGGCATGAGCGATCAAAGCCGCGCGGGCTTGACTGGATCCTCAACCTGGCGCGCCCGTCCTGGACGACCCCCGAGAGTACCGGGCTGGACGGGCGCCCGCGCAGGGGCGCGCACGGGCGCGTCCAGCCCGCTCAAAGACTCTGCCAAGCGCCCATCATCGTGAAGCGTCCCCGGCAGACAGCCGGTCTCAGGCCAGCTTGAGCAGCTTCTCCGCGTTGCCACCGAGGATCTTCGCTTTGTCCGCGTCCGAGATCAGGGCGTTCTGCTCCACGGATCTCACGGGCTCGGCCGGACCCATGTCGAAGGGGTAGTCCGAACCGATCATGATGTGATCGGCGCCCACCGTGTCGACGAGGAGCTCGAGGGCGCGGTCGGAGTGCGTGATGCTGTCGAAGTACAGCAGCTTGAAGTACTCGCTCGGCGGCTTGTCGACCTTGACCTTCGTCTCGGTGCGCTGATGATAGCCGTGCTCCCAGCGTCCGACAATGTAGGGTGCGGTGCCGCCGCCGTGGCTGAAGCACATCTTGAGCTGCGGGAGCTCCTCGAGCAGGCCCGAGAACACGACGTCGGCGATGCTCCTGGCCGTGTCGGAGACGAAGCCGACGAGGTTGACCAGGTGGTACTGGCCGTACCTGTCCATGCCGAGAGGGTTGAACGGGTGCACGAAGACGAAGGCGTCCAGATCGTTCACGGCCGCCCAGAAAGGCCGCAGGCTGTCGTCGCCAAGGTAGGTCCCTTGGATATTCGTGCCGATCTCGACGCCGGGCATCTTCAGTCCCTTGACGGCGCGCTCGAGCTCCTTGACGGCGAGGTCGACGTCCTGCATCGGCAGCGTGGCCAGGCCCGCCAGACGCGTGGGGTACTGGGCGACTGCGGCGGCGATGGCGTCGTTCTGCACCTGACAAGCTCTGAGCCCTGTCTGGCCGTCGAGATGGTACAGGAAGCAGGGCGGCGCCGGCGACACGGCCATGAGGTCGACCTTGGTCGCATCGAGGTTCTCGATGACCGTTGGCCAGTCCACGATCTCCTTAGGGATCGGCCCTTCGTTCATTCCGTTCGTGCGCATCATCTGCCAGCCATTGGATTGGCGCGAGATCTCGGGCCTCCAGCCGTCGTCGTGAGACGCCGATCGCAGGATCTCCTCGACCACGATATGGCCGTGCACGTCTATGTTCACAGTCTCATCACTCCCTACTCGGACGATGTTTGTTCCACACCAGACAGAGGAGCCGTCCCTCTGCGATCGCGCGCAAGAAGGCCGACGACGGCCGCCTCGGGCGAAGGCGGGGCACCGCAGCGCGCCCCGCCCGGACGCTACGCGGAGACTAGGCGGCCGCCTCCGTCGCCAACTCCAGATCCGCCTTCGCCTGCAGATCGAAGAAGTGCATGGTGAAATCGGCCATGACCTTCGTCACGACCGGGTTGGTGAACTCGCGGGGCCTCGGAAGATCGTTGGTCCAGTCGTCCAGCAGCTTCCCGTTCCTGCCCAGGACGATGATCCGGTCGGCGAGCAGGATGCCTTCGTTAAGATCGTGCGTGACGAACACGATCGTCTTCTGCGTCTCCGACCAGATGCGCCACAGCTCCAGGCGCAGGTTCTCGGCGGTGATCTCGTCGAGATGGCTGAAGGGTTCGTCCATCAGCAGCACGTCCGGGTCGATCGCGAGAGCGCGGGCGATGCCGGCGCGTTGTTGCATGCCGCCCGAGAGCGCCAATGGATAGGTCTTGTGCTCCGACTGCAGCCCCACGACCTCGAGGTAATGCTCGGCCGTGGTACGGAACGTCGACTTGTCGGCGTGGGCCGGCTTGACGAACATCATGTTGTCCATGACCGTCATCCAGGGCAGCAGACGTGGCGACTGGAACACGTAGCCGACGCGAGCCTCCCCGGCGCCTTCATGGGCGATGGTGAGGGTCCCGGAACTCAGCGGCTCGGTCCCCGACAGGATGTTGAGCAGTGTGCTCTTGCCGCAGCCCGAAGGGCCGACGATGGTGGTGAAGCTCGATTCCTCAACGTCGAAGCTCACGTCCGCCAGCACGCGCTTGTCGGGCTTCCCTTTGCCGATCGGGAAGTACTTGCTCAGATGGTTTATGGCTATCTTCTCGGACATTACCTCAAGTCCCCAATCTTTGGACGCCAACGGAACGTGTGCTTCTCGAAGGTGGAGAACACCGACAGTTCGATGACCATCATGACGGCGGCGAAGGCGATGATCCAGACGAACACCCCGGCCAGCGAGGCGCGTTCATACTGGCTCTCGATCTCCCAGCCCATCCCCGAGCTCGCCCCGAAGATCTCGAGGATCGCGATGGTCTTCCACACCATAGCGAAGGCCTGCCGGCCCGAGGCGAAGATGAACGGCATCATCGAAGGCACCATGATCTTGCGCAAGACGACCAGCTTCGGCAGCCGGTACACGCGAGCCATGCGCAGCATCTCACGATCGACGGCAGCGACGCCTTCGTAGACGTTCACGGCCACGAAGGGGAAGGACACGGCCGCTCCCGCCACTATGGGCGCCATGAGAGAGCCGCCGAACCAGAGCACCCCGAGCAAGGCCCAGATCACCAGCGGCAGCGCCATGAACACCAGCACGATGTCGCGCAGGATCCCGTTGAAGATCCTGCCCGATGCCATGAGAACGCCGATCGGCATGCCGATCAGCATCGCCACGACCCAGGCGGCAACGATGCGCAGGAGCGTGATGCCGATGGCCTGGATCGGGTTGTCGGTGACGGCGATGTATTTCGCCTCGCGCAGCACGTCCACGGGTCCGGGAATGACGTCCTGCGGCAGCAACGCCGCGGCGATCAGCCAGGCCGCCAGGATGACCAACACGGACGCCACCTTGGGGTGGAGCACCGTCTTGAACAGCACTCGCTTCCATCGTGGGTCTTCGGGCTGCACACCGATACTGACGTGCCCCACCGGGCTAGCTTGAGTGGACATCGCGCCTCGCTTCATACAGGTCTGTGCTCATCGGGCGCGCCCCGAATGACGTCCTCATCAGATGACCTCGTCGATCTCGGGGCGCCATCTGAGCATGTAGTTGCGAAACGGCCCGATGATCAGGTACTCGATCGCCACGATGACGACCGCGAACCAGGCCACCCAGGCGAGCATCATGGCACTGTCGAAGAACTCGAAGCCGGTGCGGATCATGAAGCCGATCCCTATGCTCGCTCCGAAGAGCTCGGCAATGGTGACCATCTTCCAGCTGTTGGCGAAGTTCTGGCGCACTGCGCCCACGAGGTAGGGCGTCAGCGAGGGCAGGACGATCTTCCTGAGCATCTGGCTGCGCGGCACCTTGAACGAGCGCCCCATGTCCAGCAGCTCCCTGTCGATATTCTTCACGCCTTCGAACACGTTGACCGCGACGTAGGGGAAGATGATGGCGACCACGGCGATGAACAGGGCGATCTCGTTGATCCCGAACCAGAGCACGCAGAGCATCGCCCAGACGATGCCCGGCATCGAGAGAGCGATGTACACCCAGTTGCGCGTGAAGCTCTCCCAGTAGTTGTTGACGCCCATCAGGATGCCCAGCGCCGTGCCGATGATCATCGCCCCGATCAACGAGTACACCGTGCGCCGCAACGTCGCCCAGAGCTGCGGCCAGAGATCGCCGCTACTGAGGATCTGCCACATCTCCTCCCACAACGCCTTAGGGGTCGGGAAGATGTACTTCGGCGTGTACAGCGTGATCACGTACCACACCACGATGATGACGATGATCGCCGAGATGTGGATCAGGGCGTTGCCCCACTTGCTTCCGTGCGGCGCCTTCGTCAAGGGAGCCGCCGTGAGCGCGGTCACGACCGGGGCCGGCGCCGCCAGTTCCTCTTCCATCACAGAAGCCTTGTCGGCCTCCATCCGCTGCCTCCTTCAGGATGTCGTTGCTGTCCCTCTCACCGGCGACGGTGCTCAACTGCATTCTGCAGCGTTCGTCCCTGAAGGGGCGGACGTGGGCAGGCGTCGACGTGCAAGGGGCCGAACTGCAGCGGAAGTCGCGCAGCCCAACGGGCGTCGCGACTTCCGCTGTCGGCTACGCCAGACCCCAGCAGTTACGCGCTAGGGCTCGGCGAAGCGCCCGCACCCGACGGCGGCTGGGCCTCAGGCGGAGCGTCCGCCGGAGGGGTCATGGTCTTGAACTTCGGATCGGGCGTACTCTCCTTGACGAACCCTTGCTCCTTCAGGAGCGTGAACACGGCCTTCTCGTTCTCTGCCCAGGTCGGGTCGATGTAGACCGTCTTCACGCACTGGTCGCTCATGCCGTCGTTCTCGTTCAGGTAGTTCAGGAACCACTCGACCTCGGCATCGTTGGTCGTCGTGAACAGGTCCGGATACGCCCGGATGATCGACTCCTTGTCGCCATACCACGAGTTGACGCCCTCCTGCCACATGAGGTTGAACCCCTCCGCGGCCTTCGGGTGGGCGTCCAGCCATTCCGGCGTGGTCACAAAGAGGTTGCAGGCGACCTGACGCACCGCCGTCGGGTCGATGAACGACTGATACCACTCGTAGCCGGTGCGCTGCTCGGGATACAGCCAGCGGTGCTCGCCGGATTTCACGTAGGGGATCTCGAAGTCGATGAGACCGAAGGAGGCCTCGGAGTCACCCTTCGACAACGCGGCCGGCATGGCCTCGAACTCCTGGATGTTCACTTTGTAGTCGCCGCCGCCGAGTCTCAGGTCGACGCCGTACTGCTTCTTGAACATCGCTGCATACATGAGCATCGAGGCGCCGGTCCCGGCCGTGGAGATCCTCTGCCCCTTGAGGTCCTCCATGGTCTGGTACGGCGAATCGCTCCTCACGAAGATGGAGTCGCGCATCAGGTTGTACACTCCGAAGCTGACGAACTCCTTGCCGGAGTTCTCGGCCATGAAGGGGACCTCATAGGTGCCCGACGAGGCGATGTCGGCGTGACCGCCCACAAACCACGCGGTCTCGTCCCAAGTGGTCGTGTTGACGATCGTAAAATTGTACTTCTCTTCCCACTTCGCCACGATCCCCGTGTCCTTCATGAAGTTCCACACGGGGTCGGGGGCGAAGACGAAGCGTACGACCGTCGGCTCGTCCGTCGAGCCGCCGGAAGAGCTTGAGTCGCTGCTGCTACTGCTGCCACACCCCGCGCCCACCACCGGGATGGTCCCCGCAAGGCCGATGGCTCCGGCTGCGAGCCCGGCCTTGGCCAGGAAGCCGCGGCGCGTGACCTTACCGGCGCCGCCGACTTCCACGTCTCTATCGTTGTCACTCTGTCCCATGCACTCCCCCTCTATCGCGGGTTTTGTCGAGACTTCGTCTACAGGCGACTGCTGCCTGGGCGTCCGCACCGGTCCAATACCACGACCGCGAGTCAGTCGCGCAACCGGAGCGAGTCATTGAGGCACACCCCACGAGCGTGTCCGCAGGGAGAGTCCCCGAGCACGTTCGGGGCCGCACACCCTGTGCGGCCCCGACCCACCATGATGTACTTCAGCTCAAAGGAGCCCTCAGACCTCGTTGACCGTCGCCGCCGGAGGCACGGCCTCGTCGGGAGCGTCGGCCGGCGACGACATGATCTTGTAGACCGTCGGCGGCGCATCCGCCGGGATGGTGCCGGTCTCCATGCAGAGGTCGACGACCTTCGCCTCCTTCTCGGTCCAGACCTTGTCCATGTAGACCGTCTGCACGCAGGAGTCGTGATTCTCGAGGTAGCTCAGGAACCACTGCAGTTCTTCGTCGTTCTTGACCGTGTAGAGATCGGGGTACGCCAGGATGCTGGCCTGCTTGTCGGCCCAGTACTCGTTGACGCCCACCTGCCACATCATGTTGAAGCCTTCGCAGAGTTTGGGGTTCTTGTCGACCCACTCCTTCTGCCCCACGAAGAGGTTCATCATCACGCCGATGTGCTGCTTGTCCGGGTCGAAGTTCTCGCGGTAGAACTCCCATCCGGTGGGCAGATCGGGGAAGAGCCACCGGTGAGTGCCGTCAACCATGTAGGGGATCTCGTAGTCGATGAGACCGACGCAGGCGTCGATCTGCTCCCTTTCCAGCGCGGTCGGCATGGCGTCGAATTCCTGCACGTTGCACTTGAAGTCGCCGCCGCCGAGCTTCATGTCGAGGCCGTACTTCTTGAGGATCATCGCCCGCCACATGATGGCATCGGCGCCGCCGCCACTCACGGCGATCCTCTTGCCCTTGAGGTCCTCGATGCTCTGGTACGGGGAGTCGGCCTTCACGAAGATGGTGTTGCGCATCATGTTGTACTGGCCGAAAGCGATGAACTCCCTGCCGCTGTTCAGCTGCATCGTCGGCGTCTCGTAGCTGGCCGTCGACGCGATGTCCGCGTGGCCACCGATGAACCAGGCGGTCTCGTCCCAGGTCTCGGTGTTCACGATCTTCATGTTGTACTTCTCTTCGTACCGGGCGACGATGCCGGTGTCGTTCATGTAGTTCCAGATGGGGTCGGGGGCAAAGACGAAGCGTACGATCGCCGCCTCGCTGCTGGCAGCCGAGCCGGACGAACCGCTGCTATCGCTGCTGCTGCCGCAACCGGCGGCGACCGCTGAGACACTGCCGGCGACGCCGAGCGCTGCCGCGGTCAAGCCGGCCTTTGCCACGAAGTCTCTGCGTGTCAGCTTGGTCTTCGTGAATGCGTCGTGCTGTGAGCGTCCGTCTTGATGTGCCATTGAACGATTCCCCCAGTCTCCAGTCTCTACGATGTTGCCGATTATCCGGACGTCGCCGCCCCCCGTCTCCGCCCACTCCGCCTGCACCCGTTGACGTGACGATGAACTGAGGACCGCATGATGAAATGCTGACCAGTGTCGTCGTCCTTGTCAAGGCACTCGCCCAGGAATGCGGCGGTCCTGACGCGGTCCAGTCAGGCCGTCATGGGGCATCTCGCAGCTCCACCCAGCGTTCGTCGCGGCTAGAACGGAGGGCTGCTTCGGTGATCCTGACCACCTCCAGACCATCGAGAAACGAGGCGTTCGGCGTGGTCTCGCCGGCGATGGCGGCAACGAAGTCCTTCAGCTCGATGACCATGCCGTCCGCGTAGCTCATGCCCATGCCCGGCATGTGAAGGAAGGCCGCGGCCGCGGGGAACGCCGGCCCCATGAGCAGCGTGCGGAAGCCGCGTCTGTTGCCCGCGGACGTGCCGTCGTACCACTCCAGCTCGTTCATGCGCTCGCTGTTGTAGCGCAGGGAGCCCTTGCTGCCGTTGATCTCCCAGCTGTGGTGGTGCTTGTTACCCTGCGCCAGCCACGTGGTCTCGAGTACGCCGGTCGCTCCCTGCTCGAAGCGGATCAGCATGCCGGCCATGTCCTCGACGTCGACGCTCCGCGTGGTGTCGGTACCCCGCACTGGGCGTTCGCCGATAAGGGTCCTTGTCATGGCCGTCACGCTGTCGAAATCGCCGACGAGATACCTGGCCAAGTCCAGCGTGTGAGAGCCCAGCGTGCAGAGGGCGCCGCCGCCGGCCTCTTCGGCGCTGAAGCGCCAAGCCCAAGGGACGTCAGGCGAGGCCTTGTCGTCGACGGCGAACAGTCCCCTGAAGTGGAAGATCTCGCCCAAAGCGCCCGACTCGATCATCTCCCTGGCAGTCTGGATCGCCGGCAGGTGGCGGTAGTTGAACCCGACCACATTGACCACGCCGGCGCCGTCGACCGCTTCGACCATTCGGGTCGCCTCGGCCACCGTATTGGCCAAGGGCTTCTCGCAGAAGATGTGCTTGCCGGCCTTCGCGGCGGCGGCGGCGATCGGTTCGTGCAACCGGTTCATGACGCAGATATCGACGGCCTCGATCGCGGGGTCGTTGATCGCCTTATGCCAGTCCTCCTCGTGTACCTCGACGTCAAAACGCTCGGCGACTCGACGAGCCACCGGCTCGACGGCGTCCACGATCATCCTGACGCGCGGCTTGACGGGCAGGTCGGGATAGACATCGGGGATCTGGCGATAGGCCTGACAATGGACCTGGCCGATCCACCCCACGCCGATGACAGCGATCCCTATCTCGCGCTGCGGCGACATCTCATCACCCTCCTTGCTGTTGTCTTGCTGGGCCGCTCCGGGCGAGCCGGCTGCGACGCCTCGCAGTGCGCAAGATCGACTGGGGCTGTCTGCGCTGCGGGCGGCACGCCCTTCACTCAGTCCCCGACAGTGACCACGACCCTCAGCGTCCTACCGGGCTCCCGGTCGACCAGGTCCAGGGCTTCCTTGGTCTGTCCAAGGCCGAAACGGTGCGTGACGAACGGCCCGAGGTCGAGCCTTCCGCTCTCCACAATGGCAATTGCGGAGGAGAAGTTGTTGGGCGCCATGCCACGACTGCCGAGGAGCGTGAGCTCCTTGAAGTACATGGCATAGCCGTCGAACGCGTCCACGTTGGCGGGCATGATGCCGAAACAGAGCACGGTACCGCCGGGCCGGACCATCTGCATGGCCTGACGCAGGGTCGAACCACTGCCTACACTCTCGATGACGATGTCGGCCCCCACGCCACCGGTGGCCGCGACGACCGCAGCCACTGGGTCGACCTTCCCGGCGACTATCGGCGTAGCCCCGAAGCTCTCGGCGATATCCAGTTTCCACTGGCTGCGCGTGATGGCGAACACCGGCTCGGCTCCGCTGACGACACTCAGCCTTGTCTGGAGCAACCCGGCGGCTCCCTGCCCGATGACGGCGACCGATTGACCTGGAGTGATGCTGAGCTTCTCGTGTGCCTGGAACACGGTCGCCAGAGCGATCAGGCTGGTGCCGTCTTCGTGAGAGATGCTGTCGGGGATCGGGATGGCGTTGAAGTCGGGCACGCAGACGTACTCGGCGAACGTGCCATCGACCTCCCGGCCCATCAGGCCGCCATTGGGGCAGAGATTCACCTTGCCCGAGTAGCAGAACGCACAATGCCGACAGAAGATCACCGAGTTCAGTACGACCCGATCGCCCACCTCCAGGCCGACGGTGCCCTCCCCGACTTCGGCCACCACGCCCGTCGACTCGTGCCCCTGGATCACCGGCAGGCGCGCCGCGACCTTGCCCTTGTAGACGCCCACGTCCGTGCCGCATACGGCCGTCGCCCGCACGCGCACGAGGGCGTGACCCCGGGGCACGAGCGGACGCGGTACATCCTCGATCCGCAGTTCGTATGGCGCGCGAAGAACCGCCGCCTTCATGGTGTCGATGGTGTCACCTTCGCTCGGAGGCCACGTTTGCGACTCGTTCACACGTGGCATCCGCGCCGGTGCGCTTCGCTGCGGCGCGGATGCCCGCGTGGTGTCTCGGGATCACTGCTCTCGATCGGTCCGCTTGCCGCCGTCGATGATCCCGACGGTCAGCCCTTGTCCATCACGTTCGTGGCGACTTCCGCGAACTCGTCGACCGTCAGCAAGCCGGACTTCTCGAACGACTTGTCTTTGACGGCCATCAGGATCGCCATCTTCTGGTCGGCGTCCTCCGCCTGCATGCCCAGCTGGTCGAGATACATGTCCACCGTGGTGAGCCCGCTGTTCTTGCCGATCACGATCTCGAAGTCCGGGTGACCCGTCAGGGGGAGCAGGTAGGGAGACAACTCGAGCGGCGCCACATCGTAGGCGTTCTTGTACCAGTCGGTGATGATGCCGGATTCGATCTTGCCGATGTCCTCGCCGATGATGCCCTGATTCTGACGGACCTTCAGACCCGTGAGCTTCTGCAGGTACACGGAAAGCTCGTACATCTTGTCGTACTTGAGCCCGGTGTCGACGCCGTACATCGTCAGCAGCGCCAGGGCCACGTCCTCATAGGGGGCATTGCCCGCACGTTCCCCGATCCCGGAGATGGTGGTATGGGCTACGTCGGCACCCGCGGCCAAGGCCAGGATCGTGTTCGCCGCGCCGAGCCCGTAGTCGTCGTGGAAGTGGACCTCGATCGGCTTGTTGTTGATCCTCTGCTTCACGGCCTTGATCAGATACGCGGAAGCACTTGGAGCCAGGCCCCCGAAGGTGTCGACGCACACCAGAGCATCCATGTGACCTTCAGTCTCGACCCGCTTGATGATGTCGAGGAAGGTGTCCATGTCGGCGCGGCTGCCGTCGATGGGGAAGAACACCGTGTAGAGCCCGTTCTCCTTGGCGTACAGAGTGGCTTCGATGGACAGTTCGATGGCCTTCTCCAGCGGCCACTTATAGGCGTGCTCCAGGATGTGCTCGCTGGCCGGGATCTCGATGACGATGTGCTTCACACCACAATCGACGGCGCGCTCGACGTCCGGCTTCATGCAGCGCGAGAAGGCGTAGATGTCCGGCCCCAGATTCCGCTTGACGATCTCCTTGATGGCAGCCGCGTCCTGCTTTGAGACGGCCGGCATGCCGGCTTCGATCCTGTGAAAGCCGACGTCGGCAAGCTTCTCAGCCAGAGCCACCTTCTGGTCCTTGTTGAACACCAGGCCGGCCTGCTGCTCGCCGTCGCGCAGTGAGACATCGTGGAACTTGATGTCCTTGGCGAAGTTGTGCGTCTCCTTCACCTCGTCGGCAAAGTTCCAGGGACTCGTGAACCATTGGTCGCTCTTCCAGGGCGTGGACATACAGCTTTCTCCTTCGTTGCGCTTGGACTGGCTAGTGAGGCCGGTTCACCCAGTGCGCCGGTTCACCGTCGGTGAGTGTGCGGACGATCTCTTTCGCCGATTTGGAGCGCAACTCATCGTTGGATTGCTCCGAGTAGAAGGCGGCGTGCGGCGTGACGATCACGTTGCCCAGCGTCACGAGCGCGTTGGGGAACGTGGGCGGCTCGTCCGCCAGTACGTCCAGCCCAGCCCCCGCGATCGTTCCATCGCTGAGGGCCCGGAACAGGGCGTCTTCATCGATCAGCGGGCCGCGGGATGTGTTGATGAGGTAGGCGCTGTCCTTCATCTTCTTCAGCGCCTCGGCGTTGATGATGTGATGCGTCTGCTCCGTCAACGGCGCATGCAGGGACAAGAAGTCAGCTTCATCGAGGAGTCGGCTGAGGTCCTCGACCTGCTCCACTCCCTGCGCGGCGAACACCTCGGCCGGGAGGAACGGATCGTAGGCGATGACCTTCATCCCAAAGCTGAGCGCGCGTCTGGCCACGCCCTGGGCGATACTCCCCAGACCGAACAAGCCGAACGTGCACGCGCTGAGCCGTACCATCGGCTTGGCTTCGGCGAAGCTCCAGTTGCTGTTTCTGACCTGACTGTCGAGCAGGATGACTTTGCGCGCCAGCGCCAGGAAGAGAGCCATCGTGTGGTCGGCGACCTCGTCCTGGCAGTAGTCGGGTACGTTGGCGACCATGATGCCTTTGCGGCCGGCGGCATCCAGATCGATCGTGTTGACCCCGATGCCCGTACGCACGATCACCTTGCAGCGGTCGAGGTTGTCGATGACGTCCGCCGGCACCTGCGCGTAGACATTGAGAAGGGCGTCACAGTCCTTGCCTTCACGGGCCAGTGTCTCAACGGCCGAGTCGGGCGCCAGGACGAGCTCCGCGTCGATCGTCGCCAACTCATCCCTCTCGATATCCTGGTCAGGGAAAATACAGTCTGTCATCACGACCTTGAATCTGGCCATGCAGGCATCCTTCCTATTAGTTTACTAGTAATACCGCTCGCGCAATGCGTCGCGCTTTCTCGTCCCCGACTACGTGAGAGATTCATTCTAGGAAATGCTGCGACGCACGGTCAAGGGGGGCGCGAGCCTGACGACGTGCCATGCGGGCGCGTCACGCGGCGCCAACGTGAGCAATCGTGACGACGGTCACAAGCGAGCACGGCGAGCGTAGCACGCTGTCACCGGCAGGGTCACCTCATGCACCGTAGCGGCGCACGCGCAGCAGGGCCTGCTCCTTGTGCCCCATGAACCTCTCCAGCTCACACAGGCGCGCCGCGTATTCGCCGATCACGACGCTGGCCTGGGCGGTACAACGCTGGTACGTACAGGTCTTGAGGAACTTGCCGACCCACAGCCCCCCCGTGTACCGGGCCGCACGACCCGTCGGGAGGGTATGGTTCGTGCCGATGACCTTGTCTCCGTAGGCCACATTTGTTTCCGGTCCCAGGAACAGCGCCCCATAGTTGGTCAGTCTCTCGAGGAAGAACTGAGGGTCTCTGGTGAGCACCTGGACGTGCTCGTACGCCAGCTTGTCCGCCTCGACTGCGGCTTCTTCTTCGTTCTCCACGAGCGTGACCGTTCCGCAGTCGCGCCACGCGACCCCGGCGACGTCCGCGGTCGGCAGCACCTCGAGCTGACGCTCGATCTCCCCAAGGGTCTCGTCGGCGAGCTTCTGAGAGGTGGTGATCAGCGCGCATGGCGAAGTCGGGCCGTGTTCTGCTTGACCCAGAAGGTCACAGGCGACCATCTCAGCATCGGCCGTGTCGTCTGCGATGATGAGCGTCTCGGTAGGGCCAGCCAGGAGATCGATCCCGACGCGCCCGAACAGCTGCCTCTTTGCCTCGGCGACGTAGGCATTGCCGGGCCCCACCAGCATATCGACCGGGGGTAGGGTCTCGGTCCCCAGCGCCATGGCAGCGAGCGCCTGGACTCCCCCCAGGATGAAGATGTCGTCGGCGCCGGCGAGAGCCATGGCGCACACGGTGGCCTTGGGTATCGCGCCATCGATCGGTGGGGTGCAGGCCACCACTCTCTTCACGCCGGCGACCTTGGCCGTGACAACGCTCATGTGGGCCGATGCGACCATGGGGTAGCGCCCCCCCGGGACATAGCAGCCTACGCTGCCGACCGGGATGTTCTTGTGGCCGAGAGTCACTCCCGGGATGGTCTCGACTTCGACGTCACGAAGCGCCGCTCTCTGCTCTTCCGCGAAACGTCGGATCTGCGACTGCGCGAAGCGGATGTCTTGGACGTCGGCCTGCGGCGTGCTGTCGAGCACCAAACTGACATCGGCAGCGGAGAGTCTGAAACTCGGGGGCGACCAGTCGTCGAACCTCTGGGACAATTCGCGCACGGCCGCATCCCCGCGCTGCGCCACCTGGTCGATGATCTCCGACACAGTCTGACGCACGCCAACGTCTTCTTCCGCCTTCTGACTCTGACTCTTGCCTTGCTTCAGATAGCGAGCCACACGCACCCCCTGGTCTCTCCGCTTCCTCCCAGCTGCCTCCGGCGACTCGCGAACACTTCGACCGTCACCAGGCCACCCATCCACCGTCCACCAGGATCGTACTCCCGGTCACCAGGTTCGCGGCCTCGGAGACCAGATAGATCACGGCTCCGGCGACGTCAGACGGCTTGCCGATGTAGCCCAGCGAGATCCTCGACATCACATCCTGGAGGAACTCACGGTCTTCGAACATCGGCCGCGTCATCGGCGTGTCGACGAACGTGGGGGCGACGCAGTTGACCCTGACACCGTATTTGCCCCACTCACCGGCGAGCACCTTCGTGAACTGAGTCACTCCACCCTTGCTCGCACAGTAGGCTGCTCGGTCGTAGTAGCCGACAAAGGCCATTTGAGAGGTGATGTTGACGATCCTCCCGCTTCCCCGGGGGATCATCTTCTTCGCCGCGGCCTGGCAGCAGAAGAACGAACCCTTCAGGTTCGTGTCGATGATCGTGTCCCACGCCGCTTCGGTGACGTCGAGCGAGGGTTGCGGGATATTCACTCCCGCGCTGTTGACGAGGATGTCCAGGCGGTCGTGCCAGGCATGTGCGGCATCGACCATCGTCTGGATATCGGCGATGCGCGTCACATCCGCCGTGACACTCAGACACGCAGCGCCACTCTCCCCGAGTGCTCGCTCCGTGGCCCGGAGGTCTTCGGCAGTCCGACCGGCGATCACAACGCGAGCGCCGCATTCGGCCAGGCTGACGGCGATCGCTTGGCCGATCCCCCTTCCTCCACCCACGACGAGAGCAACCTGTCCGCCCAGGTCGGCTGTGAGGCCCGTCACGCTCATCTCTCCCAGAGCGCCAGGGCGCGCACCGGACTGCCGGTCAGACCCACCCACTTCAAGGGAAACATGGCGAAGTAGAACTCGTCATGCTTCGGGATCTTCGTGATGTTCACGAGGTTCTCGGTGTGGATGACCAGCCTCTCACCGTGCACGGTGTGGTTTGGATA
>Ga0315273_10004822_pt1 | contig 16600 bp, 11 predicted proteins | sample YL17G02_0_MG_FD_205753 | JGI IMG/M metagenome (GOLD analysis project Ga0315273, IMG submission 205753) | Sediment microbial communities from Yellowstone Lake, YNP, Wyoming, USA - YL17G02_0 | ecosystem: Environmental > Aquatic > Freshwater > Lake > Sediment | place: USA: Wyoming | collected... | reverse complement strand
CCCTTCGACTACGCTCCCCTCAACTGCGCACGGGGCAGGCAGGGCAGGAAAGACCCCGGGCTCCACGAGCGAACCTGACACGTGGAGGCTGGGGTCTCCCTTCGACTACGCTCCCCTCAACTGCGCACGGGGCAGGCAGGGCAGGAAAGACCCCGGGCTCCACGAGCGAACCTGACACGTGGAGGCCGGGTCTTCAGACCCGGCGTTTGCGATATGCTGCTCACCAGCATGAACCCGATCAGACTTTTCGCCTGGTGTGTGGCCCTGTGCGTGATGTGCGCCGCTCCTGTCCTGCCGGCGGCGGCTCAGGCCCGGCAGCGGCCCGTTACCGGCATCCTCCTCGGCGATCTGACCTGGCAGCAGGCCGAACGCGTGCTGACGCCCGAAACCATCGTCGTCATCCCGCTCGGTGCGGAGTCGAAGGAGCACGGCCCGCACCTGCGGCTGAAGAACGACTTCGTCCTGGCGGAGTACTTCAAGCGCCGGGTGATGGCGCGCGCGGCGGTGGTGGTGGCGCCGACGGTGAACTACCACTTCTACCCGGCGTTCGTGGAGTACCCGGGCTCGACGTCGCTTCGCCTCGAAACCGCGCGCGACGTGATCGTGGACATCTGCCGCAGCCTCGCGCGCTTCGGACCGAAGAAGTTCTACGTCCTCAACACCGGCGTCTCGACCATCCGCGCGCTCAAGCCCGCCCAGGACCTGCTCGCAGCCGATGGCATCACCATGCGCTACACCGACATCCTCACGATTGGCGAGGAGGCCGAGAAGGCGGTGCGCCAGCAGGAGGGCGGCACGCACGCGGACGAGATCGAAACCTCGATGCTGCTCTACATCGATCCGAGCCTTGTGGACATGAGCAAGGCCGCGAAGGACTATCACCCGCAAGGCACCGGCGGCCTGACGCGCGACCCGAAGGGAACGGGCACGTACTCTCCCACCGGCATCTGGGGTGACGCCACACTGGCCACGCGCGAGAAGGGCCGTCGGGTCGTCGAGGCCATCGTCGAGGGCATGCTGAAAGAGATCGGCGTTCTCAAGGAGATGCCTGCCCCCAAGCAGTAGGGCCGGTCCCAGAACCCAGTGGCGCAGGACTTAAGTCCTGCGGATTCCCCCACCGTCTACTTCACGTTGCCGTCGCGCGGTTCCTGGCGAATGGTGATGGGCCACCCCGGGTACGGCTTCGCGCCTGGTGCCGACGGATCAACCCAGCGCGGCCAGTTCGCCATCGTGATGGTACGGTCGATCCGGTCGAAGGTGATGATGCCGTACCCCGGCGCGCGGTCGTTGATGTCCGCCGGCTCGATGCCCAGCTTGTGCGGGTTCGAGACCGCGAACACCGTCATCCTGTTGCCGAAGCCGTCCAGGTAGTCGCCCGTGTTTCGCGGCGCGCCTGGCGCACGGTTCGCGCCATCCTCTTCGGGGAACCAGCGCCGCGGCCAGTAATTGGCGACGGACGGCACGCAGATCGCGAAGGGCCCGTCTCTGAACGTGTCGATCCCGTACTGGATCGTGCTGCCGAGGTGCTGGTCTCCCGCGATGTGAATCGCTCCCGCCTTCCGCATGAGGCGCAGCGCTGCCAGGCGCGGCGTCTGCGGCCAGCCGTTCGAATCGTGATCCTGCACGGGCGCTTCGCCTTCCGCGTAGCCGCCTGGCGGCTGGATCGGGAGCGTCGTGGTGATCTCGTCCGCGCGCGACCCCTTCGGCAAGGTTGCCACGTTTGCGAACAGCGTCTGCGACACCACCGCCTTCATCCAGACGTCGCCCCTCGAGTCGTTGGCCCACCGCTCCAGAAACCGCATCTGACGCGCGCCCAGCAGTTCGGCGCCCTTCACGTCTCCGGATTTCGACGAATCCCACTCCGGGTTGCGCGCCCAGCCGTTCACGATCTGCGCGTCCGGCAACACGACCGCCGGCGCCGACTTCCACTTGCGGTCTTCGACGATGGCGTAGCTGACGCCTCCCCACACCAGTTCGGTAAAGTACACGCCGATGCCGCGCTCGATCGGCGCGGGATCCACGGGATCGGGCAGGTGGCTGGTCTGCGTGCGCTGGACCACATTCACCCAGTCCACGGGCATCGTGTAGCCGCCGCTGTCCTGCTTCTGCGTCTGCGCGCCGACACCGTCGCGCTGCAGGGCCGGCGCGATGTCGTTGGCGTCGCGCCCGCCCGCGCCCCACACATTGCCGTGGTAGACGTCGTGGTCGTCGGGCAGCGCCACGGAGGGAATGTTCCGCAGCAACTCGCGGAACTCCCATCCGAAGATGTACCACTTGCGGAGGTAGTCGAGAGTCGCCATGTCGAGGGGCGACCGCTGGACGCCGAACCCTCCGACGGGCTCGTAAATCTGGTCGCCTGTGAAGACGAGCAGATCCGGCTTGAACGTGGACACGTGCCGGACGACGTCCGCGTGAGGAAAGCCGAGGTCGTTGTTGCCGGTGAACGCGGCGACGACAGTGTGCGCGGCGGCGCGGGGGTCGCGGCGGACGATGCCGTCGAAAATCGCGTCGCGCACGGCGCCGCTGGCGTCCGTCACCGCGTAGAGGACCCGATACGGCTGATCGAGCCCCTCGTCCCAGTTCGCGACGCGGAACGTTGCCGTGCGGGCAAGCGAATCGATCTTCGCGCGCGCGATCGCGCGCCAGGCGGCAGAGGTCCCGGGCACGGCGAGGCGCACCTCCTGGGTGTCGCGCGCGCCGATCGGCGGCATCTGCGCGGTCAGTTTCAGGATGCTCCCGCTCAGGGTGTACTGCGTGAACAGGATCGGGCCGAAGGCGTGCTCATCGTGGGCGTCCACCTTCGGGCCGTCGACGCGCCACTCGCCGAAGCCGCACGTTGCGCCGCTGCAGACGAGCGCGACGTTGCCGTAGAGCTTCCCGGGATCCAGAGCAGCCTGCACAACGGAGCCGATCTCGTTCCCCTCGCGATCGAAGGCCCGCACCAACACCTGGCAGGCGCCGGCAACAGGTCCGAGGGTGGCCCGAAGCGATGCAACCTGCGCTGGATCCAGAACCGCGCCGCTGACCACCGCGCCGGCGAACAGGCGCCCGTCCGAGCGCAGCCCCGCATCGATGCCCTCGCCTCGGACGGCACTGTCGCGATAGTCCGCGAATCGCCCGTGCGCCGCCAGACGGACGCCGATCCACGCGAGTTCTGTCGTCGCGGCGACGGTGCCGGTCGGGAGTTGGCCTAGCGGGCTCTGTCCGGAGGGAGGCTGGCGAGCCGGACTCGGCTGGAATGACGCGAGTGTGATGCTGACCGACACGCCACCCGGACGCTGCGACACCTCGCGCGTCAGGAGGTGCACCGACCGGTTCGGGCCGGCGGTGAAGCACTCCAGCACACCTGCGCGCACACGCCAGTTCTGCAGCGGGTTTGCCCAGTACTCGGGGCCAATCCACACGCGATCAGGCGTCTTGTCGAAGGCGCTGACGAAGACGGCGGCGGGGCGTTCCGCTGGTCCTTGGCCGGTCGGAGCGGCTTGACGCACTGCCAGCGTGGCCGGAGGTAAGCACACAACCGCCAGCACGCACGCACAGACTAGCACACCCGGTTTCGAGACCCGTTCCCGCGGCGGACAGCAGGCCGCCCACGCAGGTTTTGAAACCGTCTCCAGCAACCGCTTGCGTCTCATCACCACCCTCCAACATCAGTGTAGAGGAATCGCCATCCTCCAGGCATGCGTCATAACAGCCATGCGCAGGATACCCCCGTCCTCCCCTCGTCTGCGTGTCGCCCTGCTGACTGCCGTCCTCGCGATGGCCGCGCTCGCCGTGGCATCTGTGTCGGCTGTGTCGGCTGTGCCCGCTGTGTCCGCCGTGTCGGCCCAGCAGCGCCACCCGGTGTCCGGCCGAGTGATTGCGCAAGTCATGGGCTACGAAGGCGCCGCGTGGCTCGAACGCCCCGAACGCGAAGACGAGGAGCAGCCGTCCAGGGCCATCGCCGCCCTCGATATCAAGCCGGGACAGGTCGTCGCTGACGTGGGGGCGGGGTCCGGCTACTACACGGTGCGACTCGCGAAACGGGTTGGTCCGATCGGCCGGGTATTCGCCACCGACATCCAGCAGGAGATGCTCGACCTCCTCAAGAAGCGGCTGTCGCGCGAGCGCCTCGACAACGTCGAACTGGTGCTGGCCACGGATGTCGATCCCCGGCTGCCCGCCGGCCAGCTCGATCTGGTTCTCATGGTGGATGTGTATCACGAACTGGCGCGTCCCCAGGACGTGCTGCGCAAGCTCCGCTCCGCGCTCAAGCCGGACGGGCGCCTGGTCCTCATCGAGTTCCGCAAGGAAAGCGCGTGGGTCCCCATTCGCGAAGAGCACAAGATGAGCGTGACAGAGGCGCGGATGGAGCTCGAGGCGGAAGGCTACCGTTTCGACCGCGTCATCGACGTCCTGCCCTGGCAGCACATCCTCGTGTTCAGGCCGTAGCGGCCCGGCCGGAGATGCCGGTCATGATGGAGGCCGGCTCCTCAGATCGGATCCCTTCGGATGGAGGCCGAGTCTTGAGACCCGGCGGGCGATCGTGACGCGTGTGCGCCGGGTCTCAGGACCCGGTCTCCACCAGCAGCAGGGGTCTCCATCAGAAGCGAATCGGAAGACCCCGCCTGCTGGATCGGTGACGGTCTCTCATATCAGCCCGGGGTCTTTCCTGCCCTGAGCGTAGTCGAAGGGAGACCCCGGGTCGCCTGCCCTGAGCGAGGTCGAAGGGCCGAAGACCGCCACACACCCACTGGTGTCCGGAATCGGACAGCCGCCGTGCGCTATCGGACAAACGAACCAACGCAACTCTTTTTGCGTCAATGACTTACGAGGCATCAAGTAAGGCACGGCCGTTGCTGGGACAAGCCTCGGAGGCATCTGCGTGGACCGCGAGATCGATTCGAAGACACGCCAGAACGCGCTGATCAAGCGGTGGCTCATCGCCGCCGCCGCCATCGCGGCAGCGTGGTTGGTCATCAGCTGGGGCGCGGGCCTCATCCGTCCGTCGCTGAAGCGATCGATGGTGCGCACGGCGGTCGTGGAGCAGGGCCCCGTGGACGCGTCGCTGTCGGCCACAGGCGTCGTGGTTCCGCAGACCGAACAGGTGCTTTCGAGCCCCGTCGACGCCCGGCTTCTGCGCATCGTCAAGAAGGCCGGCTCAGCGGTGAAGAAGGGCGACCCGATCGTGGAGCTGGACGTGAACGCGTCCGTGCTTGCGGTTGAAACGCTCGGACAGGACCTCGCCCTCAAGGCCAACCAGCAGGCGCGGTCGAAGCTGTCGCTCGAGAACACCCTGTCCGACCTCAACGCCCAGGTCGAGATCAAGAAGCTGCAGCTGGAGTCGGCCCGTCTCGAGCATCAGCGCAACCGGCAACTGTTCGACCAGGGCCTCTCGTCGGAGGAAGTGCTGCGCAAGTCCGAGATGGCCGAGAAGCAGGCGGGCATCGAGCTGCTGCGCCTCGAGGCGTCGCGCCTGAACGCGCAGGCGTCGACCCGCGCGGAGCTCGACGGCCTCGTGCTCGAGCTGTCGAAGCTCCAGAAGGCACACCAGGAAGCTCGCCGCGTGCTCGGCCTTGCGGCGCCCACCGCCGATCGCGACGGCGTGGTCACCTGGACGCTCACGGAGGAAGGCTCGACGGTGCGCAAGGGCGACGTTGTCGCGCGCATCGCCGACCTCAGCGCCTTCCGCGTGGATGCGTCAGTGTCGGACGCGTATGCGAGCCGGCTGAGCGCCGGGCTGCCGGTGCAGGTCCGCGTGGACGACCGCATGGTGGACGGCCAGGTGACGGATGTGCTGCCCACCGTGCAGAACGGCGTCATCACCGTGCGCGTCGCGTTGAAGGACCCGTCCGACGCCTCGCTGCGCCCGAACCTGCGCGTCGAGGTGTTCATCGTCACCGGCCATCGCGCGCGGGCCCTGCGCGTGCGCAAGGGATCGTCGACCAGCGGCGAGGGCGTGCAGCAGGTGTTCGTCGTGCGCGGTGATCGCGCCGAGCGCAGGCGCGTCCGTTTCGGAATTGCCAGCTTCGATTTCGTCGAGGTCGTAGAAGGTCTGGCTGCCGGGGACGAGGTGATCGTCTCGGACATGGCCGACTACCAGCATCTGTCATCCATCCGGCTTCGTTGAGGAACCAGGAACATGAGCACGATGATCGCCCTCGAGGGTATTGAGAAGGTCTACCGCACGGACCGCATCGAAACGGTCGCCCTGAGCGACATCAACCTCCAGGTCCCTGCCGGCGAGTTCGTGTCGGTCATGGGGCCGTCGGGCTGCGGCAAGAGCACGCTGCTCAACGTGATTGGCCTGCTCGACGAGCCGACCAAGGGCCGCGTGCAACTGAACGGTTCTGCCGTCCAGTCCTACCGCGACGCGGCGCTCGCGAAGGTCCGTAACCGCGAGATCGGGTTCATCTTCCAGACGTTTCACCTGATCCCGGACCTCAGCGTCGTGGACAACGTGGAGATCCCGTTGCTCTACCGCCGCATGTCGCGCGCCGAACGGCGCAAGCTCTCCCTGGCGGCGCTCGAGCGCGTGGGGCTGACGTCGCGCATCCACCACTTCCCGTCGCAGCTCTCAGGCGGCCAGCAGCAACGCGTCGCCATCTCCCGCGCCATCGTCGGCAAGCCGCGCATCCTGCTGGCCGACGAGCCCACGGGCAACCTCGACAGCCAGATGGGCGACGAGATCATGCACATCCTGCACGGGTTGCAGAAAGAGTCTGGCACGACCATCGTCATGGTGACGCACGACCCGCGTCTGGCCGATCAGACGCAACGCACGATTCGGTTGTTCGATGGGAGGCAGGTGCAGTGAGCGAGTGGGGTCAGACTCGACTTGCCAGGTCCAGTCTCGAACAAGTCGAGTCTGACCCCACTCGTTCCTTCGTAGCCCGGCAGCTTTAGCTGCCGGGTGTGGCGTCCGCGGACGCCGCATGAACGATCGCCTTCGGCGACCCGGGATCTGAAGACCCCGGGCTACAGAAACTCGATAGATGCTCAAGAGCTACCTCAAACTTGCCTGGAAGGTGCTGTGGCGGCGGAAGTTCTTCACCGCCATCAGCCTCTTCGGGATCTGTTTCACGCTCGTCGTGCTGATGGTGGCCTCGTCTGTGCTGGACCACGTGTTCGCGCCGCAGGCGCCGGAGGTGCGGCAGGGCCGCACCCTCGGCATGTTCCGCGCGCGCATGACCGGCGAGCACAGCACGTCGACGAGCATGCCGGGCTATCAACTGATCGACCGCTACGCGCGCGGCATCCCCGGTGTGGAGCGCGTGGCGGCGTTCGCCATGCCGCAGACGGTCTACTCCTACAAGGACGGCCAGCGGATCAAGTCACTCATCAAGCGCACCGACGCCGAGTACTGGCGCGTGCTGGATTTCCAGTTCCTCGAGGGCGGGCCGTTCACGGATCAGGACGTCGCCAACGGCGCGTTCGTCGCCGTGATCAACGCGACGACGCGTGACAGGTTCTTTGGCGGGCCGCCTGCGGTTGGGCGGACGTTCGAGGCGGACGGCCTGCACTTTCGCGTCATTGGCGTGGTGCCCGACGTGGGGATCCTGCGCCTCGTCGCGAACGGCGACATCTACGCCCCTCTCACGACAGCCAAGACCGACGCGTACCGGCGCGAGTTGTTGGGTGGTTTCGGCGGCCTGCTGCTGGCAAGGAGCACGGCCGCCTTCCCGTCCATCAAGGCCGAACTGGAGTCGCGCGTACGGACCGCACCGCTGCCCGGCAAGGAGTGGACGAAGCTGATTGCTCCCGCCGAGTCGCTGTTCGACTTCCTCGCGGGCAACCTCTTCAGTGGACGCAACGAGGACCGGAGCCATCCCGAACGGCTGTGGGCCGTCATCATCGCGGCGATGCTGCTCTTCTCGACACTGCCGGCCGTAAACCTGATCAACCTGAATATGAGCCGCATCATGGAGCGCGCGTCCGAAATCGGCGTGCGCAAGGCGTTTGGCGCCTCGTCGCGCACGCTGGTCAGCCAGTTCATCGTGGAGAACCTGGTCCTGACACTCATCGGGGGGGCGGCGGGCTTCGTGCTGTCCGCCCTCGTGCTGCGGGCCCTCACCGCGAGCGGCCTGATTCCGTATGCCCACTTCGCGCTGAACTACCGCGTGTTCGGCTACGGTCTCGGCCTGGCGCTGTTCTTCGGTCTCCTGTCAGGCGTCTACCCGGCCTGGCGCATGTCGCGTCTCGATCCGGTGCAGGCTCTGAAGGGGGCGTCGCGATGACCCGCCACCTTCTGAAGCTGGTCTGGAATCGCAAGCGATCGAACGTGCTGATCGCGGTCGAGATCCTGCTGTCCTTCATCGTGCTCGTCGGGGTGACGACGCTGGCCGTGTTCTACGTGGACAACTATCGCAAGCCGCTCGGCTACGACGTTGAGAACATCTGGACGATCTCGTTCGAGAAGCACGCACCTGGACGCTCGTCCGTCACCATCGAGTCCGGCCCCGAGGATGCCGCGGCTGCCAGGAAGCCGGTCGATCGCGGATTCGTGGGCCAGCGCGCCAGGATCGCGCAGTTGATGATGTCTCTGCGTGACATGCCCGAGGTCGAGTCCGTCGCGGCCGCGTTCGTCACGCCCTACTCGAGCAACACGTGGAACTCGGACATCGAGGTCGGCGGCAAACACCATCGCTACGGCTTCAACGCCGCGACAGACGATTTCGCGCGGACGTTGGGATTGGAGGTGACGCGGGGCCGCTGGTTCAGCCGCGACGACGACGGAGCGGCGTGGACGCCGGTCGTGTTGAACGAGCGGCTCGCGCAGGAGGTGTTTCCGGACAAGGACCCCATCGGGCAGTTCGTCGATGAACAGCGGCCGGGCGACAGCCAGGGCCCGCGCATGCGCGTCGTGGGCGTCATCCGCGAGTTCAGGAAGGATGGCGAGTACGCCGCTCCGGAGAACTTCCTGTTCAACCGGAACCGTCTCGACGATCCGGATGTCGAGGTGCAGCCGCCGAACGAGATCGTGGTCCGGGTCAAACCCGGCACGACGGCGGCTTTCGAGGAGAAGGCGATCACTCGCCTGCGGGGCGCGGAGCCGGAATGGACGTTCCAGGCCGAGCCGTTGACGCAGTCGCGCGAGACTTCCCATCGCTTGTGGCTCGCGCCATTGTCGGCTGCGGCGGTCATTTCCGTGTTCCTCCTGATCATGGTGGCGATGGGCCTGACAGGCGTGCTGTGGCTGCACGTCACGCAGCGCACGCGCGAGATTGGCCTGCGCAGGGCCAAGGGCGCAACGATCGTGAACATCCAGCGCCAGCTCGTGGGGGAAGTCGTGGTGCTGACCTCGATCGCCTGCCTGGCGGGCGTGGTCATCATCGTCCAGTTCCCGTTGCTGGACGTGTTCTCGGCCGTCAGCCCGATGGTCTACGGCGTGAGTGTGGCGATCTCGCTGGTGTGCATCTATCTGTTGAGCATGGCGTGCGCCTGGGTCCCCAGCCGCCTGGCCAGCGCAATTCAGCCGGCCGAGGCGCTGAGGTACGAGTAGGGTCACGATGCTGAAGAGCTATCTCAAACTCGCCTGGAAGGTGCTGTGGCGGCGGCGGTTCTTCACCGCGACGAGCCTGTTCGGCATCAGCGTCACCCTGGTCGTCCTCATGGTCGCCACGGCGCTCCTCGATCACACCTTCGCGCCAATGCCGCCCGAGGTGCGCCAGGAGCGCACCCTCGGGATCTTCCGCGCCCGGTTCACCGGCCCGCATTCGACGTGGAACAGCGCAGCGGGCTACCGCATGCTGGATCGCTACGCGCGAAACCTGCCGGGAGTGGAGCGGATGGGCATGGTGAGCGTACCGACCGAGGTGCAGTCCTACCCGGGCGGCACACGCGTTGACTCGACCATGCGGCGCGCCGACGCGGAGTTCTGGCGCATCCTCGACTTCACCTTCGTCGAAGGCGGCCCGTTCACGGATCAGGACGTGGCGAACGGGTCGTCCGTGGCCGTCATCAACGTGGCCACGCGTGACCGGTTTTTCGGCGGCCCCCCTGCGGTCGGGCGCACGATCGAGGCCGACAACCAGCGGTTCCGGGTGATCGGCGTCATCGAGAACGTGTCCACCACGCGGCCCGTTTCTTCGGGCGACGTGTTCGTTCCGCTGACGACGGCGAAGACCGATGCGTACAAGCAGGAGATGCTGGGCGACTTCTTCGGCCTGCTGCTGGCGCGGAGTCCCGCGGACTTCCCCGCCGTCAAGGCCGAACTGTTGTCGCGCCTGAAGTCCGTCGAGATGCCCGACCGGGACTACGACCGCTTCTTCGCTCCGGCCGAAACCTATTTCGAGTCGGTCGCCTCGAGGAGCTTCGGCGACCGCAACGAGGAGCGGAGCCATCCGGAGCGGCTCTGGGGGGCCATGGTCTTCGTCGGGCTGCTGTTCATGCTGCTGCCCACGGTCAACCTGGTCAACCTGAACGTCAGCCGCATCATGGAGCGGGCGTCGGAGATCGGCGTCCGCAAGGCGTTCGGCGCCTCGTCTCGAACCCTCGTCGGCCAGTTCGTCGTCGAGAACCTCGTGCTCACGCTCGTCGGCGCCGTGATCGGCTTCGTCCTGTCAGCGATCGTACTGAGGACCATCTCCGGCACCGGCCTCTTCCCCTACGCGCATCTGCACATCAACATCCGAGTGTTTGTCTACGGCGTCGGGTTGGCGGTTCTGTTCGGCCTGATCTCGGGCGTGTATCCCGCGTGGCGCATGTCGCGCCTGCAGCCGGTGTCGGCGCTGAAAGGAGCAACGCGATGATCCGCCACCTGTTCCGCATCGTCTGGAACCGCCGGCGCACGAACTTCCTCATCGCCATCGAGATCTTCCTGTCGTTCCTCGTGCTGGCGTGGGTCGTCACGTTCGGCGTGTTCTACCTCGACAACTACGCCCGGCCGCTGGGGTTCGCGTACGACAACGTCTGGTCGGTCCGCATCAGCATGCATGCCGCTGACATGGAGCTGACCCCGGCCGACAAGCTCCCTTTCGAGCAGACGCCTGCCGGCCAGCGCGCCAGGATTGCCACGCTCCTGGGCCTGCTGCGGGACCTGCCCGAGGTAGCCTCGGCAACAGCGGCGATGAACGCCCCTTACAGCAGCAGTTCCTGGACGACAAGCGTCGATGTGGCCGGCCGCGCCCACGAGTTCGGGGCGAACGAAGCCACCGACACCTTCGCTGACACGATGCAGTTGCAGGTAACTCGCGGACGGTGGTTCTCGTCAGCCGACGACGGCGCGACCGCCTGGCGCCCCACCGTCGTCAACGAGCGCCTGGCGCGGGAGCTGTTCGGCGACGAGGATCCCGTCGGGCTCACCGTCCAGCCAGACCCGCCCAAGATCAAAGACGTGGAGCCCCAGCCCCCCATGCGAATCGTCGGCGTCATCGGCGATTTCCGCAAGGGGGGAGAGCTGGCGCCGGCCGACAACTACGCGTTCTTCCGGAACAACCTCGACGCTTCGGTCAAGAGCCCGCGGCGCGTGCCGAGATGGTTCCTCGTCCGTGCGCGCCCCGGCACAACGGCCCAGTTCGAAGAGCAGATGATCAGACGGCTGCAGCAGGGTGAACGGGACTGGTCCTTCCGAGCCCAGCCCCTCATCCGCGCGCGGGCAACGGTGCTGCGCTCCTATCTGCCCTCGCTCAGCACAAGCGCCCTGATCGCCGCATTCCTGCTCGTGATGGTGATGATGGGGCTCACCGGGGTGTTGTGGCAGACGGTGACGCAGCGCACGCGCGAGATCGGCCTGAGGCGGGCCAAGGGTGCGACGATTCTGAACATCCAGCATCAGGTGCTCGGAGAGGTGCTCGTTCTCACGTCCCTGGCCGTGGCTGCGGGGGCGCTGGTCGTTGCGCAGGTCCCGCTGCTGGAAGTGGTCGGTGGCATCGGCGGCCGGGTCTACGCCGCCGGCATTGCGATCTCGGTGGTCTGCATTTACCTTCTGAGCATCGCGTGCGCCTGGGCGCCGAGCCGGCTCGCTACCAGCATGCCGCCCGCGGAGGCGCTGCGGTACGAGTAGACTATCCCCGTGATCCTCGTCGTCGATGATGACCCGTCGGTGACCGCGTCGCTGGCGCTGCTGCTGCGCCAGCAGGGGTATGCGACTGAGACCGCCGCAACACCCGCCGACGCCCTCGTCACTGCGGCGCGCCCCGAGTGCGCGCTCGTCATACAGGACATGAATTTCTCGCGCCAGACAACAGGCGAGGAAGGCCTGCACCTGCTCGCGCAGCTCAGAACCGCCAGGCCCGACCGGCCGGTCATTCTGCTCACCGCCTGGGGCTCGATCTCCCTGGCCGTGACCGGCATGAAGGCCGGCGCCGCGGACTTCGTCACCAAGCCGTGGACGAATCAGCAGCTGCTCCAGAGCGTCCACACAGCGCTCGGCCTGGCCGGCGCGCGCGAAACGGCGGAAGACGAACCGGCGCTCTCACGCGAGGAACTGGACCGGCGCTACGACTTCGGCGAGGTCATCGGCAGCGACGCCCGTCTGCTCCGCATCCTCCAGGTCGTGGGACGAGTGTCGGGCACCGACGCCTCGGTGCTCGTCACAGGCGAAAGCGGCACCGGCAAGGAACTGGTTGCCGAGGTTATTCACCGCAACAGCCGCCGTCGCAGCGGACCATTCGTCAAGGTCAATCTCGGCGGCATTTCGTCCACGCTCTTCGAGAGCGAGATGTTCGGCCACGTCCGCGGCGCGTTCACCGACGCGCGGGCCGATCGCAAGGGCCGGTTCGACGTGGCCCACGGCGGCACGATCTTCCTCGACGAGATTGGCGAACTCGACGGCGGCTCGCAGGTCAAGCTGCTGCGAGTCCTGCAGGATCGCACATACGAAGCGCTCGGCTCCAGCCAGACGCGGACCGTGGACGTGCGCGTCATCTCGGCCACGAACCGCAGCCTCGCCGACCTGGTCACGCGCGGGACGTTCCGCGAGGACCTGCTCTATCGTATCAACCTGATTGCCGTGCAGTTGCCGCCGCTCCGGGAGCGGGCCGACGACATCCCGACTCTCGCCTCGCGGTTCGTGCAGACCGCGGCGCACACCTACGCCCGCGAGGACCTCAGTATCAGCCCGGCAGCCCTGACCTGGCTCAAGCGCCAGCCGTGGCCCGGCAACATCCGTCAGCTTCGCCAGTGGATAGAACGTGCGGCGCTCGTGGGCCAGCGCGCCGCCCTCGACGTCGCCGACTTCGAATCCATCATCGACATGGAGCCGCACGACTCCTCGCGCGACGCGCTCCCGCCGGTCGGCAGCATGACGATGGACGAGATCGAGAAAGCGATGATCGTGAAGTCGCTGAGGCACCACGGCGGCAACATCACGCGTGTGGCCGAGTCGCTGGGCCTGAGCCGGGCCGCACTGTATCGGCGTGTCGAGAAATACGGGATATCCGTGTGAACCTGCGGCGCCGCTTCATCCTCTACCTGGCCATCGTCCATGCCATGCTGGCGGCCCTGGCGTGGTGGCTGCTGCAGCAGAACATCCTGTGGCTCGTGGCGATCGAAGTCGTGTTTGCCGTGTCGCTCGCCGTGGGCGTGGCCATCGTCACCCGGCTGTCTTCCTCGTTGTCGGCGGTGCGGCAGAGCGCGCAGATGCTGCACGACGGCGAGTTCACCACGAGGTTCCGCGAGATCGGCCACCCGGACGTGGACACGTTGATCCGCGTGTACAACCAGATGGTGGACGGCCTGCGCGAGGAGCGCGTTCGGCTGCAGGAGCAGCAGTACTTTCTGGGCCAGTTGCTCGCGGCGTCCCCGGCGGGTGTCATCGTCCTCGAGCACGACGGCCGCGTCGCCTCGGTCAACCCGGCGGCCGAACGGCTGCTGCAACTGGCTGCAGCCGATATCGAAGGGCGGACGCTCGGGGAAGCGCAGTCGTCTCTCGCCGGATCCCTCGACCTCCTGCTCCCGGGAGAGACGAGCGTCGTCCCGCTGTCGAACGGAGGCCGCGTGCGCGGTCAATGCGCGACGTTTGTCGAGCGCGGCCACGCCCGGCGGTTCTACCTGGTCGAAGAGTTGACCGAGGAGTTGCGGCAGACGGAGAAGTCCGCGTACGAGAAGCTCATCCGGATGATGTCGCACGAAGTGAACAACTCTGTGGGCGCGACGCGATCGCTTCTGCAGTCGTCGCTCGCATACGGCGAGCTGCTGCCCCCCGCACGGCGGGGCGAACTTGAAGGCGCGCTTGGCATCGCTGGCGCGCGCCTCGAGCGTCTCAACAGTTTCATGCGGGGCTTCGCGGACGTGGTGCGCATGCCGCAGCCGGTGAAGCAGCCGTGCGACGTCGATCAGTTGCTCGACGGATGCGTGCGGCTGATCCAGGCGCAGACAGACCCGGCCCGCGTGACGTGGCGCTCGGAGCGTCGGAGCGCGTTAGGGACGGTCGATTTGGACGAAGCGCAGATCGAGCAGGCGCTCCTCAACATCCTGAAGAACGCCGTCGAGGCCATCCCGGCGGATGGCGGGACGGTGACCATCCGCGCCGACCGGGGCGCCGATTCCAGTTGCATCGAGATCGAAGATACGGGGCCTGGCATCCCCGACGAAGCACGGCCACATCTGTTCACGCCGTTCTTCACCACCAAGCAGAACGGCCAGGGGATTGGCCTGACGATGGTGCAGGAGATCCTGCGGCGGCACGGCTTCGATTACGCCCTCGAGGGACCCGCCGGCGGCCCCACGCGGTTCCGGATCGTGCTGGGGAACGGTCCGCATTCGCGCCGGGTCTGACCGGCTTCACCCCGACTTCGCTCTTCGAGCTTCGTCGAGGTCTCGCCGTAGCGCTTCGCGCGGAGGCGGACGAGGTTGCGGCGGTCCGCCGAAGCCCGAAGGGCGAAGGCGGAAGACCCGGCCTCCATCAGAAAGAACGGCGGATCCGGCGCTGGTGGGTTTCGTAGCCCGGAGACGTTCCCGTCCTGAGCGAGCGCACCAACTGCCCGCGAGTCGAAGGGAGCCTCCGGGTCGCCGAAGGCGATGATGGCCTGCGGCCACCCGGCTTATGGCCTGCGGCCACCCGGCAGCTGAAGCTGCCGGGCTACGAGCTGCCGGGCTACGGGCAGCCGGGGTCCCCGTTCTTATCGTCCCGGCGAGCGTTTCGGCCGCAAGAGCAGGTCCTGGAAATCGAAGCTGAAATCCGTGGCGGACGACACTGCCTGCATCTTCGCCTGATCGATGGTGCCGTCTGGGTTCAAGGCAAACGTTACGAAGGCGTCGGCGCGCAGTTCGCGGTCCCGCCAGCGCACCACGAACGTGTCGTACTGCCAGTGCTCGAGGTCACCGACGAGTGACGGCGTGCGCGAGAAGCGCATCACCAGCTTGTCCTGCTCGAGGGCAATCGCGATATCGCCGTACCACGCATCCTCGTAGTTCGCAGCGTAGCCGGCAAGGGCCAGGGACGGCTTCGACGTCGTATCCCGGGCCGCGGCAGCCTTTCTTTCCGCATCGGCGGCCGCAGAATCGCCGCGGGCGGCCACGGCCTGGTACGCCGCGATCCAGTCGGTGGCCGGCCTTGCTGGAGACGGTTTCATCACCTGCGTGGACGGGTTGTTTCTGGCCGCGAGAACGGGCTCTGGAACCGCCTCCAAGTAATGGTCGACCACGTGATACGCGATCGCGTCGAACGCCTCGCCGGACTCCTGATTGGTCAGCACCACCACGCCCAGCTGCGCCTCGGGCAGCATCATTACCCGCGAGACGTACCCGGGCAGGCCGCCGGTATGGGTCCACATCTTCTTTCCGCGATAATCACGCACGTTCAGCCCGAGGGCGTAGCCAGCGAAGTTGTTCCGGAGGGGCGCAAGCTCGGGCGGCGGGTTCGACGGTGAGAGCGGCGTGACAATGCCCGTGATCTGACGGAGTGAGCGTTCCGAGAACAGCTGCGTACCGTCCGGCAGTTTCCCGCCGCCGAGGAGCACCTGCATCCATGTCGCCATATCGTCGGCGCTCGAGTTGATGCCGCCGGCCGGATTTGTGTTGTCACTGATGAATGGTGCGATCGGCCTCACCGTTCCGTCCACGCGCGCGTGGGTGGCCGCCACGTTGGCCCCGGACGAGGCCGCCGAGTGCAGCACGTTGCTGCCGCTCATGCCAGCCTTGTTCAGAATGCGCGCCGTAACGAAGTCCTCCCAGGTCTGTCCGCTCACCGCCTCGATCAATTGACCGGCGACGAGATACAGCACGTTGTCGTAGGCGTACGCGCTGCGGAAGCCTGTTGCCGGCTTAATGAAACGCAGGCGGCTGGCGATCTCGGCCCTGTTGTAGGTGGAGGCTGGCCACCACAGCAGGTCGCCCGCGCCAAGACCGAGGCCGCTCCGATGCACGAGCAGATCCCGCACGCTCAACTCGCGGGTGACATACGGGTCCCACATCTGGAAGGCGGGCAGGTACCTGACCACCGGCGCGTCCCACTCGATCTTGCCTTCCTCCACCAGCAGGCCGATCGCCGTGGCGGTGAAGACCTTTGTGTTCGACGCGATCCCGAACAGGGTCCTGGCGTCCACCGGGTCGGAAGCGCCAAGCTTGCGCACGCCGTACCCTTTCGCCACGACGACTTTCCCGTCCTTCACGACGGCGAGACCGATGCCGGGCACGTCGAAGGTCTTCATGGCGCGCGCGACCCAGGCGTCGAGATCGG
>Ga0315273_10004821_pt1 | contig 16600 bp, 9 predicted proteins | sample YL17G02_0_MG_FD_205753 | JGI IMG/M metagenome (GOLD analysis project Ga0315273, IMG submission 205753) | Sediment microbial communities from Yellowstone Lake, YNP, Wyoming, USA - YL17G02_0 | ecosystem: Environmental > Aquatic > Freshwater > Lake > Sediment | place: USA: Wyoming | collected... | reverse complement strand
TCCGGCGACGCGCCACAGGAGGCGAGCACCTCGCGCCGGAACGCCGTATCGATGGACTCGTTCATGTCAGGCCATCTGGCGGCGGGCCAGCTCGGCGAAAAGCCCGTTCTTGTCCATCAACTCCTGGTAGGTGCCCATCTCGGCGATTCTCCCGCCATCCAGATAGCAGATGCGGTTCGCGTTGATGACCGTGCTCAGGCGGTGTGCGATGACGATGCGCGTGGCGTCCATCTTGTCGAGGCTCTCGGTGACAATCGACTGGGCGCGGTTGTCGAGGGCGCTGGTCGCCTCGTCGAGGAACAGGATCTTCGGCTTGTTGACGATGGCGCGCGCGATCATCAGGCGCTGCCGCTGTCCCCCCGAGAGCGTGCCGCCGCCCTCGGACACGTAGGTATGCATGCCCATCGGCCAGCTCCTGATATCGTCAGCCAGCCCGGCGCGCTCGGCGGCCCACCACGCGTCGTCGATGGTGTGCGAGGTGGCGCCGATGATGTTGCGGTAGATCTCGGCGGGCATCACCCGGCTCACCTGGAGCACGACGCCGATCTGCTGTCGCACCATCCGGAGATCCAGCGCGGCCAGGTCCTGGCCGTCGTAGTAGATCGTTCCGCTGGCCGGCTGCTCGAATCCCAGCATCAGCCGCATCACGGTGGACTTGCCGCATCCGGATGCGCCAACGAATGCGATGAACTCACCCGGCTTGATCTTGAGCGAGAAGTCCTTGACGACGTACGGCCCCTCCGGGTCGTAACGGAAGTGAAGGTGCGACAGCTCGATCGCGCCCTTCAACGTGCCGGGGAAGGTCTTGTTGGTATCGACCTCCGGCTTGGCTTCCAGGATCGGCTGGAGGCGTTCGTACAACGGGACGATCGTGAGCAGGCTGAGCGACGCATCGCCGAGCGACTGCATGGCCGCCAGGAAGAGGCCGTAGGCCGCGCTGAACGCGATGAAATCGCCGGTGGTCAGGCCCGGCTGCCCGGTCTTGGCCGACTCGCCCTGGTCGTAGAGCATCACCGAAAACAGAACGATCGACGAAAAGACCGAAAAGGCCGTCGCGAAAGTCACTGCCACGTTCTGAATGCCGCCGACGCGGAAGCTGATGCGACGCTGGCCGGCAAACTGCTGCGCCCAGATCCGGAACGCGTGTTGCTCCGCGCCGGTGACGCGCAGCTTCGCGACGCCGCTGATGAGGTTGAGCACGAGGCCCTGGATCCGGCCGTGCATCGCCATCTCGAGGCGCTGGAAGCGCAACTGGAGGTAGTTGGCCAGCGTCGTGCTGCCCACGTACACCAGCGTCAGCGCCACGGCCGCCAGCGCCATGCGCAGGTTGTAGGTGAACATCTGCACGACGTAGAACAACCCGCTCAGCGACCCGAGAATCGCCGACACGCCTGCGCCCGAGATGATCTGCTGGATCTGATCGACGCTGCCGGCGCGATCCGCGAGGTCACCTGATTCGTAGGTCCGGAAGAAGGTGGCCGGCAGGTTCATCAGGCGGTCCCACACCGCCGACTGGATCGAGGCGCCCATCCGCGTCTGGATACGAACCGTGGCGACGCCCTGCACGAACGTGAAGACCGACGCCGCGGCTGCCGCCAACAGCAGCGCCGCCGCAAATCCGACCAGCATCGCGCGCTCTGCCTGCGGAATCGCGACCGAAAACAACTGGCCCGTGAGGTAGGGCGTCACCGTGCCAAAGAGCCCGATGACCACCCCCATCGCCACGAGCGTCTGGTAGTCACGCGCCAGCCCCCGGACGCCGAACGCCATGAGACCGCGCACCGAGATGGTGCCGTCGGGGAACGGACGATAGAAGCTGTACGCGAATCCGGACAGGGTCGCGGCGATCTCGGGCGTCACGTTCTGGCGGGTGCCCGTTGAGGGATCAACCGCGATGTAGGCACGCGGTCCCTTCGGCAGAAGGGCCACGGGCGCCTTGGTGTCGGCACGCTGCCCGAGCAGCGGGCCCTGGTCGGCCCGCCACCACTCGCCTCGCAGCGCCACCAGGCGCGTGCGGAAGCCTGAGGCCGTGGCCACGCTCGCGACCATGTCCTCGTACTTGAGCGTGTCGCTCGCGGCAGGATGCGGCCGCACCCGAAGGCCAAGGATCTGGCCGATCAACCTGCAGGCGGCCAGGATCGGCCCAGCCGATCCTGGCGCACCGCCGGCCTCCTCGCCGCCCTCGGCTGCGGGCTGCATGACGGAGCCAATGGCGCTGTAGGCAGCCACTTCGGCGGCGTCCGATCGTTCTGCCTTTTCGCCGAGCCGGACGAACTCGTCGACCGCGTCCAGTTTCTTGTTGACGAACTCGCACTCGCACACCACGAGATGGAACGCGTCGAAGCCGTCCCAGAAACCGGGCTGAGCGACAGCGGTCGTCGTCACGACGGGCACCAGCCTCAACGGTCCGGCACTGATGTCCATGGAGGTTACCGTCGACAGGGGCGAGAGCGGGAAGATCCCGCGCTCGCCGTTGAAGACGGGCATCGTCGTGCCGTTGACGAGCATGACGCCGCTCGGAATCTCGATCCAGATCACCCCCTGCCCGGACGTGGCACGCTTGCCGGCCTCGAGGTCGGCTCCGACTCCGGCCTCCAGGACGATGGGCGGCACCTCGTCGGGCGGACCGGCGGCCGCGATCGTCTTGATCACGTTGGCGATCCACTGATCGATGACGGGCACGACCACGGCAGGGTTCGTCTGCGCCAGCTCGCGGAGGCGCGAGCGGCGAATCCGGCGCACCTGCGCGCCCGGCTTCGGCACGGCCAGGAATCCCGATCCGAAGGCGGTTCTCGAGAAGCCGAAACCGAAAGCACACTGGCCCTGGGTCACGTCGAGAAAGTGCGTGCGCGGTCCGACCGGCGCACCGTTCTCCACGGCCACCGTGAAGAGCAGCAGCCCCCCGGACGTCACGTAGTACACCGCCTCTGGATCGTCGATCAGAAACGGGCGATGTGGGTTGGCGTCGAACGACTCGCCTTCCTCATCGAGCCTGACACGGCTGTCGGCCGCCGCGGCGTTCGAGTCGGCCGGGGACGGCCCCGCGTCACCGGCGGGCGCGATGGCGCGCGATTCGATCGGCGTCGAGGCTGCCGGCGGCTTCGCGGCAGGCGGCGCAGGCACGGCCGCCGGCCCCACGGGCGGTGCGGCGTCACGAGCCGGAATTGCCGCGAGGCCCTGCCGGTCTTCGATGCACTCGAGCACTGCGCCGCCGAGCCCGAACCGATCGCCGTGGTGAAGGACGGCGCCGGACACACGCTCGGACGCCACGAACACGCCGTTCGCACTGTTCAGGTCGGTGATCGTCAAGCCGTCGTTCGTCGACTCGACCCGGGCGTGGCGCCGCGACACGGTGGCGTCCGCGACCACGAAGCCGGCTCCGGCGTCGCGCCCGATGATGACCGGCGTGTCCACGCGGCACTCGCGCGCGATCGCGGACGGGTCGCCCGCCGACACGATGCGGATCCGGAACACGCGTGGAAGAGAGGCGGAGTCGGCCATGGATCCAGTGTCAGTGCATGGCGATCAGTCGCCGGTACGGACCGTCCACGTCTTTCATGTCGTCGTGCGTGCCGCGCTGCACGATCTTGCCGCGTTCCAGCACGACGATCTCGTCCGCGTCGCGAATCGTGCTCAACCGGTGGGCGATGATGATGGCCGTGCACCCGCGGCGCCGTATGCTCTCATCGATCCACGCCTCGGTCGACGGATCGAGCGCGCTGGTGGCTTCGTCGAGGATGATGATGCTCGGTTCGCCGACCAGCGATCGCGCGATCTCGATGCGCTGGCACTGCCCGCCGCTGAAGTTGCCGCCGCCTTCCTGCACCTTCGATTGGTAGCCCCCTTCGCGCGACTCGATGACGTCGTCGATCGCCGCATCCTTGCACGCCCGACTGACGCGCGACAGCGGCATGGTGGTATCCCACATGGTGACGTTGTCGAGCACCGCCCCGCCAAACAGGAAAATGTCCTGGTCGACGACCGCCACCGAGTTCACCAGCAGTCCGGTCGGGATCTGCGTGCGCGGCACACCGTCGAACAACACCTCGCCACGCCACGGTTTATAGAGACCTGAAATCAGCTTGGCCGCCGTCGACTTGCCGCTCCCGCTCGCCCCGACGAGCGCAAGGCGCCGGCCGGCTTCCACCGTGATGTTGAAGTCCTCGATGAGGGGCGGATCGAGCGGGCTGTAACCGAACGTCACGCCGCGCAGCTCGACCTTCCCGGCCAGCTTGACGAGCGGCTTCTCGAAGGGCGACGGCAAGCCCGCCTGGGCGTAGTGCGGATCCTCGGGGTTGCGCAGCACGTCGTCCAGGCGGTTCATGTCGGCCTGGAGTTCCTGAAGCGTGGACCAGAACTGGACGAGCGCACTCAGCGGCCCCGTGAAGCTGCCCACCAGCGTCTGGTAGGCCACGAGCATGCCGATCGTCAGTTCGCCATTCATGACCTTGAGCCCGCCGAGCGCGAGCACGACGGCCGCCGAGGCCGTCTGCACGAAGCGCGGCACGGCCATCGACAGCTGCCCGAGCACGGCGAGGTCCTGGGTGGTGTTCACGGTCTTGGCGTAGTAGCCAGCCCAGCGCGAGAAGAACTCGGCTTCGGACCCGGTTGCTTTCAGCGTCTCGATCATGCGCAGGCCGTTCATGGTCGTGCCCATCAACTTGCCGCGGTCCTGCATGAGGCGGCGACTCGCGTCGATGCGCGCGCGGCCGGACAGCTTGATCGCCGCGATGTTGAGTGCCGCAATCGCGAACACGGCCAGCGTCAGCGACACGCTGTAAAACATCATCAGGCCGGCGTAGAACACGGTCATCACCATGTCGATGGCCGTCGTCGCGAGCTTGCCAGACACGATGCGCGCGACCTGATCATTGATGGCGACGCGGGACCCGATCTCCCCTGCGAAACGCTGCCCGAAGTACGCCGCAGGCAGCCGGATGATGTGCTGGAAGAAGCTGCTGGACGTCCCGAGCGCGAGTCTGGTCTCCAGGCGCAGCAGGTAGTACTCTCGCAGCCATGTGAGGCCGGCCTGGACGACGATCGTGCATGCCATCGCGATGAGCAGCGGCCGAATCATCCAGCCCTGCCCGCCCACCAGGTACTCGTCAATGAAGATGCGCGTGAAGGTCGGCACGATCAGGCCCGGTACCACCAGGAAGAGCCCGCAAAGAATGGTGAAGAGGAGCGCGGTCTCCGATCCCACCAGGCGCCGGCGCAGCGCGGGCACCATCTCGGGCGCGCTGCCGCCCTTCTTGAACTCGGGCGTCGGCTTGAAAGTGAGGACGATGCCGGAGTAGGACGTGTCCAGTTCCTGGAGCGTGATCTCACGCGGACCCTGGGCCGGATCGCTCAGGTAGACCTTCTGCCGATCGAATCCCTCCAGCACGACGAAGTGGTTGAGGTTCCAGAACAGGATCGCCGGGTAGTTCAGCTCGTAGAGCTTCTCGACGTTTTCGTACTTGAAGCCCTTGGCCTCGAGACCGTACTTCCGCGCGGCCTTGATGACGTTGCTCGCTTTGCTCCCGTCGCGCGACACGCCACACTCGTGCCGGAGTTCCTCGAGCGGCACCCACCGGCCGAAGTACGACAGCACGATCGCGAGCGCGGCCGCGCCACACTCGACCGCCTCCATCTGGAGGACCGTGGGAGTTTTGATCCGGCGCCGCGGCGGAGTTGCGGGCTGTGCGCGTGGAGGGCTCGGCGGAGGCTTGTCAGCCTCGTCACTCATCGCTTTGGTCCTCAGGACGCCCCGACGGCGCTGCGATTCAGCGGCGCCAGCAGGTCGTCGCCCGCCGTCGTGATGGTGCCGCGCAGAGGAGAGGCCATCTCAGAGTCCTCTGGCGCTCTGACCGGGAGCGGCCAGACCACCGAACGTCCCTTGACCAACACGGTGACGCAAGCGGTATATCTCCCGGGTACGTTATCGCCGCCGTCTCGTGCACGTCAAGCGGTTCCTCAGCACGGCATCGGTCAGCCACGAACGATATAGGGCAGGCGGGACAACGCTTCGACGTGGCCCGTGCGGCTGCGTCTCGTGATGTGGCACGCACGGCATCACGGCCGCGTGCGAGACGCGTTGCCACCAATTCATCGACTGTCCGACAGCCTGCGGGCTCTGGTAGGATAGCGCAGCTGGAAGTGTGCACGCGGGGCACGTGGTCGATGAAGGGCCGCGTGGCGACATGCTGGCGCAAGCGGGGGCGGCGAATCTGACGGATGCGTTCCCACGTCTGATCGGCCGTGAACACGGCTCTGCCGCGCAGCGTGACGGACCCGGCGAACGTCATGAGGAGGAGCGCGCGTCATGATTGGGGCGATGATTGGCACCTATCGGATGACCGAGGAGCTCGGCGATGGTGGCGCGGGCCCCGTGTTTCGCGCCGTGGACCCCGCATCCGGGCGCGAGATCGCCGTCCGGATCTTCGCGCCCGATGTGGCTCGAGATGCCGTGCTGGTCGAGCGGCTGCGCGCGATGGCGCCGGTCCTAAAGCGCCTGCAGCATCCCAACGTGGCGGCCGTGTACGAACTGGTGGAGACGGGAGCGAGCCTCGGCTTCCTGCTCGAACACGTTGCCGGTGTGAATCTGAACCAGGCCCGGGGCCAGGCGGGCCGCATGGACACGAACGTGGCGGTCAGCTGTGCCGTGCAGGCGCTGCGCGGTCTCGAGCACGCACACGGTGCCGGCGTCTACCACCACGCGCTGCGGCCGACGAACCTGATCGTGACGCCGCAAGGCACCATCAAGGTGATGGACGTCGGAATCGGTCACGTGCTCGGTGCGAATCGCAAGACGCGCGAAGACCGCCTGTTGAGCGTGCTGGCCTATTTGGCTCCGGAGCAGGTCCAGAACCAGCCTGGTGATGCGCGATCCGACATCTACGCCGCTGGCGTCGTCCTCTATGAGTTGCTGACAGGCCGCCGGCCGTTCGCGCACAGAACCGCGTTCGCCATCCGGCAGGCGCTCGTGCAGGAATCCGCCGCATCGCCGCGCACGGCCGTGGCGGCGATCCCTGAGTGGGTCGAGCAAGCAGTCATGCGGTCTCTGGCCAGGAATCCCGCGCAGCGTTTTCAGAATGCGACCGAAATGCGTGCCGTGCTCGAGGCCGGACTCGGACTCTCGACGTCCGGATCAGCCGCCGTCGTGCGTGACGCGAGTGGCCCGGGTACGGCGACCGTGGCGATGTTCACCTCCGCGCCGGCCATCCCGCCGGCGGTCGCCGCACCGCCATGTCCCCCGCCCCCGCGCGGTCAGTCCGACGCGACGGTGATGTTCACGCGGCCTCCGGCAGAGAAGCCGCCCGTGCCACCCCCCGGCGATGCGTCCGACGCCACGGTAGCGTTCACGCGGCCGGCGGCGGCGATGCCGCCCGCGCCCACTCCCAGCGAACCGTCCGACGCGACGGTGATGTTCCCGGGGCCTCCGGCAGAGAAGCCACCCGCGCCGCCCCCCGGCGATGTGTCCGACGCCACGGTGGTGTTCACGCGGCCGGCGGCGGCGATGCCGCCCGCGCCCGCTCCCAGCGAACCGTCCGACGCGACGGTGATGTTCCCGGGGCCTCCGGCAGAGAAGCCGCCCGCGCCGCCACCCAAGGTCTCGGCGCCAACGTCCGTGCCGGCCGATGCGGTGGTGCCTCGGCCAGTGGCGCCTCCACCTGTGGTGCCTCCGGCCGCGCCCGCGCCGCCGGCGCCGCCGTTGGCTGCGGTCGCCGCCCGCGCGGAGCATACGGCTCCTGGCCCTGTCTCAACGCTCCCGAGGACATCCGCGATCAATGCCGACGTGACGACAGCGCCTCCGAACCCGCCGGCCGGCGGCCCAGCGCATCCCGGGACTGAAGGTACGAAGAGCGATGCCGGAGTGATCCCCGTGGGCCGTGTACCAGCCCCGCCGCCTGCGGCACAGGGTTCCAGGCGCCGCCTCGGCGTGCTTGTTGTGGCTGCGGTGCTGGCGATAACGTTGGGTGCGGCGGCAGGTGTGTACTGGACGAAGTTCCGTGGAACCGCCACACCAGCCGAGTCGACCCGCCCGGATGCGTCCAGTCAGTCCAGGCCCGGGGTTCCGGCCGCCGGCCCTGTTCCGAATGCGCCGGTTGGCGTCGTCCCGCCGCCAGCCGTGTCGTCGTCCGCGCCGGTGACGATGCCCGCACCGGCGCCAGTGACCGCATCCGTGCCCGAAGTCACGCCTGTTCCGACGGCGGTAGAGATGCCAGCCGCGCCGAAGCGCGTGCCCAAGCCGAAGCCCGTGCCGACGCCACCCACTGGCGGGCGCGAACCCGTTCCGGTGGTGATTCAGCCCCCGCCCCCACCGCCCCCGTCGTCCCCGCCCCCCGTGCCCGCGGAGCCACCGCCGACCACGCCGGCGACGGAGCGTCAGGCGGCGGCGCCTCTGCCGGACCTGTCGTTCCTCAAGATCAAGCTCGTGACCAGGCAAGGCGAGGGGACCCGAGAGGTGGACGTCCACGTGATGTTCCTCGAGGACCGCGTGGGCGTGTCGCCTATGGGTGGGAGTGCGACGTTCCGTTCAGTGCTCTACCGGGACATGACGAGGGCAACCTACGCACGCGAGGAGAAGCGGCGGCTGTTCGGCAAGAGTGCGAAACACCTGCTGACGATCGAAACGGCAGGCGAACCGCTCGTGCTGCGGCTCGACAAGGAGAACTTCGATGCCGTCATCCGTGCATTCGAAGGACGCGCGAAGAAAACCGTTGAGCGATAGCTCCGAGTATGGGATTCGACGATGTCCGCACCATCGTGCGCAAGGCACCGCATGAGACGCTGCGCCGCGTGGGGTGGCCGTGCCTGTCTCGAAGAAAGCGGCCTCACCGTCCTTGCTGCCGGTGGGCCATGCGAGACCGTGGACGCCGAGCCAGGCGGGTTCCGCCAATCCTGGCCGGCCTCGCGAGGCTTCGCCCGGGTCGTCAGGACGCCCCGACGGCGCCGCGAATCATCGGAATGATGTAGCTGATGGGCGCGCGGCGTTCCACCACCACCGACACCGCGATCTGGGTGCCGCTGTCGATCTTGAACGGCGGCCCCGCCGATGACGACCAGCCGTAGCCGCTGGGCGTGGACGTATCGGCCACGAGCTGCGCCCACACTTCGATCTTGGCGGACTCGCCGAGGAGCTGCCGCGCAAGAGCGTCGTTGGCCAGCGCGGAGCTCACCGCCTGCGGCGTCACCGGGTAGTCGCCCACCGTCTTGATGGTGGCGCGCAGAAAGCCGTATTCCTCGATCTTCACCGTGGAGGGCGAGATCTGCGCCTCCATCCCGGGCTTGATCTTCTTGCCGAGCGCGGCGTTGACGTACACGAGCGGCTCGAGCAAGGCCGATGGCGGCTCGACCACCGCGACCGCCTCACCCGGGGTCACCTTGTCGCCCGTGCGTTTCTTGAGTTCCACGACGCGGCCCGCCACCGTGCTCTTCAGCCGCGTGACCGACGCCGCCGTTTTCGACGCGCGCTCGTACTCGAGTCTGGCCTGCTCGGCGGCCGTGGCGCGCGCGCGGGTATTCTGCTGGACGGAACGGACGGTCGCGTTCAGCTGGGTCGCCTGCACACGCAAGCTCAGCAGTTGCTGTTCCTGCTGATCGACGCGCTGCCTCGTAATGAGGCCCTTCGTGAGGAGCTCACGCTTCTGTACCAGATCCGCCTCGAGGCGCCTCGTCTCCGACTGGACGCGCGCGAGGTCGGCGCGGTAGCCGGCCATCGTGGCCTCGTCCTCGACGGTTGCGGTTTCAAGTTCCTGCACGGCCCGTTCGTACTTGACCTTCAGCTGGTGGACCTGGTCCGCGGTGTCCTGCTGCTCGATCTCACCCACCGGCTGGTCGGCCTCGAGCAGGTCGCCGACCTTGATGGTCAGCGCGATCAGCGTGCCGGAACCCTCCGCCCTGATTTCGCGCAGGCTGCCGCCGCGCAGCAGGATGCCGATGCCGTCGACGCGCGTCGGGATGCTGCCGAATACCCCCCACGCGATGACGCAGAGCAGCACCCCGCCAATCGTCCAGAGTGCGATCCAGCCACGCGGAGACGTGACCGCCATCGTGACGTCGAGGCGTTCAGGGGACGCGAGCTGGTCGAGCGCCGCCTTGCGGAAGAGTCCCTCACCCATCGTGCCCCCCCAACGTGTGAGGCGCGGGCCACTCGCCCGTGACCCCCGCCCGCGCCACATCCGGACAGTCGTCTCTCTCTGAACCGGCCGCGGCCGACTATTTCCCGAGGAGACCGGCGGGGTCGAAGGTCATCACCTCCGCGCCGGTTCCCTCCGTGGCGAAACGCACGATCTCGCCGGTCTCGAAGCGCAGTCGCGCGAGCGCGCTCACGTACGACTGCCGCAGCCGAAGCGCCTCGAGCCTGTCGGTGGTCACCTGCTCTTCGGTGATCAGCGTGTCGAGCAGCGTCACCTCGCCTGCCTTGAACAGGCCAAGGGTGCCAGCCAGCGTCTCTTCGTCGGCCTTGACGGCGGCCTCGGCGTGTTCGAGCGCTGCGACAGCGAGCGCGATGGCCCCGGTGGTGCCGATGATGTTCTCCCGGATCGATCGCGTCAGGTCCGCGATGTCGATCTCACGCGACCGGACATCGGCACGGGTCTGCGCCGCGCGGCCTCGTGCCGCGTTGTTGCCGAACGGGAGTTCCACCGTGAGCGACGCCTGGACGAACGGATCGACGCGCCCCGTGATCGACCGCCAGAACCCCCGTGGGTCGAAGACGCCGACGGGCGGCGGGTAGGGCGGGCTTTCGTACGTGTTCCTGAGCCCCCCACTGACCGAAAAGTCCACCCTCCGCTTGAGATCGGAGCGAGCCCCGGCGTCGAGCGCCGACGAAGCCAGGCGGACCTGGTTCAACGCCAGCGTGTCGTGCCGCCGGCCGTTCGCGATCTGCACGAGGTCCGCCACACCGCCGATCGATGCCCGCACCACGACGAGACGATCGGAAGCGCCTGGCATCTCAGCGACGCTGGCGCCATCAGCCCCGATGCTCTGCACCAGCCCGACGCGCGAGGTCACCAGCCTCGATCGGGCGCTGAGCAGCGAGGCTTTGACCGCCGCTGCGCGGGCCTCTGCCCGGTTGCGTTCCATTTGCGGGGTTTCCCCAGCGTCCACGGCCCGCCTGGTCATGTCGACGATGGCGGCCTGACGCGCCGCCGACTCCTCGAGGAGCGTGACCGACTCTTGCGCGGCAGCGAGGACCACGTACGCGAGCACCGTGCGGTAGACCTCCTCGGTAACCGCATGACGCAAGTCTTCGCGCTGCGCATCCACGCCGAAGCGTGCCGCGCGCTCGGGGGCGGCGACCGCCACCGCTCCGCGGCCCTTGCCCAGCGGTAGCGTCATCGAGACGGGCAGCGTGGTCCAGAACCGATTGGGTGCTAGGTTGCCGCCGAGGCTGGGGTCGCGCGGCGTGTCCTTGTAGATGTCTTCGCTCGCCTGGAACTGGAGGCTGGCCCCGAGCTGCAGCCCGTTTCGGAACGGCTTGCTGTAGGTGATGTCGAGTTGGAAGATGCCGCGCTGCAGGGTGTCGGGCACACCGGCCAGAGCTTGCTCCGCCAGCCAGGACGGCATGCCGATCAGGGCACTCGACTGCACCGCGTTCGTGAGACCCGCGCGCGGCACCTGCTGGACGCTGTCGAAAATCCCGGCCAGGCCGTCACCGCGGGCGTCGTTGATCGTCAACAGCGTGCTGAGCGCGTTGGACCGCGCCGCGATCACGTCGACACCGCGTGTCTCTGGCTGGATCGAACACAGGCCCGAGATGCTCACTCGGGAATCCCGGGCGGAGATCAAGATGTTGCTATACACCCGCGGACACTCCGGTGCGTGAGGCCTGAACTCCGCGGCCATTGTGCGGAAGCGGTCCGCCAGCGGCAGCAAGGCCTTGGCCGTCCGCGCGAAGGCCTCGCCGGTGTTCGTCTGGACATCGGCTGAATTCGGAACCAGCGGCTCAAGCGCGTACTCGACGCTCGGAGCCACGACCAGGTACCCGTCGAATGCGCCACGCTGCTCCCGGAACTGGCCGGCCGCCAGCTCCACGGCCTGCGCCCCGGAGACGATCCTGGGGCTGTGGAGCACCGTCAGGCGCACCGCGTCCGAGAGGCTGAGTGCGGCGCTCGTGACCTGGGCCGGCGCGTAGGCGCGCGGTCCGAGAACCACGGCGGTGGGGACACGAACCTCCTGTGCGCCAGCCGTCAACACCGACAACAGCACGGCCGCGCACGCATGCGACACCAGACGGGATGCACGCATGGCTACCTCCCCGTTCCCGAGGGCAACGAGATAAGATTCGGTCCGGCCACCGCCATGCCGGGGAGGAGCGTGCCAGTCTGATAGCGCAGCTCCGCGACGAGCTGCGCCAGATCGCGCTGCGCGGAGGCCAGCGTCAGCTGCGCATCGGTCAACTGCTGTTCACTTTGCAGCGTGTCGATCAGCGTCGTTTCACCGACCTTGAACCGCTCGATCTCCGCGTCGACGGTCTCCCCGTAGAGCCTGACGGCCACCTCGGCCTGCTGCACGCGAGCCGCCGCTTCGCTGACCGCGGCCGCGACCCGCAGCACCTCCAATCGGACCTGCCGGGTCAGATCGGCAACCGAGACCTGGCGCTGCCGCGCCTCGGCGGATCGCTGCACGGCCAGTCCTCGCAGGCTGTTGTTGCCGAACGGCATCTCGAACTCGAGGCCGAGGCTGGCGCTCGGGCCCACCCAGCGATCCATCGCGCGGTTGATCGTGTCTGCGCCCAGCGCACTCATCCACGTGTCGGCTGTCAGGTCGAGGCGGGGCGACTTGTTCCGAATGGCCCCGGCCTCCAGGATCCGGCCGGCTTCGTCGAGCTTCTGACTCGCCCCCACGTCGAGGCGGCGGCCGACTGACTCGGTCGCCAGGATCGTCGCGGCGGCAGCCTGAAACGCCGGCGCAGGCGTAACGACGGGAAATGCATCCTTCGTGCTCGGGAGCGCGCCGTCGCCATCCGCCACCGTCACGCCGATGGCCGTGACCAGCGCGACGCGGGCATCGCGCACGCGCCGCTGCGCATCACTGAAGCTCGACTGCGCACGCGCCTCACCGGCCTGTGCACGCGCCAACTCGATGCGCGGCAGTTCTTCGGCCGTCACCAGGCTCTTTGCCACCTCGACCAGGCGGACGGCCACCTCGACGGAACGCTGCGTGGCGGTGAGGCTGTCTTCCTCCGCGCGCAGATCCCAATATGCCTGGATGGTCCCGAGCGCGACCACCGAGGCCTCGTGCTCGTGGGTCAGCCGGCTCGCTTCGGCTTCGGTGCGGGCTGCCCGCTCGCCCGCCGCGAACGCGGTCGCGCCGCGGTTCCGCAAGAGCGGCAAGCCGAACTCGACGCCGGCGGTGAGCGTCCAGAGGTCCAGTCCGGTTGTGCCGCTGGCGGCCTGCGGGCTGGGCGTCACGTCCGCCGACGTCGAACTGAGATTGGTGTTGGCGTGGGGCGTAACCAGAAGTCCGCCGCGGAAGTACTTCGGCAGCTTCAGGTCAAACGTGCCGTTTTGAAAATCGGCCGACTCCTCGGAGCGGTCCTCGAAACTTACCATCATCTGGAGGGTGGGGTCGAACAGCCCCGACTGCTCCTGCGCGACGCCTCGCTGCTGATGCATCGCCGACTCGGCGAGCTTCAGATTGGGGCTGTAGGCCAGGGTCATCCGGACGGCATCTTCGAGGGTGACGCCGTTTGCCGGAAACGCCACGACCTGGGGTGTTTCAGGTCCGGCCGCAGATCGGGCCGCGGGCTGAGCGGCCGGGCCATTGGCCGGCACGATCTGGCCACTGGCGGCGCCGGCCGACAGGAGCACGACCAGCGCGGGGAGAAAGGAGATGCGAATCCACTCAGTCCCACTCCGATTCATGACCAGCCTCCTTCGAGACTCGAAGGGCGGCCGCCGTCCCGGATGCGACTCGCCCACGTGGTCCGTCCACGCCGGCGCCGAGGGACCTCACGCCGGGGTAATCCACACTCATCGCGACGCCGCGATTCTAGCAGAAACTGCGCGCGGCAGACGGTCCAGTTTGGCGTCCTGTTTGGCGTCCAGTTTGGCGTAGTGTAGTTTGCCGTAGTCGCGCCTCGTGAGACGTCTGCCTTTCCTCCTAGCAACCCCTTCAGAGCGGACGAGAAAAGAGAGACCCCGATGTACCGGAGCGCAGGTGACGCGAGGGTTCCGGAGGGGAGTGGTTGGACCTCCCCGCTGTTGAATAGCCAGCCTCCGAGTTGCCTCCGGCCCGGGCCGAGAGGCTCCTCAGTTCCGGTCTGAGTTCGTCAAGGGTTCCTTCATCCGTAACGGAGCCCTCGACCGGGGAGGCGCCGGACGGCGCGCCAGACCAGGCCGCTACTTGAGGTTTGCGATGGTGGACTCTGCCGAAGACTGCATGACCTTCAAGGTGTTCGAGAGTGTGCTATAGATTTTCGCCCGCCGATCCATCAAAGTTTGGAGCCTGAGGGACATCTCCTCAGTCAAGTCGCCGGTTCCTCCGGCGACCTTCAACAAGTCCTCGTCTGAGAGTTCTGCGCCCGGGGCGTGGTCAGCGGTGTGATCCATCGGGTTGTCGTCTTCCATGGCGGAGCCTCCACCGGAGATGATAACGCCAATCGCTGCGGTGGGAGCAAGCTGTTTTTCGCGCCATGTTCGTCGCGGCGCCCCCGGCGACAGAGCGCCAGTTCGATGGTGGTCGGCGCGAATCTGGAAGCAGATCGGCCAGGCGACCGACCGGCCCGGCGCCGTTCTCGGGTCAGGCGACGCTCGGTCGCTCCTGCGCGCTGGTGGCCGTGGCGAGCCTCGAGGGCGTCGTCGAGTGGGATCCCGCGCTCGATGCAGGTCTCGAGAACCTCCCAGAACCTGCGGGACAGCCGGACCCATCCCCCGGGGCCCCCGACGTTGACGAGCCAGACGCTGGAGGTGCCGCCCTCGGTGCTCTCGACGTGTTCGACGAGATCGCACAGCGTGAGATCGGCCAGATCGCGTGTCAAACAGAAGCGGACAGATCACTTGTCAACAACAGCGGGTCCTCATCCAGTCTTGCCGATTCCCGAGAGCGGCTGTCGGGCGCTCTCAGACCGCCGCGAAACGGGCGCACCAGGCTGTGCCGGGCCCTGGGGCGCGGCGCAGCCGCCACGGAGTGGAACCGAGCGCGACCTGGTGTACGGCTCTGCGGAGTCGATCGACCGTGCGTCCTGAGAGGGCGGCCGCAGATCGAAACCTGGTCAGTCCTTCGTGTGTTTGCCTCGCCGGTGTGCTACAACAGAACGCACGCGGACCATACCTCACCAGCGGAGGTCCCAGTATTCCACCGTGGCGCTGGTGCAGCAGCGCGAGTAGGGCGGGCACGATGGCCAAGACCAAGTCCGGTGAGTCGATGGAGAATGAACTCTCGAAGTACCTGGTGACCGGCAACGCCGGTGACATCGTCTTCCAGGAGGGCGACTCGTCAGCCGAGATGTACATCATCCAGGACGGCCGCGTCGAGTTGCTGCGGCGCGACGCGGGCGAACTCAAGCAAGTCGCCCTGCTCGAACCGGGGGATTTCTTCGGCGAGATGTCCCTGCTCGATGGCACGCCGCGCGAAGTGACGGCACGCGCGCTCAGTGCGTTCACCGCACTTCGGCTCGACGGCGCGACGTTCAGACAGGTGGCGCGGGAAAACCCGGAGATCCCGGTCCGCATGCTCAGCCGGGCGGCGCGCCGCCTGCACGAGCACCGCGAAGCCGAGTGGCGGGCGGCCCGGATTGCGAGGGAGCCCCTGCAACGCGTTGACGTCGAGTCACCCGCGATCCCGGCTGTGGGCGTCGAGCCGGCGACGGCTGCCGTGGCGCCACCGACGGCGTCCGAACCCGCGCCTCCCGCTCCGGGCGCTGAGCGTGTGCCCCGCTCGACGGCCGCACCACTGCCCGCTGCTGATGTGGCTCCTGGTGGTGCAGGGTCCTTTGTCCACGAAGCGTCGGGCACGGAATTGCCGATCCCCGCGGGTCGAACCTCAACGGTGGGCAGGCTCGACCGCGCCACGGGCCGTACCCCGGATATCGACGTGACCGCCCTCGATCCGAACCGCACCTGCGGGCGCCGCCACGCGTACGTGACGTGGCGCGACGGCGAGTACCGTCTGCTCGACGAAGCCGCCACGAGCAACGGGTCCTTCGTCAACGACGTGCGAGTCGCAACGGGCGTGGAGATCGTGCTCGCCGACGGCGACCGCGTGCGATTCGGCCTGGTCGATCTCGTGTTCCGCCGCCGCTAGCGACGGGGGCCTCACGACGACCTGGCAGAACGTCGAAATGAACCGCGGTCGTCCAGGTCGCGCACCTCGGCGGATTGCATCATCACGACGAACGTCGCGCGGCCTGACCCGTACGCCTGGCGCGACTGGCAGGACTATCCCCACACGGCGTCGTCTGCCGTGGAGCACGGCGCCCGAACGGCTCGATCTCTTCCACCGACACTGAGCGAGGGCGAGCCCCACATGCCTCCACCACCCCCCGCACCGCTTCGACCGCAGCCTCCACGAACTTTCGGACCCTGAAGCGAGGAGGCCACGATGAGTAGACAGGCCGTCATAGATCTGCTGTCCGAGGCCGGCAAGGACGAGGGACTGCGCCGGGAGCTGG
>Ga0315273_10004820_pt1 | contig 16602 bp, 14 predicted proteins | sample YL17G02_0_MG_FD_205753 | JGI IMG/M metagenome (GOLD analysis project Ga0315273, IMG submission 205753) | Sediment microbial communities from Yellowstone Lake, YNP, Wyoming, USA - YL17G02_0 | ecosystem: Environmental > Aquatic > Freshwater > Lake > Sediment | place: USA: Wyoming | collected... | reverse complement strand
GTGAACATGAGGCTGAGATAAAAGACCTGCCCGATTTCGTATGCGAGGAAATGATCCGTCCCGGAAAAGCCGATATGATCCCCGGTAATACCGTCATTTTTTATGCCGTTTTCACTCTATACGCAAACGAGCCCATCCCCGGACCCCTCGCCGCAACCTGGGTGATGGATGATAAGGAACTGGCTAAAATCAATGTGAAGAATTTCCCTCCGAACATCAAGTGGAAGTTCGGGATGAAATGGGCTGCTAAAACAGGGAGGCATGATGTCAAAGCTACGATAGATGCCGATAATATTATCAAAGAAAAAAATGATGATTCCAACAATACCTGCGAACTGACATTCTCCGTTCATCCTAAATCTCCTGATATGGAAGAACAGGCGCCGGATGGAAGGATAAGAAAATTCGGGTTTCAACAAGACCTCGGATCTATAAAGGATGACCCGGTTTATATCGAGGAAGTGCTGATCGAACCGATCTCCGTCGTTGGCGAAAAAGATCCTAACCTTCAAAGGATCACATATGTCGTTCACAACAGGGGAGACCGGGAGTATAGAAACATCCAGATAACGGCTTCTTCACAGGGTAAGTTTTTCCACTCTTTTTATATAGAGAGGCTCCCTTCCGGAGAAAGATATGAGATATCATTCATTGAAAGCGTCGGAAAAGGAGCAATCCATTTCAACATCAATCTGGAAGAATCAACGATCGAGCAGCAGGGATTTTTCTTCCAGGAGGGAGACAGGAACTGATTACCTAAAGTGCTGTAATTATTATTAAAAAATAATAATTCGTTGAAAGATACTTGGAATCAGACAAATCAGAAATCACCGCGGAGGTTAAATAATCAATGCAAAAAATTCACAGCACTGCGATAGTTCATCCTGACGCCGTAATCGGCGAAGGATGTGAAATAGGTCCTTTCGTTGTAATAGAGAATGACGTTATTTTCGGAAAAAATTGTAAAATTGCTGCCCATGCCGTTATCAAGGAATATGTCACGATGGGGGATAACAACAAGGTCGGGGAATCATCAGTTATCGGGGGAAAACCGCAGGACGTCAAATTCACAGATTCCAGAACTTTTCTTAAAATCGGAGATAACAACACCTTCAGGGAATTTGTAACCGTCCATGTAGGAACCGAAGAAGGCTCTGCAACCACCATCGGGAATAATAATTTTATGATGGGTTATGTGCACATTGCGCATAACTGCAATCTCGGCAACAATGTCGTAATCGCAAACTACTCCGCTTTTGCCGGTCATGTGGATATCGGAGATTTTGCATTCATATCCGCAGGAACGCTCGTTCATCAATTCGCAAGAATCGGACAGTCAGTGATGGTCGGCGGAGGCACAAGACTCAGAATGGACGCGTTGCCGTTCTTTATGATAAACGGAGACCCGGCGGGACTGTTCGGACTTAATCTCGTCGGCTTGAGAAGAAGGGGATTTCGTAGGGAACAAATATCCGCGCTTAAAGAAGCTAATAGAATCCTTTTCTATTCAGGGCTTCTCCTCGATGACGCTTTCAACAAGCTCAAGACCCTGGATGATAAAAACGTGGATCATCTCGTAACATTCATCCAGAGCTCGAAGCGCGGTTTCCATCATCCCCTGAAAGGGAGAAAAAGGAAATATATCGCGGCTCAGGAAAACGGAGAAAATTCAAATGAAGGACGATAGATATCCAACAATGGCGGGAGAATTGAAGATCAAGATCAACGACAATATTCTTCCGGGACACTACGCCAATCAGATTGTCATTATGCATTCGCAGGACGAATTCATTCTGGACTATGTTGCGGCATTCCCCCCTGAACCATCCGTGGTCAGCAGGGTTGTGATGACGCCCGGGCATTTCAAGCGGATTCTCGCAGCAATGAACGATAATCTTAAAAAATACGAAAGCCAGTTCGGAGAAATAAAAACGGCGGTTGAGCCGATAACACCGGCGGGCTCTCAGCCTCTTCATTAAGTTCGAACAGAAAGGATTTGAAGCTGAATATGAAATTGGAATTGACGGGCGGCAAGCTGCTGACCCATGAAGAGTACCGCGCGATGGGGTACAAATGCGGTCTTGAGATTCACCAGCAACTTGACACAGAGAAAAAACTCTTCTGCCATTGCCCGGTGGGAATCGTTTACAAAGAGCCGGATGCAAAGATACTCAGACATATGAGACCTACACTTTCCGAGCTCGGTGAATACGACGGAACGGCCCTGATGGAGTTCAAGACCAGGAAAGAAGTCATCTATCAACTTTTCAGGGACAACACCTGCACATACGAGATGGACGACACTCCGCCCTTCCCGATAAACCAGCAAGCGATTGATATCGCGATCGAGATCGCCCTGCTTTTCAATTGCAGCGTTGTTGACGAAGTTCACATCGTGCGCAAACAGTACCTCGATGGCTCCATTCCTGCGGGTTTTCAACGAACGGCCGTCATTGGGTTGGACGGCTGGATTCCGTATAAAGACCGGAAGATAAGAATAATGATGCTCACGCTCGAAGAGGACGCGTGCAGGGAGGTATCCGACATCGGCCATACGATTACGTTTACAACCGACAGACTTTCAACCCCTCTTGTGGAAGTGATCACCTGCCCGGATATCGAGTCGCCCCATGAAATCCAGGAGATCAATTGGCTCCTTGCTGAAGTGCTGCGCTCCAGCGGGAAGGTCCGGCGCGGGATAGGCACGGTCCGCGAGGATGTCAACGTCAGTATCAAAGGCGGGACGAGGGTCGAAATAAAGGGCGTTCCCAAGATCGGCTTTCATACCGCCCTTACGCACAATGAAGCGCTGCGGCAGAGAAGCCTGCTCGAAGTGAAAGATATGCTTAACAGCAAAGGCATACAAAAGAGAGAAGATTTCGGATTCCGTCGCTCCGACGTGACACAGATTGCCGATTGGAAAAAATTCATCCCCACTCTCCCCGACGGTGCTTTCAGAGTGATGGCGCTACTGAGCCGTGGTATCGAGAATGCGATCAATTATCCTCTGCAACAGGGAACCGACGTGGCGACCGAGATCGGCGGCCGGGTGCGGGTTGTGGCATGCCTCGACAGGATGCCGAATTTTATGCATTCAAAGGCCGAGATAGGGAACTTCGTGCCCGTCGAAGCCTGGGCCCGTCTGAATAAAGAATTGAAGACCGAAAAAGACGATACCATTATTCTCGTCTGGGGCAGCCAAAGAGACACCGAAACCGCATTGACGGAAATTGAAGACAGGATAACGGAACTCGCGAAAGGGATACCGAACGAGACGCGCCAGTCGCTCGGAAACGGCGTGACCGACTTCGAAAGAATCCTGCCGGGCCCGGACAGGATGTACCCCGATACCGATTCGTCGCCAACGAGAATCACCGCAGAAAGAATTCAAAGAATCAAAGACAACCTCCCACCGAATCCTTTTATGATTATGGCTTATTGCGACGAACATAAAATCCCCCGTAAGATTACCGAAAAGATTTTAAAGAAAGGGCTGGGAAGCCTATTCTATTCCACAGTTAAAAAATCTCCGCTGAAACCTATGACGGTTGCAGTGTTCATCGCGGAGAAGCTGCCGCAACTCAGGCGCGAAGGGCATGCTATCGAAAATGGAAATTATCTCTGGGTTGAAGAGCTGTTTTGCTCGCCTGAAAAAGACGCCATACTTCATATTTCCGCTCTGACAGCTGCTGCCCGCGCGTACCTATCAGGCAAGTCCTCCACTCCTGCCGAGGCGGTTCGGGCGGTCTCCCCTAATGACACCCCGGAGGATGCAATCCGTTCGGAGATCAAACTAATAGCTACGAAAAATGAAATCGCTTCGATCGTGGACAGAAACAAGAAAACAAGAGCGATTATGAAGCTTTTAAAAGATAAATTCGGCAGCTTTACGGCGGCGGATGAAATCGCCAGGACAATAGACTCTTTAATTAACACGAAATAAGGACGCAGGGAATGAATAAAAAGGCAATCCTCTTAGTAACATTTATTATAACAGGTTCGTTCATCACCGCGGACCAGGCAGCTCGGGACAAGAAAATAGACGAATGCCAGCCGCTGCTGAAAGAAGCGGTTGAGCTGCACTCCAAAAAGGACACGGATGGCGCTATAAGGAAGATGCTGGAAGCCATCAAGAGAGTCCCGGATTATCATAATTTCCACAATCTGCTCGCCTACCTCTACTCCGTCAAGAAAGACTACAAAAACCAGTACGCCTCCGCAAAAAAGACGGTCGAGCTCTATGAACTTGCCAGGAAGCGGGGTGAAAAGCGGAATATGACCGATATTTTTTATATCAATCTCGGCACTGCCTGCGTTAATTATTCATATGAACTCCGCCAGAAGAACGATTTCAAGAATGAAGTCGCCCTCCTGAAAGAGGGCTTGAAGAACTTCAAGCTGTTTACCGTCCTCGTGAAAAGCGGCAAGGAGAGAAAACAAGCGCTCGAACAGATCAATGTGCTGGAGAAAGAACTGATCCCAAAGGCGGAGAAGAGACTCAAGGGCCAACCAAAAACAGCTTCATAGAAATAATCACTGAATCGGCGCTAATCTGATTAATAACTGAATCGGATATATAGAAGCACTATATCGTATTATTTTCGTTGGGAATATTATTTTCCATAGATAGATAGAAAGCTGGCTGATTTTCTTAAACCTTAGCGGATTTATCCGACCATAAGCAGATTTATCTCTGCCTCAATCCTTCCTATGGAATACGTGTTGTTCATCAAGATAAACATTATAAAACCTCGTTCGCAATCTTGAAATGGGACCAACTTGACCGCCAGGAATTGTAAAGTATGATAACGGTGTAATGAAGCAGGTCGCAATTTTATTAAAAAAAATTTTTATCAGACCGCTCCGGCGGTTTTTTTCCCTCACTCCTGTCGGCGGCCGGTTATGGGTCAAATGCGTGTCCTTGTTAAAGAGTAATGCGCATAACGGCAAAAAAGAATTGTCAATCGAGGAAAGAGCGGCTTTCGTTCAGCGGCCGGATTTTTATAATGCTGAATATTTTGATGCCCCCAAAGAGCGGCAAGCAGACAGTGGTTATGAGGTTTATATTTCATATGAAAAGGATATCAATCTTGCGCGGCAATCAAAAGCGATTTTTAATCCCGGGTTTTCGTTGGATGTCGGTTGCGCGCGCGGTTTCATCGCATCAGAACAAAGAAAGCTCGGCATAAATGCCTATGGCTCGGATTTCAGCACATACGCCATAAGTACAGCAGATGTAGATGTCCGTCCTTTCCTGTTCGTCTCCGATTGTTCCGCCCTCCCCTTAAAACGCGATTTCTTTGACCTTGTAACCTGTTATGAAACGCTTGAGCATCTCGAAGGGGATTCCTGCCGCAGGGCGATGGATGAGCTTGCAAGAATAACGAAAAGTTTTTTGTGGATCAGCACGCCCTGCCTCGGCTACAACGACCTGTATTTCCCGCCGGGATGGCCGCAGGGGAAGATCAAGAAAGAATTCGTCCATTTATACGAGAAAGAGGTGGATTTTCCCGACCCGGCTCTCCTGGAGCATCTCGCGCTCGACAGGAACGGTTTTCCCATCGAGGGACATGTAACCATCGCATCTTTCCGCTGGTGGACCGAGAACTTCATCAACCGGGGCTTCATCCGCCGCGGCGACATCGAAAAGAAACTCGCCGAGGCTGTATATGAAATACGCACAGGCGGCCTGAACACGATGGTTTTCGAGAAACTGAAACCTTCTATTAATAAAAATAATCAGCAAGTGGAGCGGATCATTAAAATAAGAAATGATGGCGCGCAGGACAACACAGTAATAATCTGGATGGCCGGAGAGCCGGGGGAGGCCAGAAGCAAAACTCTAAAATTCGATCCGGGTTCTTATGAGGCGGAATTCCACGTTGGATTCGACCAGATAAAAAAGGATATTCCTGACTGGATGCGCATTATAACCTGCGATATCCGTTCGAAAGACGGAGAGCGAATGCTGGGATTAAGAACGATCCGAGCGGCGGATTTTGAAGGCGCGAATCAAAAAACATTTTCCGCCAGGTTCGGTTGCAACGAGCCAACCCATATAGAATTCAAGTTCCATTCCTCAGCCCGTTCCAGAACAATACTCAAGAACAGTATAAAAATAAAAAGAATCAATTGACGGTTTTCTGCCAATCTTCAATCTGTATGAACAGAAGATAGAAGGGGGTACAGCGAATTTTTTGAACCAGCTGCCTCTATAATATAAAGACCGGGGAATTGTGAATTAAACAAATCCCCGGTTGTGAGACTCCCCTTAAAAGCTATATCCCAAAACCAATTTGAGTGAGTAAAGGAGTTAATCTCCCTCTTGCCAGTCTAAAAACCAACACGGAAGATGAAAACGATTATTTGAGGTGATTTCGAAAACTTCATTGTTGCCCTCATTCAGTTCTGGAATTTCATTGTTCGGATCAACTATAAACCTGACGCAGGCAGCCTGATGCGTAGTGCCTGTCCAATGAGCTTGATAATAGCCAGAAGTAGGAACTTGCGCTATAGTAACCCGCCCGATAACCAATTTTTCCTCCCTGCCCTTGAGGACATATTCGCCTCCGGAAGCATCATACTTTCCGGATGGACAATTGGGACATGGTTGGCCTGCCTGTTCGACCATTTTCCAGCTTAAACTCGTCAGGCATCTCTGACCGAGGTTTTTAATCTTGAACCTATATTCATAGATGCTCGGATTGGGGCTTAAAGAAATGTGCCTGAAGCTGACATCCGTTATTATCAAGTCCGTCTCCGCATCTCTGAACTGCCTGCATGGATCCGGAATCATCATCTGGACCGTATTCTGGTAAACATTATTATAAGCAATGAGCTCAGGCTGCGATGGAGTACCCGATCCGCCGACGTTCAGTGGAATTTCGATTCTATCATTACCGCTCACCTGCCCGGCAAGTGTATGAGCAGGGTCTATTTGGAGGAAAATCGTATGCATTCCGGCTACGGCAGTCCATTGAAAATTCACATTCCGGTTGCCATTATCCTCAACAGTACCCCAGTTATGATCATAAATATTCGCTCCATCAACTCCGCCAGTGACCCGCAAGCCATTTGCCGGGCCATTGTTGACACGCAGGTTTGCAGAAATCGTTACTACCTGTCCAGCCGTTGGCGAAGGAGGATTTGCGGAACTGCCCGGAAGCCAGACTACATCGAGTGTCGGTGAGGGGCCCGGGCCGCCTGTCGAAACATTCACAGGTATCTCGAGCCTGTCATTGCTTGCCACTTGTCCTGCAAGCGAGCGGTCGGGATCAATCTGAAGGAAAATTGTATGACTGCCGGCTACGGCGACCCACTGAAAAGAGACGGTTCTGTTAAGATTGTTTTCTATGTTTGCCCACGAGCGGTCGAAAATAATTGAGCCGTCCACTCCGCCGGTTACCCTCAGGTTCCGTACCGGTCCGTCAGCAACGTGGAAAGATGCTGTTATAACAACTGTTTGACCTACCGACGGCGCAGGAGGAACGACCGACGAACGCCCTTGCCAAGAAACATCGAGCGGAAAAGCCGCAATACAATAAAACAACATAAGCGCAAAAACAAATTTTAATGATTTCATACCCCACACTCCTATATTTGAATCAATTTTACTAATTTTTTGCAAATATTATGTAAGGTATATTACACTTTTCCAACTTTATCTAAATTTCTCGCTGATGATGAATATTTTGCATAAAAATCTTAAATCCCCAATACCGTCAAATTCGACTCGTATTCCGGTATTACAGAACTTCACGCAGGATATGGTACTGTGGAGGTTTTTCAACCTTTGAGCTGGTTTAGCTGCTTATTATCGGACTATATAAAATGGATTCATAACCCGGCAACCGCATTTGTGATAACGTTCATTATCACCGAAGGGAAGAGGCCGAGAGCGATGATGCATAACGCAAAGAGGCTGATGACCGCGAGCTCCACGAGGGTCGGATGTATTTCCTTTGCCGGTTGATCTCCCTTTTCCATATACATAAAGAGGACTACGCGCAAATAGAAATAGACCGACACGACGCTGTTCAGAACGGCGATAACGGCAAGCGCCACCATATTTGCTTTGAGAGCGGCATAGAAGATTTGGAACTTGCCCATAAATCCCGCGAGGGGCGGGATGCCCATCAGCGAGAACATAAAAACCGATATGAACAACGCCAAAAGAGGCTTGCGGCGGGATAGGCCCCTATAGTTATCAATATGATATCGCTCATCTTTCTCTCCCGCGACAACCATCGCCGCGGCAAATGCTCCGATATTCATAAACAGATAAACCACAAGGTAAAAAACGACCGTCGACAGGGATAGATGCGAAGATGCCGCATTTCCGTATGAAACTATGCCTACTAAAATGTATCCCGAATGCGCTATGGAAGAATATGCCAGCATACGTTTTATATTATTCTGCCGGAGAGCGGCGATATTGCCCCAGGTCATGGTGATGATGGCAAGAAATTGAAGAAGGATCGTCCATTCCTTCGCGGCGGGTGTCATAGCGGCGAGAACCGCAATCAGCGCGGCATAAGCGGCACATTTGACCGATACTGACATAAAACCGGTGAGAGGGGTTGGAGCTCCCTGGTAAACGTCCGGGGTCCACATATGAAATGGCGCAAGCGCCAGCTTGAACGCGAATCCGACGATGATCAGAATCATCGCCAGCAAAAAAATAACAGACTGAGCTATGTCTCTTCCGGATGCGAGGGCTTGGGCGATTCCTGCGAGTCTCGTCGTTCCCGTCGCGCCGAAGACAAGCGCGATTCCGTATAGAATAAAAGCGGTCGTAAAGGCTCCCATAAGGAGATATTTGATCGCTGCCTCGTTCGATTCCTTCCTCGTCCTGAAAAGCCCGACCATTATATATAGAGGGATGGACATAAGTTCCAGCCCGAGGAAAAAAACCATCAGGTCCGCGGCTGATGCCATTACGAACATACCCGCAACGGAAAAAAGCAGCAGGCCGTAAAACTCCCCGTAGCTGTACCCCACCCTTTCAAGATATGATATGGACAGCAATACAGTAAAAAAGGCCGTCGCCAGAAAAATCATATCGAATAAATTCGTTACCGCATTCAACCGTGCAAGACCGTTCATGCAATAACCGGAGATACTCCACCGTGTTATAACGAATCCTGCCGTTAGAACTATTGCAAAGAGATTCCAAAGCGCGACGGGTGTCTTCCGCTTTCCCTTGAGAATCAAATCTATTATCAGAGCAATAATTCCCGAAGCGACGAGTGATATTTCCGGTAAAAGATATTTGATTCCCAGCTCAGAATTCATCTGCGAGCCTCCGATCCTTTTTCGTCTCCCATAGCGCTGTGCCCGGGCAAGGAATCACGGGTTCCTGATGGAATCTGCAGATTCAAACGGTTCAATTTCTCCGGTTCTTTCAGTCCCAGTTCCCGGTTGATCTTGTCCGCCAGCTTATTGACTGTTGCCTCCGTCTTGGACATGAAAGTCATCGGATGCACACCGATCCAGATAATCAAAATAAGAACAGGTACAATATAAATCATCTCTCGCAGGGATATATCCTTGATCTTCCTGTTTTCCTCTTTCGTTATGGAGCCGAACATCGTCCTCTTGAACCACCATAGTATATAAGCAGCTGCGAAGATCACTCCGGTTCCTGCAATGATTGCATAAACCTTGTTATTATAAAAAATCGAAGTGAAACTGCCCAACAGTATGTTGAACTCGCCCACAAACCCGTTCAGTCCCGGCAGGCCGAGAGAAGAAAGTGCGGTGATCATAAACACGGTGGCGAATACGGGCATGCTTTTCGATAATCCGCCGAATTCGCTGATCATCCTCGTATGCCGCCTCTCGTAAAGCATACCGACGATCAGGAAGAGCGCGCCGGTCGAAAGTCCGTGATTTACCATCTGAATAATCCCGCCCTGGATGCCTATCGTATTGGCGGCAAACAGGCCGAGAACTACGAAACCGAGGTGGCTGACCGACGAGAACGCCACAAGTTTTTTCATATCCCGCTGAACGAGTGAAACGAGGGCGCCGTATATTATGCCGATTACGGCAATGATTGCGATTGGGGTTTTGAAATAATATGCCGATTTGGGAAAGAATCCGATGCAGAATCTGAGAAGTCCATATGTCCCCATTTTCAGCAGAACACCGGCGAGAATAACTGATCCGGGAGTCGGGGCCTCCACATGGGCGTCCGGCAGCCATGTATGCAGCGGGAAGAGCGGCACCTTGATGGCGAACGCGAGAAAAAAAGCCGCAAAGAGCCATTTCTCGGTATCCAGGGGAAGATTGATAAGCCCGCCGAGCTGAGTAATATCGAGTGTTTTATATTGAATATAAAGAAAGATGATGGCAAGAAGCATCAGAACGGAGCCAACCATTGTATATATAAAGAACTTCACTGCTGCATAGATTCTGCGAGCGCCGCCCCAGATGCCGATTATGAAATACATCGGAATCAGCATCACTTCCCAGAAAATATAAAACAAAACGAGATCGAGGGAGAGGAAAACGCCGAGCATTCCTGTCTCGAGTGCCAGCATAAAAACCAGGTATTCCTTCAGCCGCTCTTTGATCGTCGTCCATCCGGACAAGAGGACGATAGGCGTGAGAAAAGTCGTAAGCATCACAAGAAGGATGCTTATCCCATCAACGCCGAGATGATAATCTATTCGGAAGTCTCCAAAGGTGAGCCATCCGGAATGCTCCACGAACTGCATCCCCGCCTGGCTGCCGTCGAACAATGTAAAAAGCCGTATTGATAATAAAAAACTCAACACAGAAATAATCAGAGCGACCCATTTCAATAAGGATTCCCTGTTCTTCGGCAGGAAGATGAGTATCAGAGCGCCCGCCATCGGCAGGAAAGTGATCAGGCTAAGGATGCTCGAATTCATAATATCTCCCTAAAACAACAGCCATATTAAGATCAGGACTCCGATCAGGAATACAACTATGTATGTTTGCAGATAGCCGCTTTGCAGTCTTGAAATTGCGCCGCTGAACCTCTTGAAAAATCCTGCGCTGCCGTTCACCATCGCGCCGTCAATGAATCCTTCATCAATCCAGCTTTTTAAAAGATTATCGCTGACCCAAACGACAGGACGGAGAATAACCGCGTTGTATAGCTCATCAATCTTATATTTGTTATGGACAAGCTTGTAAATCCATCCGAGCTTCTCGGTAACCTGTTTAGGTTTTTCGAAACTGCCGGTTTTATAGAAATATGAAGCGAGCAAGATGCCTCCCGTCGCGACTCCGACGGAAACAAAAACCAACAGCCACTCCATCAGTACAGAGATATGCTCTTTGCCGCCGGATTCTCCTGCGCTCGATACCACCGGCGTGAGATAACGGCCAAGCCAGTTTCCCCCGCCAAGAAAACCGGGTATGCCCATCAAACCGATAAGAACCGCTCCGCCGGCGAGAATCATCAACGGAACCGTCATCACCCTGGGAGATTCGTGGATATGCTCTCTGCGCTCGGCAAGCCCCCTATATTCCCCCTCGAATGTCATAAATAACAAGCGGAATATATAAAACGCCGTCAGCGCTGCCGTGATTATGCCTATTGACCAAAGCAACTTCGGAAGGTAACCCGAATGTGCAAAAACATCGGCAAGTATGGCATCCTTGCTGAAGAAACCTGCAAAAGGCGGGATACCGGAAATCGCGAGAGACGCGATGAACATCGTGGGCTGCGTGATCTTCATATATTTTTTCAATGCGCCCATCCGCCGCATATCGAGTTCATCCCCTGTGCCATGCATCACCGAGCCCGCCCCGAGGAATAAAAGCGCCTTGAAGAAGGCATGGGTCAACAGATGGAAAATCCCGGCCGTAAAAGCCCCGATCCCTACGGCAAGAAACATATAGCCGAGCTGCGATATCGTGGAATAGGCGAGAACCCGCTTGATATCGAACTGGGTCATTCCAATTGTAGCGGCGAACAACGCGGTCAGCGCGCCGACAACAGCGACTATGATCATAGTTTTCGGAGAGAGGACATAAAGGAAATTCGCTCTCGCTACCATATAAACTCCCGCCGTTACCATCGTAGCGGCGTGGATAAGAGCTGATACAGGAGTAGGCCCTTCCATAGCGTCGGGCAACCAGACGTGTAAAGGCAGCTGGGCGGACTTGCCCGTCGCCCCTATGAAAAGCAGCAAAGTTGCAGCTGTAATGATCCCGCCTGTCGTCTCCACGGGCATCGAGGCAGATAGAGAGCGGAGCTCCATAAAATTAAGCGTTCCGAAGACCGAGAACACTGTGAACATTCCAAGCAGGAAGCCGAGGTCTCCTATCCTGTTAACGATAAATGCTTTCATACCGGCATTGGCTGCAGACGGTTTCTCATACCAAAAGCCGATTAATAAATATGAACAAAGCCCCACCCCTTCCCATCCGATGAACATCATCAGGAAATTGTCTGCCAGAACCAGCGTAAGCATGGCGAACATAAAAAGATTCATATATGCGAAAAATCTCGCCTTGCCGGGATCGTGAGACATATATCCGCATGAATATATATGAATGAGCAGTCCCACGCCCGTTACCATTACAATCATTATCAAAGAAAGCGGATCGAAGAGGAGGGAAAAATCCGACTGGAAATCACCAGCCTTTATCCAGGTGAAGAGCGTGATCCCCTTCGATTCGAATCCGCTGATAAACGCATGAAGCGCTAAAAGAAAAGATATCGAGACCGACCCCAGCCCCGTGGCATACACTCCCCAGTCCGGAAACTTCTTTCCGAACAAGCCGTTCACCAGAAATCCGAGGAGCGGAGCGATTATTATGAAAGGATAAAGGTTTTCCATTTCTATCCCTTGAGATCCCTTATATCGTCAATATTGATGGTCTTCCTGTTTCTGAAAATCATAATCACAAGAGCCAATCCCACGGCAACCTCTGCCGCCGCGACCGCCATCACGAAAAACACCGCTACCTGGCCGTCAATATTCTGGTGGTATCTTGCAAAGGCGATGAACGCAAGGTTGGCGGCGTTCAGCATAAGTTCGATAGACATTAAAATCAAAATCACATTTCGCCGGATAATGACGCCGATGATACCGATGATGAACAGGACTGCGCTTAAGCCTATTACCCAGTGGAGCTGCAGCATTTACTTTATCTCCTTCCTGCTGAAAAGAACCGCTCCCACGATCCCGACAAGAAGTATCACCGAAACTATTTCGAAAGGATAAATCCAATCCGTCAGCAGCGTCCAGCCGAACAACTTGATATTATTTCCGGCGACGGTTTGCGGGGTTCCTTCGTTATGCGGAAAATCGGGCTTTTTCATCAATTCGAGATTATCCGGCGAAGTCAGTCCTTCTATCGAAGGCAGAAGCGTCGAAAGGATTATCCACAGGAAAAGGACTGCGAGAAGCGTTCCGAGGATTTTCACGAAAAACAGCCTGAAGCTGATTCCCGGAGGGCGCGATAGATTGAGGAGCATTATTGTGAAAATGATCAGAACCATAATGGCACCGGCATAAACAATCACCTGGAAAATTCCGATAAGGGGGGCATTTAACATGAAATAGATCCCGCCGATAGCACAAAAAGCGGAGACAAGAAACAATGCGGACACAAGCGGATTGCGCCGGGTGATCATCAATATCGAAGAGATTACGGCGATTCCGGCGAATGCGATAAAAAGGATTGTGGCTAACATAATAAAACCTATCGTAGGATGACAGGCGGATTTATACCATCATTTTTTTATAATTTCAAAACAAAATGAGAACTTCGGACGTTATAAAGGTTTGAGGCAAGGAATAATCTGGAATTTTTCCGGATTAGATTGATAATAATTGCCATGCTTACCGTTAAAGAGCTTATGAATTGAAAAGGAAGGAGCGATAATGAAAAAAATTTGTGTCTTCTTGCTTGCCATCGGTCTCGTTTTCGGATCCCTCGCCGTTGCGGATGACGAAAGCGCAGTGACTGTGGATATGCTGAAAAGCTACAGCGAGCAGGTTAAAAACGACAAGACCATCAAGATGAAAACCAACGCCCTGACGAATAATAACATCAAAGAACTGACTCTGAACTGGGACATCGTCAACAGCTTCGATTTCCAGTTTACGAAGAAACTGGATATGTACACCGTCACGGCGCAGGAGCAGACAGGCCGCTGCTGGCTTTTCGCCGCGCTGAACGTTATGAGAAGAGACGTCGCGAAGCGGCTGAAGATGAGCAATTTCGAACTCAGCCAGACATATAATTACTTCTACGACAAGCTCGAAAAATCGAATATGTTCCTCGAATATATAATCGCGAACGCCGATAAAAAACTCACGGACCGCGCCATCTCCGATTTCCTCGAAAACCCGTCCGCCGACGGCGGCTGGTGGAACTACGCCGTCGAGTTGATCAAGAAATATGGAGTCGTTCCCAAGTCCGCGATGCGGGAAAACGTCAACAGCGAGAACTCGGGCCAGATGTGTATGATCCTGGATAAGCTCCTGCGCAGAGATGCCTTCGAGCTGCGCAAAAAACACTCTGAAGGCGCAAAAGCCAAAGCGTTGAGGGAAGAGAAGATAAAAATGCTGGGGGATATTTACAAAGTCCTCGTGATGCATCTCGGCGAACCGCCGCAGAAATTCAATTTCCGCTATGAAGATAAGGATCAGAAGCTTTCCGATCTCAAGGAATATACGCCGCAGAGTTTCCTGAAAGAGATTATCCTCGTAAACCTCGATGATTATGTCGTCTTTATGAACGATCCCCGCTACCCTTTCGGTAAGCTCTACCGTTTCGAACTCGGCAGGGATATGGCGGATAAGGAAGATTTCACCCTCATCAACGTTGATATAAAAACCCTGAAATCTCTCACGATGAAGTCCCTCCTCGGCGACGATCCGGTCTGGTTCGCGGCGGACGTCGGCCAGCAGAGCGAGCGGAAGAAAGGTATCCTCGCCGATCATCTTTATGAATTTGGCAAATTCCTCAATACCTGCTTTTGCATGGACAAAGCAACAAGGATAGATTACCACGACGAAAATCCGAACCACGCGATGGTCTTCGCAGGAGTGGATATCCAGAACGACAAGCCTATGAAATGGCTCGTGGAAAACAGCTGGGGAACTCAGAACGGCAAGGACGGCTATTTCGTAATGTACGACAACTGGTTCGACGAATTCGTCCTCTGCTCCATCGTGAACAAGAAATACGTTACGCCGGACCTGATGGACATCCTGAAAACAAAGCCCGTCATCCTCTCCCCCTGGGATGCGATGGCAAGATTGCTGAAAAACGTCAGATAATTTCAGTTTATCATTATTTAAAATGCCCGGGAGCGGCTAAAACCGCTCCCGGGATTTTTATGCAACAAATTTCGATCATTCTCAATCTAATCCAGGTGGCCAAAGACCTTCTCTCTCAACGCGTATACCGATAACTTGTTCTGAAACACCGAATGACTTACATAAAGCAGGACTTAAAGCCACTAAAACCATATCTGGATCTTTATCTAACAGATCTTGCATATCATATAATGGGAGAAGCTTAAGACACTTTTTTAATTCTATTATTAATGATTCAACAGGAACTAATAGTCTTCCAGCAAATTCATTGGCTTGATATTCAAACAATGAATATTCTTTATCTGGAATTTCTCTCATAAAGATTATCAATTCTTGGGGGCTATTTATTTGAAAATTTTGATATATTTCTTTATGCAAAACCAAGTGTCCAATTTCATGGGCGAATGAAAATCTGAGACGATTTATGTACTTATCATTCATATATCGTTCATAATCTACAATAATGCCAGAAAGATCATTTCTAAGGTATGCATCAGTATCAAAACTATTTGACAAATTCCAGGTCGGTTCAACATGAAGATTCAACTTTTTTTCAATTATTTTTTCTATATCAATAGGTATTATTTGATCCGGCCAATGTTCTCTTCTGAAACTATCAGCTTTTTCCCAAATCGTAGCTTTATCAATATAAGGACATTTAAAAACCGCGATATCCTCCATTAACCGCCCCTTTTGATACTCTCAATTAGATTTTCCAGCTCTTCCGAAGTCGGCTTTTCATTTCTGATTGTTCTGAAAAACATAGGTAATGCATTTAGAATTTCCTGATCGGATAATAAATCTTTAGGTATTATTCCGGCACCAACTGAAGCTTTATCTTTGAATTCAGAAAAAAGTTCTGATGCAGGTTCAATATTTAGAATCTCCGCAATCTGATTCAGCTTTTCGTCATCCTGAGGAGGCGCCATCATTCCTCTTTCTATTTTGCTCCAGTTGCTTGCATCCATATTTAATTGTCTGCAAAATTCTCTCAGACTTATACCTTGCTCAATCCTGAGCTTTCTAATAAATTCACCAAACATAATTGCCCTCCTGTTTATCAATTATGTCATAGTAACCAAACTTAAAGTTACGGTTACAACCACCTACTGTGGTAAATATATACCCACATTTAAAATTTGTCAAGCTCTTTTCATAATTTTTAACAATCTTTTATTCAGCGATCAAAACATCGGCATTATAGGCTTTCCGCATTATTAATGAATCATTGGAATTAAAACCAATTTGACCTCTTAAAAAAATATCGAATTCCCTAAGATAATCCTTA
>Ga0315273_10004818_pt1 | contig 16605 bp, 15 predicted proteins | sample YL17G02_0_MG_FD_205753 | JGI IMG/M metagenome (GOLD analysis project Ga0315273, IMG submission 205753) | Sediment microbial communities from Yellowstone Lake, YNP, Wyoming, USA - YL17G02_0 | ecosystem: Environmental > Aquatic > Freshwater > Lake > Sediment | place: USA: Wyoming | collected... | reverse complement strand
GGTGCAGTCGATACCCGGTCGAAGTGTAGAGAACCTTCGGGCCAGTCCGGAGTATTCTTCCGTCCGCCAAAACGACCTCGAGCGACATCACCCTGTCCGATATCGCGCCGTATTTGTTGTGCTTCCTAGGAAATCCCGATGTTGAGATCGATCCACCTATCGTGGCGACCTTGTAGGACCCCTGGAGCTGGTTGAGCGCCAATCCGTGCTTGGATAGCTCTTCATCCAGTTCCTTCAAGGTTATCCCGGGTTGGACGGTCACGGATAGGTTCGGGACGCTTATCTCGATTATCTTCTTCATTTTGATCGTATCGACAACAATTCCACCGATAACTGGAACCAGCATGCCGACTAGATTGGATCCTCCACCTTTCGGGATGAGTGGAATTTCAAACTCTGAGGCGATTTTTACGATTGCCTGCACATCTGCAGCTGTCTCAGGAAGGACCGCGAAGTCCGGAGAAGATCGGCCCTTTTCGTGTTCGCTCATCAATCGGCTGAATGATTCAGATCGGTAGACCTGCAGATCTGAATCGCTGAAAAGGACCTTATTTTCGCTGAGTGCCTCAATTAGGGATTTTTTGACTATCTCGCGAATATTCGAATCCATTTTCGCTACCCATCTGGTTAAGGATTACTTTTATATTTAAGCATACTGACCGATTAGTATGTGCTCTGAACGTTATTTGTACTAGTATCATTATCTATGGTTAGTCAGTGGGTCATATGTCACGAGCCAAGGCAAGCAGTCAGAATTCCGAAAACATCCTGAAGGCAGCTCTCGAGCTATTCTCAAAGAAAGGCTACAACGGAACGTCAATAGATGCGATTGCCGAGAAGGTTGGAATCACGAAAGGCGCAATCTACTGGCATTTCAAGGATAAGCTTTCGCTCTATAATGCGGTTGACAACTATTCGTCAGAGCAGTGGGACAAGAAAGTCACCCAGCCGATTTCCAAGATCTCCGATCCGAAGCTAAAATTGGAGTCTCTGATAAAGAACACATTCGAATTCTGTCATAAGAACCCGATGATCTTCGATTTCATGATGACCTTCCTGGAAGGACCACTAGTCCTGCAATCTAGAATGAGGAAAAAAGTGATTGACAGTTATGCCGGTGAACGGGCGATTATCGCCGGCATCATCTCGGAGGGAATCAAGAAGGGGCAATTCAAGAACGTGGATCCGATGACCTTCGCCACCTTCCTGGTAGGAGCAACCGACGGAATCCTCATTCAATGGTCATTGGATAGGTCGAGCGTAGATTTAGATCTGGAAGCATCCGTGATACTTCGCGTCCTCTTTGAGGGGTTAGAGAAGGGTTCCAAACAATGATGGAGTGATGACGATGTCGTCAAATTCGGCCGAATCGAAGTACATCGAAGCGCTAGAAGCCTGCAGCCGATGCTACTGCGGATGCTGCAAGGATGGATGCCCAATCTATGCGACGATGCTGGAGGAGCAGGTCTCTGCACGGGGCAGAAACGCGATTATTTTGGCGTACTTGAAAGGGAAGATCGAGCCGGACCAGAGGATGGCGAGAGCGGTATACTCGTGTCTGCTCTGCCGCCTTGATGAAGAGAGTTGCCTTGCAAGGATTCCGAATGCAGAAATATACGAGCACATCAGACAAGACCTCTTTTCCAGAGGAATGGGTCCATTGCCTGAGCATGCGGCACTCATCGCGAGCCTGAAGAACTACGGGAATCCATGGATGCAGCCAAAATCCGCAAGGGAGCGCTGGGCTCGGCAGATCAAAGCATCCAAAGTTGAAAAAGGGAAGTCGTTGTACTTCGCGGGATGCACATTCTCATTGTCTCCAGACATCACCGCAGTTCCCGTCGCAGCAGCAAAGCTCCTGATGAAAGCTGGGGTGGATTTCTCGCTGCTCGGCAAGGATGAGCTGTGCTGCGGTTCGACGGCATTGAGGCTCGGGGACCGAAAGCTCTTCGAGGAGTTGTCCAAGGAGAACGCGAAGAAGCTCGCCGGATACGAGCAGGTCGTGACCTCTTGCGCGGGCTGCTTCAAGACAATGAGCCAGGATTATCCCTCCGAAGAGGGATCGCCAGCCGTAGTCCATCTGTCACAGCTGCTCTCGGAACTGCTGGATTCGGGAAGATTGAAACCGCACGCACTCAATGCAAAAGTAACTTATCACGACCCTTGTCACTTAGGTAGGCATTCGAAGGTCTACGATCCTCCAAGGAAAGTCATAACTTCCATCCCGGGCGTGAAGCTCGTCGAGATGAAGAACAGCCGGGAGCATTCAAGGTGCTGCGGAGCCGGCGCCGGGGTCAAGACGGCAAATCCCCAGATCTCTCTGGAGATAGCGAAGCGTCGCGTGGTCGAAGCTGAGGAGACGGGAGCGGAGATACTGGTGTCGTCATGCCCCTTCTGCGAACAGAATCTCAAGGAGGCCGCCAACTCCCTTGGGAGCAAGATGAGAGTAATGGACATCGCCGAATTGCTGCTCACAGCCTGTGAATAGTCCGGGGAGCGGATATGAACACCCAGGGATCGAGCCAATCTCCAGTGAAAAAGAGCTATCTGGTCGACAGGCTGGGCCTGTACATCGGTCTGGTTGCTCTATTGTTCATCGTGTCGTTCATTATCCTGTCCCTTCCGTTCGAGAACACATACATCAGGGAATCAGGCGTCAGCGATTATTACGTCAGGATTTTCGCCGTAATGGCGGTCGCGACCGTCGTGATCCTCATTGTAGGGCTGTTCTACAATGCGATGATCTGGATGGAGGGAAAGATTGCCGACGACGACCTCAGCCTCTCGAGGAGTAGGAAGCTCCTGTTATCCATGGGCAAGCTTGCTAAGGCGATATTCAGCAGAGATTTCGGAAGGCACCTGAAGGTGTTCGTCGTCGACTCGCTGATCCTCAGGAAGCTGTGGAGGATCAGCAAGATGCGATGGTTCATGCATGCGATGATCCTCTTCGGATTCATCGGCATGTTTATCCTCGATCTGATTGCGACAGCGGCGCTTGAGATATTCAACATCGATGCGTTCATCGACCCGAACGGCTGGGGGAAGCTCTGGATAAGGGACTTCGGATTCGAGCTGTTCGGCCTAATGGTGCTCATAGGCCTAATCGGGGCGACCGTAAGGAGGTTCGTCTTCAGGCCGAAGCAGGTGATGACCGGGCAGGAGGACTTCCTGGCGATCGTCCTGCTGCTGATCGTCATTGTCGGCGGCTTCGTGCAGGAAGGGATCGGGATGACCAGCAACCTTCCGAGCCATGCCTCGCCTGACGCGTACTCATTCGTAGGAGCGTTCTTCGCAAGCTTCCTTCCGGCGGTCTCGAGCGCCACATACTCGCAGCTTTGGTTCATACATGCCATCGCGAGCCTCGCGCTGATCGCATACATCCCCTTCAGTAAATTGTTCCATCTTTTCGCTGCACCTCTGGCTAACCAGATAGACGAGATAATCCGAAGGAGGGAGAAAGCCTCTGCCCGCTAAGAAGAAGCTGGACCTCTCAAAGGTCCCGGTCAGCAGCCTCGTCGAGTTCGACGCTTGCTCGCGGTGCGGTGAGTGTTCCATCTACTGCCCGACCGGCGGAGAGGCCGAGGAGAAAGAGGAGAGGACTCCTCGGGGAAAGATCCGGGCGATAAAGAAAGTGATCAGGACCCAAAGTAATCCGATTAGAAGGGCGATCACCGGGGAAGAGAAGCTGGACCGGATGACTTCGGATCTGGCGAAGAGCATCTACGAGTGCTCGATCTGCGGGATGTGCGGCGAAGCGTGCCCCCTGTCCCTCAGGACGATCGAGATGTGGGAATCGCTGCGGGAGGAGATGGTCGCAAACGGCCTGGGCCCGATGGAACCCCACCTGTCGCTGATAAAGAGCATCGAGAACTACGACAATCCATGGATGCAGCCTCGCACGCAGAGGGCGCGCTGGGCGAAGAGGCACGCGAACATACTGGACGCGACAAAGGAGCAGGTAGATCTGCTTTACTATGTGGGCTGCACAGCTTCGTACGACCCAGAAATCAACGTGGTCGCCAACAACCTGGCCAAGATATTCGAAACCGCGGGCCTGAAGATGGGCATCCTGGGGAAGGACGAGAAGTGCTGCGGCTCGACGCTTCTGAGATTGGGGGAGAAGGAAAAGGCAAAGGCGCTCGCGATCGAGAATGTGAAGCTGTTCAAGAAAACAGGTGCAAAGAAGATTGTCACTGCATGCGCCGGATGCTACAAGATGCTCTTCCAGGACTACCCGAAGCTTACAGGGGAGAAGCTGCCCGTAGTGCATGTCACGCAGCTTCTCGCAGAGATGATCGAGAAGGGCCTGATCCCATTGAAGAAAGATGCGGAAGCTCTGACGGTGACCTATCACGACCCCTGCCACCTCGGCAGGCACACAGGGATGTATGACTGGCCGAGAAAGATACTGGCGAACCTGCCCGGTATAAAGTTGGTCGAGATGGAACGCGCAAGGGAGAAATCAAGATGCTGCGGCGCTGGAGGAGGCCTGAAGACGCTCGATCGGGATCTGGTCGGCAAGATTGCAGGCCAGCGTATTGATGATGCAATCGCGACGGGCACATCCATGATCATCACATCGTGCCCCTTCTGCGAACAGACTCTTTCGGACGCGGCAAGGGCGAAAGGCGACAGATTGAAAGTGCTGGACATCACGGATCTGATTGTCAGATCCATGCTCTGATAGACACTTCATTTCTTAGACAACGTGGATACAATTGGATCAATCAATGGAATGAAAATTCTAAAGAGATTAGTACTGGTCTTGCGATTCATGGCACAGGAAAGACAATGGGCAAACCCGAAATATTCAGAATCGCGCTCGCTCAACTGGCGATGTCGCCTGATGCAAAGCCCAACATCGCTTCAGCCAAGCGCGCGATAGGGGCGGCGGCGAAAAGAAACGCGGACCTCTGCATCCTCCCTGAGCTGTTCACGAACCGATATGTCGGTCAGTTCGAAGATGTGAGGTCCGTCAAGGCTCGGTTGCCAGACCACGGACCTCTTATCGAACAATTCAAGAGAGCATCGAAGGAGGAATCGATCGCCACTGTGGTCTCCTATGTCGAAATCCTTGACGAAGGCTCCTGCTTTAACTCCGAAGTGCTCATCGACAAGAAGGGCAAAGTCATCGCTCACTATCGGAAGCTGCACATACCGGACGGAGTCGGCTATCGCGAGGACCGTTATTTCAAGCCGGGCGACCGGGGATACACCGTTGCCGACCTGGACGGGGTTAAGATCGGTCTGGGAATCTGCTGGGACCAGTGGTTCCCGGAGTTCTCAAGGACATTGGCATTGAAAGGGGCGCAGTTGATCGTGTACCCCAGCGCCATTGGCTCTGAGATCGTGGAGCCGGATTACGATTCGCGCCCGTCCTGGGAGCACGTGATGACGGCGCAGGCGATCATGAACAGGGTGTTCGTCGCCGCCGTGAACCGCGTCGGGCAGGAGGAGATCATAAAATTCTACGGCGGGAGCTTCGTGTCGGATCCTTGGGGGAATGTCATGAAACGCGCCTCCCTAGTGAAGCCTGGAATCGTCTATGCCAGCCTGGACCTGTCTCAGATCTCAAAGGCGAGGGGATTCTTCGGATTCCTCGATACGCGGAGACCTGATACCTATGACGTTCTTACAAGAGATAAGTCGATGAAAGGTGATTGAAATGACAAAACCGCGGACACCATCCGATGATGGGCTTGCAATGCCGGCCGAATGGACCTCCCACGCGGGATGCTACATAACCTGGCCCTGCAAGGAGGAGACCTGGCACGGGTATATCCAGAAGGCGAAGAAATCGTATGCCGAAGTGATAAACGCGGTGAACCGATTCGAGCCTGTCACCGTCCTCGCGGATCCTTCCGTCGCGGCCGAGGCGCGCAAGAAGCTCGGAAAGAAGATCGAGGTAATGGAACTCAGACTGGACGATTCCTGGGCGAGGGACAACGGCCCGATATTCGTGACTTCCAAGGACGGCGGAGTCGCTCTCGTCAACTTCCGGTTCAACGGCTGGGGGAAGTTCACGCCCTACGAACATGATAACGAATTGCCGGTCTTCCTTTCCGAGCGTCTCAAGATGAAACGATACGATGCCCCAATGGTGCTCGAAGGCGGCTCGATAACCGTCGACGGCGAGGGTACGCTCATCGCCACCGAGCAATGCCTGCTGAACCCCAACCGCAACCCCCAGCTGACGAGGGAGGACATCGAAAAGAACCTCGCTAACTATCTTGGGGCCAAGAAGGTCATCTGGCTCGGGCGCGGTTTGATCGGAGACTTGACCGATGGTCATGTCGATGCAATTGCATCGTTCGTCAGCCCGAAGCTCGCGGTCGCGGCATACACCGAGGACACCTCAGACCCCAATTCTGGCGCTCTGAGGGAGAACATGGACCGGCTTCTTTCGTCAACTGACGCGAAAGGACGATCGATAGAGATCGTCAAGATAAAGCAGCCGAAGGAGTTCGATTTCAAGGGCCACCGCATGACTCCCTACTACTGCAACAATTACATAGCGAACGGAGGCGTGGTCGCGCCGATATTCGGCATCCCAGGGGATGAGCCGGCCCTCGAAATCCTCAGATCGGTCTATCCTGGGAGGGAAGTGGTCGGAATCAAGGCAGGATACCTCGAGATTGGAGGGGGAGCCGCGCATTGCATCACCCAGCAGAAGCCGAAGGGGCGCGCGATTCCGTTATAATTGACCTGGAACCTTTCTCAACATACCGATAATTCAAAGGCATCGTACCATATGACCCGCCGAGTGGAAGAATGAATCGTGCAGTCAAGATTGCGAAAGTGAATCGCGGGAATGTGAAGGATTTCCTCCTGTTAATCGATGGGCTCGCGCACTATGAGAATGCCACGCCTCCGGATGATGCTGCGAAACGCAGGCTCGAGGTCGACGCCCTGGCTAAGAATCCGCCCTTTCATGCTTTCGTGGCTTATTTGGGAGATAGGCCGGTAGGCTACATCGTTTATTATCATAACTACTCCACATATGATGGGAGGCGCATACTCTTCCTCGAGGACATCTTCGTGACGGAGGATGCGCGCAAGAAGGGCGTGGGCAAGGAGATGTTCAACTTCTGCCTGAAGGAGGCGAAGGAGCAGGGTTGCAGTGAGCTGGAGTGGGCGGTCCTGACTTGGAACGAGGATGCCATGAGCTTCTATGAGAAGATGGGGGGCAAGCGCCTGGATCTCCACATCTACAGCATCGAGGAGAAGGATTTCGGAGGAAGTCAGTAGATCGACTATCCCTTAATAAGCGTCTATTCTGCGAGGTTTATCGCGATCTCCGCTATGTCGGATGAGTAGCCGCCGGTCCTCTCGATGCTCTCCGCGATGAAGGCCAGTCCGACCGCGGTCTTCCCCTTCTGCCTCATCGCCTCTTCCAGGAACGAGCCCGTCCTGTCCCTCAGCCCTGAGGTCTCTTCGATGCAGTCATTCGCCAAGGTCGAATTCTTCCTGAAGAACGCATCCACGCTCTTGTCCAAGATCGAAACTGCGTTCTTTCCGATGTCCTCTAGTTCCTTCATCGTCTCGTCCGCAATCTTCGACGACTTCAGCATCTCAACTGCATGGGCAATCCTGGTCGCGTGATCCGCTATCCTCTCCAGAGCCTTCGACGCTGCGAGCATTGCGTTGGATTCGAGCAGGTCCGTGTTCATCTTCGCAGCGAAGGAAGGGTTCCGCCCAGTCATCGAGTGCTGCTTCTCGACGAACCAATGTAGCCTGTCGACCTCGTCGTCTCGTTCGATGATGTCCTTGGCAAGGGACTTGTCGAGGTTCCTCACCGCCTCAATCGCTTCTGCGATCATGTCCCGCGCCATAAGGTGCATCCGCCTCACTATCTTCCGACTCGAGAGGTCTGTATGATCCGCCACATCCTGGATGACTATGAGCTCTGACCCCTCCTCTATGATTTCCGGGCCGATTACGCGGCGGGTGAAATCATGGATCGTCCTCTTGATGTCCGTTGGAATCCTGCGCTTGGACCTTATCTCTATCACATCGTATCCGGTCACATAGCAACCTATGAGCTCCCGGAGCAGGGCCTTCGAGTTAGTCTTCTCATCGATATCCATGTGCTTCGAAAGTTTCTCAGACTCCTTTCCAGCGTTCGGCGATATGCAAAGCAACCCATCGGATCTGATGTCCAACCGGACTTCGTCCCCCTTCTTCAGGTTCGAATCTGAGATCCATTGTTTGGGTAGCGAAACTATGAAAGTCGAACCGCCAGTCTTCTGGATTTTTCTTGTTTCTGACATCTATGTGTTCTCCTGCTCTGCTCAAAATCTATATTGTTCCTCTGTGTAATAACAGGTTTCTATATATTGAATATAGTCATATATTGTCACCTGCCTGCCAATGGCTAGCATCGACTTCTATTTGGTAAAGCCAGAAGACCGGTCGTCCTCATATTCTGATTAGGAGCTCAAAGATGGCTGACCTGTTCGGACTTAGCTTGCTAGCTATAATGGCTATTGTCCTGACATGGGGATTCGATTTTGTAAATGGGTTTCACGACTCCGCGAATTCCATCGCGACCATTGTCGCGACGAAAGTCCTGACGCCGGTCCAGGCGGTGACAATGGCGGCTGTCGCCAATTTCCTCGGATTCGTCTTGCTGGGCAGCGCGGTTGCGGCGATGATTCAGACTGGAATCATTAATCAGAACCTCGTCACCTCTCAGTTCGGCCTTGAACTGGTCCTGTCGGCGCTCCTTGGAGCGATTGCTTGGGATCTGATAACCTGGTGGCTGGGGATTCCAACTTCAAGCAGCCACGCCCTAGTCGGAGGGTTGCTCGGTGCGGGCGGAGCGGCGATGGGTCTCGACGCTGTCAATTGGGGCGGCGTCGAAAAGGTTGTGACTTTCATCATTGCCTCTCCGGTCTTAGGCATGATAATCGGCTTCTTGATAGTGGCACTCGTCCTCAGGTTCATGAGGAAGACCAGCAGGACAAAGGCGAACCGCTGGTTCAGGCACCTGCAGATAGTCTCCTCGTTCTTCTATTCGATAACGCACGGTGCGAACGACGCGCAGAAGGGGATGGGCATCATCATGTTGATACTCGCGGCCTCCGGCGCTGCCCTGGCGGCCGACAAGGCGTTCCTTTGGGTCGCGATATCATGCTATGCAGCTCTTGCCCTTGGAACCTTCTTCGGCGGCTGGCGAATCGTGAAGACGATGGCTTCCAGGATTACCAAGCTCGAACCCTATCAAGGGTTCTCCGCGGAGACTGGTGCAGCGGTCCTGCTCGCTGCGACAGCGCATTTTGGGATACCTGTGAGCACGACCCACACCATCGCCGGCTCGATAATGGGGGTAGGGACGGCGAAAGGCCTGTCCGCAGTAAGGTGGGGGATCGGGAGAAGGATAGTCGTCGCGTGGGTGTTGACCATTCCCGCCGCCGCGACGATATCCGGAGCAATCTTCTGGTCGTATCTGAATTTACTCTAATAGTCCGATAGTTTACTCCCATTGGACGGGAACTCATGCTCCTAAGCAAACGGGAGCACAGAATCCGAAAGAGTCTTATTGAACAGTGCCCCTGATTCTCTGGAGGAATCAATGTGGCACGAGTTCGAATGAATATCGTGTGCCTGGTCGGTATCGTGATAGCTTTCATCTCGATGATAGGCGCGTGGACATGGTCAGCGCCAGTCTATTCCAATATGGACTATCAACTCTTCTATCTCCCCCCTGAACCAGTTCCATGGCTCTTCATTATAGGGACGCTGATTGCACTGTTCACTCCTCTTGGGGGAATCATACAACTCGCCTCGATAATCGAGTACATATCGCTGTGGATGTCGCCCACTTTTCCTTATGATCCTCATCTTTCGGCGTTCCCATTCATCGCTGGGTTCTCTTCCATTATCGTGCTCTACAGCATCAGATCACCACGATGGATTCAGCTTGACCGTGGCGAGATACCCGGAAAAGAAATCTCGACGAGAATTATACGGTCGTTATTGACTTTCTGGGTTGAGCCGAATCGAAATGCGGAGAATCAGGAAAACGCCATCAAAGATGTCTGATCCCCCATCGTCGATATTCCTGCTCCCACTGTCCTTGGAGCATCTTTTCGAATTATTTTCGTAGTCCATATGATGAACGCTCCCGCCAGGTTGGCGACTCAGTGTTTCCGATCACAAGGTCGTAGCTGCTGACCCTGATGAATAGTGCATCAGGGGTCGAGGTCGTACCGAAGTATACCTTGTAGTCGGTCAGCTGTGTGTGACCTATGTCGGCCGAGGTGGTCAAGGTTAGCACCGTCAGACTTGATTCGGCGATGGCGCTGGTTAAGGCGAGCTGGTTGCCTGATATGATGTCGACGATGATCGTAGCGGATGCGTTGAAAAAGTCTGAAACATAAAGGGTGCCGTTCCGGATGTCGTAGCCCATGTCCATGACCCTCTTGCCCGACAAGGGCTTGAGGATATTGGTGAAATCGCCACTGGAATTGTGCTCGACCACGCGCACCTGGCCAACCTGCTTGCCCATTAGATCGATCGCCACTGTTACCGGGACGAGCCAGTAGCCAGCGGCCTGGGCATCCTGGCGGTGAATATCATAGGATACATTTCCAGAACTGATATTGCTGCTTACAGAAGTGGTGTGGCGCGCGTAGACGTAGCTAACCGCTTCCCCGTCGGTGGCCTTCCAGTTCTCATATGGAAAGTCATTTTTCGGATCCACGATCCAGTGCAACAACCCGGCGGCATTGGATTGTATAGCCCGGTGGTTGTATACACGCAGCAAGCCGCCCTGGGCCGCTATGCTCTTCACATCGTCCCAGGGGGCGGCGTTGTTGTCTGTGTTCCACTGCCTCCTGGCATCCATCATGTCTTCGGGTCGAGACGGTTGCCAGGAATGTCCGGGCGTGGTCCGCCATAAAGAGTCGGGAGACCACCAGCTCCCGTACAATGAGGAGTTGCCGGGCACCGTGTCTCTGTAGCTGGAACTGGTTCCCTCGATCCTCGTTCCCTGGAGATACTGGGCGAACATTACCTGGTATGTAGCGGCGCTGCCCGGATTGGCCATGGAGATGAAGGTATCGCCCCTGCCAACATAGGACGGATCATCCCAGCGGCTGGCGTAGTCGTAGTAGCTCTCCATTCGCGAATGGCCGCTGTCGGCCGAGAGCGCCGCCTCGCTCCAATTCATCCTCTTCAATTGTATGAAGTCATGCGGCAGATGCAGACCCAGCTCGGACTGCGAGGCCAGGATGTCCTCGGAACTCCCAGTCGGGTTTTGGATATAGGCGGTCAGGGGATGGTCGTAGCCCACGTAGATATTCTTAACGGTGATGAAACCGGAGCAATCGTCCGTACCCAGTACGCTAGCCCAGTCCCAGCCCCCCCACCAGTTGGCCACCCGCGCTCCCTGGGTGATGGAGGTCGTGGTCACCTTCACGCTGTCCTGGAAGACCACGGGACCGGTGTCCACCTCTATCGTCGTCTCCACACTCCAGTTCACGGTCCGGGGATAGAATGCTTCGTAGTATGCTCCACTGGGCACCGCCGGCACCCCGGCGATCCTCATCTCGACTGTCAGCGGCGCTCCCCGCTCATCTGTCATCCTAACCCGCACCGGTGCGCTTTGGGGTGCCTCCACCCAGAGAAGCGGCAGGACCGGATAGGCGCTCTCCGGCGCCCGTATGGTTAAGTCGTCCACCATCCAGCCCCCGTTCACGCTCCGGATGTACGGAGCGATACCACCCTGGTGAACCTCCGAATCGCTGGCCAGATGGATTACCGCGTCTGCTCTGGGCGCGGGGAAGGAGCGAACCAGGAGCACCCCCAGAACAGTATGTCGCACCATGGCCGTGATGGTGCCCTCCTTCCATTCAAACGATACTACATAGCGGTCCGCCTTCTCCCCGTCGGAGCCATTTCCGCATGGGAATGCTGGAGCGATGCCATGGCAGATCAGCTTCCAGGTCGATTCCTCTAGCAGGTATATGCCCTCGGAGGTGGCGTTCCCCACTGCCAGCTCGACACCGGCCAGCTCCGTAGATCCGTTTCGGATGGTGGCTCGCAGGCCGAAAATGCCCGGGTCCATGTCGATGTAGGCGGATCCGGTCTTGGGGGCGTAGGCCTCGAAGGAGATGTTCCAGCTCGATCCGGGGTAGTAGGGATGGTACCTTGCCACCTCCGCCTTGTCGCTTGCCCGGTACATGATCCAAAGCGCCCCGTCGAGCACGACGACGTCGGTGTCTGAGTTCCCCGTGATGTTCAGGTCCGGTAGGGATATCGTGGTCCCGGTGGGCACGCCGGCGAAGGTGACGCGGCTGCCGGGATGAAAGTCCCCTGTCGCATATAGCAAGGGGACGACGAGCATTGATAGTAGCATCATGGCGATGAGTAGTATCACGGCGATGATTCGGGCAGTTCTCCCTGTCCTCATATGGCGTTTTCAAACCAGCTCAGGCTATTTTAACATAAGCATCATCCCAAGCCCTTAAAGAGGTCGCCGCCTTTCTTGGCGAGGAGCAAATCTCCTAAAGGAAGCATCTGTCGCGAAATTCCAATCCGGCAAAATTGAAAATTAGCCAGAAGTTCAAAAGTGGGGTAGGTCGGATTTGAACCGACGGCCTCGTGGTCCCGAACCACGAATCATAGCCAAACTAGACCACTACCCCAAAGTAGCGAGTCAATGGTAATCCGGGGACCGTATTTGATGATTCCTAAATTGAGGAAACCACTCTCTCGATAAGCATCGAATTTGGGAATTCAATCGCGATTTTTACTCCCTCTGTGGCATCGTCGAATGACGATAAACTCATACGACATATTTTTATATGGAAAAATCGGTCAAGCCAGTCATGAAAGAGGCACTACGCGAGAAGATGGCTGGCGAGATCGCCCTGTCGGAGGAACCCGGCAAGACCATCCGGAAATGGCGCGAGCAGTTCAGGGTCTCGCAGCAGGACCTCGCAAGGCACCTCGACGTATCGCCTTCGGTCATCAGCGACTATGAGGCAGGGAGGAGGAAGTCCCCCGGCATCGTGACGGTCAGGAAGATCGTCGATGGGCTCATCGCGATCGACGAGATGACCGGCGGGACGATAATGAAGCAGTATTCGCTCGCGAACGCCTCCGAGTGCGTGATGGCAATCCGCGAGTTCCCAGAGGACATCCTCGAGAGCAAGTTCATAATGGCTATCGAGGGGGAGAACCTCACGCCGCAGGTCATGACCGACAGGCACCTTCACGGTTACACGGTGATAGACAGCATCAAGGCGATCACGTCGCTCGACTCTTACGACTACCTGAAGATCTACGGCTGGAGCAGCCAGAGGGCGCTGATATTCACGGGCGTCAAGTTCGGCCGCTCGCCGATGATCGCGATACGCGCGCACCCGCTGAAGCCGGCGATGGTCGTCTACCACAGGCCGGAGAAGGTCGACGAGCTCGCGGTGAAGCTTGCGGAGATCGAGAACATTCCGTTGATAAGGACGAACCTGGACGTCAACGTCCTGATTGAGAGATTGGGTAGACTGTAGGACAGCTGGTGAAAGGGATGGATGTAGGAATTGTTAGTTATGGCGCATACGTGCCGAGGTACAGGATCACCCCGAAGGAGATCGGGCGCGTCTGGGGGCTGGACGGTGCCGGATACGGGAAAGGACTGATGATCGAGCAGAAGTCGGTTGCCGGTCCCGATGAGGACGTCATCACGATCTCCGTCGAGGCTGCAAGGAGCGCGCTCAGGAGGGCGAAGATCTCGCCACAGAAGATCGGCGCGATCTATGTCGGGTCTGAATCGCACCCCTACACAGTCAAGCCGAGCGCGACCGTCGTCGCCGAGGCGATAGAGGCGACGCCGAACCTCACCTGCGCGGACTACGAGTTCGCGTGCAAGGCCGGGACTGCAGCCGTCCAGACATGCATGGGGCTCGTCAAGTCGGAGATGATCGAATACGGACTGGCCATCGGCGCTGACACGTCGCAAGGAGCACCTGGCGATGCGCTCGAGTTCTCCGCATCCGCAGGAGGGGCCGCATTACTGATCGGCTCCAAGGACGTCATCGCGAGGATCGACGCCACGCTCTCGTACACGACCGACACGCCTGACTTCTGGAGGCGCGAGGGGCAGATGTACCCAACCCACGGCGGCAGGTTCACCGGCGAGCCGGCTTACTTCAAACACATCAACTCATGCGCGAAGATGCTGTTCGAGAGATGCGGGACGAAGCCCTCGGATTACAAATACGCAGTATTTCACCAGCCGAACGGCAAGTTCCCCCAGAAGGTCGCGAAGCAACTCGGCTTCACCACGGAGCAGATAACGACCGGCCTGCTGACCCCGCAGATCGGGAACACCTACTCGGGAGCCGTACCTCTGGGCCTTTCGGCCATCCTGGACGAGGCGAGCCCCGGGGACAGGATATTCGCGATCGCATACGGATCAGGCGCTGGTTCGGACGGCTTCGACATCACCGTGACTCCGGCGATCGAGAAGTTCGACAGGGCCGCCGCACCGAGCGTCAAGCAGTTATTCCAGAACCTGAAGCAACTGGACTACGGGACCTACGCGAAATTCCGCGGCAAGATACATCTCCAGGGGGAGTGAAGATGAGAAGGGTAGCGATCATCGGGACAGGCATGACTGAATTCGGCGAGCTATGGGACCTCTCATTCAGGGACATGGGGATCCTGGCGGGCTTCGAGGCCCTGCACGATGCGAACGTAACCTCCGAGAAGATCGACGCGATGTTCGTCGGCAACATGTCCGCTGGAAGGTTCATCGACCAGGAGCACGTCGGCGCGCTCATCGCGGACTACGCCGGACTGGCGAAGACCCATATCCCGTCCACCAGGGTGGAGGCGGGAGGGGCGAGCGGCTCGCTCGCGATCCGGCAAGGGTTCCTATCGATCGCATCTGGAATGCATGACATCGTCGTGGTCGGAGGGGCCGAGAAGATGACCGACGTCGGGGACGACGAGGTCATGAACATCCAGTCCGCGGCGGCTGATCAGGAGTGGGAGACCGTCTTCGGCGCGACCTATCCCAGCCTCTTCGCCCTGATGGCGCACCGCCACATGCACGAGTACGGCACGACGAGGGAGATGATGTCGTCGGTCGCCGTCAAGAACCACAAGCACGGCTCGCTCAACCCGAAGGCCCAGTTCAAGAGGGAGATCAGGCTGGAGGATGTGGAGAGATCGCCGCCCGTATCGCTCCCGATTAGGACGCTCGACTGCGCGCCGATTTCCGACGGCGCCGCAGCCGTCGTGATGTGCCCGCTGGACATAGCGAAGAACTTCACCGACAGACCGATCGAGATAATCGCCTCCGCGCAGGCCAGCGACACGCTCGCGCTCAACCAGAGGAGGAGCATCACGGAGATGGCGGCGACCAGGGTCGCGGCGAAGAGGGCGTACGAGATGGCGAAGATCCAGCCGAAGGACGTCGACGTCGCCGAGGTGCACGACAACTTCACGATAACCGAGATCATGGCGATCGAGGACCTTGGTTTCTTCGAGAAGGGTCACGGCGGCAGGGCTTCCCTAGAAGGGAAGACCGGTCTGCAGGGCGAGATAGCCGTGAATACCTCCGGAGGACTGAAGTCAAGAGGCGACCCGATCGGCGCCACCGGTGTGGCTCAGATCGTCGAGCTCGTCCAGCAGCTGCGGGGGAAGGCGGACAAGAGGCAGGTGCCTGACGCGAAGATTGGCCTGGCCCAGAACGTCGGAGGGACCGGAGCAACTGTCATAATCCATGTCTTGGGGGTGGGGCGATGACGAAGACCCCGAGGTACTGGCGCGAGAACCAGAGCAGATACAACATGATCGGCGCGAAGTGCGCGAACTGCGGGAAGGCTTATTTCCCGCCGAGGACGATGTGCCCCGACTGCGGCAGGAAGAGCATCGGCAAGATGGAGGAGTTCAAGTTCTCCGGAGCGGGGAAGATCTATTCGACCACGGTCGTGCACGAGGCGCACGAGCAGTACGACATGCAGAAGCCGTACATCATCGCGCTGATCGAGCTGGACGAAGGGGCAAAGATCCTGGGGCAGATCATAGATGCAGAGCCTGAGGAAGTCAAGATCGGCGACCGGGTGAGATCGACTCTCAGGAAGCTCGGAGAGGAAGGAAAAGCCGGCATCATCTACTACGGCTACAAGTTCGCGAAGGAGTAGTTCTAGAATTCCAGCGCGGCCCCGCAGCTGCCGCACTTCTTCGTCCTCTTCGCGCACGCAAGATGCTCCGTGCTGTTGCACTTCAAACAGATGGCGATATCGAAGCCTGGCTTCACCTTGCCGTTGCATGACGAGCATGTGGTTGGCTCGGTCGCGCGGGCGGTCCTCGCCGTCGGCTCCTTCGGGACCACCTTGATCGGGGTCTTCGCAGTGAATTCGAAGCTCTTGCCGTCGAAAACTCTCTTGGCGGCGATGGCGATTGTGACTTCTATCTCCCCGGACTGCTTGGGGACGACCGGTATGCTGACGCTCCTCGTCTCCCCCGGCTTCAGGCCGGGTATGTCCGGGACCGACTCGACCTCGATGTTCCCGCCGTGGAACTCCATCTTCAGGTCCTTCGCGAGCGCCTTCCCCTTGTTCGTGACGTCGAATAGGATCATGCCGCGCTGCT
>Ga0315273_10004817_pt1 | contig 16606 bp, 7 predicted proteins | sample YL17G02_0_MG_FD_205753 | JGI IMG/M metagenome (GOLD analysis project Ga0315273, IMG submission 205753) | Sediment microbial communities from Yellowstone Lake, YNP, Wyoming, USA - YL17G02_0 | ecosystem: Environmental > Aquatic > Freshwater > Lake > Sediment | place: USA: Wyoming | collected... | reverse complement strand
GGTACACCACCGGGCCCAGCTTCCGCCCGACGGCCTGCCGGTCAAATGAGAGCGGCAGCCCCGCCTCGTCGGTTTCGTCCCGGGCCGGGGTCGCTGACAGACCCAGGCGGTATTTCGCAGGTGTGGCAAGAACTCTGGAGAAAGTGGCCGCACCGGCACGGTGGCACTCGTCCACCACCAGCATCAGGGGCTGGGCGGTGTGGGCCAACTCAGGAAGCTTCCGGGCGGCCGAGTTCAAGACCGCCACCAGCGCCCGTTTCCCCTCGAAAGAGTCCCGCTTCCCGGCGCCAAGCAGCCCGACCTCGTCCTTGGCGAGAGAGGTCTTCTCGACGATGCTCGTAACCCATTGCCGGGCAAGTGCTTCCGTTGGCACCACGACGGCAAGACGTACTTCAGAATCGGTCTTGGAGACACTGGCAAGAGCCGCCAGAGCAATCAGGGTCTTCCCGCCGCCGGTGAAGATCTCCAGCGTACCCCGGTGTGGCCCCTGGTCATCACCGGTTATCCATGCCTGAAGCGCCCGTTCCTGCCAGTCAACCAAGCTGACGTCAGCAGACAGCCGCACCGGACCCCGATGGCCGGAGCTTGTGAGGCCTTCCTGGTCCGTTGTTCGGTCACCCATCCAAGACCACGTTTCTCGCCTTCGCGTGCAAATGCACTTCTTCCCCTCTGTCTGTTTCAGCCGTTGGTTACTTTGACTCAGGCGGCTTTCTCTGCGCGCCCTTCTTCTGATTACAGATTTCGTGCGCTACCTGACCGTTGACGATCGTACTACGCCCACCCTGGCTGTGGGGGATGACATGATCCGGTTCATAGTCTTCGTACCGTGCGACCTGCTGCCCGCAAAGCGCGCACATCTTGGGAGAAGCGACCTCCCAGATGTAGCGCTTCTGTTCGTCACTGAAGAAGCGCTGCGGGTCCTTGGTAGCCCTTGTTAGGCCTGGCGCAAGCAGGTCGTTCACTATCTGGCGCCGCACCTCCCTCATCTCCTTTTCGCGCTGACGGCCGACGATTGTTTCCCGATAAGATTCGAACAACCGCAGTCCTGTGACCTCTTTTCCGCGCGTATCCAGGAAGAGCGTATATGCGGTTTCGAAGGCCTTGAGGGAGGCGCCGATGTTGGAGAGGCTTACTGTATCGAGAGTGACGTTCTTGTCTGAGTGATACTCGTGCAGCAGCAGGAAGAGCGTGTAGAAATCGGAGGTGTTCTTTGTGAAGCGTGACGGCCCCGGGAGCAGGTGCTTGACAGTCTTCATGGTCTGCCGGAACGCCTTCTCGTATTGCTCACGCTTGCGCCAGGTCCGGTCGAACTGCTCATAATACTCGTCCAGAGCCTCACTCCTGTCCTGTACCTTGTTCTTTATCATGGCAACATAGAGATCAGATACAAACTGCTGGGTACCCATCCGATCTGTTGTAGCAGGAGCGAATACCCGCTCTTTGTCCTTCCAGAACCGATCCTTCTGGTAGGCCTCGGTCATTTCGTATACTGACTGTTTGAATTGCCCCGCGAAGAACGCGTGACGGAGTTCCTGTGGGGTCAAATTGGTTGAGGAGACATTCAAACGCCTGAAGATATCAATGACAAGGCCGCGATCATCGGTTTCGACTTCGATATAGGGAATCGTGTAGCCCATCAGGCGGTTTTCGAACTCTATCGGCAGCTTCCTGGCTGGAGCCCCCTTGGAGAAGAAGCGGTCATTGAGGTGAGTAAGATCAGGATCAGCTGGTGCATTGGGAGGCACCCGCAACGCGAAGACGTTGTCCGTAAAGCGCCTGATGCAGGAGAGCCGTTGCTGACCGTCAATAACCTCGTAGAGCGTCCTGCCCTTTGGCCCGCTGCGTTTCCACACCCAAACCGGGGGAACCGGATAGCCCCGCAGGATGGAGTCGATGAAAGCCTCCTCTTTCTTCCGGTTCCAGATATAGAACCGCTGGAAGTCTGGCCGGAGGTTCAGGGTCTTCCCGCCTACCTGGCTAAGGATATACTCGATCTTCCACTCTCCTGGCCGAGTCTTCATTCGGTATTTCTCCTTTGATGTCGGCTGATCTGTAGTACGAGCGGCTTCAAGTGCGCCGTACGCGAGGTCCATCCGCCTCCAGTCGGCCCTCCTGCAGCAGCCCGCTGATCAGCGACCGCCCAGCCTCGTCGATGGCCCCTCCGGTACGACGGAACCCCAGCCGTCGTGCCAGCCCCCGGATGGCGTCGTCGCGATGGACCCAGGCGCGCCCCCCCAACCCAGCCAGGAACTGTTCTTTGAGGAAATCCCTGTCATATTGCTCAATGGAACGAGCCAGCAGTCTGACCTTACCATCCTCGCTCTCCAGTACGCCACGGCGAACGGCAAGGCTGATGGCGTCGTCGCACTGCTCCCGTATGCGTTTCCCAAGTCGCTGGAAACCGGCAGCCCGACCAAGATCGGCAATCGCGGATTCCCTGTCCCGTGGTTCTCTGCCTCCCGTGATGTCTCGCACGAGGGCCATCCAGCTGTCCGGATCATCGGGCAGCATTGGACTGCCCTCCGCTCCGGCTTTTGGGGCATCGAAGAGTGCCGTCTGGGGCTCAGCGACCTTCCTGAGTGGTGGCCTGTAAATCTCATACTCAGTCTGCTCCGACAGTCCATGCGGCCCCACTCGGGCGGGCTCACTGCTTGGTGTCACCGCCCTGGTCCCTTCCGCCAGGGCGTGGCTCAACTGGAAGGCGCCCGGCCAGCCGCCGTGCTGCTCGATGACCACGTCGATCTCCCGCATCAGTCGGATGGTCTCGTTGAGCGCGACGACGATCATCTGGTAGTGGGCGATGTCGTCCTTGGAGAGCGTGCGGCCCTTGCGGTCCTTAAGCCACTTCTCGCAGACCTGATAGCCGCCGACGTGGAAGTTCCACACCGCCTCGGGCACGCCGCGACATCCGATGGTGCCGGGCGTGGAGGGCTGGCCCTTCTTCGTTGCGGCGGCGTCGAGCCAGACGGTGTCGTCCGACCAGCCCACCCGCCCCACCTCCGGACTCTTCGGGCCGGTGTAGGTGGTGATGAGGTGCTCGAGCTTGGGCGACTCCATCAGGTGCAGGGCGACGAGCTCGCCGCCGAGGCGGCCCAGTGCACGGAACAGCTCTAGGTTTCCGGTCAATGGCAGGCGCGGGAAATCAATCCTCAGAAACTCTGCGTAGCGGCTCCGGTAGCCGGGACTGTGGAACACCGCATAGGCGAAGTGCAAAATGTCTTCGGGCGTCAGCTTCGTCGCCGCATTGGACAGTTTGCTGCGCAATGCTGCGTTGAAAGCTGGAGAGAAATTCGGTGTCCCGCTGCCGCTGTGTTTGGAAACTAGGTCGTCATCGTGAAGGTAGAGTGGCGCGAGGTAGTCCTGCCCTTTGTTGCCGAGGTAAAAGGTGCCGTGGCAGGTGAGGTCCCGAGAGACTGAGAAATGAGAAACGCTGTCGCCAACAATTTGCCGATTGAACATCAGGCCGATGTTTCGCCCATCCACCATGTGACGCATGAGGTCGTAGCGCGGACGGCCGAGGAAGCCGTTCGATTTGTGCGTGTAATAAGTGAAACGGACATCCAGTGGCCGATACAGAATCCGCCGGATGTTCTTGCGGGAGATTCCGAACTGCCGCAAATCAGCCTGCGCGCTGACGAGAGTCCACGCGCCCTCTCCCTCCAGCTCGAATTCTCTACGAGCTTCCTTCGCGCTCAACTGGGTGAGCCGCTCCACCCGTTCGAACATCTCGTTGGCGGACCAGGCAATACAGAGCTGGTCGTTCTTAGTTTGGATACCTGAACTCTTGAGCGTGAAGACGGTATCGAGAGGCATCCACTGGTCATACTCGTCGGTTGCGCCTGCCACAGTCGTGGCGGCGGACGGCAGCCAGCGAAAATACGGTGCGGCCGGTTCGACCGTGGCGAGCGCGCCATCTATCGGTTTCTTTGCACCAAGGTCGGCGTACTTCTGCGCCCGTGTTCCAACGCGAGAGGCAAACCGCAGAACCGGCTTCGCGGAGTGCGTGCAGAGCACGGCAATGGTGACGCCTTGCTCTATCTCGAAAACATTCTCATCCGAGATGTTCCCCTTGACGTCGCCATTCAAATCCACGGCAATGCGCAGCGGGAACGACTGGCCGAGGTGCTCGCGCATCCGCCGCTTTACGATCCCGTCGAGGAAGTCGCGGTTGATGATGAAGCCAACTATCCCTGCGCCCGTTGTCTGGCAGTGATGTTGAGCGAACCGCAGGAACTTCCACTCTTCGCGGTTAAGGTCGCTCTTCGTTTCGTTCAACCCTTGCTTCCAATCATCGAGCCGCCGCATCAGCCACTCTGGTTCGCAGAGTGATGACGAGTAAGGCGGATTGCCGATTAGGACAGTGAATCTCTGGTGACTCTTTATCGTGTTGACGGCCTGCGACTCGTGTGCGAGGGCAGGGATCGCGAACTCAAACGTCCCCGAGAAGTCTTGGGCAGGTTCCAGCGCATTCGTCAGGTAGATCCGTGCCCGCTCGTCGCTGCCGAAGCGGTAGCCGGTCTCGTAGAGCTTGAGCCCAACCTTCAAGTGCGCGATTGCGTATGGCGCCATCAACAGTTCGTAGGCGTGCAGGCGTGGCAGCAGATGCTCCGGCACATACTCGTTCCACAGCGACGCGCTCTTCTTCTCACCGTGGCCCTGCGCCTTCCACTTGGCGACCATCGTCTTGTGGATGGTGTCGATAACTTCAACTAGGAACGTTCCGGTGCCGGTGGCGGGGTCGAGGATCTGCACAAAAGCCTGGTCGGGTGAGGTGCCCTCGGGAATCGTGAGGTCCTTGTGGCGCCTGGCCATCTCGCCCCAGGTGGTCGTGTCGGCGAGGCCGTCTTCGAGGCCGAACTCGGTGCGCAGCAGTTCGTCTACCGAGCGCACGATATAGGAGACCACGGGGCGTGGGGTGTAGAAGACGCCGCGCTGCATCCGCTTCTTGGCGTCGTACTCCTTGAGGAACAACTCATAGAAGTGGATGACCGGATCTTCCTGCGGGTTCTTGTCGCCAAAGTCGAGGACGACGGCTTCCATGTTGGCGTCGTCGAGCAGCTGCACGACTTCGCTCACGCCAAGTTCGTCGAAGTCGATTCCCGGCCCGCCCGCCTTGCCGCGCCGCCCACCGACCTTGAGGAAGGTCTCCATCAGCTCGCGCAGGAACGGGTTGGTGCGCATGTGGCCGGCGAAGTCGTCGACCGTCTTTCTGTGCGGGTCGGCGATGCGCGCCGAGAGCAGACCGTAGGTAATGGTCTGCGCGTACATGTCGGCGAAGCCGTCGGCGTCGAGGTCGTGGACCAGCGACGCCTGGAACGCCTTCATCAGCTTGGTGAGCGGGCCGCGGTCGGTCTCGATGGCGAGCGCGGACTTGATCCGGTCGCGGATGTCGCCCGCCAGCTTGGCCAGGCGGATCGAGAGTTCCTTCGAGGTGGTGACGACCTCGCCATGGCGCAGGGTGAAGGCGGCGCGCCACTGCTTTCGCCACGACGCGGCGTCTGACTCGTCCTCGGGCCAAGCCAGGTGTTCAGTGAGCTCGTGAGCAACTTCGTCCAGGTGGAGCGCAGTATCGCGGTTATCCCAGCCAAGTACTTTGAGCGTCGGAAGATCCTGATCGTCCTGAGCCTTTGAGAAATGGGCGAAGGTGATCTGGCGTTCGTCCCCCTCACCATAGTTAGAGACAAAGAGCAGGTCGTCCGCCGCCCAGGCCTGCCGCTCCGACCTGTTGGCCGAGGCCCGCTTTTTCAGTGCCACCTGGCCGAGAATGCGGCGGAGGACCACCACCGGGAGCCGTTTCGGTTCGAACTTGACGAAGAAGATTCCCCAGGGCTGGCTGGGAGCCAGCGGCCGCAGGCGCTTGATCTCCTGGATCCTGGCACTGTTCTTGTGATCGATTCCCAGCTCCTCAGGGCTGTATTCGAAGGTGAGCTCGTCGAAGTCATCCCCGTGGATGGGCCACCCCATCTCATCCCGCAGATAGGCGACGAGCTGGTCGAAGCGCTTGATGTTCGCCAGCGTGGCGCGGTGATCGGTCGGCATGGCCTCAGCCCTCGTTCAGTTCCATCCAGCAGCGGAGCGCCGGTTTGACGCCAACCGGCGCGTCCACCCGCTTGAGATAGCTGTTCTTGATATGCTTCTCGATCTTGCCGCGAAGCTCGATGAGAGTCTTCTCCTCGGTCGTGCACCTGCGCGGCGTCTCGGGCCTGGAGCGGATGCTGGCGACGATCTCGCCGTGCTCCTCAAGGACGGCGTCGCGGTCGAGGTCGTAGAGATACCAGCGCGTGGTGCCGGCCTGCTCAGTGAACTCGGGGGGATTCTTCTGCCTATCCAGCGCAGGGAGCGCGTAGCAGAAGAACACCCCACGCATGCCCTTGGCCACGCGCATGCGCCCGCTGAAGGTGGCGCCGGGCAGTCCCTTGAGCCGCGCCTCCAACCCGGGGTCAGTCTGCAGCAGGGCCTGGTATTCGAGGTGCATGTCCTCAACCGCAGTCCTGGTGCCCTCGTACTCCGCCTCAAAGCCATTCAGGACTTTGAGGTCGTCGAAAAGATCGTCGGGATGAAGCAGCTTCCGACCTTCGATACCCAGTGTCTTCGAGATCAGCAGGGTCTTCTGGGTGACCTTGGCGTAGAGCGTGAGGATCTGATTCAGCTCGTCGGGCGGGAGGAAGTTCCAGAAGCTCACTTTGCCACGCGAGGGGGCCAATTCGGGGTGGTCAGCAATAAGATGTGCCTCCACATCAGGATTCATGCGGCGGTCCACCCGGCCTATGCGCTGCATCAGGCGCACCGGGTTCCAGTGGATGTCGTAATTGATCATCCGAGAGGCATCCTGAAGGTTCAGGCCTTCGGATAGGACATCTGTTGAAAGAAGGATGCGGATCTCCGTCCGGCCCTTCTCGGCGAGCTCTGGCGACGATGCGCCGTTGTAGTACGGTGCGAAGCACTGAATAACGTCGGCGCGATTGCGTTTGGTTGCACTATCCACCTGGGCTACGCCATCAATGCCGGCCCTATCGAGCTGGCCCTTGAGATAGCGGGCGGTATCGGCAAACTCGGTGAAGATGAGGACCTTCTGTCCGGCAAGCTCCTTTGACTTGAGCAGTCGGATCAGCTTCTGGAGCTTGTCGTCGTGCCTGGGTTCGAACTTCCGCGCCTCAGTGAGGAACTTCACTGTTGCGTTGAGGTCGAGGAAGGATTCCTGCATCATCTCGGGGACGTCGAACTCCTCACGGTTCAGCTTCTCGACGGCGTCGAGCATCTCCTGGGGTACGAGGTCCTCATCCCCTTCCTCTTCGCCGTGCTCCCCCCAGATCTCGAGCTGCCGCTGGCTGGCGTACCCGAGAATGTCCTCGTTCTGCGCCTTCCAGCGCGCCAGGCGCCTCTTCTCTGCATCGGTCTCGGTGTGGACCTCGAGGAAAGCGAGGAGCTTCTGCAGCAGACGGTCACAGGACAACTCGAAGGCAACCACGGAACTTTCAAAGCGCTTCAGGAAGTTGGTGCGGATGAGACCCACCACTTCTTTCTGGCGATTCTGCTCAAAGGGGTCGACCTCCTTGTCCGGCCCGCGATACCAGTGGAGGGGGTAGTACATCGGCAGTGTGAAGAGCGGGCTGGCCTTTTCAAACGCCTTCTCAAAGAGGGCGAGCATGTCCCCATATGTCTTCCGGATCGAATACTCCGCGACCTGTGGCGGCTTTCGCTCCGGGAATGAAGCAGCCGCACCGGTCTCCCGGATCTGGCTGGCCCTGGCGTAGGCCCGGCTGCGCTGCACGACGAGCTGCCGGAAGATCTGGTCGGCCGCGAGGAGTTGCTGAGCTTCCACCATGTGTTCCGCCACGTCGGTCACCTCATGGCCGACGGCTCCACGAAGCGCCTTTTCCATATTGTTGAAGTGCGCCCGCAGGTTGTTCACGCCCAGGGTCCGCGCGAAGTACGATTCGTCCCGTCTCGTGAAGAGTTCGGCCATGTGCCGGAAGTCGCTCAGGCGGTTGTTGATCGGCGTGGCCGTGAGCATGAAGAGTGTCTTCGGCCGTTGCACCTGATCGAGCAGATCATAGAGGCGGTAGTAGCGGGACGGCTCGACGGCCCCATCCTCACCACCACGGGTCCCAAGATTGCGGAAGTGATGGGCTTCATCGATGACCACGACGTCCGCGAGTTCGGCAATGCGCCGGAACCGGTCCGGGAACTCTCCTTTGCGCCCCAGGTCGGTGTGGCTGAAGACCGCAAGATTGCTGAAGTCGGCGCCTCCCCCAACACCTCCGATGTGCGGGAGGTACCTGGGCAGATCACGGTCCCACACAGCCTCCTTGACCGATTTCGGCGCAAACAGCACCACCCGCTTTCCTTCGTGCCAAATGAGTCGCTCAAGCAGCATCAGCCCGACAAAGGTCTTGCCCAAGCCCACGCCGTCACACAGGAAGGCCCCCCCATGCTGGCGCGCGATCTTCATCAGGGCCCAGTAGGCTTCCTTCTGGTACCGGTCCAGCTGCGGATACATCCGCGACCGTGTTTCATCCCACTCCGTCGCGGTCAGTTCATGCCCCCTGAAGAACTCCTGCACCGCTCTGGCATAGACCTCAAAGGGGGTATACTCGGCGACGTGCCGCTCGATCACCCGCAGGATCTCCGGAGCAACGTCTTCCGCCTCTTCCCAGTGGGTCTCGTACCACTCCTGCAGGACCGCGACCGGGGGGCCGGTGATCTGGACGTTGAGCTCGAGGTTCTCGGTCAGACCGGGGACAGTGAAATTCGAGGACCCCACGAGCGCCGCGGAGCCGACTACTTCGAGCCGGGCGTGGGTGATGTAGGCCTTGGCGTGAAACTTGTCCTTGCGGCAGACCCGGCAGCGGATTCGTCCGCTCCGGATCCCCTCGACGATCGCTGGCACACCCGTGAGAAACGGGTTGGCAGACTTTTCTGATTCCAGGCTGGCGTCCAGCCGTCCTCGGATCCCGGAGAGCCCATCCTCAAAGGCCTTCCTGGTCCGGAGGGAAACCTCATCGCCCATCAGAATCCGGATCTGGTCGACCTTCTGCCACTGTTCCCGCAGCGCGAGCAGCGCACCGATCTCGAAGTAGCCGGTGGCGACGTCTATTCCCTTTGACAGCTGACACCAGTCATGCAGATAGCGGACAGCCTTCCAGTCCTCGTCGCTGTTGTCAACGATAAACAGTTCGCTGCCGCCCTGGCTCTTACGTGTAGGCACTCGTTGAGTCCTTGCTGATCAGGGTCTGTACGACGCACTGTACTCAGGCCACTGTCGATGGGCCGGGCTGCATGGACACGGAGTCAGTCCGGGGATGAGTCCTTGTCATAGTAGCTCTTGTTACCCGGCGTACCAGTCCAGGAGCCGCTCGAGAACCGCTCCCGCAGCGCTGACCCCCAGCTGCGAAGCTGATTGAGCAGGCCCGGACTGTTGGTAGTCGGTCTCGGGCCGGACCTGCCGAGTGGCTTGCGTGCTGAGTATCCAGGATGCGGCAAAGCCCCTGAAGACCGGACAAGCGGGTTTACCCTGACCCGATCAGCCCGGGCTCCGCCGACGGTTGGCCTTAGCGTCGTGGCGGTGGCCGAGGACCAATCCGTTCCCGGCAAGGAGCCCGGCTCATCCCATTGGGTCTCGATCACTGCCTCAGCCGCATCCGAAAGCTCCCCGAGCCCTTCCTGGTCCAGGGCCGCATCGTCCACGCCGGCGACCTCAACCAGGAAAATTGTGGCCGCACGGTCCTCGCCCTTCCGCCGCAGAGCCCGCCCCAGTCGTTGGATCAGCTGACGGGGCGACCTGGTCCCTGCGACGATGACGACGGTGTCCACGGCCGGTATGTCCAGCCCTTCGTCCAGCGACTTGCAGGCAACCAGCCAGTCGGCCCGGCCATCACGGAATCGGGCCAGATTCTCGCTTCTGGCAGGTTCCTGGATTTGTGAGTGGTAGATGGCCACTCTCCGGTTTGCCGCAACGCAGAGCGCATTCAACTGATCGGCTGCCTCGATACGCTCGTGGAAGCACAGAACCTTCGTCGGCGGGCCCAAACTCTCCGCTAAGTTCTTGACAACGGCCAGCTTCTGCTCCGCGTAGTGCACTATCGCGCGACGTTGGTTTGCCGCCGCCGTCAGCATATCGAACCGCTGATCGTCCCGATTTCGCTTCCTCAGGTCTCCCATGATCTGCCAGAAGCGCATCGATTGTGCTGATCGCAGCGCGGGATAGTTGCCCTTCAGGCCATCGAGCAGACGCCGGACCTTCTCGGACAGGTCGTTGTACTCCACCTGTTCCTGATCCGTGAAGCGGACTTTGATCCGCTGGATGGTGAAACGGGCAATGATGCCGTCCCGGACCGCCTCCCGGTATCCATACTTCCACACGACCGGTCCCAGACGGGGCACGAGGATTTCCTCGAATGCCAGATCCCCGCCTCGCTCGGGGGTTGCCGAAAGCCCCAGCGTCCAGGAGTAGTCGCGCTGCAGCACCTGTGACGCCGCCGGTGCGCCCAGGCGGTGGCACTCATCCGCGACTAGCATGACTGGGCGGTCTATCTTCATCGTTGGCAGTAGGCGCCGCGCACTGTCTTGGGTAATAATCAGGATATCCTGCCGTGCGGGGTGGCACTTGAGTTCACTGTGGTACTGACCGAGCCGGAGTCCGGTCAGCTTCAGCAGGCTTCTAACTTCCTTTGACCATTGTCTGGCCAGCTCGATGCGGGGAACAACAACCACCAGTTGTACTTCGTGCCCGGCCGCTTCCACCTGGTCCAGGAGGCGGGCATAGAGGTAGATAGCCAGCGCGGTCTTCCCCGCACCGGTAACCACCTGCATGATGCCGTGTCCGTTGTTCTGTTCCCATGCACGTGCGGCTTCGTACTGCCAGGGATATGGAAGGAAAGGTGCCTGCCAGCGGGACGGCACTTCGGAGTCCCCGGATTCCACCTCCAGATCGACCGGAGCACGAGGGACCCGCCCGGCCGACGGCAAAGACCCAATGGGCTCTTCCTCTGGTTCCGGGGCTCCAGTCGCCGCCACCAGCGCCTCGAGGTCCAGAGCGTCATCCTCGGCAGCAGGAGCGAAGTCCTGTGCCTCGGGTTCGTCAGCGTACAGCGGACACCCATCCCTGATCCACTCACCCACATAGGCACGATAGGCAGTCCCCTCGCGCAGCGCATCCAGCACCTGAAGCATGCGCCCGGGTGCAACTCCATGGCGCGCCGCAACCGGTGCGGCTTCAAGTTCCGGCCTGTCAACCCGGGCAGCCAGATACTCGACGCCGGCGACCCATGCCGCAGCATCCCCGACCTCCGCATCCAAGCCCTGGAACGCGGCCAGCCGGCGCACAAGCGCTGTCGCGTGTGTGCGTACCGGCTCCTGGAGACCCAGGGCAGCGACAGCCCTACGAACCGCCAGTACCATTCCGGGATCCCCCAAGACCCTTGGCTACCTGCGCCCGGTCGTACTGCAGGATGAGCTCAATCCGTCGGTTCGGGTCGAGGGCGACCGTGTCAACCGGGTGATATTCAGCACGACCGATCGCGGAGAGGAGGACGTTTGATACCAGGCTCTCGGCAGAGAACAGGCTGACCACACGGGTGGCACGCGCCGAGGAAAGCTCCCAGTTGGACAGATAGATACAGTCCGTGCCGAGACTTCGGATGGGACGGCGATCGGTGTGACCCTCGACCTGTATCGCCTCGAAGTATTCACCCCTTTCCCCGAGCACGTGGCCCATCGCTCTAAGAAGTTCGACCCCTTCCGGTTTCAGGTTCGCCCGACACGTCTCGAAGAGCACTTCGGTGCTGAAGGTCACGCGCTGGCGATCGGGGGCGAGGCTGTCGATCCGGACCTGCCACTCCTGCTTTGCCGCCTGGAGCAAGGCACTCCTGACCTGACCTTGCCGTTGTGCCAGCTCCGTGTTGATCGCTCGCTCCCGGAAAGTCTGGACGAACTGCAGCACGATATACACCACCAGAACCAGTACGATGGTAATGGCGAGATCCGAAAGCACGGACCAGGGCGTGCCTTCCCCGTCCTGCGTACCGACCCGGATATCCATTTCTCAGCGTCCCCCGAACAGCCGCGCGAAGAACCCCTGTTTTCTTGGCAACTCACGCGGACCAGCAAACGGTCGCGCAGGCTCAACCACCCGCGAAACAGGAGTCGTCTCCGGTGCGTAGTCCCTGGCATGCCGCTGATCAGCCCCGGGCAGCGCATCCGGCAATCGGAACCCACCTGGGTCCGTCCGGTTTGGAGAGGGCACCGCTGGTCCCCGGGACATTTCCCCGTCGGGAGGCAAGGATACGGCCTCGATTGCAGTACTCAACCTGTCCAGTCGAAGACCGAGTTCGTCGATCTTCGCGGTCAGAAGGGCAGCAGCCTCACTGCTCTGCGGTGGCCCGTTACCGTCACTGATCACCGGCTCATGGACATGGCCCACGGCCTCGGATAATCGGTCCGACGCCTCGCGGAGCCCTTCCAGGATGCCGCCCTGCTGCTGAATCACTCCCTGAATCAGACCTACCTGTGTCACGATATCATCGAACAGGCTCCTGTGATGTTCCTGGAGCTGGCCCTGAAGTACCTCCCCGAAGCCAGCCAACCCCTCTTCGAGTCGTTTGAGACCCTGCTCCACCAGGAGATTCTGTTTTGTGACCGCATCGGCGACGAGGCCAGTCTTGCTCTTCACCTCACCCAAGAGGTCCTTGTCGTGCTCCTGCAACTGGCTGAGGAGAACATCCCCGAAACCTCCCATTCCCTGCTCAAGTCGGTGGAACCCCTGCTCAAGCAGGGCCTCCTGCTTCTCCAGAGAGGAGCCCAGGCGACCTGTATAGGCATGCATAGTTTCGTGGAGGTCCCGGCTCTGGCGATCGAGCTGCCGGGCCAGAACCTCCTCGACCGCAGGTGCCATCTGGATCATCTTCTCCGCCGCCAGGCTCATGGACTGCACCCCCGTTTGGAGCATGCTGAGGTTCTGAGCCAGAGTCTGGGTGTTGGCTCCCGGCTCTCCAAGAAGAGCGTGCATCGCTTTCTGTGTAGCCTCGAGCCTGCCAACAAGCTCTACCGTGCCTGTCCGAAGATCCTCGGTCAGAGCAGTAAACGAACGATCCACTGTGCTGGTAAGAGCTACCCCTCGCTCATGGGTCTCCCGGACAAGTTGGCTCATGGACTCTGTTACGACTTTGCGCAGATTGTCCCCCGTACTGCGCGCGTCGAGCACAAGATCCCCTATTGAATCCTCAACCACCTTGGTCAAGGCCAGTCCCTGTGTCTTCACCTGGCCGACGATCTCGGTCAGCGCACCGCCAAGTCGTTGCTCCAAGGCAGTCAGCTGTTTGGCTGCTTCGACCAGGGCTGTCCCAGGCGACGTCCGGAAATGGGGGTAGACCCGCACAAGCGAGACTTCCTCAAGACGCTGCAGGTACTGCCCCTGTGCACGGCGGAATCGCCCGAGACCGACACCCAGGATGACAGCCCATAGAATCCCCATAAGGGTGGTCGAGAACGCTGTTCCAAGCCCTGAGAATGTGGCAATGACGGCCTGGGTAGCCTCCTGACCTGTCGCAATCTTGCCCAGCAGCGGTTGCGCTCGGATGACGGCCTGACTCAGGCCTACCAGCGTCCCGCCAAGACCAAAAAGGACCACAGTGGAGGCAGCCCACCTGCTCCAGCGCGCTGCCCGGTCCAGCTCCCCGACCGCCAGTCCGGCAAGCGCAGACGGCTCGATATCTGCCCCAGCCGCGTGGAGTTCCTGAACAATCTCAATCCGCCGGCGAAGGAGCTGATCCTCCGGGCGGCTGCGCCCACGATTCAGAATCTGGTCGGGCGTCACATCTTTAGTGAGCTGCTTGACATCCTTCTCGAATTGAGTGAGACCGCTGACATTCTGCCGGAGCTGCCGGAATGCGTTGATCAGCTCCACGACTCCGACGGCACCGACGACCAGAATGCCGAGATTGACAATCGTCCCGATCAGCTGATTCGGCTGCAGCGAAAAGAAGAACTCCCAGATCGTTCCCATGCTTATTCCCGGTTCGCCGATGGATTGTCCGCTGCTGCCCTAGTTCGCCTTGCTCATGGTGGATATGCGCTCTGCTGTCATCTGGTACAAGCGGACGAGGGTCTAGCCCGGATGGCGCCAGATCTTCCGGGCGTGGGAAAACAGCTCCCTGCCCCGCTGAAGGATCGTCCCTTCGTCCCAGGCTGCCTCATCCGGGAAGTCACGGTTCAGGGCCAGGGCGCTGTGCTTCTGAATCGCCTTCTTCTTGTCCGCCCATGGACCGTTTGACACGGAAGGATTCAACTTCCTGGTGAGAAGCGTCAGATTGCCGAATGTGTCGATCAGGTGAGAGCGGCGGGCAGCGGCGTCCTCACCGGCACCTTCCGGGAGCGGCCAGTGTGTTCGCCACTGCTGCGGAAGAACGTGCTCGATGGTCAGCTTCTCCTTGAGCTCTATCTTCTCACTCTTCTCTGACCTGATCTGCTGCTCGACAGCCTCAAGGACCATACGCACCCGCTGCCGCACCAGTACACGATAGGCCGCGACCTCGATCCAGGCCGCCCGAAATTCATCGTCCTTCGGCCAGCGGTTACTCTCGTTGTCACCGGCCAGCAGGAACTCCCGCGTGCGGGCGTGAGCCTCCCTGACCTCTCCCTCCAGCTGCTGCAGCAGGTCAATGAACAGACGGTTATAGCCACGCGTATTCAGCTGCACAATCATGCGACGAACTAGAAACGACTCGACGTCCTCCAGTACTCTCGTAAGCAGTGCCTTGTGGTCCTTGAGCCGTATTGTCACTTCCAGCAGGAACGGGAGGGCCGTGCCAATGTCCATTGCGGACAGCCGGGAGAAGAACCGGCCCTCTCGTGTATCCGGTGCAAGGTTGTCGAAGGACTGATAGACCCTAGCGTAAGCGTGGATTGAGGAGAGCTGAACCTTTGGGGAGCCTTCGCCGGCCGCGTACTGACGGTAGGCACTGTACAGGTGCCCGACTGGTACCTCATCCGCTGTCTTGACGGTAAGGTAGTGCTGCAGAAACAGGTCGATTCGGGCCCTTCGTGCATGCCCACGTCCAAGCTCCTCACCCCAATAGGCACTCTCCAGGTCAAACTGTTCCCAATACTGGGCGTACAGCGGTTCCAGCGGCTCGTGGGCGAGCTCCACACGGTGAAACAGGAAGTTCTTGACAAGATCCGACGGCAGCAGTGGGGTACCTCTGGCGTTCAGGGTTTCGAAGATCAGTTGGGCATCGTCATCTGTGCTGAGATCGATGACGACCATCCGCAGTTTCTCGCGAAGCGTCTGGTAGAGGATCTCGAGCCTGCCCTCCATACCGTTTTCGCCCGGGCGTACCCAGTCCTTCACCGCTTCATAGAAGTAGAGGTAGGCATCCGCAATAGGCTGGCCAACTCCCTTGGTTGGATCCTTCACACCATACAGTGCGAGAAGATCCGCTGGTGATCCCGCATCCATTACCCTCCGGAAGTCTTCCTGGTCTCTGTTCGTCGGCCAGACCTTGAAGCGGTCATCGGCGTTGTCACTCATCGGATCATCGTTGCGCGTCAGCTTGAGAAGGGCTTTGTGGTACTTCTCGGCGCCCAGTGTCGCGCACAGATCACATAATGCCTCCAGCAGGACTTGTATTGTGGTGAGTCTCTGCTGCCCGTCGATAATCAGCCGGGTTTCAACCGATCCCGTTGGTTTGCGCAGCTGGTCCAGCACGACCGCACCGAGGAAATGCGGGCGGGTCTCGACCTGATCTGTCAGTCGCACGGCAACGTTACGGATATCTTCCCAAAGGGGCTCCCACTGGGACTCTTTCTTCCAGACGTACCGCCTCTGGAACAGGGGGACTATGTGACGTCGATCCTGCCCGAAGATGACCCTTATTGGATGTGTTCCAGCGTCCATGTAGTCCCCGCATGAGAATGTGTGGTCCTCCCTTTGCCCGCTCCTCCGTCATCGTGATGACTGGAGGAGTGTCCTCTGCCAGGAGCTATCTCTTTCTCAGGTTTCCTGCGGTTGCGACGAGTGTCCTCCCGGTTCCCACGCAACCGCAATAGCGGCTCTGGTGAAGTGGAATCTCACCATCGCCGGACACCCGACTCTCCCCGCCACCGCACGATACAACCCTGCCTGCACCCGGTATTTCTCCACCACTGCTTTCCCCTCTTGTGCCGTCACGTCCTGTGTCTTGAAGTCCACGATCAGACCCGGTTCCCCTTGTCGGTACAGGTCAAACGCTCCCACATGCCACCGCACCGGGCTCCTCAAATCCACGAACCGCAGTTCCCGCCAGTGCGGCCCCTCCACGTACCACCGCCACTCCGAACTCGCCACCACACCACGGATTTCGGCCTCCAGCTGTTCCCGGACCTGACTCCCCCGCGCCAGCGTTTCCTCCAACTCCGGCGCATCCAGCGTTCCTACCACAACGTCGAGCAGCTCGGCCAGTTCCTCCTCGTCCCGGATCCGTTCCAGGACGCCGTGGATGAGTTGGCCGCGGAGGCGGGGCGACAAGCGAGATTGCTTCGCTTCGCTCGCAATGACACCGTCGGCGGCTGAGCCGCTCGCAATGACAGCCAAGTCGCTCGCAATGACTGAATCGCCGCCCACCCAATCCCA
>Ga0315273_10004816_pt1 | contig 16608 bp, 11 predicted proteins | sample YL17G02_0_MG_FD_205753 | JGI IMG/M metagenome (GOLD analysis project Ga0315273, IMG submission 205753) | Sediment microbial communities from Yellowstone Lake, YNP, Wyoming, USA - YL17G02_0 | ecosystem: Environmental > Aquatic > Freshwater > Lake > Sediment | place: USA: Wyoming | collected... | reverse complement strand
GAAAGTTCTGGGCGGTGACCGGCGCATTCTCCGGCCGTTGAACTACCCGCGCGACAACGGAGGGAACGGTTTTATCGTTGTAGATCTGGGTGAGAAGGGAAAAGCCGGCGTGCTCAACGTCCAGGGGCGGGTGTACATGCAGGCGATCGAGGACCCCTTCCGCACGGCGGAGTGGGCGGTGGCAAAAATGCGGGAAGAAACCGCGGTGATTTTCGTCGACTTCCATGCGGATGCGACGGCGGAAAAGATGGCCATGGGCTGGCATCTTGACGGGAAGGTCAGCGCGGTAATCGGGACGCACACGCACACACCCACCGCCGACGGACGCATCCTTCCTCGCGGCACCGCTTTTCTGACAGATGCGGGGATGACCGGACCGTACGATTCGGTCCTGGGGATGAAAAAGGACCAGGCACTCAAGCGTTTGATGCTCGGGACGCCGCATAAATACGAAGTGGCCAGCAACGACGTCCGGCTGTGCGGGGTGTATCTTCAGGTCGACGGCGAGACGGGCCGGGCAACCGTGATGGAACAGATTATTTTTCCGAAGTTTGGATAGCACGCCATGGCAGCCACACTTATCGACGGCAGGCAGATTGCCGGAACCATCAAAGAGGAAGTGCGGAGCGGGACGGAACGCCTGTGGCGTGAGCGGGGTGTACGGCCGGGCCTTGGATTTATCCTCGTCGGCGACAATGCCGCGTCACAGTCGTATGTGCGGTCCAAAGGGAAGGCATGCGGGGAGCTCGGCTTCTATTCCGTCACGGAACAACTCCCCGGCACCACCCCGGAGGAGGATCTGCTCGGGTTGATCCGGGCATGGAACGCGGATCCGGCGCTCCACGGAATCCTGGTGCAACTTCCGCTGCCGAAACACATCAACGAGCAACGGGTCATCGAGGCGATCGATCCCCGGAAGGATGTGGACGGATTTCATCCGGTCAATGTGGGCCGTCTTGTTATCGGCCTCGAGTGTCTCAAACCCTGCACGCCCGCGGGTATCCAGGAAATGCTCGTGCGCAGCGGCCATGATCCGAAGGGGAAGCACGTCGTTGTTGTGGGGAGGAGTAACATCGTGGGGAAACCGGTAGCGAATATCCTTCTGCAAAAAGCTGCCGGGGCCAATGCGGTGGTGACGGTGGCACATACGGGGGCTCAAAACATCGCCCGCTACACGCGGGATGCGGATGTCGTGATTGCGGCCATCGGGAAAGCGGAATCGATCACCGGGGACATGTTGAAACCCGGGTGCGTGGTTATCGATGTCGGGATCAACCGTATCCCGGACCCTTCCACGAAAACCGGTTCGCGGATGGTCGGGGACGTGCACTTCCCGTCCGCGTCCGCGGTCGCCTCTGCAATCTCGCCTGTTCCCGGGGGCGTCGGGCCGATGACCATCGCGATGTTGATGCGCAACACCCTCCTTGCGGCGGAACGACTGACAGAAAGCGCCCGTTAGGGAATCGCCGCCGCAGTCGCCGTGTCTGCCGTTCCCCGGTTTTGCCTTCTCCTTGCTACTCTCGCCTGTTTTGGGTAAATTCAATGGATATCCACCTGTTCCTCCATCCCGAAATCACCTGGTCTCCTGTACCAATATCTTACACGAGGCATGTATGGCGCTCCCCAAGTTTGCAAACGAAAAGTATGTTGATTTCACGAGGCCGGCAAACCGGAAAAAGCAGCACGACGCGATCGTGAAAGTCCGTGCCGGACTCGGTAAGGAGTATCCGATCCTGATCGGCAGTGAGCGGATTGTTCTGGAGGAGAAGTTCAACTCGTACAATCCCTCCCGGTTATCGGAAGTTGTCGGGGTTTTTCAAAAGGGAAACTCGACAACGGCTGGCCGTGCGGTGGAAGTGGCGCTGGCGCGATTCGAGGAGTGGAAACGTGTGCCCGCGAAAAAGCGGGCCGACTATCTGTTCAAAGCCGCGAAACTGATGCGCCAGAAACGCTTTGCATTGAACGCCATCATGATTCTGGAGGTGGGCAAGACCTGGCCCGAGGCGGATGCCGACACGGCCGAAGCCATCGACTTTCTGGAATTCTACGGCCGGGAGATGCTCCGGTACGGTGCCGATTTTCCGGTGGTGAAGAACCCCGGCGAAAAAGGGAAGCTGTTGTACATCCCGCTGGGCGTCGGTGTGGTCATCCCCCCCTGGAATTTTCCGCTCGCCATTCTTGCCGGCATGACCTCTGCAGCCATCGTCGCAGGGAACACCGTCGTCCTCAAGCCCTCCAGTGATGCACCGCTCATCGGCTGGGCCTTCGTGGAGATTATGCAGGAAGCGGGTCTGCCTGCCGGCGTCCTCAATTTTGTCAGCGGCCCGGGCGGCGCTGTGGGCGACACCCTCGTGATGCATCCCCGGACCAGGTTCATTTCCTTCACCGGATCAAAAGAAGTCGGCATACACATCAATGAGGTCGCGGCGAAAGTGCAGCCCGGACAGATCTGGCTGAAGCGTGTTGTGGCGGAGATGGGCGGAAAGGATAGTATCATCGTGGATGAAGGTGTGAACATCGAGGAAGCCGCGCAGGGAGTGCTGGCTTCGGCGTTCGGCTTCCAGGGCCAGAAATGTTCCGCCTGCTCGCGGGCGATCGTCGTTGGCAAGGCATACGACACCTTTGTTGCAACGATTGCTAAAAAAGCGGAGGCGCTGAACGTGGGCGATGCGGCGGACCCGTCACACTATATGGGCCCGGTCGTCAACCGCGGTTCGATGGAAAGTATTCTGGGATACATCGGGAAGGCGCTCGCCGAAGGTGGACGCCTCGTTGCCGGTGGCACAAAAGCGGGAGACGAAGGATACTTTGTCCGCCCGACGATCATTGCCGATGTGGACCCGATGGGCACGATCGCGCAGCAGGAGATCTTCGGACCGGTCCTGGCGGTTATCAAAGCCCGGTCGTTCGACCATGCGATGGAGATTGCCAACAACACCGAGTTCGGACTCACGGGTGCGGTGTACACCAAAAGCAAGAAGCGCCTGCAACGTGCCGAAGAAGACTTCTTTGTGGGCAATCTCTATCTGAACAGGAAATGCACCGGTGCGCTGGTCGGGGTGCACCCGTTCGGCGGATTTAACATGAGCGGAACGGATTCAAAGGCGGGCGGGCGCGACTACCTCCTCCTGTTCCTTCAGGGAAAATCCATCGCCGAAAAGATCACGCACTAATCACCTAAGGCGGACGCCGATGAAAGTCCACGAACACCAGGCAAAGGAAATCCTCAGCACATTCACAGTGGCGGTCCCGTCGGGACACGTCGCGTTCAGCGTCGAGGAGGCGGTCCAGGCGGCGCAGCGGTTGGGCGGCACGGTCTGGGTGGTCAAAGCCCAGATCCACGCCGGCGGCCGCGGCAAAGGCGGCGGTGTGAAGGTGGCCCGGTCGCTTGACGAGGTTCGCACCTATGCTTCCACCATGCTCGGCATGCAGCTGGTCACGCATCAGACCGGCCCCGAGGGGCGCCGTGTCAAGCGCCTGCTGATTGAACAGGGGATCGACATCGCCAGGGAGCTGTACGTGGGCGTGACGCTCGACCGCTCTTCGTCGCGCAACGTGGTCATGGCTTCCACCGAAGGGGGAGTGGAGATTGAAAAGGTCGCCGCCGAAACACCTGACAAGATTCTCAAAGTGTTCGTCGACCGGAGTGCGGGATTCCGCCCGTACCAGGCGCGTGCACTGGCGTTCGGACTCGGCCTCACGGGCGATGTCTTCAAGAACGCCGTGAAATTCCTCCAGGCGCTCTATCGCGCGTACGAGGCCATGGATTGTTCGCTCGCCGAAATCAACCCCCTGGTGGTGACCGGCGAAGGCAACGTGCTTGCCCTCGATGCAAAAATGAACTTCGACGACAACGCACTCGACCGGCATCCCGAGATCGGCATGCTGCGTGATACCGACGAGGAGGAACCGCTCGAAGTCGAAGCGTCAAAGTCCAATCTGAACTACATCAAACTGGACGGGAACGTCGGTTGTATGGTCAACGGCGCGGGCCTGGCGATGGGCACCATGGACATCATCAAGCTTGCAGGAGGCGAGCCGGCGAACTTCCTGGACGTCGGCGGCGGGGCCAGCGCGGAAACCGTGGAAGCGGGATTCAAGATCATCCTCGCCGACAAGCACGTAAAGGCGGTGCTTGTGAATATTTTCGGCGGGATCGTGCGTTGTGACCGCGTCGCAACAGGCGTGGTCGAAGCGGCAAAGAAGGTCGATGTGCGGATTCCGGTGGTGGTGCGGCTCGCCGGCACCAATGCGGAACTTGCTGCCGATATCCTGTCGCACTCCGGCATGAACTTCCTGGTGGCGAAAAGCCTGAAAGATGCCGCGGAAAAGGTGACCGAAGCAATCGCGTGACGCCTAACGGGAACTACGAACCGGTCATCGGCCTGGAAGTACACGCGCAAATGCTGACGCAGAGCAAGGCGTTCTGCAGTTGCCCGACAACCTTCGGGAACGAACCGAATACCAACGTGTGCCCGGTCTGTCTCGGGATGCCGGGGGCATTGCCTGTCCTGAACAGATCGCTGGTGGACTTCGTGATCCGGATGGGGTTGGCCGTCGAGTGTACGATTGCGCCCCGGTCGGTGTTTGCCCGCAAGAATTACTTCTACCCCGATCTCCCCAAAGGCTACCAGATCTCGCAATTCGAAGCGCCCATCTGCACCAATGGGAGCATCGTTATCGAGCTCGACGATGGATCGCAACGGCGGATCGGCATTGTGCGGATCCACATGGAAGAAGATGCCGGAAAGTCCATCCACGATCTGGATGCGGATACACTGGTGGACGTCAACCGGTGCGGCGTGCCACTCATCGAGATCGTGAGCGAACCGGACTTGCGCTCGCCCCGCGAGGCCTACCACTATCTCCTGCGCATCCGGCAGCTGCTGACCTACCTGGGGATTTGTGACGGCAATATGGAGGAGGGGAGCTTCCGCTGCGACGCCAATGTGTCCGTCCGGCGTTCCGGAGAGACGGTGCTCGGTACGAAGACCGAAGTAAAGAATATGAACTCGTTCCGCAACGTGGAGCGGGCGCTGGAGTATGAAATCCACAGGCAGACGCGCCTGCTTGAAGACGGCGGGTGCGTGGTACAGGAGACGCTGCTCTGGGATGCTGACCGGGGCGTGGCTCTTTCCATGCGGAGTAAGGAAGAGGCGCACGACTACCGCTACTTTCCCGATCCGGATCTCGGACCGGTGCTCGTGGACGAACGCTGGATCGCGGATGTGCGCGTGTCGCTGCCGGAACTTCCCGTGAGCCGGCGCAACCGCTTCATCGAACAGCTCGGCTTGCCGCGGTACGACGCTGATGTTCTGACCGCCGAAAAAAAGGTGGCGGACTACTTTGAGACGGGAGTGGCTGCACTCTCGCGCACACCAGCGGCCGATCGGCGCGAGTCCGCCAAGGCGGTCAGCAACTGGGTCATGACAGAGGTCCTTCGCGTGATCGGGGAGAAACATATCCCGGTCGACGACTTTCCGGTGAACCCGGAGAGGCTGGCCGCGATGATCGGGCTGATCCAGAATGGGACCATCAGCGGGAAGATAGCAAAAGAGGTGTTCGAGGACATGCTCTCGTCGCAGGATACACCGATACAGATTGTCGAACGGAAGGGCCTCCTGCAGGTGTCGGACTCCGACGCGATCGGGCTGGTCGTCGCACGGGTGATCGAAACGTTTCCGCTGCAGGTGCAGAAGTATCTGGAGGGGAATGCGAAACTCCTCGGGTTCTTTGTCGGCGAAGTGATGAAGGACACGAGAGGCAGAGCAAACCCCGGAATCGTGAACGAACTGCTGCAGCGTACACTGGCTTCGCTCAAGAGGTGAGTCATGTATGAAATCCGGCGGATCCTGGCCCCCACCGACTTTTCCAAGCATGCCGAGGACGCGCTCGAGCATGCCGTGTTCCTGGGGGAGCGATACAGGGCTGAAATTACCCTCCTGCACGTGGACGAATTCATGGTTTCACCGCTCGGTGCGCGGGATGTCTCCGATGAGACGGTGCGCAAGTATCACGAACGGAAGGTGGCGTTCTTTGAGGAGCAATTTGAGACCTTGCGGCAGGCCCTGGCCGGACGGGGGGTCACCGTGCGGACTCAGGTCGTCCCCGGCCGCGCATACAAGTCGATCGTGGAAGAAAGCGAACGGCGGGAGTACGATCTGATCGTGATTGCGACACGCGGTCTGACGCACCTCTCGCCGCACCTTATCGGGAGTACGGCCGAACGTGTCGTGCGCCTGTCGCGTCAACCGGTCCTGAGCATCCAGCACGTCCCGAAATCCGAAGGACGTGTTACGTCAGTGCTCTGCCCGACCGATCTCTCGCCCGCGGGAAATGCCGGACTCTCGTACGGGCTTTCGATTGCCCGTCAGAACAACGCGGTGATGTATTTGCAGTATATCTCCGACCTGGAAAGACCCGAAACCCGGGACCAGGTGCAACAACGCCTGCCGGACCTGCTCCAGCACCACCCGCAGGCAAAGGAAGTCCGGGTGGAAGTGGTGATCGACCGGGATGTGGAGCCGAGCAACTCCATCATCCGGTTCGCCGAAGACCGGGAGGTCGGGCTGATCGTGATGTCCACACACGGCCGGAAGGGACTGCGCCGCGTGTTCATCGGCAACAACACCGCCGAAGTGGTGCGGCAATCCAGCCGTCCCGTCTTGACCGTGACCCACCCGTTCCACCGGCGCATTTTTTCCCATCCCCTGACCGAGCAGAGCCGGGAGACCCTGCCGGAGGGGTGAGCGGGTCGAACAACAGTGTGTGACACTTGCCCTTTCACGAACAGAAGGAAACCCACTCATGCGTCCCATGATCATTGCCGGCAACTGGAAAATGTACAAAACCCTGACGGAAGGCGCCGACCTTTTACATGGATTGAAAAACGCACTGCCTGTCCTCCCCTCAAATATCTCGGTGGTCGTTTGTCCTCCGTTCACCTCCCTGGCCGCTGCCGCGGAGCTGTTGAGGGGTTCCCCGATCGTTCTGGGCGGCCAGAACATGTCCCCGTTTGATGAGGGTGCGTATACCGGTGAGGTCTCCGGGAAGATGCTGCTGGGCACGGGCTGCTCATATGTTATCCTCGGACACTCGGAACGCCGTCAGTATTTTTCCGAGACCAATGAACTGATCAACCAGAAAGCAAAAAGGGCGCTTGCCCTTGGCCTTCGCCCCATCCTCTGTGTCGGCGAATTGCTTGGCGAGCGGGAAGCAGGGATCACCTCCCAGATTGTTACGACACAGATAAAAGGTGTTCTCTCCGGGATCTCAGCGGAGGATATGGTCAAAGTCGTGATCGCCTATGAACCCGTATGGGCGATTGGCACAGGTCGGACCGCAACGCCCCAGCAGGCTCAGGAGGTTCACCAGCATATCCGCAAAGTGGTGGCGCAGCAATATGATTGGTCCCTCGCGGAACGGATCGTCATTCAATATGGTGGTAGCGTGAAACCTGACAATGCGGCAGAAATATTGGCGCAAAATGACGTAGATGGCGCGCTGGTCGGCGGTGCGTGCCTCAAGGCAGACGCTTTCGCGGCGATCATAAAGGCTGCAAGGCCATAAGAAGCGGTTTTTCGTTGCTTTCGCAGGGTTTTCTCTTTATATTGAGCAGAACTATTCGAATATCCTCCCGCAAATCATAGAAGTGAGCTTGATCCCGCTTCGCAGGTTGGCTTGCACGCTCTTTATCTTTCTCCTGCTGGAACGGCTATTCCTGCCGGATTCCTTCGCCGGAACCCCAAAATTCCTCGAGAACGGCTTATCAGCTTCATTGGGGGGCGATGCTTCATTTCTTGCCCCCAGTTCGACCCGCCTGAAGATCCCTCTGAATGGATATTGGACGTATTCGCTTGAGAACGGCGAGTCCGGCACGGTGTCCCTTCCCAGTGCTTACGATTTCACCGGCAAGGTGGACTTCCAGCGCACGTTTGAGATCAAGGCCGAGGATCTGGACCGTTACCAATTCCACATCGTCGTTTACGGGTCCAATTACAGCACCGATCTTTTTGTGAACGGGGATTTCCTCGGCAATCACCAGGGCGGATATACGAGCTACGTACAGACGATCCCGCGGGAGATCCTGCAGCCCGGAAAAGAGAATCTCATCCGGATCGTGGTAAAGAACGAACTGGATGCCCGGAACTCACTTCCGCTCCGTCAGTCGGTCTGGGGATGGCGGAACTACGGAGGAGTGCACCGGGATATCTATTTGCTGGCGACCCCCCGGTTGTTTATCAAAGATGCAGCGGTGGTCTGTGACGTTGTGCCGAACGGCACTGCGGCCCGTTTCGTGGTTTCCCCCCGTGTGGAGGGGGAAGAGAATGCCATGCTTCCCTCAACCTCACCCGACAAACAGGCGGTGTTGGGGATGGCGATCGAGGTAGTGGAAGCGCTCTCGGGACTTTCGGTCGCGCGGAGCCCTGTTGTTCCCGTCGTGCGCGACGGTGAATCCTGGAAAAGCGGCCGGGTCGAAGCAACTTTGCAGAACCCGCGCCTCTGGAGTCCGGAGTCACCCGATCTCTATTCTGTCAAATGTGTGCTTGTTTCGACGAGCGGCAAGGATGTGACGGTCCTTGACGAATTGCAGATACCTGTCGGTGTGCGTACCCTGAGCATCGAACGTGGAGATCTTGTGCTGAACGGGCACAGGTTGTTCGTCAAAGGTGTGGCATGGTATGAAGATCACCCGAGCTGGGGCAGCGCGCTCCCGTACGAGGAACGCGAACGGGATGTGGTGATGATGAAAAACCTCGGCGTGAACACGATCCGGTTTGTGAATCATCCGCCGCACCCCTCTATGCTCGATCTGTGTGACCGGTACGGTCTGCTGGCGATGATCGATCTTCCACTCTCCACCAGTCCGGGCGCGGTGCTTGCCGCCGAATCGTACGAGGAACTTGCAGCGGGGATGTTGCGCGAAATGGTGATGAGAGACCGGAACCATCCCTCGGTGCTTGCCTGGGGGCTCGGAGACGAGATTGAGGCCTCCCACCCGGCGGCGCGGCCGTTTGTGGCATCGATGGTTCAACTCGTGCGTTCCCTCGACAGCCGCCCGACGTATCTTGCGCTGCGGTACGGTGTTCAGGATTCGTGCACGGATCTGGTGGATCTGGCCGCGGTGAATGTTCACCTGCCCGATCTGAAAGCCTTCAAGAGGGCTCTTGAGTATTGGCGTTCCGGACACAAGAACAAACCTCTTCTGGTTACCAAGGTCGGGTCGGAGGTGCAGCCCGGGAACCGGAAAGGGTACAACGATCCGTTCTCCGAGCAGGCGCAGGCACGCTTGTTCCTGCAACGTCTTGATCTCGTACGGACACTTGATTATGACGGTGTGGTGGCCTGGTCGTTTAACGATTGGCGCGGCGACCGTCCGGCTCTGACCGTACACGGAGACGACCCCTGGGCGCACAGTATGGGGTTGGTGAGCGAACGGCGCGAGAAGCGTCTGGCCTACGATGCGGTCCGGTCGGTCTACCGGGGCGAAAAACCCTCGGCCTATCCGGCCGGTTCGTATTCCTTGCGCGCACCGATTGTGTACGTACTCAGCGGCTTCATCATCCTCATCGCCGCAGCATATCTCTATAACGCCAGCCGGCGCTTCCGCGAAAACGTGAACAGGTCAACGCTGAACGCATACAATTTTCTTGCGGATGTGCGCGACCAGCATGGCGTGTCGGTTTTTCATACCACCTATCTGGGGGTGATCATCTCGGTGGCGTGCGCCATCGTGGCATCCAGCGTGCTCTTCCACTTCCGGGAGAGTCTCTTCCTGGATAATCTGCTCTCGTATCTCCTGGTGTTTGACGATCTCAAGGCGCTCGTGATCCAATTGATCTGGGATCCTCTCCGTTTCATCCTGGTGCTCTCCCCGCTGGTATTCCTGAAACTGGTGGTGCTCAGCGGAGCGGTGCATCTCCTGCGCCTCCTGATGAAGTCCCGGGTTTTCGCCTATCACGCGTATACGGCGACGGTCTGGTCGACGACACCGCTTCTGGCGTTTATCCCGATCGGCATGATTCTCTACAGGGTGATGGACGGCAAGATCTATGTCCTCCCCGGCCTGATCCTGATTGGTCTCTTCCTTTTCTGGGTGAGCGTGCGCATGCTCAAGGGTATTTCGATCATCTACGACATCTACCCCCCGAAGGTGTATCTATCGGGCCTCGCCACGTTTGCTGTGGGTGGGGGGGTGTTGTACCTGTATTATGATCTTGTGCAGTCTGCGCCGATGTATCTCTCATTCCTCTACACCATGGTAGGTAGCGGCCGCTAATGTATCTTTCGAAACTGGAGGTCTTCGGGTTCAAGTCGTTCGCCCAGCGCGTGTCGCTCGGGTTCGACAGCGGCATTTCGGCGATTGTCGGTCCGAACGGCTGCGGGAAGACCAATATCGTGGATGCGATCCGCTGGGTGCTGGGTGAACAGCGATATAGTGCCCTTCGCAGCGAGAAGATGGAAGACGTTATTTTCAACGGCACGAAGACGCGTAAAGCGCTCGGGATGGCCGAAGCGTCTCTGGTGATCGAAAACACTAAAGGCATTCTCCCCTCCGAGTATTCCCAGGTGACCATCGGTCGCCGTATCTACCGCTCCGGCGAGAGCGAGTATCTCCTCAACAAGGTTCCCTGCCGCCTCAAGGATATCCTCGATCTGTTTATGGACACCGGCATGGGCGCCGATGCCTATTCGGTGATCGAGCTGAAGATGGTCGAGACGATCCTGAGCGATCGGACTGATGAACGGCGGCGATTGTTCGAAGAGGCCGCCGGTGTGACGAAATACAAACACCGCCGGAAGGCGGCATACCGGAAACTGGAGAGCGTACAGGCCGACCTGTTGCGCGTGAACGATCTCGTCACGGAAGTGCACAAAGCCGTGAACTCCCTGGAACGTCAGGCGCGTCGGGCGGAACAGTTTAACGAGGTGAAGCACCGGCTGCGTACTTTTGAAATCGACCTCATGGAAAGAGAGTATGCCCAGGTGCTCGGCCGTCTCGATCCACTCAAAGAGCGGCAGCACACCCTGCACCAGGAAAAGAGCCTCACGGACACCGGTCTGATCGATGTAGAGACGCACCTGGAGACACTCCGGACGGGGCTGCTGGAATCCGAAAAACTGCTTGCGGAAGCGCAGCGCGACTCCAGTCTCCAGCGCGAAAAAACCCACCGGGTTGAAGAGAAGAACCTGGTGGCGGCCGAACGGATCAACGCCTTCCGTGCGCACATCACACGCCTGGAGCAGGAAGACCGGGATCTCCGCACCGAACAGACGCGACAGGAAGCGCTGCGCGAACAGCTCGAGGTACGTCTCGCCGAACTGCAGATCAGCGAGAGCCGCGCCGACGGAGAGCTTCACCAACGCCAGGCCGAACTCCAGGACACCGCAGGACGCCTCGATGCCCGCAAGGGAGAACGAACGGCCCTGAACGACCGGATGATCATGATGGTCCAGCGCCTTGCTGAGCGGCAGGCTGAGCAGGACAGGACGCAGGGGCGCATGGACACCATCGCAGCCGGACTGTCGGAGTCCGAACAGGAGAACATGGCATACACGGGAGAGTTGACCCGGCTGGCCGAACAGATCGCCGACTTGACCGAAGAAGACCGCCAGCGCCGGCGCTCCTTCGCAGAAGCGGAGATACGCTTTTATGATGCGGAAGGCCAAAAAAAGGCTCTGCGCGACCGCGCCGACGCGCTGCAGCGAAGCGTGGCCGACCTGCGGGCCGAGATTGAACGCCACGCCGCGCGTCTCGATTTCCTTAAAGGGCTCATCGAGACCCGCGAAGGTCTGCCCGAAGGTGTCCGGTTCCTCGTCTCGAGCGATCGTTGGTCTCCCTCACGGAAACTGACGGTCGCGGATGCCGTTCATGCGGAGGAACATTATCGGGTTGCCATCGAAGCGGCACTGGGCGACATGGCCGGACTGATGATCGTGGCCAGCGCCAGCGATGCGGCCCGGGGTGTGGAGCTTCTGCAGGAAGAAGAGAAGGGGAAGGCGGCATTCGTCTGCCTCGACCGGCTTCCCCGGATCGTGCGCGACTACCAGCTTCCCGCTCTCCCCGGCGTTCGCGGGTGGGCTCTCGATCTCGCCCGGTTTGACGGGGAGTACGCCCCGCTGTTCGCTTTCCTGCTCGATCGGGTGCTGATTGTGGAGGACAGTGCAGCGGCAGCGGCGATCGCCGCAATCACGACCGGTGTGCGCTGTGTGACGCTCCAGGGCGAGATCGGAACCTCGGTGGGCATCCTTCGCGGCGGCAGCCGCCGGCATGATGAAGGGGGAAATATCGGCAAACAGCAGCAGATGGAGGACCTCGGAAGGACGATCGCCGGAATTGAGGAACGCATGACCACCGTCGCGGTGGAACGGTCTGCTGTTCTGGCCGGGTACGAGGCCATTGACCTGAAAGGGCTCAACGAGGCAGTCAAGAGTGTCGAAAAAGAAATGCACGCGGTGGAGATGCGTATCGCGCAGGTGGCATTCGAAAAGAAACGTGCGGAGGAAACCATAGATGAAAACAGTGCGCAAATCACCCGCCTGACCACAGAGATCGACGGCCTCCGTGCGGACATGGCCGCCCGCCTGCCGGAACTGGAACAACTCCGTGTGGAGCGGGACGACATCGACACACAGCTCCGCACCGCCACGGACGATGTCCGCCTGCTGGAAGAGGAATGGAATCAGCGGACGGGCGTGGTGCAGGAACTGGGCATTGCGCTGATTCACGTGCGCAACGACCGGCAGACCGCGATGAACGATCGTGAACGTGCAGGCGCGACCCTCACCGGTATCCGGGAGGGTCTGGAAAAGCACCGCACCGAGGCCGAACAGGCGAACGCCACCATCTCCTCCACCGAGACCGGCATGGAGGTGAACCGGCACGAACTCGAAATGCTGTTTCAGGAACTGAGCATTCTCGAACACCGCCGTGCAGAAGTGGAGCAGGAAACCGGGACCCAGCGGAATGCAATCCACGCGGCGGAATTGCGCATCAGAGACCAGCGCCGTGTCCACGATGACGCCCTGCGTTCCCTCCATGACACCGAACTGAAAATCGCCGAACTGACCGCCCGCGCCGAGCATCTTCTCTCCCGTGCCCGCGAGGAGTTCGAGCTCGTGCTGGACCTGAAAGCGTATCCGGAAACCGAGTTCGTCGATTTTGCCGCCCTGCGCGAGGAAATCCAGGCGCTCAAGGACAAGATCAAGACGATGGGCAATATCAATTTTGCAGCCTTCGAGGAGTACTCGGCCGAGAAACAGCGCCTCGAATTCATGACCGCCCAGCGGGCCGACCTGCTGGAAGCCGAACGCACCCTGCTCGCCACGATCGAAGAAATCAACGCCACGGCACAGAGAAAATTCCTTGAAACGTTCGCGTTGATCCGGACGAACTTCATCGAAACGTTCAAGAGTCTTTTTGATCCCGGCGATGAAGCCGATCTGAAACTGGAGCAAGACGTGGATCCGCTGGAAGCGCGGATTGAAATCGTGGCCAAACCGCGCGGCAAACGGCCGACCTCGATCGATCTGCTCTCCGGGGGGGAGAAAACCCTTACGGCCACGGCGTTGCTGTTCGCCATCTACCTCGTCAAACCCAGTCCGTTTTGTATCCTCGATGAGGTGGATGCGCCCCTTGACGACTCCAATGTCGACCGGTTTACCCGTATCCTACGGAAGTTCTCCAACAATACGCAGTTTATCGTCGTCACCCACAACAAGCGCACAATGGAAGCGGCGAACGCGCTGTACGGCGTGACGATGGAAGAAGAAGGCGTATCCAAACTGGTGACCGTACGCTTCAACCAGGGGACGCACATGGCTACCGCCGCAGTAGCGTCGGCATAACCAATGGCGCTCCGGCTGTTTGTCGATTTTGACGGGACGGTGGCGCGCGCGGATGTGGGCAATACGTTCTTTCGCACGTTCGGCGGTGAGCGGTGCGCGGAGTTGGTGCGGGCCTACCGTGCCGGAGAAATCTCCGCGGAAGAGTGCTTCCGCCGTGAACTGGACAACATCGGGTCCGTCCACCCGGCTGCGCTCGAGGCGTTCGTCCAGGCCCAGGAGATCACACCGGGTTTCCCTGCGCTGGTCCAATTCTGCCGCGCACACGCCATCCAGTGTACGATTGTAAGCGATGGACTCGACTTCTACATCCGCGGGGTGCTCGCGCGGATTGGTCTCGATGACCTGCCGGTGTATTCCAATGTGCTTGTATGGCATCCGGACGGCGACGGGGGCCTGCGTGGAAGCATCACCTTTCCGCATGCAAACGCCGAATGTGACCGGTGCGGGTGCTGCAAACGCAATATCGTGTTGAATGGAAGCGGCGAAGAAGATGTGATCGTCTATGTCGGGGACGGGTATTCCGATCGATGCCCGGTGGAGTATGCCGACATCGTGTTTGCAAGGGATGAACTGCAGGCATACTGTCAGCAGAAGAACATCAGTTACTATCTGTTCGACTCGTTTGTTGACGTGACCGCCCGACTGGCAGGACTCCTCCAGCGGCGGACCATTCGCCGGCGCCGGCGCGCTGAACAGCGGCGCAGAGAGGCCTTTGTGGCAGAAGCATGAACGAGGGGAATGAGTTCCGCAGCATCGTGTTCCGCTACCGCAGTTACACGCCGCTGCCGTTTCTTGCAGTTATGGTCGTGTTCGCCCGACCCACGGTCTGGAGTATTGTCGCAGGGATCGTCCTCGTGACGCTCGGCGAAGCTCTCCGGTTCTGGGGTGTCTCCATTGTTGGAGCTGAAACACGGACGACGGGGACGGTGGGGGGCACGTATCTGATCACCAGCGGTCCCTTTGCGTTTGTCCGCAACCCCCTGTATCTGGGCAATATGATGCTGTACGCGGGCGTTGGGGTCATGTCCATGGCGTTGTTCCCGTGGCTGATAGCTGTTGCCGTTCTCTGGTTCTACATCCAGTACTGGCTGATTGTCACACGGGAAGAAGAATACCTTGCCGCGACATTCGGCGATGCCTATGGAGAGTACGTGAAGAACGTCCCGCGCTTCTTTCCGCGGTTGACGCCATACCGCTCTACGCTGCCACCGCCCAAACGCACCAACCTGCGGGAGGGCCTGGCTTCTGAACGACGCACACTCCAGGCGATCGGTCTGGTGACGATCGCGCTTCTCGTCATCTTCGCTGTCAGGACCTGGGGATCGTGAGTATGGTCCGTCGGGTTATGATTATTGCCGGTGAAGCTTCGGGCGACCTCCATGGCGCGGGGATAGTGCGGGAATTACTTCGACGCGTCCCGGGAATCGACGTGTTCGGGATGGGCGGCGAAAAGATGCGCCATGAAGGAGCGGATATTCTCGTCCACATCAACGACATGGCGTTTATGGGGGTTGTCGAAGTGGTGCGCAATCTCCGCACCGTGATGCGTGTGGCAAAACGGTTGAAGGCCGTTGTACGCGACCGGCGGCCCGATGTAGTGCTCCTGATCGATTACCCGGGCTTCAACCTGCGGTTTGCGCGTGCCGTCAGGAGTGCCGGTATTCCCGTTCTGTATTATATCGGTCCGCAGGTCTGGGCCTGGCACAGGAATCGTGTCCACACAATGCGCCGGCTGGTGAACAAGATGTTTGTGATTTTCCCGTTCGAAGAGGAGATTTACCGGCGTGCCGGCGTCCCCGTGGAATTCGTGGGCCATCCCCTCGTGGAACACATGGGGGTAAGCTGCAGCCGGGACGAATTCCTGCAACGTGAGGGGATGGATGCCGGGACGAAGGTTCTCGGATTGTTTCCGGGCAGCCGTGCGCAGGAAATCGAACATATCTTTCCGGTGATGCTGGACGCCGCCCGGCTCTTGTACCGGTCCATGGGCGTTCGTGTGGCCGTCGGGGTCGCACCGAATCTCGGTGCCGCGTTCTTGCGGCGATATCTTCCCGCTGATGTTCCGGTGACGCTCGTCGAGCATGCGACCTATGATTTGATGGCATACGCCGATGCCGCTGTCGTCACATCGGGCACGGCAACACTGGAAACGGCATGGTTCGGAACGCCGTTTCTCGTGGTCTACCGGACGTCACACCTGACGTTTGCCATCGGCAGGGCGCTTGTCCGTGTCCCGGCGATCGGTCTGGTGAACATTGTTGCGGGGACGAAGATCGTCCCCGAGCTTCTCCAGAGCGAGCTCACGGCGGCGCGTGTGGCCGGAATCGCAGGGCGCCTGCTGGGAAATGCCGGCGCCGCGGCATCCATGCGGAAGGACCTGAGTATTGTCCGCGAACGGCTGGGCGGCCCCGGCGCATCGGCGCGCGTCGTTGCATCAATCCTCGCCTACGGAGAGGCGGCATGAGTATCCACGGAACACCCGAACGCGGAGCGATTCCCGCGCTGCGGCTCGTCCGCGGACGCATGCGTGCGAAGCGTCGAACAGCTCTCGCCGGCATTTTCTTCGCCGGGATTCTGGCCGGATGCGGGCCCTCTGCGGAAACACCCAAACCGGCACCCGCGCCCCTGTCGGCAACGCTCGATGAAGTCTACCGCACAGGACATCGCTACTACCTCGAACAACAGGCTGACAGCGCGGTTGTCTGGCTGCGGCGGGCGGAGGCGATGGACAGCACGTTTGCCGATCCGGTGCGCGACCTC
>Ga0315273_10004815_pt1 | contig 16613 bp, 10 predicted proteins | sample YL17G02_0_MG_FD_205753 | JGI IMG/M metagenome (GOLD analysis project Ga0315273, IMG submission 205753) | Sediment microbial communities from Yellowstone Lake, YNP, Wyoming, USA - YL17G02_0 | ecosystem: Environmental > Aquatic > Freshwater > Lake > Sediment | place: USA: Wyoming | collected... | reverse complement strand
TTAGTTCTCCTTTTTGTTAGGCTTTTCTGCTTCGAAGCACGTGGACAAACGAGATTTTCAGAGCGCCACCAAGGGGCGCGGGCAGCCCGGCGCGCACATCGTTCTCGTCGTAGGGACGTTGTTCCTGCTTGGCGCGGGCCTCGACCTCGCGCGCCACCTCACGGACGAATGCGGTGAGTGAGTTGGCGTTGTAGTTTTCCGCGATGTACTGGCCCAACTCTGATTTCCTCAGAGCGTTGACCACGTCCTCGCGGTCGATGAGCGGGCTGGCGTAGATGTCCTGCGCGAGGGAAACGGTGCGTCCATCGACGGTCATGTTCTGCACGCCGTCGTCGACGAATTGCGGAACCAGGATCTGCTCCAGGTCGTCGAGTTTCTGTTTCGTTTGTTTGAGTTCAGCGTCCAGTTCCTTCTTCCGGTTCTCCAGACACACGAACTCCTTCAGTTGCGAGATGTTCATTGCGACTTGTCCTTCCTGTTGGGTTAGTTCTTGAGTTCCGCGAGGATCGAGTCTACGATCTCCGCGCGCTTTTCGAGGGCGCGCATGATCCTGACATCCACCGTGTTCCTCGCAACCAGGTGGATGTGTTCGACCGGCCTGGTCTGCCCAGGACGGTGCACGCGTGATTGCGCTTGGTCGTAATCGCCCAACGAAAAACCGAGCGAGTAAAATATGTCGTAGCGGGCGCGGGTCAAATCCACACCCACGCCGCCTGCTTGAATCTGGACCGCCAGAACTTGGGCCTCGCCGTCTTGCCACCGCTTCAGTTCGTCGCGGCGGCCGGAGAGTTCGAGGCTGGTATAGCCGTGTGGTTCGCACGCCTCGTGGACCGCGTCCAAGTCCTGGTGGAACCGGCAAAAGACCACGACCGGCTCCTCGCTGCCGATATCCTCGAGCGTGTCGGCCAGGAGTTTCTTCTTCGCATCATCGACGCGGTGCTCCTCGCCATCGTCGGTCTTCACGATACCGTTGGCGACCTGCTGCAGCCGCAGCAGTTTCACCAGTGCGTTTGCTGCGCTCACCCTGTTGTCCCGGACCTGCGCTACGAAGTCCTCTTCGAGGTCCTTATAGATCCGTCGTCCTTCGCCGGCCAGGTCGCAGTGGAAGGTGACGTGTGTTTCAGGCGGCAAATCGAGAACGTCCTTCCCGACCCGGAACGTGACGCGGCCCATTGAACGCTCAAGTTCGTCGAGGTTCTGGAAGCCCGTGATCTGCTTTCGCTGAAAGCCGCCCATTACGGCATACTTCTGGCGGAACGCCGCGAACGACGGCCCGAAGATGGTGACGTCCAGAAACCGGAACTGAGCATAGACGTCCATCGGCCCGTGCGGCATGGGCGTGCCGGTCAGCGCAATGCGGTACCGGGACCGCAGGCGCAGCCGCTTGAAGAACAGGCTGGCCTTGCCGCCAGGGCACTTGATGCGATGCGCCTCGTCTGCTATGACAAGGTCCCACCTCTGTTTCTCGGCCCATGCCGCGAACGGCTCGCGCCAGGCGGAGTCAAAATTGACAACAGCCACAAAGGGGACGCCGCGGGCCTCGGCCAGACGCATCTTCTCTTCCGCCAGAGCCCGTTTGTCGGCGACGCTGCCGGCATCTTGATCGAGGCCGACGATGACGACGGGTGCGCTCACATGGCGCTCGAACTGGCTCAGCCAGACCGGGATTACCCGCAAGGAGCATGCGACCAGGTTGCGGCGCGCGGCGAGCGCGAGGGCCAGCATGCAGGCCACCAGGCTCTTGCCCGTGCCCATGCCCATGGCCAGCAGGATGCCATGCAGTCCGGAGGCGAAGTGATCGAGACAGAACTGGTAGGCGGCCTGCTGGTGCCGCCAGGGGCGAGTCAACAAGCCGAGAGGAAGGGCGACCTCCGGTTCGACCGCCGGTGCAAGCGCTGTCTCAACAACGGCGACGGAGGGAGCCGGTTCTGTCTTGATGACCGGCACACCGACATGAAACGCCGCATCGAACTGCTCGCTGGCAACTAATGATCGGATCTTGGAGCGGATGATCCTCGCGATGCTTTCGGTGGCGGGATACGACCATGCCTTGCGCGTCCGGTCCCAAGAGCATCCAGGGATCTGCCGGCACGCCAGCAGGTCCGCGAGGGAGGCGCGCACAATAATGCGGCCGGATTGCAGATCTGCCGATGTCGGCGCCCGCATCGGCTACCTTATCTCCTGTTGCCCGTCGAGCCTCGGCAACGTCGAATCGGATCGCAGATCATGCTCGTCCAACAGGTCTTCGAAATGTGGGTTGACGGTGATCGAGCGGATGCGCCCAGCCTCGGCCTCAAGAGCCGTCCTGATTCGCTGGCATTCCTGCGAGTTGAGCGAGCCCCCGCCCAGTTCGAACGTGCAGATCTTGAACCTGCTGACGCCCGAAATGCGAGCCAACTTGCTTTGCGAGATGCCGAGCGATTCTCGGCGGGATCGAAGGTTGATCATCTACCGCTATTGTTGCGGCGGTAGGGTTCCTTTGTCGTCTCGCGGGAAGTCTCGGGAAGTCTCGGGAAAGTTTTAGCCGTTCGGTAGTTGCTCGGGCGCCAGACCCAGTTTCTCGGCCATCGCGCGCCGATTCTCTTCGGACAGATCACGGGTACCAGCCAGGTATTCGTAAGCGCAGTTCTTGCTCACCCCAGCCGCACTTGCTCATTTGTTCGTAGTCCAATGCTTTGCCGCGAGGATTGGGGAGACGACGGACGAGCGAATCGAGGCCTTCGCGTCCGCCGCGCCCGAATGGTCGCGTCCTGATTGCAGTTCCCCGTTCAACCTCGCGTGATACTTCTGCCACGCCTTGCGCACCAACTCCTCCCGAAAACTTCGAAGCTCGGTGTGAAGAAATTGATGGAACACCGGCTCAAGGTCTTCCGGATTTTCCCAACTGTTCAGGTGACTGAGGAAGAAGTGCGCCCCGAAATTCCATTCGAGATAGCCCAGCAGGGCTGAAAACATTACCAGTTCGTCGGCGGACTTGGCCCGTGCGATCACGACGTCACCGACCGTTTCCATTACAGACCGCGCGTAAGAGACCGCTGCTTTCCAGGGAGGAGGAGCTTCGCCAAGCAGATCTCCTTCCGGATCGAGCTGCTCGGCGACGTCAACGTGCCAGACGGGCAGGCTTAAGGACCAGGCATCGAGTTGGGGCCGCAAGTCGGACTCGCAGGCTGCGACCGTCAGGTTGAGCATAGTAGCGGCCCATTCGTCCTGATCCAAATGGCCATAAGTGAAGCCGCAACGACTGAACGAGGATCCTATAAACTCCGGTGGGTGCATTGCTCCCATTGCATCTCATCTCCTTCTATCGCAAACGCCTACCCTAATCGGGAAGTTCTTCTGCCTGTAGTCCGAGCTCCTCGGCCATGGCTTCACGGTTCGCGTAGCCCGGATTTCGCTTGCCGTCCAGATAATCATAAACGCAGTTCTTGCCGACCCCTGCTTTGGTTGCCCACTTCCCTCGAGTCCAGCGCTTCTGTTTGAGGATTGGCATCACAACACTTCGGCGCTTTGCGGCGATTGCAGATTCGGTCCCGGCGGCGCCTTCTGACGTCGTGCGTTCCGCACCAGCGCGCACCGCCGCGGAATCGGTGGCCGAAGCAGCCGTGCAGACGACCTGCCAATGGGCCATGCGGTCCTCCAGGTACGGTGTGATGGCCATCGCAAAGTTGTGGCGTTCGTTCAGCCCGATGTACTGCCACCATTCCAGGTTCGAGAGATTGATACCCGGTGGCTCCCCTGGGATGGATGCCGGCAGGACGGCATGAAACCGGTAACGGTATTTGATCGCGTCGCCAATCAGCTCGTGATACAAACAATTCTTGTCTGGATCATTTCCGGCGATCACAACGACCTCCCGGCCCTTCCATCCCTCGATGCCGTGTTGCCAGTCTGTTCGGGTTACCTGTTCACCGGGACTGCTTTCCCACTCACTCCCAAACACGTCATTGAGCAAATTGCGAACCATCCCACTGAGAACCTCGTGCGAATCCATCGCTTGTGTCGAAGCCACATTGCGATAGGCAGCCGCGTTTACATCGAATACCTTTGTTGCGTACCGTCTGAATGGTTCAACGATGGCGCCGGCTTGCGGCCAGGCTAAGCCGCCGAATGCTCTCTCAATCTCGCTCCTCAATTCAGACCGCCCACTCAAAGTTACCTCAGCTATACGCAGTTCATCTTCGGGCGTAAACACCGTATCGTCCGGCTTGCGTGGGGCAGACGCATCGATCCATACAACTTCGCCAGTCAACCGGGTGACGGGAATTAGGCCTTTCTGAGTGCTCGTTATCGTTTAGATCGGGTCTGTTTGTGAAAACCGGTCCATCGATCCCTTGGCGGTTCCTTGAACAAAGATTGGGCCGCCGGTACGTCTTCCATTCGCCACGCCTGTCAGTTCCGGTTCGTCCGATGGCTTGCTGTCAGCCCCGACAGACGCCGCCGACTTCACGTCTCCTCGAAGTAGGGGTGTCTCGTTAAGGTACTGGTCTGCTGTCCTCTTTGCTGCATGCAGTGAGGGCTCGCCGATGGCCCCGCCGAGCTCCGCATGTACCGTTTCTGGCACCGGGCCCGCGCTGGTGCCGGCGTTGCCCACGGTTTGGGTCTGTTTCGGTGCCGCTACCGAGCCGGCGCGCGTTGCTCGTTCGCGATGAGACTCCTCGTGCATCCGCCAGGCTCTTGTGATGTGCTCATGTAGAAGCTCATGAATTCTGGGGTCCAACTCTGTCTCCAAGAAGGCGAAGTAGTCTGACTCGTCCGCGTATTCTCCAACAAACCCACCTCAGGCGCGCCCAATGAAAGCCCGGACCCGACGTGCCAAGGATGCCGCGACTTCCTCATAGATGCCAGCATTGTGCAGGGTCAAACCCTCGAGGATTCCAGACAATAGTTCGCCAGCGAGAGCAACGAGGGTTTTGTCAAGAAGTATCCACGAGTCCTTTGACAATCGCCCGAGAGGGGGCATTTCCCAGGCCGGAATCTTCCCTCGAAGTTCCCCAATGTGACGTCCGCGGGTGGCCTCCAGACCATCAATGAGAGCGTCTCGCGGAAAAGGAATAGAAACTTCGTCAATGTCTCGTAGAAGGTCTGAAATAGTGTGCATCACAATCGGCCCGTCCGTCTTTCGGTCTGGTTGCCCAAAAAGTGCTTTACCTGTTGTCGCGTCTGCCTCGTCGGGCTCCATGTCCACGGCCGCAGGCTCCGCTCGCACCGGTTCGTGCGATCCTCTACTGTCGGCCCGGGTAGCGTCGCTCTGCTCTCGGGCTGCTGGATGCGGGGTGGAGACACCTTCCAGCGGCGCTGACAGGGATCTATCGGTGGCTCGGTGTTCTGCTACTACATCGTCCCGCTCAAGTAATTCACACAGACCAGTCAATTGCGCATTCCGGCGGTAAAGAGTGACTTCGCGGGCAATGCCAGCCTTCACTTCCTTTGATAGTGCTTGCTCCAACCTGTGTGTGCTTGTGCCCCGCGCCAGCTTACCTACACCAGTTCTAAGGATGTCAAATACGTCAGCTTCGAGCGCTTCGCCAGCCGATTCCATTCGTGATACAAAGGTACTGGGATAAATTCGCTTGTCAGCCCATTTCGAAGAGACTAAGTGAATAGCCTGCTGGACATACCGTTTGAGAGCCTTTTGAAGGTTCTTCAACAACGTGGCGGCTATCTGGTCATGACTCAGGATCTCACGTCCGCTACCTTCCCAGTCGAATGCTAGGCCTAAGAACGATCTTTTGCGCAGTTCCGGGTTCAACTCTCGGAAGTACTCCATGGACTCAGGGGGAGTGGATTCCGCAAGGCTTCCGGACCACCCCCAGAGCAGGTTGATGTCAGTCCGAATACCGTCTCGCCATTGTTCGAGTGTCTGGTCGATCTCCTTCTGGTCGCCTAACGGTAACGGCGCTGAGTCAAGTATGATCTTGGCTCCGTGCCGATTCGTACCGGCCCCAGTATTCGCCTCGGTTGCCGGGTCGGATTTCGAGGAACCACTGGCTACCACGTCCTCCACGGCTGCCTGTTCCACTCGCGGCGGTTCGTCCGATGGCTTGCCACCTTTCTGCGAGGTGCGGGCTTCTATGGCGATTATCGGAAGCCAGTGTTCATCCAGCCGAATCCACAGCCGTGCCATCAAGGCTGTGCGAAACCTCGTTCGACCACCGCTATTGAAGTAGTTAAGCAATTCCGTAAACCACCGCTCTCTTAGCGTTCGGTCTTCGTCGGAAAGAAAGAATGCACGCTCCGCCAAGGTCCACGACTCCTTGAGAGAACTGTTTATTGTTGCTGAATCAAGCCTAGGCAGAGAAACACCATTAGGCCGCCAGCCGAAAAGGAGATTGACGACTTGGGGCCCAACCGATTCAAAGAGCAAATTCCTGAGCTCTCCCTTGGTCACGAGCTGTTCGCGCACCATGTACAGGAGTTCAGATGCGGACAAGTCGAACAAACGCAAGGCGTTGCGCTCGAAATGGAGCAGGAGATTCAGCGGCGGAATAGCTGGCGGCGACGTCATCTGTTCCCAGAAATGTGCTAGCGCGCACGTCAGTTCTGAGGAAGCCAAACTCGCCTCCGACATGAACCTTTCGGTGGCCTCTTTCGAAAGGAGGTCCAAGAAGAACGGCTTTTGCTCCATCGCTCCCTCAACGATTCGCTAAACGGAGTAGCCGCCCCTGGGCAGGGTCCCCAGCCTTCGGCGCGGTCGATCAGACAGCAGCTAGGCGGCTCGCCCGCTAGAATACCAGAACCGCATGAGCGGCACCAAGCGTGCCGGGCTACGGTCGCGCGGGTCGCACACGCCCTCGGGCGGGCCGGAGGGAGAACGGCGGGGGCAATTATGAGAATTGCGGACGGCAATGCGGCGTGCAGTGATGTGGCGATGCGCCGTCCATGGGGTGGGACTACGCTCGCGGGGGGGCGAGGGAAATGCCGTCTCAAGGCCAGAGAAATGCCGGCGGGTAGGGTAATGACGGGGCGGTGCTGCCGCGAAAGGAAGTCCCGTGGTTCTTGGGGAGAGGATGTTGACCACTACCGCGCCGGCCGCGACGGCCGCCGGCCACGGCCCGCGGGCTGCCACATCCCGCTCGGGGCAGACGGCGCCCGGCTGGAGACGGCGGTGCAGCGGGCGCTTCACTTGGCAAGTCGGGCGTGGGGACTGGCGACGGCTGACCATGCGAATTGCGGAACCCAGGGCTGCCTGACAGGCTGGAACCCCGCACTCTCAAGCGGAGGTCGAAGTGCCCGCCAATGAGACATCCTGCCGGATAATGCCGAGTGCTGGGAGCGCCCCATGCCGCCCCGCTCAGGGCCCCAAACGGCCACTCCGCGGCGGCACCGCCGGGCGCCGATTGCGCGGCGCACGGCAACTCCCGGCCACGCACTGGCGATGAAGTGGGCGCTGAACGCCGTCGCCAATCCCGGCTCCGCGGCGGCCAGAATCCTGCCGGTGGTCGTTCCGGACGGGGCGCTCCAGGCAAGGCCACCGCGCCGGTCGAGATCCTGGACACCTAGATCCAGGGCGCCGTCGATGCCGCTATCAACCGACTGCTGAACTGGCAGCGACCTTACGCTGGCTGGCGCGTGGTAGAGGTTCTCGCGGCACAGCCAAGCCCAGAGGAGTTGATCGGCAGCAGTCAGTTTCGGCCTCTTCACCGAGCAATGCAGGACGCCGAGTTGGTGACGGAGAACAAGGATCTCAGGCTGGAGTGCCGCACGGCTGCGGAACGACGCCAACAGGGACGCGAGTAACGCGGAGAACACGAGGGCGGGCGAGAACCGACGGAAGATGTGCAACTCTGATTTTATCAATCAGATCCAAATTTTCGAGAACCACAGGCCGCTGTTCGCGAAAGAGACATCGAACAGCCCGTCGTTGTTTTAATCGAGCAATGCGACACCGCCGCCCAACGTTTCCACAAGATACTTCTGTGAGGCAGGAGAGTTGTGATGGACGAAATCGAGGCCGGCGGGCTGCATCACCCGCAGGGCGATTGGACCGCCGACACCGAGCAACGCAATGGCTGCGAAGACGCGGCGCATTCGTCGAATTCTAGCGCCGGCGGCGGTACCGCCCTAAATCAGAAGCTGAGCCGCAGGCCGAAGCGGATGGTCCGTTCGTCAACGCCTTCCCGCGAGCCGGCCTTCGTGCTGGTCACTTCGGTGTAGCCTCCGAGACTGCGGACCGTGCCATTGGCGTTCAATTGAAGATTCGAGACGTTCGTGCCGGGATTGGCGAAGTGGGGCGTGTTGGTCGAGTTGAATGCCTCCGCCCGGAACTGCAGATTGACGCGGTCCTTGATCGAGAACGCGCGGAATAAGCCGAGGTCCAGGTTCACCGAACCGGGTCCACGGAGCGAATTGAACCCCGCGGTGCCGAAACGCGCATCGGTAACGGGTGCGAAAGCGAGCGGATCGAAAAATGGCTGGCCGGGACCGATGCCGCCCAACTTCTCTACGGATGCCTTTACCTGGTCGGCCCGCTGAGTATTGCCGGGCGCGTTGAGCGAGGTGCCGGAGGCAGTCACGCTGAAGGGCAGGCCCGAAGAAGCGGTAAGCATCGTGTTGACGCGCCATCCGCCGGCGAGCACGCGACCCGCGCCGCTGTTCAGCCACTTCTTCCCCTTGCCAAACGGCAGATCGGCGATGCTGCTGACCACAAGCACGTGCGGCTGGTCGTAGCCGGTGACGGACCGGTTCAGGCGGTAATACTGCGGCAACTGGATGGCGGGCGTGCCATCGCTGTTATCGTTGCAGCAGATACCGGTCGCCTTGGACCAGGTATAAGCTACCTGCACCTGGTACGAGTTCGCGAAACGGCGGTCGAGCCGGGCCTGCAGCGCATCGTAGTGGCCCGTGCCGAGCGGCGTGATGAGACGCGTGGAGGTGGAGCGCCCGAATTTCTGGAACAGCGGCCGGCTCGCGTTGCCGCCGCCGGGCGCCCCGGCATTCATTTCCAGAAAGCCGAGCTGTTTCACCTGCCGGGTGGCGACGTAGCCGGCCTGGCCGGTGAAGCCCCACTTTAGCTCCTTTTGCAGCGCGTAATTCCAGGACTGGATATAGCCGCGGTTCAGCGTGTCGCCGAGAGAACCGACTACGGCAAATGGTGGAACATCGATGACGGAAGCGTTCGGATCCGGCGCAGCGAGCGGCTGAATGCCGCCTTTGAGCGTCCCCGGCGATTGATACGTACTCGGTCCGGTCAGGTTCAGCGCCACTAGGACCGGAAAATTGGTGCGCATGGGCCGGGCCATGCTGTAGGGGTCGATGGTGATGCCGTATCCGGCACGCATCACGAACCGGTCCGTAATGCGGTAGGCGACGCCTAAGCGCGGCGCGAACAGGCGCTTGTTGACCGTCACTCCGCAATCCGACGGATTCGCACCCACGCCGCAGATCAGCATTTTATTGGTGTTGAAATCGTACCGCTCGAAACCGCGGTCGGCGCGCATGGGAATCGGGTAGTACTCCCAGCGGGTCCCATAGGAAAGCGTCAACTTGCGCGACATCTGCCACTGGTCGCGCACATAAAGGCTGCCCAGCGTGGCGCGCGTGGTCACGCGGTCCGGCACCATCAGAATCTTGTTGATCCCGGTGGGCGTGCCCAGCAGGAAATTGGCGTAGCTGTGGAACTGGTTGGTGGTCGCGCCGCCGCGGAGAGCCGTCAGCCCGCCGGTGAAATCGAACGTGCCGGCCGAGCTTCCGCTGGCCCCAACGAGTTCATGCGTGAGGTGGTTCATGTGCTGCCGTGAAATATCGACGCCAAAGCGGATGTTATGCGCGCCGCGGGTATAGTTCCCATTCGCGGTGTACTGGTACACGGGATCGTGATAGAAGACCGGCGTCACACCGCCGCTGTAGCCCAACCCGGTGTAACTGCTGATATTGAACCCCGGCCAGCCGCCCTGCCACTTGTTGGGTCCGTTGGTGCCCGGAATTCCGAGCAGATCCGAGCCGATCTTTTCATCGACGCGATTCTGCCAGGCTCCGGTATCGAGCAGGTTCCAACCGAAATTGCCGTCCAGGAGGAGGTTCGGCGTGACCACGTACGTCGCCGCCACGCTGGCGCTGTTGGTGAAACCGCTCATGTCGGTGCGCTCGCCGCTGAGCGGTCCAAGGACGCCCTGACTGAACGAGTGGTACTTGAGAAAGCTGTAGCGGCCGTACATGCTCAGCTTCTGGGTTGCATTCCAGTTGATCTTGGAGTCCACGGTCTGACGGTCAAGCCCGTACGGCCAGGAACGGTAATAGTTGCTGGTCAGCAGGCCGGGCAGGTTGGGCAGTGGCGTCATATCGGCCAGTTTCAACGCGATCGGCTCCATGCGCGATCTCGGTACGACATTGCCGACGAACGGCGTCCTGCCGCTTCCATCCGCATTGCCCGTGGCGGGATCGTAGAGCAGGCCCGGGGAGGCGGACATATCGCCGCTTTTGATCGCGGCGGTGGGCACAGTGGCGAAGCCGGCTTGCCCGCGGCGGTCGAGCGTCCGTTCGTAGCTCAGAAAATAGAAGAGCTTGTCATGCTTGATGGGACCGCCAACAGTGCCTCCGAACTGATTGAAGACCGTCTTGGTCTTGGATTGTCCTGCGGGTGTAAAGAATCGTTTGGCCTGGGTGGCGTTATCGTTGTGGTACTCGAACGCAGAGCCGTGAACCTGATTCGTGCCGCTCTTCACCTGAACATTGACGGCTGAACCGCCGGCCAATCCTTGCTCGGCGTCGAAACTATTAGTCACCACGTTTACCGTTTCGATGGACTCCAGAGCGGGGATGTATACCACGTTCTGCGGAAGCCAGACGCCGTTTGCGCCAGTGCCGTCGATGCGGACGTTGTTCGAGTTCTTGCTCGTGCCGTTCACGTTGTAGGCAAGCGACCGGGAAGGATTGGCGACCTCGCTGTTCTGGTTGGTTGGCGGCGTAAAGCCCGGCAGCATGATGAACGATTGCTGGTAATTGCGGCCCGGGGGCACAGGGATGTTGACCAGCGTATTGCTGTTCACCTCCTGCCTCACTTCCGCCCGGTCGGTCTGTAGAACCGCCGCCTGGGCACCCACCTGGACGGATTCGATCACGGCGCCGAGCGCGAGGGTGAAATTGACGCGCGACACATTGTTGATGGTCACCTGCACACCCTGTTGCCGCGAGGTCGTGAACCCTTCGCGGATGCTCTCGACGTCATACTTGCCGCTCGCGACGTTCAGAAAACTGTAGACTCCGACGTCGGTCTCTGTCTCACGGGTCTGGCCGGTTTCGGTGTTCCTGATGGTAACCTTCGCGCCCGGAACGGGGGCGCCCGTAGGATCCGTCACGTTGCCCACGACGGACCCATACAAGACCTGTGCGCTCGCGGAAGGAGCGGCTAGGCAGGCCGCCAGCAGAAGTGCAAACAAGATTCGCAGAGTTGTCATATGCAAATACCGCCCAGAGATTAGCATAAAAGCCCATCCGGGAGGAATGGCCGTTCCGCAGGATGGAACGGCGCCTATGCGCCCGCGCCCGAGGCGGCCGGCCCGATCGCATCCCGCAGGACCGATCCGTGTTCACAGAACCAGTTCAAGATGATGTTCAGGCCGTTTCCCATGCGGAAACGCCTGACGCCGGGCAAGATGGGTTCACCGGACGGATACGACGGCCGAACCCATGAACTGCGTCGCCGGGACCCGCGGCGTCTCCGATGCGTTGGCGATCATGGGGGTATCGAGGGCTGTCAATGCGCCGAGGTTCAGGCTCTCTTCTCCTGGGCGCGGAACGCGAAGATTCGTGCATCGCGGAGTAGAAATACCAGCCGGATGCGCCGGCCCTTCAACCCATCCAGTGAACGCCCGCCCGGCCAGCTCACGGGAACCTGCCCCTTCTCCCAAGGCGCAGGGGAGACCGTGTTGTGTCGCGCGCGGGACTCGCCACTGAACTCGCGGATGGGCTGGTTCTGCTCGTCGCGCACTTCTACCGCGATCTCACCGCCCCCTGACCGCGGGTGAGCTTCCGCATAACGCGTGTTTGTGCAGGTGAGGACCAGGTCCCCTCCGGGCCAAGCCAGCGGTTTGGTGACCAGCCGCCCCTCGCTGAAATCCGCGCGGATTGCCGCGAACTGGTCCACACCGATGGTGGCCAGGCCGATCGCACCGTAGGATCGCGGAGTCTCGCGGCCATGCGCCGCACTGCGGCCTCCAAAATAGAACCATAGCTGGTTTCCAACGCGGATTGGGGGTGTGTTCGCGCAACTGTTCCAGCCCCGGTTCCATGGGTACTTTGGACCGATAAAAGCGCGGCGCACGGCCGGACGCCGCCACTCCAGACCATCGTGACTCCAGGCAAGCTGCACCTCGATCACGTCCGGATTGTCATACCAGCGCTCGAGCATGCCGAGGTATAAGTCCGCGCAGGGGAACGCCGCCATCCCGTACAACTCGGTGTTCGGATCGTCGAGCAAATCGGGGCGCAGAATCACCTCCGGCTCGGTCCAGTGAACGAAGTCTTCGCTGTGGCTTCTCCAAACCGTGCGGGCCAGGTGCACCGCCATCATATCCTTGTGGCGGAGGAAAGCGACATACCGGCCGTTGCGGTCGCGCGTGGCCATCACGTTCGTGCGATCGCCGGTGCTGGTCAGCACCGGCTCCCGACGGTGCTCCCACACGACTCCATCCTTGCTGAACGCGACGTACTCGCCCCGGACGCGCTTGCCGCCAAAGGCGTAGTACAACATCTTGAACGGCGCCCGGCTGTCGCCGGGATCGTGACACACCGTGGGTCCGTCGCTGCTTTCGCCGGGCGCCGGAGCCCAGACGATGTTGTTCGCCTTGCTGCCGCGGTGCTCGAAAAGACCAAGATTCGGCCGCTCCCAGTGTAGCCCGTCACTGCTCGTGGCCATGCAGAACAGAGTCGGCTGAGGACGGTTGTAGGTCATGTAGTACATCCGCCATTCGTCTCCCAGGCGGAAGACCGAGCCGAACATGGTGAGTTGCATGCCCTCCCACGGCGCTTCCGGTCTCAGCACCGGTTCTGGCACGATCTCCGCCTCCGGCCAGACCCGTTCCAACCGCGCGGTCTCCTCGATCCAGGTGTCGTCCAGGAAGAGTTGGCTCCGGCGCAGGTCCTTGGCTGGAGCGCCGGGATGGGCGCCGGGCGCGACCCACCCCGGGAGGAGCAAGCCGCCGGACAGAATCAGTTGTCGTCTAGAAGGATAGATCATATCTCTTGAATGGCGCGACGCAAGGGTTGCCTATGGCGATGTGCATTTGGCCGGCGGTGAGGTCGGCAATGAATGCCGCGTTCGTCGTCCCGGAATCGCGCTCCGAGGGATGCCGGCAAATGGACAACGGAAAATCCGTGTGGTCCCGAAGCATGCGCTCCAGGGAGGGGACCGTAATCCGGCCGGCGTGTTCCCGGAGCAGCCGATCGATGTTCTTCTGCCGCAGCGGCGAACTGGCCGAGCGCCGCACGCTTTCGAAACCCTTCAGTGCGGGGAGCAGGATGTCATTGGCGTGACCAAAAGCCTCGCCGGAGACCTCACGGGCTTCCGTGCGGCCGGCTGCCATCTCGAGGCAAACTGCCTGGCCGGAGCGGTCCGCGACAAGCAAACACCCGTTTTCGAACGACATGCCCTGGATGGCATCGAGCACTTCGCGCGTCGATCGCTTCTCCATGATGAGCCGCTTCAGCAGGCTGCCCGGAACCGTCGGGCTATTCGGAGACGAGGCGAAGAGTGAGTTGCCGGTAAACGACAACCCGTCGGAGGTCAGGCACAGATTGCCGATCCAGCCGGGGTAGTTCAGCACGATGAGACGCCGCCCTGAACGGTAGGCCAGGCGCATGATGCGGAACCGGTCGAGCCCGGAGCCGGTGTCTTTGGTCTGACCGATGAGAACCTGGCCGCCGCGCGCCTGTTTGCCGGTACACACCAGCGCCGTGCACTCTCCAGTGCGCATCATGTCCCGCGCGGCCGCGAAGAAGGAGTAAGCATACGAAAGCCCGGCCCCCTGGGCGATTCCACGGATTTCTTCCAGCGCGGCCGGCACGTGTTCGCGATACAGCGCTTCGTAGCGCGAGAGGGTGCGGGCCACGGCCGTCTCCACGGTAGTGCCCCATTTCCGCGCCATGGCCTCCGCCGCCGGCTGCGCCTCGGCACGGATCTCGCGGCTCAACGCCTTGCCGTGCTGCAAGCCGATTTCAAATGGCGTCCCGGCGAAGTCGTAAACGTAGTGCCTTCCCTGACGACCGGGGGCGGACGTCAGCGCCGCGGAAACTGCCGTCAGGAGTTCTCTCCTCGTCACGCTCATCTTCTCATCTTCCGCCCGCCGCCGGCGCTTCCGGCAAGCTGCGTCGCGTAAGACCCTTGATCTTCGATTCCGGCGGCGGCGCCGTGAGCAGACTTACTGCGTAACCGGCGGCCAGCGTAGTCAGCGCGCCCAGGAAACCGTAGTAGAAGTCCGAGATCTTCCCCAGGTGCTGCACCACCGGCGGGCCGGCTCCGGGCGGCAGCAGCATCCGCGAAAGCGGAACCGCGACAGTGGCCAGAAACCCGAACACCCCGCCGCACAGCGCTCCCTGCGCGTTCGCCCGGTGGGAGAGTATCCCCAGCAGGAAGATGCCCAGCAGCACGCCGGCAAACGGGTACATGGCGATGTTGAGGATCTGGATAATGCTGTTCTTCTGCCCCAGTGGACGCAATCCGGCGGCCGCCAGCAGGATGATGACGCCAAAAGACAGCAGCAGCGAACGAGCCAGGAAGACCGATGCGCGGTCCGACAGGGGCCGTTTTAGACGCGGCTGAATATAGTTGACCTGCACGGCGGCCGAGACTGCGGCCAGCCCGGACTGGATACTGGTCAGGACCGCGGCGATCATCGCCACGATCATCAGTCCTCGCATGCCCGGAGGCAGCACGTTGACCACGAAAACCGGCAACGCGTCGTCGGGGATGCGCATCAAGCCGGCGATGTCGGGGTGCGCCCGGTAGTAGGCGAACATGATCAGCCCGAGAAACGGATAGACCAGGCTCATCGGCTTCAGACACAGTCCGTTGCGCCACAGCGAGGCCTTGGCCACCACATCGCTCTTGGCCGTAAGGTATTGCTGGAGCACGACCTGGTCGGCGCCCGCACTCGACAACATCCCGACGAAGCCGAGCAGCAATCCGCCCATCAGGCTCAGCTCGTCAGTCAGGCTGAAAAAGCTGGGCGTTGTGAACCGGCCGTATTCCTGGCCGACCCGAATCACTTCTCCAATGCCGCCGCTCAATGCCAGGCCAAAAGCGATCATGCCGATCAGACTGAACACCAGCACGAAGAACTGCATCACGTCCGTCCAGATGACCGCGTGCATGCCACCCAGGAGCGTGAACAGCGTCGAGAAAATGCCGATCGCCAGGATAGACGCCAGCGTGCCGCCGGGTCCGGTCCAGCCCAGCATCGTGGAGAGGACAAGCCCGGACGAATACAGCATGGTCCCCATCCACATGACCCGCGAAGCCAGGAAAAACGAGGTCGCAACCGAGCGAACCGGCGGGCTGAACCGCTTTTCCAGATACTCGTAGGCGGAGGTAATGCGCAGCCGGTAGAACAGGGTCGGGTAGAGTGAAACAACCAGCGGGACGGCCAGCATGGCTCCGATGCTCTGGAGACCGATCCAGACGGTGCCATTGGGCCGGTTCACCCAACCCGTCGACCCGAGGAAGGTATTGGTGCTGAACAGTGCCATGTACATACTCATGGCAATGGGCCACTTGCTCATCGACCGGCCGGCCAGGTACATGTCGTCCTGCCGCTTCATCTTGTGCGAGTGGTAATAGGCGATCCCGAACAGCGCTATGGAATACAGCCCAATACAAACCCAATCGATCCAGTTGATCCTCGTAGCCATGCGCGGTTCCGACTGTGCGCCACTATAACATGAGGCCCGGCAAAGATTGTTGCGCTGTTCCGCCGAGTGGAACACTGCGCCGCGGCGCGCCTTTCGCAATATCCTGAACTCATGAGGCCCAACCAACTCCGCCAAGCGCTCAGAGCAGGTCGAACCACCATCGCCACCCACCTCCAGTCGGCCTGGCCGTCCGTCGTCGAAGTGGTCGGGCACACCCGTGTGTTCGACTATGTCGAATTTGTGGCCGAGTACGCGCCGTTCGACCTCTTCGCGCTCGAGAACATCTGCCGCGCCGCCGAACTCCACGGGTTGGGCACCATGATCAAGATCGACCAGGAGCCCCGCAAGTTCCTGGCACAGCGTGCCGTCGGCTCCGGTTTTGAGGCGGTCCTTTTTGCGGATGTGCGCAGTGCCGCGGAGGCCGCCGAGTGCGTCCGCGCCGTGCGCCCCGACACCCCGGAGGATCAGGGTACGCACGGAGTTGCCGCGCGCCGAATCGCCTACATGCGGCGGGGCGGAACGCCCGAATACATCCAGATACTCAGAGATGTGGTTGTCGCCGTCATGATTGAGAAGCGCTCCGCCGTCGAGCAACTGGAGGACATCCTCGCCGTCCCGGGCATCGACATGGTCCAATGGGGCCCGGCGGATTACTGCATGAGCGCGGGCCGCGCCGGCATGCGCGAAGCCCCGGAGACGCGCCAGGTAGAGCGCCGGGTCATCGAAACCTGTCTGCGCATGGGCGTCACCCCGCGCGCCGAAATCGCGTC
>Ga0315273_10004814_pt1 | contig 16615 bp, 19 predicted proteins | sample YL17G02_0_MG_FD_205753 | JGI IMG/M metagenome (GOLD analysis project Ga0315273, IMG submission 205753) | Sediment microbial communities from Yellowstone Lake, YNP, Wyoming, USA - YL17G02_0 | ecosystem: Environmental > Aquatic > Freshwater > Lake > Sediment | place: USA: Wyoming | collected... | reverse complement strand
CAGTATCTGCGGCGGCCCGGACCGTCTTTCGTCTTCACGAACCTCGTGGACTTCGACTCGAAGTATGGGCACCGCAACGACCCTGCTGGCTACGCCGCCGCGATCGAGGCGTTCGACCGGCGTCTCCCGGAACTGGTCGGCTCCCTCGACGGGGGCGTGCTGCTGATCACCGGCGATCACGGGTGCGACCCGACCACCGAGGACTCCACCGATCACACCCGGGAGCGCACGCCGCTCCTGGCGGCGGGCCTCGAGGATGGCCCTCACGAGATCGGGACACGGGACTCGTTCGGTGACCTGGGGCACACGGTCGCGGATCTCCTGGGGGTCGAGGTCGAGGGTCTGGAAGGTCGAAGCTTCATGGATCGACTGGGATGGTGACGTTGACCGTACTTCAGCTCGTGTCGAGGTTGCGACTCGCGCACGCATCCGGCCTGACGAACCATCGACCTCGAGTCGAGGCCGCACTGATCCAGCAGGTCAGGCGGGGTGGAGAGCCCACGTGAGGGTGACCGATCACCGTCAGGTCGTGGCCGCCAAACGCGACGGTAGGACCCTGACTGCCGCTGAGGTCGAGGGGTTCATGGAGGGTTACACCGGCGGTGACGTGAGCGACGCGCTGGCGGCGTCGTTCCTGATGGCGTGCGTGTTGAACGGCATGGACGCCGGCGAAACCCTCGCGATGACCCGCGCGATGATCGCCTCGGGCGAGACCGTCTCGTTCTCCGGGCTCGAGCGGCCCACCGTGGACAAGCACTCGACCGGCGGGGTCTCTGACGGGGTCACGCTCGTCTTCGCGCCCCTGGCAGCCTCGCTGGGCCTCGCAGTGGCCAAGCTCTCGGGGAGGGGTCTCGGGCACACCGGCGGCACCTTGGACAAGCTCGAGTCGATCCCCGGGCTGCGCACGGACCTGACCCCCGACGAGCTGAGGGCCCAGGTCGCCGAGGTGGGGTGCGCGGTGGGCGCGCCGTCGGCGAACCTGGTGCCCGCCGACGGCGCGCTCTACGCTCTGCGGGACGCCACGGCCACCGTCCCGTCGATCCCGTTGATCGCGGCGAGCGTGATGTCGAAGAAGCTCGCCGTCGGCACGGACCTGATCCTGCTCGACGTCAAGGCCGGTTCCGGGGCGTTCATGAAGACGCCCGAGGAAGCCGAGCGGCTCGCGGTCGCGTGCCTCGACCTCGCCACCGGGTGGGGACGGGCCGCGAGGGTGGCCGTCACCGACATGTCCCAGCCGCTCGGTGACGCGGTCGGGAACGCGCTCGACGTCGCGGAGGCGGTCGAGGTGCTTCAGGGCGGGTTCCGCGGGCGTATGCGCGACCTCGCGGTCGCATTCGCCGCGGCGGCGCTCGAGCACGCGGGGAGCGTCGGCCGCGACGAGGCCACCGCCCGCGCGGAGGTGGCACTCGACGACGGCAGCGCACTCGAGCGTTTCAGGGCGATGGTCGAGGCCCAGGGAGGTGATCCGAGGGTGGCCGAGGACCCCTGGGCCGTGCTGCCCAAGGCGCCGGTGGTCCGTCCACTCACGGCGGCCGCGTCGGGCGTCGTCCAGGCGATAGACGCCGAGGCGATCGGCCTCGCGAGCGGGGCCCTGGGCGCCGGGCGGCTCCACAAGGGCGACCCGATTGACCCCGCGGTGGGTATCGTGGTGCGGGTCAAGGTCGGCGACCGCGTCGAGGCAGGGGAGCCGATAGGTGCGCTACATGCCCGCGACGGGGGGTCCGCCGCCGACGCCGCGGCTCGCGTGAACGCGGCGCTCACGCTCGGCGAGGGTGAGGCCGCGCCGGCGCCGCTCGTGTACGGCTGGTTCGGATGAAAGGGGACGGGTGGGCAACTTCACCTCACTGAGCGTCCGCTACGCGGGCTACCTGGCGGTCTCGCTGCTGATCGGCATGATCGCGCGTGAGTACGCCCGCGCCTACGTCGCGTCGCGGCTCGGCGACCCCACCCCCCGCCTGTGGGGGAGGCGCTCGCTCAACCCGAAGTCGTGGTTCGACCCGTTCGGGAGCGGGCTGCTCCCCGGCCTGATCCTGGTGCTGTGGGCGGTCGCCGGGACGTTCCTGCCGCCGCCGTTCGCGTACGCGAAGCCGGCGCCGATCGACCCCAACTATTTCAAGCGCCGCACGAGGGACTCGGTGCTCAGCGCGCTCGCGGGCCCGATCGCGAACCTCGTGCTGGCCGCGGTCGCGGGGGTCGCGCTCCGGGGCCTCGGCCTGGGGTCGCTCGAGCTCACCTTGGCCGTCAACGCGTTCATGTTCACGAACCTGTGCCTCGCGATCTTCCACCTGCTGCCGATACCGGGGCTCGACGGCGCACGGATCGTCGCGCTTCTGTTGCCTCCCCGGCCGGCCGAGGTCTACCGGAACGCGGACCAGTACCTGCCGTTGATCATCTTGGTCGTGCTGTTCATCTTCGCGGGGCCGGTCAATTCGATCGTGTATTCGCTGGTCGACGGCCTCTGCCGCGCGTTCTCGGGGTTCGGCTGCCGGCCGTTGGTGTGACCCGACGGGAGCCGATCCGCGCGCTCGACGGGGTGCTCGCGCCCCGCGCTACCCGGCTGAGCCCGAGGGCCGCGCTATCATCCCCGGCATCGTGACCCCCGACCTCGACACCGCCCGCCGCCGCCGCGTCCTCACGGGATATCGGCCCACCGGGCCGCTCCACGTCGGTCACTGGGCGGGCAACATCGAGAACATGCTGCGGCTCCAGGACGAGCACGAAGCGTTCTTCTTCATCGCCGACTGGCACATGCTCACCACCCACTACGACCGCACCGACGAGCTGCCCGCGTTCGTGGAGGAGCTCGTGATCGACTGGCTCGCCGCCGGGCTCGATCCCACGAAGGCCACGATCTACCGGCAGTCCGACATCCCGGAGGTCGCCGAGATGGCGCTCCTGCTCGGCATGATCACTCCGCTCGGCTGGCTCGAGCGTGTGCCGTCGTTCAAGGAGCGGCTGCGCGACATGGCCGAGCGCGACGTCGCGAACTTCGGTCTCTTGGGGTACCCCGTGCTTCAGACGGTCGACATCGCGATCGTGCGCGGGGAGCTCGTCCCCGTGGGGGAGGACCAGGTCGCCCACCTCGAGATCAGCCGCGAGATCGTGCGGCGCTTCAACCGCCTGTACGGCGAGGTGCTCGTGGAGCCGCAGCCACTGCTGTCTGAGACGCCGCTGATCCCCGGGAGCGACGGCAGGAAGATGTCGAAGTCGCTCGACAACGCGATCGGCGTCCGCGACGACCCCGACACGATCCGGGCCAAGGTCCGCTCGTTCGTCACGGACCCGGAGAAGGTCCGGCGCGGCGACCCGGGGAGGCCCGAGATCTGCCCGATCTTCGCACTCCAGCGGCGGTTCTCGCCCGACGACGTCGAGCGCATCGATACCGACTGCCGCAGCGGCGCGCTCGGGTGCGTGGACTGCAAGACGCTCCTGGCCGACCACATCATCGAGTACTTCCGGCCCTACCGGGAGCGCCGCGCCGAGCTCGAGGCCGAGGGGGGACTCGTCGAGAAGGTGCTCGCCGACGGTGCCGAACGCGCGAGACCCGTAGCCCAGGAGACCCTGGCGGCGGTGCGGGCCGCGATGCACTTCTCATGAGCGAGTCGGCCGCGGGCGCGGGCTCCGAAGGCGCGCAGGCGGCCGAGGGCTTCGCCGTAGACCTCCCCGTGTTCGCCGGGCCGTTCCGGCTCCTCGCCGACCTGATCCTCGAACAGAAGGTCGACGTGTGTGACGTGCGGGTGGCATCGGTTACCGACGGCTTCCTCGCCTACGCGAAGGACGCCGAGGCGTGGAACCTCGAGGAGGCCACGTGGTTCCTCGCGATCTGCGCGGTGCTCCTGGAGCTGAAGGTCGGACGGCTGATGCCCAAGCACACGGAGCTGGACGAAGAGGACATCCTGGGGCGTTCTCCCGACCTCCTGTACGCGCGTTCGCTGGAACTGGCGGCGTTCCGCAAGGTGGCGGTCGAGCTCGCGCGCCGCCTCGAGGACGAAGCCGGGTTCTTCGCGCGCGACGTGGGCCCTGGCCCCGAGTTCGCGCATCTGTACCCGGACCCGATGGCGACGCTCGTGGCCGAGGACCTCGCGAAGGCGGCCGCGCAGCTCCTCCGCCCGCCGCCCACGCTGGACCTGTCGCACGTGACGCCGGTCCGCTACACGGTGGCCGACGCTATGTCGGCGCTGCAGGAGCGCATCACGGCGCTGACGGGCCGGGCCGCGAGCTTCCGCGACCTCGTGGCCGACTGCGAGGACAGGATCCACGTGGTCGTGCGGTTCCTCGCGGTGCTCGAGCTGTACCGTGAAGGGAAGGTTGAGCTCGCGCAGGCGGCCACCTTCGGAGAGATCGAGATCGAGTGGACGGGGTGAGGCCCACGTGACGGAAGAGGCGCAGCTACACGACACCCGCGCGCTCGAGGCGCTGTTCTTCGTCTCCGACGAGCCACTCACGGCCTCGGTGCTCGCGCAGGCGCTCGAGCTCGACCGCCGGATCGTGGAGGGGCTCTGCGACCGGCTCGTGGCAGACCTCGAGTCCCGAGGCTCCGGTCTCGTGCTCCGCAACGTCGCCGGCGGGTGGAGGCTCTACACGCACCCCGACGTCGCGCCCGTGGTCGAGCAGTTCGTGCTCTCGTCAAGGCAGGCGCGACTGACGAAAGCCGCCCTCGAGACGCTTTCGATCGTGGCCTACAAGCAGCCGGTCACGCGCCATCAGGTGAGCGGCATCCGCGGGGTGAACTCCGACGGGGTGCTCCGGGCCCTGGCCGACCGCGGTCTGATCGAGGAGGCCGGCCGTGACGAGGCGCCGGGACGTCCGCTGCTCTACGCGACCACCCCGGAGTTCCTGGAACGGCTCGGCCTGCCCTCGCTCGCCTCGCTGCCCTCCCTCGCCCCCCTCCTCGGGGTCGACGAACTCGCCGAGGAGGAGGGCGTCCGCGCCGACGACGTGGTCGACGCCGAGCTCGAGGATGACGGTCCGTCCGACGACATCACCGTCGTCCCCGTGGCGGGGTCCGAGACGGCGGACGAGCCCGAGCCCGGATCCGAGGACGAGCCCGGGGACGAGACGGTCCCCACGGCGGGATCGCCGGACGCCGACCCGGCCTGATGGCCGAGGAGCGGATCCAGAAGGCGCTCGCGCGTGCGGGCTTCGGCTCGCGTCGTGCCTGTGAGGAGCTGATACTCGACGGACGGGTCACCCTCGAGGGAAGGGTCGTTACGCTGGGCGACAAGGTCGACGTCGAGACCCAGGCCGTCGAGGTCGACGGGCTGAACGTCAACCTCGACCCCAACATCAGGTACTACGCCCTGCACAAGCCCCCGGGGGTCGTGACGACGATGATGGACCCGCAGGGTCGGCCCGACATCCGGGGCTTCCTGCCGACCGAGGGCCCCCGGGTCTTCCCGGTCGGCCGGCTCGATCGCGACTCCGAGGGATTGCTCCTGCTCACGAACGACGGCGACCTCGCGAATCGCCTGACACACCCGAGCTTCGGGATCGAGAAGGAGTACCTGGCCGAGGTCGAGGGCACGCCCACTCCCAAGGTCCTGGCCCGCCTGCGTGCGGGTGTCGAGCTCGAGGACGGTCCCGCCCGCGCGCTCCGCGCGAAGATCGTGGCGCAGAGCGGGGAGCGGGGCGCCGTGGCGCTCGTGATGACCGAGGGCCGCAAGCGCGAGGTCCGTCGGATGCTCGAGGCCGTGGGGCTCCCCGTCACCCGCCTCGTGCGGGTCCGCATCGGGGGGGTCCGGCTCGACGGCCTCCCTCCGGGGGAGCACCGCGAGCTCACCCTCGACGAGGTCCTGGCGCTCCGCGGCCCCCTCGACGGGTAGCCTTGTCCCGCGCAGGGACCCTCCGGTCCCCGCAGGAAGGGATCCTCGGATGAAGGTGCGTGCGGCCCGCGGGGCCATCGTGGTGGGCGGGGACGTGGCCGAGCGGGTGCTCGGCGCGAGCGAGCGGCTCGTCGGGACGATGCTCGAGCGGAACGCGATCGAAACCGAGGACCTCGTCAGCATCCTGTTCACGGTCACCGCCGACCTCAGATCCGCGTTCCCGGCCGAAGCCGCACGGCGGATGGGGCTCGGCCTCGTGCCGCTGATGTGCGCCCAGGAGATCCCCGTCGAGGGTTCCATGCCCTCGGTCATACGGGCCCTGATGCACTTCCATACCGAGCGCGGGCTCGCGGACGTGTCACACGTCTACCTCGATGGCGCGGAGTCGTTGCGGGATGACCTCGGGAGCTGAACGCGTCGCCGTCGTCGGCACCGGCCTGATCGGCACCTCGATCGGGCTGGCGGCGGCGCGGGTGGGTTGCGAGGTCACCGGCTGGGACGCCGATCCGAGTGTCGCGCGCCGGGCGGCCGAGCTCGTCGGGTTCGCGGCCGCCGCGACTCTCGAGGAGGCGGTGCGGGGCGCCGACGTGATCGTCGTGGCGACGCCGATCCCCACGATCGCCGGCCTGGTGGTGCGAGCACTCGCGGCCGCCCCCGGCGACGCGGTCGTCACCGACGTCGGGAGCGTGAAGTCGCACGTGGTGGCCGACGTTGCCTCGGCCGCCGACGCCGACCGGGCGCGACGCTTCATCCCCGGCCACCCGATGGGTGGGAGCGAGCGGTCGGGGCCCGACCATGCGTCCGCATCCGTCGTCGACGGCATCGTCTGGGCCGTCACGCCGCCCGCTGGCGCGGACCCGGGGTCGATCGAGCGTCTCGAGGGCTGGATCGAGCGGATCGGGGCGCGCGTGGTGCGCATGGCCCCCGCACGCCACGACCGGCTGGTGGCGTTCGTGAGCCACCTGCCGCAGGTGGCCTCCACCGCGCTGATGGATGTGGCCGCCACCGAGGAGGCCGACGAGCCCGAGATCCTGCTCCTCGCGGCGGGGGGGTTCCGGGACTTGACCCGGCTCGCATCGTCGAACCCTGCCCTGTGGAGCGACATCCTCCTGTCGAACCGCGAGGCGATCGTCGAGGCGATCGAGATCTATACCCGGCGCCTGGCCGCGCTCCGCATGCAGATCCTCCAGGGCGACGGGCCCGGCGTGGAATCCGTCTTCGACCGGGCCAAGGCGGCACGTCTCCGGCTCGCGACGAAGCCGACCGTGCGGGCCGGCGTCGCCGTGCTGCAGGTGCCCGTGCCCGACCGCCCCGGGTCGCTGGCCGCGCTCACGGCCGCGCTCGGCGAGGGCGGCGTGAACATCGAGGACCTGCAGATCGTCCACTCGCCCGAGGGCGGGCGCGGTACGGTGCACCTGACGGTCGCCGCCGAGGCGGCCGCGTCGGCGGCGACCGTGCTCGTCGCGAACGACTTCGACCCGACCCGCCTCGCCTAGGAGGACACCGTGCGCGTCCGCATCACCCCCGGGAGCCGCCTGCGCGGCAGCCTGGTCGTGCCGGGCGACAAGTCGGTCGCGCACCGCTGGCTGATCCTCGCGGCGACCGCCGACGGGCCCAGCCGTCTACTCGGGGTTCCGGTATCCCTCGACGTTCGATCGACGGCCTCGTGCCTTGCCTCCCTCTCACCGCAGGGTCGACCTGGACTGGAGGCGTGGATCGCCGACGGTGCCGCCATGGGTGATGGTCACGGTTCCACGTGGAACGCCGGAGCCCTGGCGCCCGCCGACACGTCACTTGAGGTCGAGGGTGAGGGGTGGTCGAGCCTCGCCGAACCTCGCGGCTCCCTCGACTGCGGCAACTCGGGCACCGCGATGCGTCTGCTGGCCGGCGTGTGCGCCGCGTCGCCCTTCCGAAGCGTGCTGACGGGCGACGAGAGTCTCTCGGCGCGCCCGATGGAACGCGTCGCCGAGCCGCTCCGCGCGATGGGCGCCGAGATCGCCACGGTCGAGGGCCACGCCCCTATCACGGTGGAGGGGGGCGGCCTGCGGGGCGTCACCTACGAGACGCCCGTCCCCACAGCCCAGGTTAAGAGCGCCGTCCTGCTCGCCGGACTGATGGCCGAGGGCGAGACGACGGTACTCGAGCCGGCCCCGACGCGCGACCACACGGAGATCGCGCTCGAGGCGCTCGGCGTGCCTGTCGAGCGCGACGGCACGACGGTCACGATCGAGCCGTTCCAGCACGGTGGACTCGAGGGCCGGGTGCCCGGGGATCCTTCCACGGCCGCCTTCCTCGTGGCGGCGGCCGCGCTCACCGGCTCGGAGCTCACGATCACCGACGTGGGCCTGAACCCCACCCGCACCCGCTTCCTCGACGTGATGACACGGATGGGCGTACGCACCGAGGCGCGGGTCGGCCGACGCGAGCTCGGCGAGCCGGTCGGCGAGCTCTGGGTGGGCCCTTGTGACGGCGTGCGCGGCACCCGGGTGACCGAGGAAGAGCTGCCGCTCGTGATCGACGAGGTGCCGATCCTCGCGATGATGGCGACCCATGCTTCGAGCGACACGTGGTTCCTGGGTGCGGGGGAGCTCCGCGTGAAGGAATCCGACCGTCTCGGCGCCCTCGGGCGCGGGATCGCGGATCTGGGCGGGCACGGCGGGGTCGAGGGCGACGACCTGGTCGTGGCAGGCGGGGGGCTCGAGGGCGGGTCGGCACACGCGCACGGCGATCATCGGATGGCGATGGCCTTCGTCGTGGCGGGACTCGCGGCGGGCGCACCGGTCGAGATCGAGGATGTCGCGGCCGCCGACGTGTCCTTCCCCGGGTTCGTGCCGGCGCTCCAGGCGCTGGGGGCATCGATCGAGGTGCTCGCACCATGACGCTCCGGGTCGTGGCGCTCGACGGGGCGGCCGGGAGCGGCAAGAGCACCCTTGCCCGGGGGCTCGCGCGCGTCCTGGGGCTGCCCTACCTCAACACCGGCATCATGTATCGCGCCCTCACCCTCGAGGCGATCCGGCGTGGGGCTCGGCTCGACGACGGCGAGGGCCTGGCGGCGCTCATGACGACGTTGAGGTTCAGCCTTGGACACGGGAACCCGCCCGAGCTCGAGATCGAAGGTTCGCCGCCGAGCCTCGACCTCGAGGGCCCCGAAGTCGAGGCGAACGTTTCCCAGGTCGCCGCGCACCCGCAGGTCAGGGCGCTGATGCGCGACATGCAGCGCGCACTCGGCGTCGCGGGCGGCGTGGTCGAGGGTCGTGACATCGGGAGCGTCGTGTTCCCCGAAGCGCCGGTGAAGCTCTACCTCGTGGCGGACCCTGCCGCGCGGATCGCGCGTCGCGCCGAGGAGCGGGACGCGGCGTCTGACCGCGTGCGCGCCGCCCTCGAGACCCGCGACGAGCGAGACGCGAGGGTGAACCCGTTCGTCCCGCCCGTCGGCGCCGTCGAGATCGATACCACGGAGCTCGACGTCGAGCGAACCCTCGAGCTCGCGCTCGAGATCGTCGGGCGCGACGCGCCGGAGCTCGTGTCGTGATGCCCGCTCGCCTGCCCCGCGTCGCCGTCGTCGGCCGTCAGAACGTCGGGAAGTCGACGCTCGTGAACCGGCTCTTCGGCAAGCGCGAGGCGATCGCGCACGGCATGCCCGGGGTGACGCGCGACCGCATCGAGGTCGAGGCGACGTGGCGCGGGCGGCGTTTCGGGCTGGTCGACACGGCGGGCTACCTCGCCGGGGCCAAGGGGGTCGAGGCGATGGCCCGGGTCCAGGCCGACCGCGCGATCGCCGAGGCGGACCTGATCGTGCTCGTGGTCGACGCGCCGGCCGGTATCACCGAGGAGGATGCCACCCTCGCGCGGCGGCTCCGTCGCTCGCCCGTGCCCGTCCTGCTCGTGGCGAACAAGGTGGACACGGACCGAGAGGAGGCCGACGCGGCCGCCTTCAACTCGCTCGGGTTGGGCGAGCCCTTCGCCGTCTCGAGCATGCACGGCCGGGCGACCGGCGACCTGCTCGATCGGATCGTGATGCTGCTGCCCGAGACCCTCGAGGAGCCCGATTCCGAGCCCGAGCCGCGCTTCGCGCTCGTGGGACGCCCCAACGTCGGCAAGTCGAGCCTGTTCAACCGTCTGGTGGGGGAGGATCGTTCGGTCGTCTTCGAGGAAGCCGGCACCACGCGCGACGCGGTGGACGCCGTCGTCGAATGGCCCAGCGGTCGGGTCCGTTTCGTCGACACCGCGGGGATGCGTCGCCAGGTGAAGGTCCGCGGGGTCGAGTACTTCAGCTTCCTGCGCGCGACCGAGGCGATCGAGCGTGCCCACGTCGCGGTGCTGGTGATCGACGCGTCCGAGGGGTTCACCGTCGAGGACAAGAAGATCATGAACCGCGTGATGGAGGAGGGGCGCGCGTTCATGCTCGTGGCCAACAAGTGGGACCTGGTCGAGGAGAAGGATCGCACGTACAAGATCCTGGCGGAGACCCTGCACCCGTTCGGCCGGGCGAGCGTCATGCGCACGTCGGCGGTCACCGGCCAAGGCGTGAACCGTCTCCCACCGATACTCCTCGACCTGCACGCGAGGTGGACCACCCGCGCGCCCACGTCGAGGGTCAACGAGGTGATCCAGCAGGCCCAGCGTGAACGACCGACTCCGCGGGTCGCCGGAAACCTCCACTATGCGACCCAGACCGGCACCGGCCCGCCCTCGTTCGTGATCTTCGGGGGTGCCAAGGCACCGGACGCGAGCTACGGGCGCTACTTGGAGAACCGGCTCCGCAAGGAGTTCCATCTGGAAGGCGTCCCGATCCGTCTGACCTTTCGCCCGCGGAAGCCTCGCACGGGCCGCGGCAATTAGTCTGGCGCGGACTAGTGGCGACCCACGTCGACAGCGCGAGGCTGCCCACCCGGTACAATCACCGCGCACGGGCCGTGGCGCAGCTTGGTTAGCGCGTCTGACTGGGGGTCAGAAGGTCGCGGGTTCGAATCCCGCCGGCCCGACCCATGAGTGGGACGGGGGAGTCCGCGCCGGGATCGTCCGCGATCCTCACCGTCCCGAACGTTCTTTCGTTCATCCGGATCGCGCTGATCCCAGTCTTCTGCTGGCTGATCGTCGACGAGGACACGACGATGGCGGGCATCCTGCTGTTCGGGGCGGTCGTTGCCACCGACTGGGTGGACGGCACGATCGCGCGGCGCACGGGCCAGGTCACGGAGCTCGGCAAGGTCCTCGACCCGGTGGCCGACCGGCTCTCGATCGCAGCGGGCCTGGTCGCGTTGATGGCACGGGGGGCCTTCCCGGTGTGGGCGGGAGTCGCGATCCTCGCGCGCGACGTGGTCGTGGTGATCGCGGGCGCGATCCTGCTCGTGGGTCGCCGGCACGCCAGGCTCGACGTCCGCTTCATCGGCAAGGTCGCGACGATGTCCCTGATGACGGCCGTGCCAGTGATCTCGTGGGGCAACCTCGGGTTCCCGCTGGCCGACGCCGCCCTCGTCGTGGGATGGATCTCCTTCGCCCCGGGCATCGTCGAGTACTACGTTGCCGCCGCCGTCTACCTCGGCGACCTCGGGAGGACGCGCACCGTCGCCTAGCCCGGCGCCAAGGGCCGCAGACGCTATCGTGTGCGGGTCGCCAGCCGGTGTACGAGGCCGGCGAGAGAGAGGGAGGCGCTACGTGGAGTTCCCCGAGGACCTTCGGTACACGAAGGAGCACGAATGGGCGAGGGGCGAAGGCGGCCGCGTCCGGATCGGCATCACCGATTTCGCGCAGGACGCCCTCGGCGACGTCGTCTACGTCGATCTCCCGGAGGTCGGCGCGACGGTCGAGGCGGACCAGCCGATGGGCGAGGTGGAGTCCACGAAGTCCGTCTCCGACGTCTACAGCCCGATCAGCGGCACCATCGTCGAGCGGAACCCTCTGATCGATGAGCGCCCCGAACTGGTGAACGAGCAGCCCTACGGCGACGGATGGCTCGTCGTGATCGAGCCGACCCAGGCGGGCGCGGACGACAAGCTCCTCGATGCCTCCGGCTACCGGGCCTTCCTCGACGCCTCGAGCTGACCGGCGCGACGACCCGTCCCACGCATCCCCCGAGCCCGCGCCGGATCCCCCGGGATGCGCCGCGTATCGAGACTTCAGCCCATCCAGCGACCCTCGAGGTTCAGGCATGCGCGCGGTCGAGGGTTCATGCGCGTTCCGGTTGAAGGTTGCGACCTGCTGCGATAGGGTCTGCTAGGCGTTCATGGTCGAGGGTCCACCTTCGACCTCGACGTTTGCCCCGAGGCCGACCCCAGTGAGGACTAGACGGTGTTCTGTACCCGTTGTGGACATCCCAACCGCGATGACGCGCGTTTCTGTGCCGAGTGCGGGGCTCCACTGCAGGCCGACGCCACGCTCAGCCTGACCCCCGTGGATGGCGACGATGAGGCACACGATGAGTTCCCATTCCCTCACGACGAACTCGAGACCGGTCAGGGCCTCCTTCTGGTGAAACGCGGTCCGAACGCGGGATCGACCTTCCTCCTCGAGGGTGGGTCCACCGCGGTCGGCCGAGGGACCGACAGCGCGGTCTTCCTCGACGACATCACCGTCTCGCGCGTGCACGCGGTGCTGGAGCGGCGAGACGACGGCTCGTGGTTCGTGCGGGACGTGGGGAGCCTGAACGGCACCTACGTGAATGGCGAGCAGGTCGACGAGACCAAGCTCGCGTCGGGGGACGAGGTCCAGATCGGCAAATTCAAGTTGACGTTCTTCGCGGCAGGGGAGTGATGCAGTAGATGGCGGGCACCCGCAACTACCAGTCGATCGGCGAGGTCCTCGTGTCGGTCAAGACTGAGTTCCCCGACATCACGATCTCCAAGATCCGGTTCCTCGAGGCCGAGGGGTTGATCGAGCCCGAGCGCACACCGTCGGGCTACCGGAAGTTCTACGTCGACGACGTCGAGCGCCTGAAGTCGATCCTTCGGATGCAGCGCGACGAGTACCTGCCTCTGAAGGTGATCAAGGAGCGGCTCCTCAAGCAAGACGTCGACGAGGCGGCGGGGGGCGACGACCTCGACCTCGACGGCGAGAGCCCGGCCGAGGCCGAGGCTGCAGCGAAGGCCGCGGCCTCGAGCGAAGAGGTCGCCGAGGCCCCCACCGGCCTGCAGATGTCGATCGAGGAGATGTCGGCGGCGACGGCGGTCGAGCGCGACCGGATCCGCGAGCTGGAGTCCTTCGGCATCGTCTGTTCGCACGGGCCCGACGGGGCGAAGTACTACGACGGCGACGACTACATCATCCTGTCGATCGTGAAGGACTTCTTCCGGTTCGGGATCGAGCCCCGTCATCTCACGATGTACACGCACTTCGTGGACCGAGAGGCGTCGTTCTTCGAGGCGCTGGTGGCCCCCACCCTCCGTCAGAAGAACCCCGATGCTCGGCGGGCCGCCGGCCAGACGCTGGCCGACCTGTCGGTGACCTCCCGCAAGTTCAAGCAGGCGCTGCTCCGAACGAAGCTGCGGGACCACCTCCAAGGCGCGTGAGTCCCGTCCGACGCCGGGGCGTCGTGGCGGCGACGGCGCTCACGGTAGCCCTCGTGGCGCAGGCCGCCTTCGTCTCCTTCGCGTCCGCCGAGCGGACGACGCCGCCCCCGACGCCCGTCCCGCCCAGGGGCTCGCCCTCGCCGTTCGTCTCCGACCTGCGGACGCCCAGCGATCACGAGACGCGTCCCACGATCGGAGGGGCCGAGGCGCTGCTCGCCGACCTCGACAGCGGCCAGGCGATGTTCGCGAAGGCTCCCGACGTGCGGCGGCCGATCGCGAGCCTCACGAAGGTGATGACGGCGCTGATCGTCCTGGAACGGCGGCGGCTCGACGACATCGTCACCGTCGCACCCGACGCGGTCTTCGAAGGGGACGACTACGGGGCGACGTCGGTCCTCGGGCTGAGGGCGGGGGAGCGGCTCACGGTTCGCGATCTGCTCTATGCGCTCCTGCTCCAGTCGAGCAATGACGCCGCCGAGGCGCTGGCGATCGACGTCAGCGGTTCGGTCGAGGCGTTCGTCCGGTCGATGAACCGACGCGCGGCGGCGCTCGGGATGCGGGACACCCGGTTCTTCTCCCCGCATGGGCTCGACGATCGCGGACGTTCGACCGCTCGCGACCTGCTGCGCCTCATCGGGGCCGCGTACGACACGAAGGGGTTCCCCACGATCGTCGCGACGAAGTCCCGGTCGATACCCGCGCCCTCGGGCCCGCCCCGCGTCGTGCAGAACCGGAACGTCCTCCTGTGGCTCTACCCGGGAGCGATCGGGGCGAAGACGGGGCTCACCTTCGGGGCGGGGTTCTGCGTGATCGCCGTCGCCGAGCGCCAAGGCCGGCGACTCGTCAGCATCGTGCTCGACGGGGACGGGGAACCGTTCTCCGACGCTGCCGCGCTCCTCAACTATGGATTCGATGGGTTCACGGAACGGACCTTCGTAGAGGAAGGTGAGCCCGTCGGCGACGTGAGGGTGCGTGGAGGCGTGGTGCCCGCGATCGCCGGGGCCGACATCACGGCGCTCGTGCCGACGGCCGACCTCGACGCGATCGAACCATCGCTCCTGGCGGACCCGAAGGCCGCGTACCCGCCTCCGGTCGGCGAGCGGATCGGCACGATCGCGATCACCGCGCCCGGCGTCACCTATGGGAGCGCGCCGCTGTTCGCGACCCGGGTCGAGCTGCCGCCGCCACCCGATGGCGGTCCCTGGTGGGCGCGCGCCGCTTCGGCGGTCGGCGGTGCCGTCGTCGACGTGGTGACCGGCCTCGCCGGCTGAACGGCCCGCGTCCGGCCGCCTGCTACGCTCCGGCCATCATGACGGAGGTCGCGAGCGTCCTATTCGGGCGCGAGGTCGTCCGTCGCCGAGTGGCGGAGCTCGGCCGCACGATCACCGGGGACTACGTGGGGCGTGAGCCCGTGCTGGTGACGGTGCTCAAGGGAGGCGCGATGTTCCTCGCCGACCTGATCCGTTCGATCGATCTGCCCGTCGAACCGCACTTCATGGCGATCAGCCGGTACGACGACGCCGAGGAGTCGATGGGGCGGGTCCGGATCCTGTTGGACCTCGAGGTGGACCTGGCGGGGCGCGACGTGCTGCTCGTGGAGGACATCGTCGACACGGGGCTCACCCTGCGCACCCTGCTGGGGGTGCTCCGCGCGCGCGATCCGGCCTCGCTCGAGGTCGTCACGCTGTTGGACAAGTCGGCGCGTCGGATCGTCCCGCTTGCCCCACGCTACGTGGGGTTCGACTGCCCCGATCGCTTCGTGGTGGGCTACGGGCTCGACGTCGGCGAGCGGTACCGCAACCTCTCCGACATCCTGCAGGTCCACGACCTCCCCGCGCTCACGGCCGACCCCGGCGCCCTCGTCCCCTTGCTGGAAGGGGCATAGGCGGAGGTTGCCCGACCTCGGGGGCGCGGTTACGCTCGCTGACATGATCGAGATGGAGCTGACGGGTGTCCGGGTGGAGCTCCCGTCGAACCAACCCATCGTCCTGCTGCGGGAACGCGGGGGCGAGCGGTACCTTCCGATCTGGATCGGCGCCGCCGAGGCCGCCGCGATCGCGCTGTCGCTTCAGGGGGTCGTGACGCCGCGCCCGATGACGCACGACCTGATGAAGAACATGCTGGAGGACCTGTCTGTCCAGGTCAGTCGGATCGTGGTGACCGAGCTCCGCGACGCGACGTTCTTCGCGTCGATCGAGATGAGCCGGCAGGGGGAGCCCTACGAGATCTCGTCTCGACCCTCCGACGCCATCGCGCTCGCCGTCCGGATGTCGGTGCCGATCTTCGCGAGTGAGGGCGTGCTCGAGGAGGCGTCGATCCTGATCCCCGGCGACGAGGAGGAAGAGGTCGAGAAGTTCCGGGAGTTCCTCGACAACATCAGCCCCGAGGACTTCGAGAGCTAGCCGCGAGCGAGCGACCGAGCGTCCCCCTCGGCCGCTCGGCCGCCCCGGTGCCCGCGTCCCGGATCAGCCGTAGAAGAAGACGGTGACCCAGAGCTTCTTGCCGTCCTTGACCACGCCGATCGCGACATGGCGGAAGCTGCCGTCGAGGATGTGCACGCGGTGGACGCTGCTGTGCATGAACGCCCGCTGGAGGTCGCCCAGGGCGCCCGAGGTCCAGCCGATGTTCTCGCCCCAGCGCGACCAGCGCCCCACGCCCGACAGGTACGCGTTCGGATCGCTCGAGTGGAAGAGGGTCCGACGACGGGCCATCTGAGTGCTGTGCTTGGCCGCGACGGCGGAGGCCTCCCGATCGAGGGACAGCCGGTGCATCCCGCGGGAGAGGCGGCTGTGATTCGTCGCCTTGAAGAGCTGCCAGGCGAAGTTCGGGGTGCCGGCGTGCGCCGCGGCGGGCAGGAGCCCGAGGACGAGCGTCGTGACGAGCACCGCCACGAGCCGTGCCGTTCGATTCGAGGGTCGTGCCATCTCCGTACTCCCGGTGGGTGTGGTGTCCTAGTCACTTCGAGCTAGTGACAGTCCATCGGCCTGACCCGGGCCCACCTTGAGGTCCGATCGGGGCGTCAAGGAGCGTTGACAGGCCCTCAGCAGGGCCATACGCTGCCGAAACACATCGACGTGATTACGGAGTTGTCATGAGCGAACAGGGATTTCGCGCACCCGAAGCGGTGCGCATCACCGGCGTCAGCTATCGCCAGCTCGACTACTGGACCCGCACCGACCTAGTCACGCCGTCGATCAACGACGCCCACGGCTCGGGGACCCAGCGCCTGTACTCGTTCCAGGACCTCGCGACCCTCCGCGTGATCAAGCGGCTGCTCGACACCGG
>Ga0315273_10004813_pt1 | contig 16615 bp, 14 predicted proteins | sample YL17G02_0_MG_FD_205753 | JGI IMG/M metagenome (GOLD analysis project Ga0315273, IMG submission 205753) | Sediment microbial communities from Yellowstone Lake, YNP, Wyoming, USA - YL17G02_0 | ecosystem: Environmental > Aquatic > Freshwater > Lake > Sediment | place: USA: Wyoming | collected... | reverse complement strand
TGATTTTTTAAACGGCCAAGACGCCAGAAACGCCAAGTTTTGAAGCTTTTTCTCCGCGTTTTCAGTGATCTTGGCAGTAAAAATCGGATTCTGAACATCGAAAAACACTTCTCCGACAAGCTGCTAGGAAGATTAGCCTATCGTGTTTTAATGGAATTTCTGGTATATCTGAAGAACTAGGTGCCGAAACCGGGGCAAGAGCAGGCGCCGGATTTGAGACTTTCTGCTGGAACTCTCCACAGGTAGACAGGAAAATAGTAAGAATAAATATCAGTAAAAGTTTACGCATAAAGTTTTTATTCATAAAATTAAGGATATCCAATGGACAAAGTCTTTTTAACTCTGGATGACGCTCTCACCGGACTCGCTTCTGGGAACTTAACGCCCTCTGCTCTCGCTGAAAGTTGCCTCCGTCAAATCGAGCGGCTCAATCCGAAACTGAACGCATTCATTACCGTACAGCCACCAGAAGTCGAAAGCCAATATTCAGATGGGCCATTGTTTGGCATTCCGCTTGCGATCAAAGACCTTTATGAAACGGCAGGGATTAGAACAACAGCAGGCTCAAAATTCTTTAAAGATTACGTCCCATCGCAAGATGCGTTTGTAATTGAAAAACTAAAGCAGGCAGGCGCAATCATCCTGGGCAAGACAAATACACATGAGATCGCATTGGGTGTAACGAATAACAATCCACATTACGGCGCGTGCCTCAATCCGTGGGATACCACGCGCACGCCGGGCGGGTCGTCGGGCGGAAGCGCAGTGGCAGTTGCAACGGGCATGGCGCTGGGGGCAATGGGCACGGATACGGGCGGCTCGATCCGCATTCCGGCATCACTGTGCGGGATCGTGGGATTAAAACCAACATATGGACGCGTGAGTTTACGCGGTGTCTTCCCGCTTTCATGGAATCTCGATCATGCCGGGCCGTTAGCCAGGACGGTAAAAGACGCGGCGATCATTCTGCAAGTGATCGCGAAATATGATCCGCAAGACCCTGCCTGTATGAATATGCTTCCCGGCGATTATCTCGGTCACATGCTGGATGGTGTTAAGGGCAGGAAGATCGCGTTCGTAGTTGGGGAATATGTTAAGGATTGTGATCCTGAAGTGTTTCAAGCGCTTCAAGAAGCGCGGCGTGTATTTAAAGAATTAGGCGCTACCATTCACGAAGTGGACATGCAGTTTTTGCGCGAAGCGGCGCTGGCGAATGGATTAATGACCACAGCCGACGGCGCAGCATATCACCGCGAAAGGCTGGCTGAACATCCTGATTGGTTCGGGGCAGATGTACGTCAACGTTTGGAGTTGGGCGCGGCATACACATCCAGCGAGTATTCTCTGGCGAGGCGGAAGCAGGCAGAGATCCAGAGAAGATGCGCAGTGTTATTCGAGTCTTATAATCTGTTGTTATTGCCCACTACGCCGATCCCCGCTCCGACCTTTGAAGGCCGCGATGCGGTTGAAGAAGCAAAACGTCTCACGCGTTTTACGGCGCCGTTTAATCTCACAGGCCTGCCTGCGATTTCCTTGCCATGCGGGTTTACGAAGCAAGGACTGCCTATTGGGATGCAACTGGTGACAAAGCATTGGGCTGAGGCGAGGATATTGATGGCCGCACATGCTTATGAACAAGCTACAGAATGGCATAAGCGCGTACCGGAGCTGTAACAAAATCGGCTCTCACCAAATTGTGAGAGCCGATTTTGTTATTGGCAAAAACCGCCCGGGTGTGCAGTATCCACAATCCAACTACAACCACCTCTCTTGCAACTAGCAGCGTCTCCATAGCTACAGCCGGTAGGCGGCGGATTACAGTCACAACTACAAGAAGCCGGGCTAAACTTTCCACCGTACGAACCGCAAGAGGCATCACAAGAAACGGCGCTCATGCTGCAAACTACCGGCGTCTTCGTAACGGGACATCCCTGGCTTAGATCAACTGTGATGTAGTCGCAACCCGGGTTTTTGGATACACCAGGAATGCATTGATTATTTTCAAGGGTTTCGCCTGAACCACATCCGGGGTATGAAATATCCGAGTCAGCAGTGCAACATTGGTTGGCATTGTCAAAAGTGAAACCAAAAGGACACTGGCCGGGCTGTCCCCCGCCATCACAAGAATTAGCGACAGTATTTAGATATTGACCAATGCCGCAATTGCCTCCGCTGGGATATGTTAGATTATCGCACTGGATACAAACCTTCACAGTTGTAGAGCCAGTTCCTGAACAGGAAAAACCACCATTCCCATTAGGCTGACAGTTACCACCATCAACTGAGCTAAGTACGCCATTGGTAACAACACCAGTGGCATTTGAACACTTCCCGTCAATGGTTATTACAGGAGTTTGGCAGGAACCCGGGTCTGCGGGCTGGCCGCCCAGGTTTTCGTCACCCATTTTGCCAGGCACCAAAATCTGAACACACATGGGGGCAAAGGGATGCGGATCTTCAACCACACAACGGAAACCAAGGTCTGGGCGATATGTTTTTGGGTCAAGGAAGAAGCGACGATATGAAGGCACATCCGTCTGGCCAACTTGATACGAAGAGCCACGCACAGTACGAACTGTGCCTGTTGCCGGCCCAAGCGGGTCGGCAACAGGTGAAGCGCCATAATAATTCGGATCATACCAATCGCCTGTCCATTCAAAGGCGTTGCCGGCCATGTCCAGCGCAGTGTAGAAAGACCTGCCAGTAGGATAGTCAAAGACTTTGGTCTTTTTGCCGACACAATCGCCATTGAAATTAAGCAATGTACAACCCGGTGCGGCATCACCCCAAGGATAAATGTTCCCGTCGGGACCGCGAGCTGTTTTTTCCCATTCGGCCTCTGTGGGCAAACGGCCTTCAACGAATTTACAGTAAACGTCACTCTGCTCCCAGTCCACACCGGCAACGGGGACATCACGTAATGCGGCGTCATTGAAATCTTTTAGCATGTCCGGGTCTTTGGGAGGCGCGCACTTTCCCGCCGCGACGCAATAGGCATACATGCGGTTGGTAACTTTTGTTCGATATATCCAGAACGAAGACAGGCCCACTTTATGGACGGGATTATCCGTACCTTCGCCGCCCATAATAAACTCACTGCCAGGTACATGCACAAGAATGCTTCCATCCACCCAAATCATCGGGGTGCCGGGCGGCGGGCCGCTTAAGTCAATGGGCAGGGTGGATGCCTCTGTGGATGTGTTCAGTCCAACAGGAGGCTCAGTGACGGCTTGTTGTGTGGCGGCTTGTGGCGAAGGGATTGTAGTTTGCCATCCACAGGCAAGCAGGAAAACAATGACCAAGCCTGCCGAAAGTAAAATATTAGATCGTTTCATGTTAATACTCCTCTCTCCTTATAAATTATACAGCGTGGATCAATATTTTCACTCCCCCATATTCACCATTAAAATACATCCGCTTAATAAGGTGACAGTCACTTCCGGATAAGCAACTGTCACCTGTTCATTACTTTACTACTTTAACGAACAAAGATTTACTCTATCGTCCCATTTACAGGCGTAGCTATTACGAAGACAAACGGCTTCTGATAGGATCCTACTGCAAATATCGACAGGGTTACTACATTTGAGCGTAGTGATCAAAACAGTCACACAACCCGGGCCTGCCAGACGAACATCACCGGGAGTGCAAGCGCCTAGCCCTGAATTGAAGCTGGCTCCGGGAGCACAACTCGGATATGCGCCGCCTGTGTTCGCCTGACAGCACTGAAACGTTGAGTCATAAGTATAGCCATTCGCACAGCCTGCATAATTCTGCGCGGCAAGATCGGCATTATTCAGGCCGTAGGGAGCCAGGGTCTGTCCATTGGCAGGGACACAGGCGTTATACGATGAATCAAAGTACTGGCTGGCAGAACAAAGTCCGTTCTGGCTGAGGCCAAGAGCACAGGATTTTTGTCCACCGCGATCAATGAGATTGTACCCAACCGGGCAACCTGCTATGTCAGGCTGGCCGGAAGCCGGAGAATATAAACAGATATTGCGATCTGCATCAAGGCTATAGCCGGGGTCACAAACAACTGTACCACCTGATGTATCGGGTGAGCCGCTGCAAGCGGGATTACAAACCGTGATCTCACCCGTTGATTCCACTGTTTGCGGACCTTTACAAGTTAGGCGACGCACGCCATCCAGAACTGCTTCGGTACATGTAAAGCCTGGAGTGACCACTTGATATCCTACATTGTCCGGCAAATCTACGGTTGCAAAGCCATCTCCGCCAGTGCAGTAATTACCGCGGACTTTGGCATCAGGAAGCTGACATTCAATACCTGAAAAAAGGTTGGACGCAGAGCCGCCCGGAACATACGCGGCAAGTTGACAGTAAGGCGCGATCGGCTGAGGTTGTGGCACAACGCAACGAAAACCAGTTTGATAATCATGCCACGCAACGCCACCAAAATGACGGTTGCCAATATGGATTTGATCGAGATCAGTTTCGAAGCTGCTGCCGCGAATGACGCGATACTGACCAGATTCAGGCCCGGTCGGGTTTTGTGCAGGCGCATTCTCATAGTACGAAGCGTCGTACCAATCATTCACCCATTCAAAGACATTGCCTGCTGTGTCATATAGGCCATACGGGCTTTTGCCATCGGGGTGATCGGTCACGGCACTGGTACGGCCGAGACAGCCAGTGAAGTTGCCCACATCACAGGCAGGGTCATCGTTGCCCCAAGGATAGAGATTTCCATCGGTACCGCGCGCGGCTTTTTCCCATTCAGCTTCTGTGGGCAGGCGGCCTTGAATCCATGTGCAATAGGCACTGGCTTGATTCCATTCCACACCGACAACGGGGTAACTGCTAAATTCAGGGTTGGTAAAAACGGGCGCGCCGATTTCCTGCGCGGGAGGCGTGCACGACCCGACTTTGAAGCATTGTGCGTACATGCCATTGGTTACTTCCAGTTGTTGGATCCAAAAGCCATCTACAGACACGGTACGTTTTGGAGCATCCCCGATGCCAGTGCCCATGGTAAATTCGCCAGCAGGCACATAGACAAGCGGAGCGTTATCCACCCATACGAGGATCGTTCCCATTTCAGGCCCGGATAAATTAACGGGAACCAGTGTGGGCGTGGATGTGGCCGCTTCAACGGTGGCAGGTGGAGGCGTGGGAGGAAGCGGGGTATTCGTCTCTGTTACCGCAGGCGCGCACGAGCTGGCCATCATCATCAACAGCACAGCAAACGGCATCCAAAACTTTAATGCTAGTTTCATTTCATCTCCTTTGCTTGCAGGGAACCTGCAACATGGAGATTATTATAATGCAAGCTAATATAAAGTTTCACTGGCATGACTTGATCGCCACAGTTTCCTGAAGGCAGTAGGTACTCATGGCCGGGTAAGGCACACAGCCTTTTTGCTTTTCGAGATAATAAAAACCGGCCGGGCAGGTTGTAGATGTTATGCTTCCCGCAACACAACAGTGGTTTGCCGGGTCAAATGTATCTACGTCAAGGCATTGCGCGCTTTGCGTGACCTTTCCATCCCACAGACAGGCCGCCCCATCTGCTGTGTAATGCTCGCCGCAGACCGGGTTCCCAAGCTGTGGGAAAAAACATTCCATACAAATGGAAACTTCTTTGGGTTCAAGACAAGTATAAATATTCGACTGCGAATCTTGAATACAATCCGGTGCGGAGATCGTTGCATTATTCGGCCCATTAAAAGTAATCACCGTCATGGGCTGTCCCCCCGCCCCACAGGATTGACCCATTTTGATACTCAGGTCAGCACATTGCGGGCTGGGCGGATCCGTCACGATGGATTTGCCGGTTGCATCAACTCCATACAAAGCATTCTGCTGGCAAAACGGAACATAATACGCCGGCTCCTGGACCGCGCAACGAAAACCTATTTCCTCGCTATATTCACCAGGCGAGCGCGAATAACGCTGAGCGGGCATACTCGCATCTGCGCCGCTTGCATAGCTGCTCGAACGCACCACGCGCTTATCACCCTGCTCAGGGCCGGTTGGGTCGCTACGCGGCGCCGTGGAATAATACGCTGGGTCATACCAATCAGCGGTCCATTCAAGCACATTCCCCGCCATATCCAGAGCGCCATAATAGCTCTTACCGGGCAATTTTGCCGTGACTTCTGTCGTCTGGCCGACACAGTAATCAAAGTTGAGCAAGTCACAAGACGGTGCGTTGCTACCCCATGGAAATCTATTTCCATCAGGGCCGCGCGCGGCTTTCTCCCATTGCGCTTCGGTCGGCAGGCTGGCGTGTACCCACCCGCAATACGAAGAGGCCTGGTCATACGTAACACCCACAACCGGGTCATTCGCCCACGTTGCATCCGTATAATGTGTGTTCACGGTCGTATCGGGCGGCTGGCACTTCGAAGCCGAAACGCAACGGCTATATTGCGAATTCGTCACTTCCGTTTGATAGATCCAATAACTGCTTAGCTTCACAGCATGTTGTGGATTATCCTCCCCGGCCGCGCCCATGACAAAATCGCCTTCCGGTACAGCCACGAGGTTGGTTCCATCTACATAGCGATATGTTGAACCAACTTCCAGCGCGGGGCCTGGGATCGCTGCCAAGGTTGCCGTCGCGGTTGGCGGCATTGGCGTAGGTGTTATCACAACCGGAGTCACCGTCGGCGTATCAATGATGACAGTCGGTTGCAGGCTGGGGGTTAAAGATGGAACCGGGGTGGATAAAGTCAATGGCACGCAGGCCGCTAACAGGATCATCTGCAAGATAAACAACAAAACTTTTTTCATTCAGCCTCCTCAATTGGCTTTGCGGATTTCTTCTGCGAATCGTTCGAGCATGGAAATTTCCTCGTTGTTGGCCGCTTGAATTATAAGACATGGTTATTTACTTCTGCAAACAACCCACCAATTCTTTTATGATTCCCTGCGGCTCTGCTTTGACAATTGCCAGCACTGGCATATTCCCTACCGAATAAACATCGCGGACTGTTCCCATCTTCCAATGCCGAGGCAGGATACCGACCGCGCTGGATTCTGCATTCAGCACATCGGACATCTGCCCCGGGCTGACAGCCAAATTTGCGGATGATGTAACGCTTCTTCCCGCCATCACGGCCTGCTCGAAGGCCTTTTGAATATCCTCGTCTGACGAATAGACCCAGATCTGCATGGACGGATCGCCCTGCCCCGCGAACAAAGCACGCGCTTCTTCACGAGTTAAGTTTTGCACAGAACTTTCGCGGTGCGTAACAATCAATAGTTCTTCTGTATCAATTTTATAGGCGGGCGTCATCAAAACATCCGGCTCGCCAATGCGGATGTAGATTGCCGCATCTGATGATGAATCTGTTAGACGCAGAGTCACAGATTGATTCGCCGCGCAATCATATAACTCCGTCAGCCACGGCTGAGCCGCGGACGTAGCGTAGATGTTAACGACTTCAGATGTGGAAACTGCCTGCGTGGCTGGTACACAGGCGATGAGGAAGAGAAGCAGGATAAATAAAATGTCAGTGCGAGGAGTTTGCTTGCCAAAGGCACGCTTCGCGGTCGTCGCTTGGTCTCGATACGGCCCCTTCGGGAGAACACCGTCTACTCGACCAGCATTCCTACTAAGAAACTGATGTCGTTGCGAGCGGTTTTTGCGAAGCAATCTCCTGCTAAGCAGGCAAATCCCATTAAGGAGATATTTCCGCTTAACCGGGGGTTGCTTCGTCGGGAAGAACACCCTCCTCGCAACGACATCAATAAGAGTTTTCATGTCACCAATTTTGAATCAAGGTTGCGAGTAATTTCGCACGTTCTTCAAGGCTATTGGCAAAGATATATTCACGCTCGGAATGCAAACCTTCGCCGACGCCGCCCAAACCATCGAGCACAGGGATTCCCAACGGCGCGACGAAGTTGCCGTCCGAGCCACCACCTGAGCCGCCTGCTTTGAGTTCCAAGCCGATGGTCTTTCCGATCTCATACGCTTTCTTGAAGGCGGCTTGATTGATCTCGTTAAACGGCAAGGGCGGACGGTTCAATTCACCCGTCACTTCCAGGGATGTGCCATCCAGGACCGGCTTTAGGTTTTTGAGGGCGGACTCGACACGCTCGGCCTCGCCAGGTTGGAGCACTCGCATGTCTACTTCAACAGTACATTCATCGGGCACAACATTTGTGGCAAACCCGCCGCGTATCCGGCCCACGTTAAGGGTCGTACCTGTCCTGTAATTGGTCAGCTTTTGAATGGCAAGCACTTGATATGCCATCTCTTCGATGGCATTGCGTCCTTTTTCGTGATCGCCGCCTGCGTGAGCGGCGCGTCCTTTAACCTTCACAATAAAGTCTCCGACACCTTTGCGCCATGTCTTTACTGAACCATCCACCAGAGCGGACTCCATCACGAAGACCATCGCCGACTCACGCGCGAGCGATTCGATCAAGGCGCGTGAGGTGTAACTGCCAATCTCCTCGTCAGATGTGAACAAGGCTGTAATGGGATGTGCAACAGGCTTCCCCGTGGAAAGAGTCGAGCGGATGGCATCCAAAGTGATGACAATGCCGCTTTTCATATCTGAGACCCCGGGGCCATGAATCCGTCCATCCTTTTCATAGAACGGCATTTTCTCCAAAGTTCCGAGAGGGAAGACGGTATCCATGTGACAGAGGAGGAGGAGGGGTTGGGAAGGATGAAGGTTGACGGATCGCTTCGCGGGATGAAAGCGTGCAAGAATGTGGTCCCCAGTTTCCATATTTTGAATAATTTCAACATCCACGCCGAGTTCGCGGCATTCAGCCGCGATGATCGCGCCGACGCGGTCAACTGCGGTTTTATCGCTTGAAGGCGATTCGGTTTCAACGAGTTGTTTGAGTAAATTTAACATTAGATAATTTGTACGATCAAAAGGATTGCGCCGACGACCGCGCAATAAATGGCAAAGACATACAACGAATTTTTGCTCAAGTAATTGATCAACCATTTAACCGCGAGCCAGCCGACAAGCGCGGCGGTGACAAATCCCACCGCGAGCAAGGGCAGGAACTGACCGAGATTCGGCATCTTCGACAAATCCAGCGACTCATACGCGCCTGCCGCCAGCATCACCGGCACAGACATCAGGAACGCGAAACGCGCCGCAGACGGGCGGTCGAAACCGCGGAACATGCCAGCAGAAATAGTTGTTCCACTGCGTGAAGCGCCGGGGAAGATCGCAATAATTTGGAATATACCCACAATTAACGCATCCAGCCATGACATGGAATCAAGTTTGCGATTCTTCTTCGTCAACCCTTCAGCCAAGGTCAGCAAAATTGCAGCGGCAAATAACCGAATCGCGGCTTCAAGCAATTGGGTTTTCAACAATGTTTCCACTGCATCTTTCAAAAGATAACCCGCGAGTAATGCAGGAATGGTGGCGATAATGATATACCAGGCCAGTTTATTCTCTTGTGTTGAAAACGGTTTGGCAAAGAATGCTTTTATGAGCGTCAGAAAATCCTGCCAGAAGTAGATGATGAGAGAAAGGACAGTCCCCAGCTGAACAAGTACGCTGAACGCAATAGATGCGTCATCACCGGGAATACCGAGAAAACGCTGTGCGATCAGCAAATGCGCGGTGGATGAGACGGGGATAAATTCAGTTAATCCCTGAATGATGCCGAGCAAGAAGGATTGGAAGATGGTCATGGGAGTCCTTTATTTGGAGGATGGAAAATGGATGATGATTAATGGTGGATGGAGTCTTCGTTTGGATTATCAGGGAGGTAGGGTTCGGATTCTTCCCGCATAGTATACCCCGCTGGAAATTCTTTTTCTCCTTGCTTGGAGCGTTTAAGGTAGGCAATGTAATTGTTGAGTTGCTTGCCGATGGATACGGCATGAGTAGTCATCCGGTTGTATATTTCATCTGGCAAATAACCCAACTCACGCGAAAGCGCCATATGACTTTGGACTTCGGTCAATGAGCCACGCGCCATGTAGAAAAAGCGGACATTATCCAGAAAGTGATAACGCCCGTGACCTTCGGCAATATTGGCAGGAATGCTTTGCGCGGCTCGTTTCAGTTGTTGAGTTAAATTCCACTTTTCATCAGCGGGCAAATGTGGCACAACTTCTTTATATACTGACAATGCAAAATCTTTCACCCTTACCCATACTTCCAATTTATCAAGATTCATCACAGTCACAACAATCCTCCATTAACCGATCATTTTATGCTATTTGAAAGTTTGCCATCCGGTTAAATACTGGAACTTGCTTTCGAAGTTCTTTGTCGTTCCAAATGGGCCATAATAAATTACTGTATACATCAAACTTTCCCCTATAAATCCCTCCGGAAGGATATTACCTTTTGCCCCTTCCACGCTGGCTACAACGCACTCTTTCTTGGCAAGCAGATCGATGATCAAGAGCATATATGCTTTAGGCCCTGCAATTTCATCGTTTTCCATCCATTCTTGAACGGTTAGAAAACGGGAATCAAGCGACCACAAACAGGCGCGTCCAAAAACCCGGTTCTCAAATAAAAGCGGAAATCCATCCAGCGACAGGGAGTAATAGCCGTTACCAGCCTGGTTCTCGCCGAGATAGCTCAGAACCACCTTACGCTTTTTGTCTGGGGATGGAATAATGATCGGTTTTTTCATGATTTCTCCTCACTGCCTGTTCATTACCGTTTAAGATTTTCTCGCGGCGTTGCCATGCCATGCGGTAAGCCAGCCATCCACACGGGATTCAAAGGTGCCATCCATGATGGTACTACGAATTTCATTAACCAACCGTATCAACGCACGCAGGTTATGAATGGACAAAAGCGTTCCAGCCAGCAATTCTTTGGCGATAATCAGATGACGAATGTAGGCACGCGTGAAGGTTTGACAAGTATAGCAGTCACACGTCTCATCGATGGGACGAGTATCGCGCGCAAAGGTTGCGTTCATCAAGTTGAGTCGCCCAAAGGGTTCGGGCGCGAACGCGGAGTGGTGACGCGCCAGGCGGGTGGGCAGGACGCAATCGAAGATGTCTATGCCGCGGGCAATGCCGTTGATTAAATCTTCGGGCGTGCCGACTCCCATCAGGTAGCGCGGCTTGTTTTCGGGTAGAAGCGGAGTGACCACATCCAGCATGGCGTGCATTTCTTCTTTCGTCTCCCCCACTGAAAGTCCGCCGATGGCGATTCCGGGCGTATTGAGAGAAGCGATGAATTTAGCGGAAGCAGACCGAAGGTCCGCTTGAACGCCGCCTTGAATAATTCCGAATAAGGCCTGGTCGGTACGCGTTTGCGCTTTGAGGGAACGTTCCGCCCAGCGATGAGTCCGTTCCATCGCGATGGCGCTGTACGCCTTGTCGTTGGGGTCGGAACATTCGTCGAAAGCCATGATAATGTCCGCGCCGAGGTTCTCCTGAATCGCAATGGACTTCTCGGGCGTGAAGCGATGCGTCGAGCCGTCGATGTGACTCTTGAAGGTCACGCCATCGTCATCAATTACCCGCGTCTTTGAAAGCGAGAAGACCTGAAAACCGCCCGAGTCGGTGAGCATGGGATTCGGCCACCCCATGAACTTGTGCAAGCCGCCCATGTCGCGCACGAGTTCGTCGCCGGGACGCAGGTAGAGGTGATAGGTGTTGCTCAACACGAGCGTGGCGTTGATCTCCTTGAGATGTTTGGGCGTGAGCGTTTTGACCGTCGCCTGCGTGCCAACGGGCGCGAAGACGGGAGTTTGGAGGTCGCCGTGAGGAGTGGTGAAGATGCCCGCACGGGCGCGGGCGTTACGGGCTGTGATGGTGAATTGGAACATGAGGATTATTGTAAACGAGAACTCGGAGATTTTGGAAATCTCCGAGTTCTTTTGTATTCGTCAGGAAAAGCTTGAACAAATCTGTGTGCCAGAGAGCGGCTCCACATGCTCAAAAATAAGCGTAACAGACGTCATCCAGCGTCCATACCCGTGTTCAACCAATGGTTGACGAATACAATCTCCGAGTTCTTTGCACAAAAATACCTTTTGGGATTCGCGTTTCAATTCGAGGGATATAATCAAGTTCGATATTAATAAAACTTTGGAGACAATCTCATGAATGATCTCATGACCGGCCTCAGTGCTGAAATTAGCGTGACCGTTACCGAATCCGATACTGCTGCCAAATGGGGCAGCGGTCTCGTATCTGTCTTTAGCACTCCGGCGCTTGTTGGGTTAATGGAAGCCGCGGCAGTCAAAGCATTGGAGGGGCATTTACCCGAAGGGCAGACAACCGTGGGTGGGCACATTGACATCCATCACCTGGCCGCAACACCGGTGGGAATGAAGGTCCGTGCGCGTGCTGAACTGGGGGTGATGGACGGGCGGAAATTGACCTTTCAAATCGAAGCCTGGGATGAGGTGGAAAAAATCGGTGAGGCCATGCATGAACGTTTTGTAATTGACAAGGAAAAATTTATCGCCAAAACGCAGGCCAAAAGCAAATCCAAATAACGAATATCAATCGGGTATATTTCATTATCAATTGGAGCAAACGTCCCGAACCCATAGTGTACTGCGCGAGGTTGAATTTGGGCAATTTGACCCTCTTTCAAACATTCGGGACGTTTCTATTCAATACAGACGCACTCGCAGTTTGTCGGAGAACATAGAATTTTGCGATCAAGAGCGAAGAACGAAGGCGAATTGGCTGGTGATTTAGGTCAATGGAGCGTAAATCGGCGCGTTTGATGGTGGCGGCTGCTTCATTTTCTGGGTAGCAGGCGCGTGAAAACAAACCCCTATCCGACCATCAAAGTGTGCATACGCTTGAGGTTGAAAGCCAGACAAACCAAACACCACTCGCCAGCGGCAGCGTTCAGGCCGCGTAAAGAAAACTGGCGGAATCCCAGGATTTCTTTGATGATGCCAATCACTGGCTCGACAGTACACTTGCGCAAACGGTAGATAGCCTGGCCGATCTCCGTTTGAAGTTTGTACGCCATTTTGGTTTTCGGACTGGCATCCTCGGCAAGCGGTTCAGGCAGTTCGTTGAAGAAACTACGCCAACTCTTGTGATGAGGTTCCCGACCGGTGGCGATGTATGGATCAATGCCGCGTCGCTCGAACACTGCAACATTCGCTTCGCTGAAATACCCGTTATCCAACGCTGCCGCTGTGGGTTTGCCTATTTCAGGAGAGATGGCGTCCAAAGTGGGTTCCGCTTCTTTCTTGTCATTGGGATGATTGGAAAGGGAAGGCGCTACAATTAGCATGCTCTCCTGATCGACTGCCACTTGAACATTGTAGTGTTGGTCAAAACCATCATTAGTGCTGTTCTTCATGATGCGTGAGTCTGGATCGGTGAAGTTGTACTGGTCTTTGTCCTGCGGACCAGATTCAGGCGGTTTGGGTTGGCGGCCGCGAGGCTTGCACCCGCTTTTTCGGGCTTTTTCTTCCCGCTCGCGTAGTTTAGCCTCGTATTCGGTCTGCTCGGCAGTATAGCGCTTCTGGGCGCGAGCTTGCAGAGTGGCCTTGGCCCCAGCCAGGTTTTCCAGCCACCCCTTGCGAATGGCTATTTCATCTTCAATCACCAACCCGTCAGGAAGCCGTAGCACCCCTTGATCGGCTTGTTCTCCCAGTTCGAGTAATTCATGCACTTCCTGACGCATTTGAGATTCCAATTCCATCAGCCGTTGGTAACTGACCGCTTTGCTCTTCGAAGCATCCGCATGGATCTTGCTGCCATCCACGCTGATGTTGCCCAGTTTCAAGACCCCACCCAATTTAGCCAATACCAGAATTTGAACAAACAATTCTTGAATCTCGGCCAGAAAGGTCTTGCGAAAGTGAGCGATTGTGTCATGGTCGGGATGCAAGCCACTGGCGATGAACCGAAAGGGAATGCTCTCGTAAGTAGCCTTTTCAATCTTTCTATAATTGAACACCCCTGTGGCGTAACCATAGAGCAACAGCCCTAACAAGATCTCCGGCGCAATGGCTTCGCCACCTTCTTGACCATACCGAGCATAAATCTTGCTCAAATCCAGTTCAGCAATCACAACCACTACAAAACGCGCCATATGGTTCGGCGGCAATGCTTCCCGCAACGTGATGGCTTGACCAAGGGTCGCTTCATAATCGGGAGTTCTGAATTTTCTCGTCATGCCTGAAGTTTACCACCTGCTTCCTGCTTGGTTTCCTCTCCGACAAACTGCTAGCGCCAAATCAGAAAACAACCTGGTCCTTGGTTCGAAGTCCATACCTGTCAATAATTTTTAATATATCATCGCCAAGGCTTTGGTCAAATTTGCTCATTTCCTGGTCGACAAGAGAAAGACTGACTGAATAAGCAATAAATGATCTGGCTTCCCCTAACAGTTTTGACAAAGACGCCACCAAAACCTGGCCTTCATATTCTTCAGGAATAAATATGCGCTGTTCCTCTATATGGATTTTCCAACCATTTTCCTGCGCTTTTTGTGCGATGAAATCCAACAGGGAATCTGCAGAATGTTGTCCATGGAATTCATAAGTGAGCGAATAAAGCAGCCTGATCTGTTCAAGAAAATAATATTTCAAGGCCTTTGTATCTTCATTTATGTCGATGCCAGCTTTTTCCAGGAAGTATTCGACAAGCCCTTTTTGCTCCGGACTAAGCGGCGGCACATCCCCATTTTTAACGGCGAGATCAGTCGTCAAAACAATGCCGGCACCATCATATTTGTTTTGGGGACTGACCAACGCCAGGGCAGTCAGTAAAACATTGTTTGGTTCCACGGTGCCCATCGTCAATGGATAGTTGCTGATCGAGCCCTGCTTGGATATTTTCTCCAGGATAGTGTCCATTATCCCGGCATCTACATCAAGCGCCCGGTGTAATGGCATATTGTTATATTGAAATTTATTTTCCGTCCCAACCAGAAGAATAAAGTTGTCGCTGAATGTAATAATTCTATTTTTAGCATCAATAAAAACCAGGATCCTGGTTTTTGTCAGTTTGCCGGCATCCACACTTAATTTAACTGTGTACTTTATTTCAAGAAGCAGACTATACGCGTAAGCTCCCACCCCCAAAAACAGGTAGGATAAACTATAGCTTGTTGCCACGAGGATTGTAGCCGCATCAACATTGCCATCAGGATAATAAACTTCATTCCAGGAGAGATAGGAATAAAACAAATCAGACACTGAAAAACAAACCAGGCCAAAGGCAATCAATCCCCAGGTCGCCGCGACGAATCTGCCTCGCCCAATGGAAAACAGCATCAAGCACGTCAAAATCAATGTCACAAAATCTGCCAGCGGGTACAAGATATTCAAAATACTTTCAACAACCCGCTGAGGGTCAAACGCTGTAATGATCGGCATAAGGACAAAAATGACCATGAGCAGGAGAAAAAATCCAATAAAAATAACAAGAGCGCGTCGCTGACGTAGTTCAAGGGAAAAATGTAGTTTATCGTATCGGGTTTTTAATGCCACCCAAAATGGTACATAAGCAGCCAACCAAAGTAAATCAGCCAGGGAAGGATAAGGGATTTCTGACTGAAGAATCACTTCATAATACAACCAGACAATTTCAGCCATTGCCCAAAACAAAAGACCTAAAGCAAATTCACCCCACATGCCCTTGGAAAAGTCTTTTATATCAGTGGACAGCCACACTCTCAAAAAAAGTCCAACTGCCAGCAAAGAGAAAACTACAGCAGCGCCATCATTAATAAAAATGACCCCTTGAGTTCCTCCAACGACAAGTATGTTTAAAACAATATATAAACCGGCAACAACGGTCGCCAGAATTACAGCTATTCTAAAGCGCTGATTTTGTAATATCCCTTGAGATTCCATAAAAATCCATCAGAAAGCGTATTCAGTGGTATTTTTCACTTATTATAACCGCATGAAAAGGATTAATCATTTCAATTATGTTAAAGGGGAAATTTCCATCCCATTCTTAATCACCTCTTCTTGCCTTCCTCCATATCCTTCAACAACAGATCCAGCGCCCCAGCCGAGACTTGCAACTCGCGCAAAGAAACAAGCATTGAAGCGATCATCAAGACCAGTGCGATGGCGAAACTCCACTTGCCCACATCCAGCCAGCCCGCGAAGATGGCAAACATGCTCACCACACAAAAGAGCAGGCTGAGCACGCCCGTGATCTGCATATTACGGATCAAATCCACGCGATAACGCAGGTTCGCAATCTGGGCAAGCAAATTACCATCATGCTCGGTTTGATATTTGCCATGCAGGTTGCGGATGATCGTCAAAAGCGTAGTAAAACGGTTGGTGTATGCCAGCATCAACAGGATCACAGCTGGGAATAACAAGGCGGGAGTGGTGAGGGTAATGTCCATGCGAATATTATATCCCCACGTTTATGATAAGTTGAGTGTAGGTCCTCATAAGCGCTCCTTTGACTTGGCCGTCTAAAGAGTGCTACGCTACGCGTACCTCAACTTACCTCTTTTGACAGCTTTCATTGTTGCACTTGTGAGTTGAATCCACCATTCAAAACACCTTCATACCCCTATTTTATAACAAGCAATATTTTAGGGGTATAGAGCAAAAGTCTCGGAAGAAAAAGCTGAAAAAGGGTAAACTGTGGTAATAGGAGAAAAAGAAAATGAGTCGTGTACAATCACGAGCCCGCCGCCAAGCGGCATTTATGGAAGAAGCCAAACGGATGTAC
>Ga0315273_10004812_pt1 | contig 16615 bp, 17 predicted proteins | sample YL17G02_0_MG_FD_205753 | JGI IMG/M metagenome (GOLD analysis project Ga0315273, IMG submission 205753) | Sediment microbial communities from Yellowstone Lake, YNP, Wyoming, USA - YL17G02_0 | ecosystem: Environmental > Aquatic > Freshwater > Lake > Sediment | place: USA: Wyoming | collected... | reverse complement strand
TGTTGCAACTCGGCTTTGATCCAATATGGTTTGGAGTTGTATGTGTGCTCATGATGGGAGCAGGTTTGATCACACCTCCCGTGGGTCTCTGTGTCTATACAGTGGCCAGCATCGCCAAGGACGCACCCCTTGAAGAAGTTTTTAAAGGGGCTTTACCCTTTCTCATCGCCATTTTATTTGTTACTTTCCTGATTACTTTGTACCCTCAAATTGCTCTATTTCTGCCTGGGATGATGGGAAAATAAACGATAGAATTGAGATTCAAATGGGGATTGCGGAATAAATGGAATATCTCCTTCTATCTGAACCGCCATATGGGGGTGACAAAGTGAGAGACAACGAAGATTTGGTAGAGCACAACGAGTAAGTATACCGCACTGATGAGGATGACAATCGTTCGAATTAATTTAAACCTGCGATGGAGGCACAGGATAACCAGACAGCATGCGACGATTACAAATTTCCAGATCCAAAATTTATCTCCATGAATTTTCATGAAAAAACGAACCACAGGGTTAAGTTCCATTCCCCCTAAATCCATGATCATCATTGTGAAAAAGGAATCGAGGATGTTCAGGCCCAAAATCAAGAGCAGAAAAAAGAGTAATGTTGGGCTATAGCGGTCAACGGATCCAAGCTTTTCCTCCTCCCTTTTTCTTCGCAATAATCGCCTTCGGCCGAAAAAGGTATAGAAACTCCAGGCAGGAGTGGATTGTTTTCTGCGGTCCTCAATATGTCGTCTTTCTGATTCTTCTGTTGTGGATCCCATCGAGATATTATTTTACTGAATTACTTTCAGTTAAGGCAATGATTAAATTTTGGAACTGGGGATAAGACTCAACCAAACATTCCCGCTGACCAGCCTCATAGTCCATGAATTCAAATCCGGGCGAAACCGTCGTGCCTAAGAGGGCATATCTTCCACCCAGAATAAGCCTACCCCCTTGCCAAACGCCCTTCGGCACAATGATCTGGGGTTTCATCCCATTCAAGAGGTCTGATCCAAGAGTCATCATCTTGCCTGAGCCATCAGGCCAAAGCTGGAGCATTTCCACTGGATCGCCGAGATAGAAATGGAAGATCTCATCTGATTTCAGTCGGTGGATCGTGGAGAAGGATTCTGGAGTGATGAAGTAGTAGATGGCTGTCGCATAGGATCTATTATTACGGTAACGCTTTGGTAATGCTCCCTCTGGAATCGTCTCATCAGACCGATACGTCTCCACAAAATACCCGCCTTCTTTTGGATGAAATTTCAAGTTTAATAAAGTTTTTATTTGTTCTGCTGTGATCATCCTACCTTCTCCTCTTAAGGTAAAACCATACATTAAATCCACAAAGAAAGATAGTGAAGATAAGGATCAAGGGTCGAGACAGTTCAATATAAACCAATTTTTCTATATAGTGAATAAGGAAAGAGCCTGCATAGGTGAGGTAAGGATGATGTTGTGACCTCAACCAGACCTCGAGGTGTGTAAGAGGGCAGGTCCAATCGAATATCTGAATGATGAAAGCAAAGACCAGGCCAGAGATATGAAAGATCTTTACAGCCCTATTTTTTACTCCCCAAAAGGCACCAAAAAAGAGAAATAATATCCAGATAAAATGGATCAGGACAACCATATCTGCAAGAACTTTGTAGAGCATTACACTTTACCCCTGCCTACCGCAGGCAGGCGCAATGGGAAAGGAAAATTTTATCTTTACCCCGTACCCCGTAAAGTCCCGTTCTTCAGAGTAGGGATATAAGGATACATCAAAATTCTACCCTAAAAAAGCCACGTGTTTCAACAGGGGATGCGGGGTTCACTCTTTTAAACGAATTTCTAAGGGAGTGGAAGGTGCAGCTTTTTCTCTACCAATTTGAAGCAGAACAACCGATACAATCACAGCGATACCTCCTAAGACCTGCAAAGGATACAAAACCTCTCCCAGTACGATATAGGCGGCAAACCCTGCAACCACAGGCTCCCAGGTTGCCGTGATGCTTGCCCTGGTTGCACGGACCCGCTCAATCCCTTTGAAATAAGAAAAAATGCGGGGTCAGGCTTGCTATATTGCAATTTTGAAGAAAAAATGCGGGGTCAGGCTTGCTATATTGCAATTTTGGAAACTGCTTTCATTAGGCACTTCATTAGGATCATACATCAGAAGGTCAGGTCTTGCTTTTTAACAATGTGTGAGATTTATAAGACTGGTATTAGACATATCTTATTTCATGGAGATGCCCTTTCTTATGGAAAGAATCTCCTTTTTTGCCTTATCAATCATCTTTTTGTAAACTTGGTCAGAAATCCCGAACACCCCTTTTATCGAGTCCTTACTTTCCGGTTTTTCAAGTGTGGTAACAAGAATGTTAATATGATTTAGAATCTTTTCCTCATCCACTCTTTTCAGGTGGTTCAATACCTTTGTCATATCTATGCTTCCGTTGCATAGGGATATAATATCCCTCTGGTCGGCTATCCTCATAGAATTGCTTTTCAATGCGATGAGCATTTCCCGGTTGGCAACCCTCGCCTCAACATAATCTTTCACTCCTACACCAGCGACCTTCCTGATTTCGGAATTTTTCCAGAGATATTCAAAGGAATAGGCGGCATCTGTCTGTCTTGCCTGTATCATATCCATGAACAAGTCTGCACTTACAGGAAGGACATCCACTTTTTTCTCAAATTTCATTATCCTTCCTTTATAAAATTTTGAAAAATCCCCTACATCTTTGACAAGCCTAAATCCCTCCCCTTTTAGAACTCCCGAAAACAGCTCAACATCCTTTCCTCTAACAACCAGATCCAGATCCACAGAGAACCTGGGAAAATCAAATGAACTGGCTGCATACCCTCCGATGAGTACAAATTTCTGCGGAAGTTTTTTCAGCAATTCCAAGCACACTCTTTCTCTCTCTTGGATCTTCACGCTCTCATCTGCTCCTGTGATCGGTACCCAATTCTGTATCTCTTCTCCAGGTATCCCAATGCTGGTTCATAAGCCAATGTATGATTCAAGCAGAAGCTCACAACCTCATCCAGAGACACAACCTTCAATCCTTCTTTTTCGGTGTAGCTCAAATTTTCCCTGGGATGCAACACATATACCTGGCCGTACAATGTTCTGCTTTCACCCAACAAAGTATATTTTATTCCCGCCCTTTTGAAGAAGTTCTTCCAGAAGTCCAAATCCTTCTTTCTGACCGCCACATTCACAGGTTTAAACCCCTTCGTGAAGCCTGTCCAGTAATATCCATCTGTCCATAAGGAGACGGCAGTGTTATCGCAGAATGCATAATCTTTCCCTGCACTTTTCAATAAACCATAGTCTGCCTCGCCCTCAGAAATTTTCTCCACAAATTCATCAGGCTCGATGGCTTGGTAAATACCACGGCTCACTCTCCTCAAGTAGCTCTTCTTCACCAAGTCATGCATCACTTTCGGTCCCTGGGATGTAGGGAAGGTAGACCTGAACTGGTCTATGGAGAAACTCTCCTTGCCGAAGGCCTTCCAGATCCAAGCATACAATTCTGTGTATTTATCCATAATTACCCCTACAGTAATTATTATATTGACTTTTTATTGTGCTGTCAAGGGGCTTAATCTTCTGAGTTTTAGGCAATCAGGTTTCGATCCAAACTGCGGTACTGAATCGTTTCGGAGAGGTGGGCAGGGAGAATATTTTCTTGGCCCTCCAGATCGGCAATGGTTCTGGCCACCTTTAATATCAATGTATCCAATCCCACAGATAAGTGGTATCTTTGATCTCCACCCGATCGTCCACAATCTGAAGATATACGGGCCTTTCTGAAACACCTTCAATCACGAGCACATCATAGCCGGAGTCCTTAAAAGATGGGCCCAAATCCGCACCAGCGGCCGTTTCGGCGTAGGTGTGCGTCTGAGGGGATATTCCTGTGATGCTGAATTTCGCCTTGCCTGAGACAACTGGACCCTGAAAAGGGCCTGTCCCGAAAATGAGGAGATTCCTGCTATCGAATGGGGAGATCCTTTTTGGGAAATCTCTGCGCAAGATCTCTGCCCCTAACCCTACGCCTCCAATGAACTCCCTTAAATCTTTTTCTGGTATCTCCTCCACCCTTGTTTTTCGGTTTGCTAAATCAATCCTGAGCATCCTCTGCCAACAACCATTCTTCATCTGAAATTTTCTCCCCTTTCATCAAAGATTTATTGAATCATCCTATTAGACTGTTTAGGAGATAAGTCATCTTGAAAAGTCTAGAGTTAGTTGAAACAGACTTGGTCATGTCAGTCGCTTTTCTGGGTTTAACGATTAACATTCCTAGAGTCAATCCTCCTTCATTCAAAGGAGTGCAGTCTCAGCGGCATGGCCGAGTGGAGTAGGGTATGCGCATTTATATTGATCGCAGCCTTTTTTCAATTTCCTTCGATGTTTTAGTGATAGACAACCCTCCCAATGCGGTACATCTCAATTCAGAAGGAATGCTCTTTCCCACCTTGTCCATCGTTTCTATCACTTCGTCAAGGGGAATGACGGGATCAAAGTCCGCAAGCGCCATATTCGCACAGGATAAGGCGTTGCTCGCTGCCAGCACATTCTTTCCAAGACAAGGGACTTCCACCCTATTGGCCACAGGGTCACAGACCATCCCCAGAACATTTTGGAGCGCAATGGAAGCAGCGGCAACCGCCTGCCGGGTATGGCCTCTGGCTAAGGTGACGAGTGCGGCTGCTGCCATTCCGGAGCCGGCACCACATTCAGCCTGACAACCGCCTACCTCTGCGGCAAAAGTGGAATGGGCGGCAATAAAAACGCCGATCATTCCTGCAGCAAGCATTCCCTTGGTCATTTCGTCTTCAGACAAGCCGAGAGCTGTTGCCGCTCCCAGGCTTGCGCCCGGCAGTGCACCGCACGCACCCGCTGTGGGGGCTGCTACGATAACCCCCATAGAGCTCTTCACCTCCATCATGGCGGTTACATAGAGAACGATTTGATTCAGGAGGCCACCGTCAAGGAGGTTTTTCTTCTCCATTTGAGTCTTAAAAGACCCGGATTGATATCCCAAAATCCTATTCTCAAATGAGGTTCCCTCAATCCCTTTCAGGATTGATCTATGAAGGATATGAACGATCCGCTTCATTTTATCGAACACTTCTTGCCTTGGGATATTTCCTCTGGCACTCTCGTAGTGGATCGCCAATTCCCAAAGCTCCAAGTTTCTTCCTTCGTTGTACTGGAGCATCTCTTCACAGGTGATGAACGGCACCTCCATGTTCTTGCGAGATAAGACGGGCAAGACGGGCGAAAGCTTTTTGATGCTCGAGACCCCTCTTCTCGAATTCAGCTCAGAGCAAATTTCGTCGCTCAAAAAACTCTGCGCCTTTATCTCTATAAGCTTGACGTGTTTTCCTATACAAAGATTAATTTCGTCGGCACCTGTTCTTCTCTCTATCCACCGAAGCGTCTCTTGTTCTTCTGACTTGATGAACACGAGGGTCTCAAAATAATCTCCGGCGATGGACAGGGGGATGTGGTCGATCTCAATCACCCCGATCATTCCTCCCCCGGTGGATAGGGCAACCATTTCATGGGTTTCACTTCCGGTCTTGAGCGTCAGTTTATAGGTATTTGGGTGTTTTGCCCCGTATTCGGACAATTTGAAGGTGACCCTGATTCCGGCGTCTACGATGGCTTTTGCAGCATCCAGCAGTCTCTCATCATCAGGTTCCCAACCTAAGAGCCCTCCGAAGAGGCCCATGTCGGAACCCTGGCTTTCGTGGGTTGTCGCAAGGGATCCCTCAGGGTCAAACTCGACCAACACTTCGTCGATGTCCCCCTCCATCAAATCTCTGGCTAGCTTTCCAATGCGAATGGATGCAGCACAGTGGGAACTGGAGGGCCCTCTCATGACAGGACCGATCACGTCATTAAAGATGCTCGGAAAGTTTGACCCCATAGGAAATCCCTTCTCTCTTTAGCTTCTCACTTCTTTTTCCGTGGTTCGGTTGTGAATGACCAGAATAAATTATCAGACCTGCGCAAAACTCGCAATTGGTGCCGAGTTCGAAAGGTTTGTGGATATTTTCTTAGAGACTTATTTGTGCATGAATGGGTCCTCCTCAGCAAGACACAAAGGACTTCGAATTCACCCAATCTTGAGATTTAACTGGTGATTGTTTTTTCTCGGGCCAGATTTTCAACAACGTCCAACACTTCTCCCGAGAGTTCAGGGTCAAGGGCGGAGGTAATTTCATTAAGTAAGAGGATTTCCGGCTCATAGACAAGGGCTCTGGCGATCGCCACTCTCTGTTGCTGACCGCCCGAAAGCTGAGACGGGTAATGACCCATTTTATCGGACAAACCCAACCTGGTAAGGACATTGGCCGCTCTTTCCCTTGCCATCTTCGGATCGATCTTCAGGACAACCTTTAGTGCAAGCTCCACGTTTCCGAGAAAAGAAATCATGCTGGAACTTGCCCCAGTGTTAGCGGGCCTTGATAAGAGGGTGCGGAAACCGTAACCGTGTCCACCGGCTTTTCTACGCTTAACAGGTTACCCTGCTGAACAATCTTAACGCAATTCCTTGAGCAGTTTCTCAGTCTTCACCTTGTCTTCTTCCTCGAGGGGTAGCTTCGGGCTACTGGAGTAACCGCCGCACATTCCCATGGTATCCAATGCATGCTTCAGGATCTTTTGCGTTTTCCCCGCGTACTCCAGATAGCGCAGCATAGGAAGCATCCGCTTATAGATTTCCCAACCCTTGACATAGTCCTTGCGAATGACAATGGAATCAAAGAGCTGGACAGAAATCTTCGGTACGATATTTCCGATCACACAAACCCATCCCTTTGCACCCATCAGGAACGATTCGTAAGCCATGTCTTCCCAACCACAAAAGATGGTGATCCCATCGTCTGTCAAAAGCCTGATTTCCGTAATGCGCTTGATATCCCCAGTGCTTTCTTTGATATAACGAATATTTGGGAGCTTAGCTAACCGTGCAACGGTCTCAGCTTTCACGTCTACCTTGGAGCTAAAGGGGTTGTTATAAATCATGATGGGGATGTCTACGGCTTCAGCAATCTTTCGATAATGCCCATAGATCTCCTCCTGGCTGGGGATGTAATAGTAAGGCGGAAGAATGAGAACAGCAGATGCCCCGGCCTTTTCCGCGGCACGGGCGTTTTCAATTGCCTTCCCCGTCGTCTCCGCAGTTGCCCCCACGATCACCGGGATGCAACCCTGCACGGTGTCCATGACCGTTTCGGTAATCTTGATCTTTTGACGATCATCCAGACTCGCAAATTCTCCCGTACTTCCCAAAGGAATCAGACCATGGACACCTTCGGAGATCCACCACGAGACATTCTTGCGGATTCCATCGTAATCAACCTCCCCGTTTGCTTTGAAAGGGGTTACCATGACCACACATATGCCTTGCAACTTTTCCATTTTCGTCCCTCATTTGATATGAAAATTATTCAATCCCTTCGTTAAAATCTCTCCCTCTCCTCTTCTAAATAAAAAACCTGGCTTCGTCATTTCGATCGCCATGTCTCTTCACTCTTTCCATCTCTTACCCCCACAAGAAGATGGCTATATCTTAAACCAACAACGGAAATACCTGGACGGCTAATCCATGTGTTCTTATCACTGGAAGGAATATCAAGGAATTATGATACAGAGGTCTAAAATTTTGTCAAGAATTTTCATTGAGGGGTTCAGGAAGTTGCTCTCTTCAGAGAAGTGTTAATGGTGGAAAAGGTTATAAAATCATATAAATTTTTTCTACCCTAAGAAGCTTAACTTGTATAAATTATCTCATTGATTTCTGCTTGAAATGTTGTATTGGGGAACGAAAATGTAAAATCAAAATTATTAGGAAGCACTCGTTGTTAGATGTGATGTTATGAAAAAGATTCCCCTTAATATCTTAAAGGTATTTGGTCTCACTTTATAGGTCTGTTCTGTGCCAACTATCGATCCAATCGATCCCTTTTTCAAAAAAATCGATTTGAAAAATATTTCTCCTCTCCATAGAATGTGTTGACCGAAAAAGTGACAGTTCGCGTCCGAGCGGCGGTTCTCATTTGCCACCGACGAGCAAAGCATCAAAGAGGCGCTTGATCGTTTGCAGGATTTGTGCGAATTCCGAGGTAAATGGTATGCCGGGGTAGCTATTCAGAATAAAGTTTTCTTCAATCCAAATATGCGTGATGGGATAACATGAGGAAAGGTGACTATGGAATGAAAGAGTTCAGTTCAGGCTTTAGCGAGATTCTCATGAGAGCTAACAAAGAACGGGAGGAGGATGATGAATTTAATTACCATAATGATAGATTCATTGCGTTTTGACCATGTGGGGATTAACGGCAATTCATGGATCAGAACGCCGAATTTGGACGCTTTAGCATCCAAGAGCGTGCAGTTCAGGAATGCTTTTCCTGAGAGCCTACCTACTTTGCCTGTGCGCAAGGCTCTATTTACCGGAAAACGCATCTTCCCTTATTTTAACACCTGGGAGCTAAACCACTACTGGCATCCGATTCCTGGTTGGAGCCCCATAGATCACGATACTCCGGTTATGGCTGAGATACTCGGTGCGAAGGGGTATTTGACCGGTTTCATCACAGACACGTATCATCTCTTCAGACCTGCGATGAACTACCATCGAGGATTTGAACATTGGGAGTTGATCCGCGGTCAGGAAGTGGATCGCAGCAGAAGCTTTGCCAATCATGTTATGGATTATAGCCCTTTCCTGACAGAAGAAATGAAAAAAATGCACGATGTTACCTTTCCGATGGAGATATATATGAGGAAAGTGGCTGGTCGGCTTCATGAAGAGGAATGGTTTCCCCCCAAGGTATTTCGTGCAGCAGCACGTTGGATAGAGGAGAACTACAAGGCAGAAAAGTTTTTCCTTTGGGTGGATTCCTTCGATCCGCATGAGCCCTGGGATCCTCCCAAACGTTACCGCGATCTCTATAGTCCTGGTTATCAGGGCAAGGAAATCATATGGCCACCCTATTCTTTAGATTTGGATTTTCTAACAGAATCTGAGCTGAAATATATGCAAGCCTGTTACGCAGGTGAGGTGACGATGGTGGATACCTGGCTGGGATACTTTCTCAGCATGGTGGAAGACCTTGGCCTCATGGAGAATACCATTATTGTATTACTCAGCGACCACGGTATTCTGTTGGGAGATCATGGTGTCACGGGCAAACCGCAGGAGGCGTTGTATCCGGAACTGTTAAAATTGAATTTCTTCATAAAGGTCCCTAAACAGGAACCTCGCGCAATAGATTCCATGGTTTACACCCATGACTACTTGCCCACCCTGTTCTACTTGCTTGGCGAGGAGATCCCCGAGCATGTTGAGGGGAATAACCTTTGGGATTTGGTGGAAGGCAAGAGATCCAGTTTTAGAGAGTATATTACAAGCGGCCTGAAGACTCGGGTTATGGCTTATGATGGAAGATACTGGATGTTCTGCCGACGCGATTGCAGCGATGTGAGTTTATTCGACCTTAAAGAGGATCCGGGCTGTAATCACAATATTGCAAAAGACAAGCAAGATGTTGTTGATAGGTTTTTCAGTCTGGTTGTGAAGGACGCTGGAGGGAAATTGACGATTCTTCCTGATAAGATACCTCGTAACTTCTTATAGGTGCGAAAGTTAAGATCTTTCCGTAAGGTTAAAGGGAACATTACACACGAAGTTAGGTAGGGTGGAAGTCGTAATGCTTTAAAACTCTTTTGGAAAGCAAAGAGGAAAGGAGGAACCTATGAATCATTTTGTAAAAGTCCTAATGGTTATCTTTATTGTGATGGTTTTTGTTGGAGGATCTGTCCAATGGGTGGTTGCGGCCGAGGTGACGGATTACCCTAAAAAAGGCAGAATCCTGACCATTATTGTGCCTTACCCTGCTGGCGGAAGTGCCGATACTCAAGCCCGCATTATTGCCCCACTCCTTGAGAGAAGACTCGGGATTCCGGTGGTAGTCTCTGATAAGCCCGGAGCTGCCACTCAGGTAGGCATGACAGAACTGACTTCTTCAAAGCCTGACGGTTACACCATTCTCCTTGGAAGTTTTCCAGGTACCTTGATCCCAGCTTTGGATCCTACCCGGCAAGCAGCTTATACCAGAAAGGACTTCAAAGGCCTGGCATTATTTTCTTTTGACCCTTTCTTATTTATGTTACTCAAAAACAGCCCTTACAAAACGATGAAAGATGTGGTTGATTATGCCAAAGCCAACCCTGAGAAGTTCAAGGTGGCCGTAACCGGAATCTTGCTGCCTCCTCACCTTTCGGTTCTGGAAATTGAAAATCAGACTGGCGCAAAGTTCGCCCCAGTTTTCTTCGATGGAGCAGCGCCTGCCCGAACAGCCTTTTTTGGTGGTCACACCGACGGCTTGGTATGTACGCTTGTCGAGTCTGCTGTGGCCACTAAAGGGGATCTCGCGCGGATCATTGGAATCATGGACGAGCAAGAGAATCCCCAAGCGCCAGGGGTCAAAACAATGATCGCCCAGGGTTACAACGTGTTTATGATTAATAACGAAGGCTTTGTTGCTCCGAGCGGCACCCCTCCTCAGATCATGAAGATATTAGAGGACGCTTTGAAAGAGGCGGCGGCTGATGGACAGTATGCTGGCAAGATAAAACAGTTAGGGGCTTCCGTTAAGTTCCGAGGCGCGAAGGAGTCCGAGGAATACCTGAACAAGTTGGGGAACCAGATCAAACCTCTGGTCGAGGCAGCCCGAAAAAAGCAAGATTAGTTCATCTTTGTGGGCCCTTCTTAAGAGAAGGGCCCACAGTGGATATTTGATTCCCTTGGTTTTGGTGTTGCGCAACCTTGCTGATGATCGCGTGCAGTGTGAGGATACTCTTCACCAAAATTGAGGAGTGTCGATTGGTATGAAACGGCCCTACCAGATAACAGCTGTCTTTCTCTTTCTCTTTTCTGTCTTTGTGGCCTATGAGTCCTATAAGCTCAGGTACTATACTCCCCTCGGCCCCGGCCCTGGCTTCTTTCCTTTTTGGCTTTCCCTGGTTCTCGCAACACTTTCAGTGGCGATGTTCTACCAGGCCACCTTCAAGGAATCAGAGCCAATGCCAGATGACTTTTTCGATTCCAAGTTGGGCTATCTCAGAGCTCTCGCCATTTGTGGCGCTTGGGTCTGGGCCACAGCGTTCTTGAAACCTCTGGGATACCGATTCACCATGATGGTCTTTTTCCCTTTTCTGCTTCTCACCCTGGGCCGTGTGAGATGGTACACTATCATCCTTTTCACCGTCCTTGGCAGTGTTGGCGGCTACTGGGTCTTCACCCGTGTGCTGAGGGTCGTACTGCCACTGGGGCCTTTTGACGGTCTTTTCGAACCGATTGACGACTTCTTAGAATCGTTCATATCCATTTTTGGAAAATAGGAAAGCCAAAATGGACGCCTTTCAGTTTCTCATGAACGGATTCATCATATGCTTTCAGCCCCTGAATTTGCTGTTCGCGATCCTGGGCTGCTTGTTAGGAACCATCATTGGCGTCCTGCCCGGCGTTGGCCCTGCAGCAGGCACAGCGATGTTGCTTCCCATGACCTTCGGGATGCCTGCTACCTCCTCCATCATCATGCTCTCTGCCATTTACTACGGAGCAATGTATGGAGGCACCATCACCTCGGTTCTTGTCAATGTCCCGGGTGAAGCCGCCTCAGCCATTACCTGCCTGGATGGTTATCAAATGGCAAAAAAAGGTCGGGGTGGGGCTGCATTGGCGGTTGCTGCGATAGGCTCCTTTATAGGAGGCACCGTTGCAACCATGGGGTTGGTGCTTCTGGCTCTTCCCTTGACAGCCATGGCCCTCAAGTTCGGCCCACCGGAATTCTTCTCTCTGATGTTTGTAGGGCTTTCTCTTGCTACAAGTCTCGCCAGTAAATCGATGATAAGAGGCCTGATTTCGACTGTCCTTGGGTTGTTGCTCGCCATGGTTGGAATTGATCCTGTCATGGGTAACCCTCGCTTTGTTTTTGGGCAAACGGATCTGCTGGATGGATTTGGGATCATTCCCATCGCCATGGGCATGTTTGGGATCGGAGAACTGCTGCTTATTGCAGAGGGTTCAAAAACTGCGGTGATCAACACCAAGCTCAGAGAAATGTGGCTCACCTGGAGGGAATTCAAAGCCTCTGTCTTTCCGATCATCCGTGGGACCCTCATCGGGTTTTTCATGGGACTCATCCCAGGCGTAGGAGTTTTGGTTCCAACCTTCCTTTCCTATGGAGTGGAAAAAAGACTCTCCAAACATCCCGAGAAGTTCGGTACCGGCATGATTGAAGGCGTCGCAGCGCCGGAGACAGCGAACAATGCCTATTGTAATGCAGCTATGATCCCCCTTTTCACTCTGGGCATTCCAGGGTCAGCCGTCATTGCGATTATCATGGGCGCTTTCATGATGCATGGTCTCATTCCTGGTCCCTTCTTGTTCAAGGAACATCCGGAAATCGTTTGGGCCGTCATAGCAAGTTTTTACATCGGCAACGCGGTTCTGCTCATCATGAACCTGCCTATGATCCCCATGTGGGTATCCATGCTGAGAATACCCACGCCGCTCCTTTACACGGTCATTCTTGGGTTTTGTGTCATCGGGGCATACAGCGTGCATGAGAGCGTTTTTGATGTTGGCCTGACCCTCGGCTTCGGCATTCTGGGTTACCTTTATAAGAAACTGGATTTTCCCATAGCTCCCACGATCCTGACGATCATCCTCGGTCCGATGATGGAGCGGGCAATGCGTAGTTCACTGGATATGTCGCGGGGAGACTTCACCATTTTCTTCACAAGACCTATCTCGGTTGGCTTGCTTGTACTCGCGGCCATCTTCGTGGTTTCTTCATTTTTCAGGGCGTCCGCCGTTATTAAAAAGGACACCGTCATATAGCGCTTGACCACCCGTGCTTTGACTTGTGAAGCGAAGTCAAAGTCTCTTGCCACAACGGCCCATAAGGTGGTTGCCATGAAATGGAGGCTCCCGCTGGTTCACTATCTGTTTGAGCTGTGGTCAATACAGAAGAATTTACCGCCCATTGGAAGGGTACCCGGTCCAAGCGCTCAGGCTTGCGTCCATTCGTTGTCCCCTCTCTAGCTGTGCAGCCTGCATAGCGAGGAATCAGCGGAGGTTAGAGACGAACCTTCGGAGTTCCAGTTCCAGCTCCATGGTTTTTGCAGGTTCCTTGGTGATGAGATTTTTTTTCTCCCCAGGGTCTTCCTTCAAATTATAGAGTTCGTTCGGTCTGCCTTTTTCAAGACCGAGTGTAAAACTCCAGATCCTATCACTCACCCTCCAGGTGCGTTTGAAATATCCCATGTAGGCGTAATCACGGATCGATTCCGCCTGGCCTGCCATGAGAGGGAGCAAGCTCTCGCCATGGATGCGAAGTGGACGAGGCACCTTCAAAAAATCTAGGATGGTCGGGAAGATTTCCGTGGTTTCCACAAGCGCGTTAAAGCGCTTGCCAGCTCCAAGTCCTTCAGGATGACGTATGATCAGTGGGATATGAACGAGCTCTTCGTAAAGCCCCGGTTCGGCTTTCTTGATGTACCCGTGCTCGCCGAAAGGCGCGCCATGGTCCGTAGTAAAGATGATCAGGCTGTTTTCAAAGAGGCCCATCTCTCGCACTTTATCTAAGAAGAAACCGATCCAGCGATCACACAGGGTGATCTTGCCTGCATAGAGCATTTTGATGTGATGGATCTCTTCAGGGGTGAGATACCCTTCTACTCTTCCCGGGATGGGATGAATGATGTCCTTACCATTGTAGTTTGGATCCGTGTACATGCGGTTGTAAGGCGAGGGAGGGTCCCATGGCTCGTGGGGATCAAAACAGTCGAGCCATAAAAAGAGGTTGTCACGCTTTTTCTGGTCCTTCAGCCATTTTATCCCCTCTTTTAGGACTTGGGCCACAAAAGTATCTTCCTCGCTTTTCCAGTGGCGAATGTTCCTGAGATACTGGATGAGCTGGGCCCTCACGGATTTGTCTTTGCCGTCCCCCTTGTAATATTTGTCCACATTCACTTCGATGGATTCGTCAACAACAAAGGGATCTCCTTCGTGTCCCCGGATGTGTTTGGTGTAATCGAACCCCCTTTCGAAAGCCATGGTCGGCTTGTGCAGATGATAGACGTCCGTGATCATGGCAGAGTTATATCCTCTGTTCCACAATACCTCGGCAAGCAAAAGATCGGTTGGTTCCAGACGCTGCCACCCGCGAAAAGGAAAGGTGAAACGACCGGTAAAGAAGGTGGTTCGAGTCGGTACCGTGGGCAACCCTTCTGAATAACAATAGTCGAAGACGGCGCCTTCAGAGGCGAGTTTGTCCAAGTTGGGAGTCTTGATCCATTTATTTCCGTAGCAGCCTAAATGATCCCAGCGCAGGGAGTCATTGATGATTATGATGACGTTCATGTCGGATTTCCTCCGTTATTAACGATTAATAATCGGCAGATTTTGAAGGGCCATTGGGGCCATCTCCACCATCTCTTTCAGGAGTTTCTGGTTCATCCCCTTGTCGAACCCTTCTCCGGGATGTTCGATAGCATTTAAGATCTGAAGGAGTTTTCCCGCCTCGGGCTCGTTGAAAGCAAGTGAATAAGCAGTCCCCGTATCTTCCCAGCGGATGGTCAACTCGTCAAGGTCTTGTGACGGGTCTTCGCTTAGCGATGGCCCAATGATGTAGGCCATCTGAGATTTGAGTTCCTCCAGAAAGTCTTCATTGTAGAACCCAATCCCCGTCTGCGCATAACTAAGAATACGGTAGATATTAACGATCTCTTCTTTCTCAAGCTCAATGGCAAACTCCCTCTTGGAAATGCCACAAGCCGCGGTTTCTTTGACTTCCATAAAACTGTGCCTCCCTATCCTGACTCTAGCTTCGGAATCCTGTAATCTCCCCTCACCCTCTTTTGCCAGGGGAATACCGATATGTTTCAAATGATCGTTTCAAGAGAACGACTCCCTGGACCAGCAGCGCCTCCATGGATTGTCTGTCCCACCAACCGGCAGGCAGGCGGTAGATGCGCAGTCAAAATAAAGCTAACGTCCCCGAGGTTATGCATTATCCTCTTCCACGGCTTTGAAAAGATGGTCATAGATGTCAGGGACGCTAAAGAGCACCCGGTTCCAGGAGGGGATCAGGGTTCCATTGGGATTCTTCTTACATTCGGTCCAGGCAGTCTCCAAGAAATCCCGGAAATAGCGCGCTGTAAGCTCTTCCTGATGGCGGTCATAGGCAAGATTGTTGATCTCTGCATCGTCACTATAAATTTTGATGAACCTCCGAGTATTTTCATAGTAAGTATAGCGGATCATGTCTACGAAGGCATCGTCGAGGGGTAAACCGTGAGAACGCATGTAATTGAAATAGAATTTCCCGATATCCACGGTCATTCTGTGAAGTCCTTTGCCGCTGTCCCCTGGAGAGAGATCCTGATGCTTATGATCGTAGTTAGGGGTCAGAGAAATCTGGGCGATCCTGCGTGGGTTGGCACGGTGATAGACCTCCGACAACATAGCCACTTCGAGTCCCCAATCATAAGCAATGTCAAGACTCCGGCCCAATCGGGCAGTGAAGCTCACTTCTCCTGACAGAGGATACTTAAAGGCACGGTGATAATTGAAGAATCTGGCCATCTCATGATATCCACGGCTTTGCATCAGAGTTCCCATGGTATCACAAAAGGGGATCATAAACAGCCGCGAAACCCGGCCATACATCGTCTTCTCTTTGGGGGCCATGCGAGGATAGTACCCTTTGCAAAACTGAAAAATATTGTGGATATTGGCAGTTGGCAGAATGAGACGTCCCAAAAAAATGCGATCGTAAGTAAGGATATCACAATCGTGTAAGGCAATGACATCGCAATCCTTTCGTGCGAAAAGATATCCCAATGCAAGCCACACCGATTGTCCCTTGCCTGGGGAGCCTGTATTGATCTCCCGCGCCTGAATTTTCTTGAGAATCTCTTGGGCTCGAGGGCCCTCAATCCAAACTACCTTCATGTCGCGTTCGGATGTGCGAAGCCTCGCGAAATATTTCTTAGCCTCCTGAAATTGGGCTTCTTTTGTCGCTCCTCCAAGGCCGACCACTACAGTGTGGAGGTAACGTACCTTCACGATCTCATCAACAATTCGATCCAGTACTTGGGGGTTCAAAATTTCCGAGTACAGAAAGGGCAAAAGGAGTCCAATACGAATATGGCGAGCGTACTCCTCCAGTCTTGCTTCTAAGGAGGTCAAATAAGAATTCTGATCTAAGATTTCGTAAAGAGCGTGAATCGTTGTAACGATACCGTCTTGGTGGAAATCAGCCATTGGATGATTATTTTCCTTCTTTTAACCCCTTGGGTGACTACCCTTCCAGATATTAGGTACTCGTTTTCAAGCTATCCACGTTCTTAGATTTCAATTCTTCAAATATAATCAAAGTTTAATAAATCTTAATGGCAAATAGGCCGTTTGTCTAATCAATTGTTTTTTTAAGCTAATTCATTTATTCTATGGGTAGATCGCAACCTTTAGGAGGGTATTATGATTGAAGAGATTGCTGGAGATTTCCTGCAATGGTTACGCGGATTTTATTTT
>Ga0315273_10004811_pt1 | contig 16615 bp, 14 predicted proteins | sample YL17G02_0_MG_FD_205753 | JGI IMG/M metagenome (GOLD analysis project Ga0315273, IMG submission 205753) | Sediment microbial communities from Yellowstone Lake, YNP, Wyoming, USA - YL17G02_0 | ecosystem: Environmental > Aquatic > Freshwater > Lake > Sediment | place: USA: Wyoming | collected... | reverse complement strand
ATGTCCAAATTCGAAACTGCGAGGGCGTTGTCTATGATAAACTGCTTTCTCGCCTCTATCTCTTCCCCCATAAGGAGCGTAAATATCCTGTCTTCTTTCACCCGGTCCTCGATCTTCACCTGCAACAGCCGCCTGCGGACAGGGTCCATAGTTGTATCCCAGAGCTGCTCCGGATTCATTTCCCCGAGACCTTTATACCTTTGAATCAGTACCCCTTCTTTCGAAAGCGAAAGGTAAACCGCAAGCAGCTGTTCGCGCGTGGCGGATTCAATTTCATGTTTGTCGGTCTTCACAACGAACGGCGGTTCGTCCACCGCCTTCGCCTCCGCGTATTTTTCGGCGAGGGTTCTGAATTCAGGAGATTCGAAGACATTCCAGTTCAGCTGGTATTTCTGCGATTGCTTATGTTCCCCCTTACCGAGGGCAATCTCCGCGGCGTAGAGTCCGCGCTCTTCGTCCTTCGGGAGCTCGTGGATAATGAAACCCGCGGAGGAAAATATTCTTTTCAGCCTGTCGTATTGTTCCTTACGGGAAAATGCGGTTTTCTTCAGAAGATCGTTGTCCAGCAGAAGCTTCAGGACATCCCGGCTGTATCCCCGTCTCATGCATTTATCAAAGAAAAACCTGTATTCCCTGAATTTCTCGAGCATCGCGAGGAGCGCCGCTCCGGTATATTCTTTTCCGGATTTTTTGGAAATTATCGTCGTCTTCTGCGCCATCTCCCGGATCAGGAATTGTTCGAGGCCCTTCTCGTCGTCTATATACTCCTCGACCTTGCCCTTTTTTACCTTGAACAGCGGCGGCTGCGCGATGAAAAGATGGCCGTTTTCGATCATGGGAAACATCTGTCGGAAGAAAAACGTCAGCAGCAGAGTCCTTATGTGCTGGCCGTCAACGTCCGCATCGGTCATGATGATTACTTTATGGTAGCGGAGCTTATCGACGTTGAAGCTGTCCTCCTCGCTCGATTGCCCGATTCCGGCACCGAGCGCCGTGATCATCGTTTTTATTTCTTCATTGGAGAGCATCTTGCTGAAGCGCGCTTTTTCGACGTTCAATATCTTTCCTTTGAGAGGGAGTATCGCCTGAAAGCGCCTGTCGCGCCCCTGCTTGGCGGAGCCGCCTGCGGAATCGCCCTCCACGATGAAAATCTCGGACAATGCCGGGTCTGTCTCCTGGCAGTCCGCGAGCTTTCCGGGCAGGGAATGGCTTTCAAGCGCGCCTTTGCGGCGGACGATCTCTTTCGCCTTTCTGGCGGCTTCCCTGGCTCTCGCCGCATCCATCGCCTTGCCCAGTATCCTTTTCGCGACCGTCGGGTTCTCTTCGAGATACTTCGTAAGACTCTCGTTCACCGCCGCTTCGACGATCCCCTTCACTTCGCTGTTGCCGAGCTTCATCTTCGTTTGCCCTTCGAACTGCGGCTGGGAGAGCTTCAAGCTCACGACAGCGGTCAAACCTTCGCGGACGTCGTCTCCGGAGAGCTTTATCGCCTCGCTCGAGGATTTCTTCGCCTGGCCGAAATATGTATTCATCGAGCGGGTCAGAGCGGTCTTGAAACCTATCAGATGCGTCCCGCCCTCGCGAGTGTTTATATTATTAACGTAAGTAAGGATATATTCGTTGTAGCCTTCATTATATTGAATGGCCACATCAATAATAATGCCTTCCCTCTCCGCCTGGAACGAGCAGGGCTTATGAATGGGGCTTTTATTCTTGTTGAGGTAATCCACAAACTGCGAGAGCCCGCCGGTGAAGAAAAACTCATCTTTCTCTTCGGTCCGTTCGTCTTTTAAAATGATCTTCAAGCCTTTGTTGAGGAAGCTCAACTCGCGCAGTCTCCCCGAGAGGACGTCGTAGTTCATCTCGAGTGTTTCGAAAATCTCCTTGTCCGGTTTGAATGTGATCTTGGTTCCGGTTTTATTGCTCTTGCCGGTGGCTTCGAAAGGAGTGGCTGGATTTCCCCGCGCGTATTCCTGTTCATAAACCTTGCCGTCCCTCCATATCTCGAGGTTGAGCCGTTCGGACAACGCGTTGACAACGCTCACGCCGACGCCATGCAGGCCGCCGGATACCTTGTATGCTTTATTGTTGAACTTGCCTCCGGCATGAAGCATCGTCATTACGACCTCCGCCGCGGGGCGTTTCTCGGTCTTGTGCATATCCACCGGAATACCACGCCCGTTGTCTATAACGGTGACAGTATTATCCAGATGTATCACAACCTCGATGCGGTTACAAAAGCCTGCAAGGGCTTCATCCACCGAGTTGTCCACAACCTCGTATACTAGATGGTGCAGTCCGTCGGTGCTGGTGCTGCCTATATACATCGCGGGCCTGCGGCGCACAGCCTCGAGACCCGGTATCACTTCTATGCTATCGGCTGTATAATCCTTTTCGGTTTTTTCGTAAGATAATTCCAGCTCGCCTGCCGGTTCCTTGTTTTTTGCCTTGTTGTTCTCTTCAGACTTTGCCAAATCTTCACCTCAAATATGCATAATATGAATCAAACCATAATAACCGCGCCGAATTCGAGCGTTCAATCCTCGAACACAGCGCCGTCTTTCAATTTTATTATTTTTTCGATATTTTTGATATACCCAAGAAGCTCAGGCTTGTTGGTTGTGACAAGCATCTGAATCCCGCTTCCAGCAAGCTCGACCGCCCTCATAATCCGTTCGGAATCGAGCTCCGTATCAAAATCATCAATCAACAAAACAGGCGAATCCCCCCGCATCTCCTCGAAAATCTGCAGCTCGCCAACCTTCAGGGCGAGGACTATCGAGCGCTGCTGGCCGGACGAACCGAAGCGCGACGCGTCTCTGCCGCCAAGGACGAACGTAAAGTCATCCCGATGCGGTCCTGCTGTGGTATGCCCCCGTTCGATGTCCCGTTCCAAGGCCTCGATCAACATGGTTGAAAATTCCGCCCCATAATTCCCAGCTTTTTTTTTACGGAAGGCTCATAACTCATTTCAAGCCTTTCGTGTGAACCGAACAGAGACTCGTAGCTCCTGCCGATCCTGTCTCTGAGCTTCGCCACAAACCCTTCGCGCTTTGTCATAATAAGATCGGCGGACTCTGCAAGCTGTGAATCCCATGCTTCGACCTCTCTCTTCAGCTTCGCGACCGGCTTCCTGATCTCCCGAGCGCGCCGCAACAGCGCGTTCCTTTGGCGCAACGTCCGGTTGAACCTCAGCAATTCCACAAGATATATCCTATCCGTGTTCGATATGGCGCGGTTTATAAACCTTCGCCTCTCTTCCGGGTTGCCGCGCAGCAGAAGCATATCCCGGTCGGACATAAGAACGCAGCCGAAATCGCCGTAGAAATCCTCTGTATGCGTTCTGCTGCCGTTTATCATAAATTGCTTTTTATCAGCGGCAAAAAAAACCCTGTATCTGTCAAATATCGAATCCCCGACGTTTCTCTCATGCTTCTCCGTCTCAGCCTCGACGGCAGCATACTCCGAGCCGTTCCTGATAATCTCGATGTTTTCTTTCGCACGGAAGGATTTTCCCGACGAAACGATATATATTGCCTCGATCATGCTGGTTTTCCCCTGCCCGTTTGATCCGCATATTGCGTTCAGGCCGGGAACGAAAGAAGCTGATGCTTCGGCGAAATTTCTGAAGTCTTTCAAACTGATCGAGCGGAGTATCAAATGTCTATAGCTTTATCGGTGAAACTACGTATAAATAATCCTCGCTTCCCTCTTCAAGGAATGCGACTGCGGTTTTTCCATCTTTTAGCTTCAACACAACTTTCTCTTTCGTCGCGGTATTCAGGAAATCTATGAGGTATTTTGCGTTAAAGGCAATGCGGATTTTTTCGCCGTCGTAGGATATATCCATCATTTCCTTGCCTTCGCCGAATTCCGGGCTGCTTGATGTAATCACAAGGCTGGATTCGGAAAATTCAAGTATGATCGCATGGGACTTCTCGCTTGCGACGAGGTCCACCCTTGTCAGGGTTTTCTGCAGCATCTGGCGGTCAACCGTCGCAATATTATTATTATCCTGAGGCACGACTTTTTCATATTGAGGATAGTTACCTTCGATGATCCTCGTCACAAGAAACCTGTCCATATACTTGAAGAAAAGATTGTTTTCTTCTTTCACGAAGAGCAGCGGTTCCTCCGGCCCTTTTTCCTTCACCAGGTTCGAAACCTCCTGCGCGCCCTTTCGTGGGATGATAAAACTTATCCCGTCCCCGGCGATATCCAGTTTCTGCTTGACGTTGTATAGCGCCAGCCGGTGCGCATCCGTCGCAACAAGGGTAAATCCATCTTTTGCCGCTTTCATAAATATTCCGTTCAGGGTATATCTCGTGTCATCCACCGCTGAGGCTATGATGGTTTTTGCAAGGGCGTCGCGTATCTCCTCGGCCGGAAGCTGCAAGGGTTTGCTGAATTCCGTATCCGGTATGCCGGGATATTCCTCTGCGGGCAAAACGGTTATCTTATAATCAACATTCGGACCTGTCAGCCGGAGATTATTGTTATCCATCAGTTCCATCTCGATTTTTATGGGAGGCAGTGATCTTACCAGGTCATAGATTTTTCTTGCGTTTATGGTCACCTTTCCTTCGCTGGTAATAATGGCATTTGCCTTGCATCTCAGACCCACTTCCAAGTCTGTCGCCTCGAGCTCGACTACGCCGGAAGAGGTCTTCATAAGCAGGTTGGATAATATCGGGATGGTTGTTTTTCTCTCGACTATTCCCTGCAGTAATTGCAACTCTTTCAATAAATCTTCAGTTTGAGCCGAAAATTTCATTTTTTTACCCTTCCTATTATAATAGCACTTAGCATATAAGCTGCCAAGCTAGTCTTAGTAGTAATGCTGTTGAAACTGTTGAAATCCATTGTTTCCTCTTCTAAATCAGCAGCTTATATATTTCAAACAGCCACTGATAGGCTGTTGAAAACCCTGCAAGATTGTTGATAACTTTCATACCCTGACTTTTCCACATTGTATCCCTGTTGAAGGCTGTTGAAAAGTACGAAAACTTTAAAAGAACTGCATCAAGTTATTGATAATATTGTTGAAATTCGTTTCATCTTTTCTCATCTGATCTATTTTATTGATGGAATGGATAACCGTGGAGTGGTGCTTTCCGCCGAACCGCCGGCCAATCTCCGGGAGAGAAAGGTTTGTTAGCTTTTTTGTCAGGTAAATCGCAATCTGCCTCGGCAAAGCGATTTCACGCCGGTTGTCTTTCGCCTTGAGGTCCTTCACCTTGATCTTATAATAATCAGCGACGGTCTTCATAATCTCTTCAGCCGTGACTGGTTTGTCTTCGTCACGCCAGATGTCTTTAAGCACTTCCTTCACGAATTCGAGGGTTATCGGTTTCGCTGTCAGGGACGAGTATGCGATGATCCTCACAAGGCAGCCCTCGAGCTCTCTGATATTGGATTTAACCCGGCTGGCGATGAACTGGGATACATCGTCTTGAAGCCTTACTCCCTCGATCTCGGCCTTTCTTGTGAGGATTGCGATCTTCGTTTCAAATTCCGGCGGCTGAATGTCCGCAAGAAGCCCCATTTCGAAGCGGGAAGTGAGCCTTTCCTCGAGTGTCGGTATTTCGCGTGGAGGACGGTCGCTCGAAAGAATTATCTGCTTCTGTGCGTTATAAAGGGCATTGAAAGTGTGGAAGAATTCTTCCTGTGTCCTTTCCTTTCCGGCGAGGAACTGAATGTCGTCCACGAGTAGAATATCGTTGTTGCGGTACCGTTCCCTGAAAGGAATGGTGTTTTCGTGCCGGATAGAGCCTATAAGTTCGTTTACGAAGGTTTCTGATGAGATATAAAGGACTTTGAGATTCTTGTTATGTCTTCCGATGTATGAAGCGATTGCATGAAGAAGGTGGGTTTTTCCCAGGCCGACTCCGCCGTAGATAAATAAAGGATTATAGACTTTTGAAGGAGCTTCAGCCACAGCCCTCGCCGCCGCATGTGCGAATTGGTTGCTCTGGCCGACAACGAAAGTATCGAAGGTGTACTTCGGATTGTAACAGGCATCTGGTTTTTCAACCTCAATGGGCGCAGCTTCGCCTTCTTTTTCCGGGCGGAAAATGTTGATTTTCAAGGAAAAGTAGCCGAGCTCCTTGAGAGTCTCGGCTATCAAGCCGTTGTATTTTTTCTCTATCCAGCTTTTGAATTTATCATTGGGGACCTGGAGGTGGATCGTGTCATCTATATATGAAATAAAGACGACCGGCTCAAACCATGTGTCGTAGCTCTGCTTGTCTACGCGTTCCTGTATCTTTTCTAATACTTGATTCCAAATATTCATATACCACACAAAAATATTAACAATTCATCCACATATGTTGAAAAAATGTGATGCAAATCTCGTTATCAGTTATGCTTGCTAAAAGAGTCATTTTGCGCAAGGGGTAGATGCTAACATAACGCAACAATATTGGCAATAAAAAGAAAAAGAATTTGATAATCATACAGGCATTTATGTTGTTTATAATCAGTTAGTTACAAGCATTAGAATAATCTCTGATATATGAATGAGTTACATCGGGGATATTACTTATTGAAGATAAAGGGGTTATAAAATTTTTCAAAATTGAAGGAAATTTTTAAAAATATGGTTGACATAAAGCGCTGTTTTTGCAGTGGTTTTGCACATTATTTATGCACTCATAATTTTCGGCTCCTGCTTTGTTAAGTTATTGATTTTTCAGTAGTTTTAAGGCCGCATGGCAAACAAAATAGCTATATTCCTGACGGAGAGTTAATTAAATACTGAACATTCAAATAGCAATTTGTTGCCCAACCTATATATCGAGCTATAGTTTTATCGGAAGAATGACTACCGGTATTCCCATTTTATAGAGCCTCTTCTGAACGGCGAACGCCGTATAGTTATGGAGAAGCCGGGAAAAGAATGTTTCCTTTGGGAAAACGACTTGTCCCGTGAAAAGCATGTTCTTGGGATATTTCTTTACCATTTTCTCCGCGAGTTTTTCTATCTCGTTCACAATGTCAGTGCCGATGGAAAAGCGGCTTTCAGCGTAATATCCTTCGGACTGTATAAGCTCGACATATTTTTTTAGTTCTCCCCTGATTTTCTTTTTAAGGTTTTCGATCTCCTCGGGTCCTTTAAATCTACCCGCATCCACAAGGCCGGCTTGAAGAAAGACGAAATTCTTGAAGGTTCCCTTGAAAAGCCTTTGAACCGTGAAAAGTGTATGCAGACCTGTATTCGTGAAGCCGTTTACCAGAATTATGGCAGTATCTTCAGCTTTATCCGGACTATGAACCTCGAATTTACCTTTTTTCTTTCCATCCGGGATTGTGAGCTTAAAATCAATTCCCTTAATTGCCCTGTAAGTTTTGGTGTAATGCTTCTTCACAGCGAAAGCAAACATTATCAAAGATGAAGTTACAAGAATGGTCAGCCATCCGCCATTATGGAATTTTAGAATCATGAAAGTAATCAGTATGCTGGAAGTCAGGAAAAGCCCGATGCCGTTTATAATTATCTTTCGTTTCCAGGTTTTTTCCTTTCTTCGTTCCAACCACCAATGCTTCACCATTCCCAGCTGCGACATCGAGAATGTGAAGAATACGTTCATACTGTAAAGAACCAGCATAAAAACCACGGAACCCTTCGATAGATATACAAGGATCAGCGATGCGATTCCCATGAGAAGAATGCCGTTTTGTGTGACCAGCCTGTCGCTGATGATGGCGAACCTCGAAGGCATCCACCCGTCCATTGCCATGTTCGACAGAACCCGGGGACCGTCCAGAAAACCGGTTTGCGCCGCGACGAGAAGGATCAGGGCCTCGGACAGCAAAGTTCCTAATATAAAGAGCTTTGCAGCGGGGAAACCTGCGGCGACCCGCTCGATAAGCACGGCGTTAAGGGTTTTCCCCGGTGTCGGTTCGACATTCAGCAGCAGGTAGCCGATGATCAAGCCTCCCGCCATAAATGCAAGGCTGACGGCCATCAGGGTCATTGTCTTTCTACCGGTTTCCACCTTAGGATTCCGCAGGATAGGAAGCCCGTTCGATACCGCTTCGATACCCGTGTATGTTCCGCCGCCCATGCTGTAGGCTCGCATCAATAAAATGAAGACCCCGAAGACACCAAGCTGCGACACTGACGCTCCGAGTTCTGACCTCGTCTCTTGTATGACAGTTGGAATATTCCCGGCATTCGATAAGATTCCATAAATGATAACTGTTGCGTGCGTAACGATAAAAATCAGGAATACGGGCACAAGCGGTTTAACAGATTCTCTTATTCCGCGGAGGTTTAGAACGATAAGAAGGATCATCATCGCCATGGTCACGGGGAGCTTATATTCGTGCCATTCGAGTGGGAGGAAACTGAACACAGCGTCGGCGCCGCTTGCGATAGAGACGGTTATTGTAAGGACATAATCAACCAAGAGCGCACAACCGGAGAACATCCCGAGCTTCGGCGACAAAAGCTTGCTCGCCACGATATAACCGCCGCCGCCGCTTGGGAACAGCTGGATTATCTGCTTGTAGCTTGTGCTTATAACGAATACAGTGACTGCCGTCATCAATGCGAGCAATATACCCAGGTAATGATGTCCTCCCAGGGCGAGAAATGCCTCCTGAGGACCATAGCATGAAGAAGATATTCCGTCTGAACCGAGCCCTATCCAGGCGAGAAAAGCCCCAATTGTCAGATGATGAAAAATCCCCGGTTCCGTTGGTTTTCGTTCTTTTCCGACGAAGACTCTGCGGATTTTTTGAAAGGTGGACTGATCCTGAATAACCATGATTTAAATAGATTATGAGATTTTTTCACCGAATCAATATCAATATTCCGGCGGCAGTTCCTTGATCTGGGTAAATGTGAAAACGGGTCCGTCCTTGCAAACGAAGTACTTGCCGACATTGCAACGTCCGCATTTTCCGACGCCGCATTTCATACGATTTTCGAGTGTTGTGTAGATATCGTTCGCGCCGAACCCCAGCTTCTCTAATACCGGGAAGGTATATTTTATCATAATAGGAGGTCCGCAGACGATTGCGACCGTATTTTTGCTTGAAGGGGCGATTTTTTCGAGGACTGCCGGAACGAATCCGATCTCGCCCTTCCAGTCCGGCGTCTCTCCGCCTGGGTCAACGGTCGTGATCAGTTTGACATCGGGCATCTTTGCCCATTCTTCGAGTTCGTGCTTGTAAACGAGATCGGCAACCGTTCTCGCGCCATAGAGGATAGTAACATCCTTGAAATTCTTACGGGTATCGAGAGCATTCCAGATGACGCATCTCATAGGCGGCAAGGCGATGCCGCCGGCGATAAACAGAAGGTTTTTCCCCTTCCATTCCCCGATGGGGAAGATATTTCCATACGGACCCCTGAAGCCTATCGTGTCTCCGACATCGAGATTCGCAAGGGCGTTCGTGACACGCCCGGCCTGGCGGAAGGTGCATTCGATATATCCTGCCCTTGTCGGAGATGAGGCGATGCAGAATGTGCATTCCCCTTCTCCGAAGACGGAATACTCGCCGAATTGTCCCGCCTTGAACGCGAATTGTTTTCCTTCATTTTCGTCAGTGAAAGCAAGCCGGAAGGTTTTCACGCCGGGAGCTTCATCCGTAATTTTTTCTATCTTCATCAGATAAGGTTTGTACAAATTGGAAGCACTCATCTTACTTAGCCTCCAGAATCATTTTCACGTTTTCGAGTATGTTTATATCAGCCGGGCAGGCGCGGGAGCATCGTCCGCACCCTACGCATCCGAGAACGCCCAGCCTGTCCTGCATATAGGCGAACTTGTGCATCAACCTCTGGCGCCAGCGGTGGTTCTGTGCCTCTCTCGGGTTATGTCCCGATGTGTGCAGCGTAAAGAGGGAGAATCCGCACGCATCCCAGCAGCGGAGCCGCTTGCCGTTTTGCGTCGTCCCTTCGTCCTGTATGTCGAAGCAGGCACAGACCGGGCATACGAAGGCGCAGGCGCCGCATCCAATGCAGCGCAGGGATTGCTCCAGCCAAAGGTCTTCCCTGTCGAAAGCGGCGGGGAATCTCTTCGCGAGGTCTTCCGGTTTGAAATGCTTCTTTACCTCGGCGAGATTTTTTTCCTTTGCTTCCATCGGTTCCGCGGTGAATAGTTCCGGGGCGATGTTCATCATCTCCTTGCCCCTGTCGGTTATAATTTCGGCCAAGTAATCGCCTGAGGTAAGCTTCGTGAGCAATATGTCGCTGCCGCGCGTATCCCCGGGACCGAATCCGAGCGATGTGCAGAAGCAGTCATCGTCGCTTTTTGCGCAGCTCAGTCCGATGATCCCGATCTTTTCCCGGCGGCTGTTGAAGAGGTCGTCCTTGTAGTCCCAATTGAAAACCGCGTCCAGGCTCGCCACAGCAGCCGCGTCGCACGGCCTTAAGCCGAAAACGATGGTATGTGGTATCTTTTCGGTGTCCTTATCATTCATTTTCACACCGCTTTTATCGGCAGTGAAACTCAATATCTCCTCGACCTTCGGGAAGAATGCGAACTTCGCAGATTGGACTGTCTGAATGTAATCACCGGCTATTTCATCAGGCGAACCGATGACGGAGAAATCCACCTTCTCCCTGGTTCTTTTCGGGGCTATAATGCGATTGCCATCCTTCTGAAGTTTTTTCAGGAACTCCGGCAGGTTTTCTTTCGTCAGTGTCTTTTTTTCCATCTTGTTACTCACCTGATAAATTCTTCTTTGTCGTCGGTTTTGAACGTTGACAGCGCATATTCAAGAGTCGCGCTCATTCCGGCGGTCAAGCCGAAGTTTTTACGTATGTCCTCGCTCACTTTCAGTGTGAGCAGGTTGATCGGTATATCCAGGGGGCATGCCCTCGCGCATTCTCCGCAGTTCACGCATCTTCCGGCGATGTGCATCGCGCGTATGATGTGCCATTCCACATTTCCGAGATGGTGGGATGCGGGCGAGACCCACTGCGGCTGGTTGCATTCGATTGTGCAGCGTTCGCAGTAACACATCGGGCAGCCGGACCTGCAGGCATAGCATTTGAAGCAGCGGCTGAGCTCGTCCAACCAGTAAGTCCATCTCTCTTCCACTGTCATCTTTTCGATCTGCTCCAGCTTCTCAATATCTTCGGGCCTCGTGTAAGGCGGATTGGATGCCACGAATGTCTCGGCGTCCTTGAGAGTCTTGATTTCGCTCAGTTTTCCGTCTGGTGTAACGGCGAGGATCACCACGCCGCCTTCGGCGATCTGGTTCTCCGCCGCGAGCTGAATTATGCTTCTAACCACAGGGATGGTTGCGATGATAGCCGGCCGGCCGAGCTTTTTTACCTCGTGTTTCATAAGGTAAACAGCGAGATTCTGTTCACATTTTACGTTGAATATCAGCCTGTCGGCATTCTTTGGATCCCTGATAAATATGGCTCTCGGTTTTCCTCCGGTGCCATCCCCGTATCCGATAACGACCTGAACGTCTTTGTTTTTAAGCAGGTCGCGGGCTTTTTCTCTGAGTTCTTTCATTTTTCAGCCATCCTATTCGATTCCGGCGCCGCGGAGCTGACGGTATTCTTCGAATGGGCCCAGCTCGCGGATGTTGTTGACGGTTGTATTCACCAATTGAGCCCACCTCGCCCCTTCGGCGGCAGAGACCCAGGAGAACTGGAGCCTCCGTGTGTCTATACCCATGAAGTCCAGCAGGCTGCGGAAGACCATCCATCTCCTGCGGGCGTGGAAATTGCCCGATGTATAATGACAGTCGTTCGGGTGGCAACCGGAGACGATGATGCCGTCCGCTCCCTCGGCGAACGCCTTAAGCAGAAGCATGAAATCTATCCTTCCGGTGCAGGGGAAGCGGATGATCCGCACGTTCGGCGCGTACTTGATGCGGCTCGTGCCTGTCAGGTCGGCGCCGGCGTATGTGCACCAGTTGCATACGAATGCTACAATTTTAGGTTCAAATGTTGACATTGTCCTCACTCCTGTTTAGAAGCGCCATCACCTCGGCGTAAACCTGGTTATGAGTGTATCCCTCTATATCTATGGACTTGGAGCGGCACAGGGCGACGCAGGTGCCGCAACCCTGGCAGAGGCCCGGATTCACTTTTGCGACCGTCTTTATCAGTTTACCGTCTTTCGTCCTGATCTCTTCTTTCTCTATCGCCTGGTAAGGGCAGGAGGTCTGGCAGAGGAAACAACCGACGCAGGTGGAATATTGCGGCGGGGCTGTCCGGTTCACGACGGCGATAAGCGGCTCGCGGGTGAGCTCATCCTGGGAGAACAGCCCGGCGACCTTGCTCGCCGCGCCCGATGCCTGGGCGACCGATTCCGGTATATCTTTCGGCGCCTGGCATGCCCCGGCAAGGAATATTCCCGCGGTGTTCGTTTCGACCGGTCTCAATTTGGGATGAGCTTCGGTGAAGAATTTATATGCATCGTAGCTGACATGCAGCTTCTGGGCGAGCTCCTCGGCTCCATCGTTTGCGACGCCAGCCGTAGCAAGGACGACCATATCCGCCTCGATCTCGACCGGCTGCGCGCCGAGAAGCGTATCCGCCCCCATCACGATCAGCTTGCCGTTCTTTTCATATATTCTCGATACCCTGCCCCGGACATAATTGACGCCGTCTTCCTCAATGGCGCGGCGGACGAATTCCTCGTACATTTTACCGCCTGCACGTATGTCCATATAGAAGACGTATGCTTTGCCGTGATGAACTTTATGCCTGTAGAGCATCGCGTGCTTCGCGGTGTACATACAGCATATCTTCGAGCAGTACTCGATCCCCTTCGCCGGATCCCTGGAACCGGCGCAGGCGATGAAGACCACTGTCTCCGGCGTCTTGCCGTCGGATGGGCGTTTCATCTCGCCGAGGGTCGGACCCGAAGCAGAAGCAAGCCGCTCGAACTGGAAGCCGTTCACGACATCCTTGTATTTACCGTAACCGTATTCAGGGAAGAAATCCGAATTAAGAACGTCAAAGCCGGTGGCGATCACGATCCCCCCGACCTCCGCTTCGACGATTTCATCCGGCTGGTCGTATCTTATCGCGTTTCTCGGGCAGATCTTTTCACACAACTTGCATTTGCCCTTCGTGTAATAGGTGCAGTTTACTTTGTCAATGACCGGTTTGTTCGGGACGGCCTGCGGGAACGGGACGTAGATTGCGGGTCTCATCCCGAGGCCTGCGTCGAACTCGTTTGGTATTCTCTTGTTCGGGCATTTCGTCGTGCAGAGTCCGCAGCCGGTGCAGAGCTTCTCGTCCAGGCTACGGGATTTCTTTCTTATCTTTACCTTGAAGTTTCCGATGAATCCTTCGAGGCTTTCAAGTTCGGAATAAGTGTAAAGCGTTATATTCGGATGCTGCGCCACTTCCACCATCCTCGGCGTCAGAATGCACTGGGAGCAGTCGAGAGTGGGGAAAGTTTCCGATAGCTGCGACATATGGCCGCCGATCGAGGGTTCGCGTTCCACGAGGATCACCTTGTGGCCCGCGTTCGCAATGTCGAGGCTTGCCTGGATGCCGGCGATGCCGCCACCGAGGACGAGCGCCGTCTTCGTGACGGGCACTTTGATCGGGAGAAGCGGTTTATTCCTTTTGACTTTTTCGACGAGTATGCGGACGAGGTCTATTGCCTTGTCTGTCGTTGTATCTCCCTTCTCATGAACCCAGGAGCAATGCTCGCGCAAGTTCGCCATCTCGCACAGGAACGGGTTCAGCCCCGCTTCCGCCGCCGCACGGCGGAACGTCGGTTCGTGCATACGCGGGGAACATGCTGCGACGACCACGCCGTTGAGCTTCTTTTCCCTGATGGCATCCTTGATCATATTTTGACCGGGGTCTGAGCACATATATTTATAGTCAACGCTGTGCACGACGCCGGGTATTTTGCCGCAGGTTTCGGCGACTTTCGTACAATCCACCGTCGCCCCTATATTTTCACCGCAATGACAAATGAATACTCCAATACGTGCCATATCTTAAGCCTCCATTTGTTTTTCTGCGGTTTGAGCAGCGGGAACAGCAGCTTTGGCCGGAGCGTTTTTCTTTTTTGTCATGGAAAGCTTGACAGGCACAAAATGCCTTTTCATTCCGAGCTTCTTGTCCGGTATTCCTAATGCGGAGCCTACCGCCTGGGTTATGTATATCGCGGGCAGGCTGAATTTTCTGCCGGCCTGCTTGTTTATCTGTGCCCGGCGCATATCGAGGTTCGAATGGCACATGGGGCAGGCTACGATGACAGCTTCCGCTCCGCGGTCTTCGGCGTCCTCGAGAATCTTGCCGGAGAGCTTCGCGACGAGATCCGTGCGGGAGACGGAAAAACCCGCCCCGCAGCACTCGGTTTTAAAAGCCCAATCAATCGGTTCTGCGCCGATCCTGGACATCAGTTTGTCCATCGTCATAGGATCCTCGGCTCGGTCGAAATTCAATATCTTTGGCGGCCGGACGAGCAGACAGCCGTAATAGCAGGCAACTTTATGATTGAAAGGAGCGCGTATCTTCATCTCTTCAGAGTTTAAAACCCATCTATCGAGAAATTCTATTATGTTGAGAATTTTCGTTGAACATTCTAATTCCATCTCGATTACGCCGGCGATTTTTTTTCTGAGCTCCGGATTCTCTTTCAATTCCGCCGCCGTGACGCACAGCCGGCTGTAGCAGGCGGCGCATGGAACTAAAAGTTCCTTCATCCAAGCTTTTTCGGCGGAGGCGAGAATTCTTGCGGGGAGCGCGAGGGAGAGTTCATGGTTCAGGTTATGCGCGGCGGTTGCCCCGCAGCAATTCCAGTCCGGAACCTCTCTGAGCTCGATTCCCGCTTTTTCTGCAACCGCGAGCAACGACTCCGTATATTCTGGCGCTGAACCTTTAAGGGAACATCCGGGGTAGAATCCTATGCTCATCGGCTTTTCTCCTTGCTTTCAAGTGTTTTCGAAAAGATTTTTTTCATCAAACCAAGGTGCTTTATCCTCTCAGGTATTATGTGCAGCTTACCCTTTAAATACATTCCAGGGGCAAGGTTGACGTCCTGTATCAAGTGACGGCTTCTTGCCTTGTAATCCACGATCAACCCCATCTCATAGAGCCTTCCGGTGTATTTGATTGAATCGAGGAAGGCGCGGTGGAACGATATAATATCTTTCGATTTCGGGTTGGCTTTTTTCCTTCTGAGCGATTCATGGCGCAGACAATCCGCGACCTTTGGGATATCTATTTCCATCGGGCAGCGCGCGTAGCAGGTCTCGCAGGCAAGGCAGAGCCAGATGGAATACGATTCGAGGGCCTTTTCTTCGTTTTTCGGCAGCCCTGTTTGGAGCAGGCGCATTATTACGCTGGGCGGAAAATCCATATCTTCCGCGAGCGGACAGCCGGCAGAGCACTTCCCGCATTGATAACACTTCGCAGTGTTCACGCCCGCTTCAGCGTATATTTTATCGGAAAGTGCCTCCGGACCATGATGACTATGGTTTTCGACTGACATCAGATTTCTCCTTGTCTTTACAGCTAAGCTGAGCGCTAATTTTCCAACAGTTCGATTCGCTTTGCAAGAAAATGCAGCACTGGATTCGTCCGGAACTCAACAGGATCAGGTGAGTATTGAGGGTATTTTTCTTATCTATTGGAGGCCTGATCCCCGCATCAAGTGCGGGGCAAGCGAGTCCAGCTTATAATTAGAAGAAGAAAAAAGAGTAGATTTTGTTCTTTTATGGTTGATTATAATGCAAATTATTAGTTAAAATTAAGTCCTTAATAATTTTTTTAAAGTGGCATTGAAGCGTTGTATGTTATATATTATAGTATTAGGTTGAGTGATACTTTAAGTATTGCTTTTGGAGGTAGTGGAGGAAAAATGATTACTGAAAAAATACCTAAGATAAGCTCTATAAACAATTCGCGTATTTATTTAAATGCGATGGTTTATTCTTTAAACAGAGCAATGAGTGGTAAGGAATTAAATCAGTTTGATATACAAAAGCTTGAAGATTTGTTAGATTTATTATCTAGAATTGAAAATATTAATAATTCAACTGATAATGGTAGAAACCTAGCATCAACTTTAAGCCATGGAGCTAAAAATTATGAATTTTATAATCTGAAGAAGTTAATTACTAAATCTTATACTTTTAAATCTTGGGAAAATCAAATTGCAGATAATAATAATAAACTTAATCTATTTTTAAAATCAACAAAAGAAATTATTAACAACTCAATATCAAATAAAAAATCATCGGGCTATGACGCAAATATTATAAATAATATTTTTTATGATATAATAGCAAGATATTGATTTTCCCGAAGACTGTCATAGCAAATGGAAGATGTTAAGAATTATAAATCCTTTTTAATTATTAGAGAGTTACTGGAAAAGATATATAAAATTGATGACTATCAGTTTCCAAATGATGATGCGAAGAAAGCAAAATCACTCCTAATAAATATATTAAAAGCTGTTCTTAGTGTACCTTCTAATTACGAAATTGATGAAGAAAGTCTTTTTAATTTTGTAACAAATCTGGATTTAATAATTTTTCATTTAGAAAATTGTAATACAAATAAGTTAAATTGGGCAATAGTTGGTTACAGTGATTGGCCTGACCCCCTAAAGCTGGACTACCTTGAGTGTTAGTATTAACTTAGAAAGAGGTAGATCCAATG
>Ga0315273_10004810_pt1 | contig 16615 bp, 11 predicted proteins | sample YL17G02_0_MG_FD_205753 | JGI IMG/M metagenome (GOLD analysis project Ga0315273, IMG submission 205753) | Sediment microbial communities from Yellowstone Lake, YNP, Wyoming, USA - YL17G02_0 | ecosystem: Environmental > Aquatic > Freshwater > Lake > Sediment | place: USA: Wyoming | collected... | reverse complement strand
GCCGCAGCGCGCCGTCCTGCATGGGCAACAGGTCCACGCGCGCGTAGAGCGTGTCGGCCCCCAACGCATCGAGCACCCGTTGCCCCGCCGCCAGTTCGGCAGCGGACGGGATCACGCTCAGCACCCGACCTCCATGCTCGGTCTGCACGCGGAAATCCCCGGAGGCGGGGATCTTCCTGACCGCGTGGCTGAACGTCCCGTTGAAGTAGAGCAGCGAGAGCTCTCCGGCGGTCGAGACCTCCACCACATAGGGCTGCACCATCATCGCCCGCTGGGTCAGTTGTTCCGCCAGGAAGCGCTCACCCTCGCCGAGCGACTGCGGCCCGACCATCCGGGTGCGCCGGGCGCCCGCCGACACGACGGGCTTGAGGACCGCTTCCGTCCACCCTTCCTCTGCCAGCACCCGTGCCAGGTCGACGGCCTCGCCCCGGCGAAACCAGCGGGTCGGCACAATCGGGACCCCGCGCGCCGCCAGGTCCCTGAGGTACGTCTTGTCGGTGTTCGAGCGAATGAGGGAAGCTGGATTCCACAGCGTACGCACCGCCGCGACCCGGTCGATCCAGGCGAGGAAGGCGTCGATCTTGTTGGGATAGTCCCAGGTGGTCCGCACCACGACCAGGTCGTAGGACGCCCAGTCCACGGCGGGGTCGTTCCAGACGAGGGGCACGCCTTCGATGCCCGCGTTCCGCAGCGCGGGGACCAATGGGGCGTCTTCAACGTCGAGCTGTGGCAAGGCGGCGCAGGTGGCCAGAGCGACTCGTGGCATCGGGCAGGGTATCGATGAAGAAGGGTGGAAACGCAACGGCCGGCCCGAGGGCCGGCCGCTGAACATCGGGACGGCGGGATTTGAACCCGCGACCCCTGCAACCCCATTGCAGTGCGCTACCAGACTGCGCTACGTCCCGTGGATCGAGGCCCAAAAGTAGCCTCCCGCCCCGGCTTGGGGAAGGGGCGGTGAATCGATATCTTGCATCATCCTGAGCATTCACCTGGAGCCGACATGGATCGCCGTTCCTTCGTCCATCGCACCGCCGGCGGCATCGTCGCCCTCGGCGCGCTGCGCACCCTCTCCGCCTGCCGGCCTGATGCTCCCTCCACGGCGGAGGATGCCGCGTTCGTCGCACTCCGGGAGCGATATTTCCTGACGACGCTGGAGCTCAACCCGGTCACCTGCACCTACCTGGGCGGCGATGGCTACTCGGCCACCCTCGCCTCCGTCAACGGACGGCTTCGGGATTTCAGCCCGACGGCGCTCGGCAGCGAGGTGGCGTTCCTCCAGTCGGTCCTGACCGCGCTCGCGGCGATCCCGGTGGCCACCCTCTCGCCACAGGCCCGCGTTGACCACGCCGTGGTGCAGGCCCAGGCGGGGTACATGGTGCACCAGCTGGCGGAGCGCCGGTATCATGAGCGGTGCGTGGACACCTATGTGGCCGAACCGTTCCGCGGCATCGACTGGCAAATCCAGGGGATGACCGACGCCGGCAACGGTCTGCTGGGTACCGAAGCCGAGTGGACGCTGGTCGTGGCTCGGGTCGGCGCAGTGCCGGCGTACGTGGACACCGCCAAGGCCAACCTGCTGGCCGGAAAGGCGGCCGGCAACATTCCCGATCGGCGGCTCGTGGTGCGCGACGGCATTGCCGGCGCCAAGGCGAACGTGGACTACTTCACAACCACGCTGCCGGGTCTGGCGGCGCAGTACATCGGCGACCGCCCCTTCGGGCCCGCTGTCACGGGTCAGCTCAAGATGGCCGGTGCCGCCGCAGGCGCCGCGTACGCCGGCCTGGCGATCTTCCTCCCGAGCACCTATGACCTGAACGAGACGACGGATCGATACGCGGTGGGCGAGGAGGAATACGCATGGCGAGTCGCGAACTGCCTCCGCGACCAACGCTCCCCCGCCGAGCTCTACGAGTACGGCGCCGGCCAAGTGGCGGAGTATGAAGCGAAGATCTTCCGCGTGGCGGAAGAGGTCTCCAAGCAGGCCAATCTGGGGCTCGCGTTCGGCACCGACGCCGACCAGCGGGCCAGCGTGCGCGCCGTGATGGACCACCTGGCCAAGGACTCGCCCAAAGACGACACCGAGCTCTTCGCCTGGTACCGGGAGGCCGGCGTCCGGGCGGTCGAGTACGGCCGGCAGCAGCAGATGTTCGACATTCCCACCGACTACCGGCTGGTCGTCACCGAGACGCCACCGGTGCTGCGCAGCAGTACGGACGCCTCCTACTACCCCGCCCCGCCGTTCAAGACCACCGGCGTCGGTCGCTTCTACCTGACCCCGACCGGCAACGACCCCGGCGCGCTGAAATTGAACAACCGGAGTTCCGTGGCCACCACAGCCATTCACGAGGGATTTCCCGGCCACGACTGGGACTACAAGTACATGACCCAGCATGCGGCGGAGATCTCCGATATCCGCTGGCTCACGCCTGGCGCGGTCGAGGACTCCTTCTCCATGTGGGAAGACTCGATGGCATCGGAAGGATGGGCGCTCTACTCGGAAGAGTTGATGGCCGAGGCGTCTGCGGGGCGGCCCTATGGCTTCTACGAGCCAGGGGAATACCTCTACATGCTGCAGGCGCAGCTCATGCGGGCCGTCCGGGTGCGGGTGGACGTGGGCATCCACACCGGGCGAATGACCTTCGACGAGGCGGTGGACTACTTCGCGGCCCACGTGGACTTCTTTCCGAATGCGCGTGCCGGGCAGGCGAGCGATCCGGTGGCGAAGGCGGCGTTCGACACCGCCAATCGGGCCATCTACCGCTACTCCAAGTGGCCGACCCAGTGCATCACCTACAATCTTGGCAAGCACAACATTCAGGACCTGCGGGCCGCCACCGAGCAGAAGCAGGGAAAGGCCTTCAAGCTGAAGGCCTTCCACGAGAAGTTCATGGGGATGGGGACGATTCCGACCGGCTACTTCCGGGAGGACTTCCTCACGGGGTGACGGGCGCCGGGAACCGGCGCCACAGCAACTCGGCCACCACCACGCCGAGGATCGCCGCGGCGGTCACGTCACTCAGGAAATGCGCATGCGCGGCGACGCGGCTGAACGCACACCCGACGCCGAGGGCGTACCACACCGGGCGCCCCCGGGGGAAGAGCCGGGCCAGCATCGCGAGCGCGCCGAACGCGACCACCACGTGGCTGCTCGGCAGCCCCAGGCCGGCCGTCGAGAAGGTACGGTCGCTCCAGTCCCGGAACAGGTAGGCGCCCGCCTCGTCTCCGGGCCGTTCCCGACGGATCAGGATCTTCAACACTTCCCCCACCGCCCCGCTCACCGTGGCGGACCCCACCAGCAACAGGCCGCGGCGCAACGCCGACCACGTCCCCTCCGCCGCGCGGAGGGGCCAGTCGGTCATCACCAGCGCAGCGGCGATCACTATCCAGGTCGGGAGAAATCCCTGGATCCGGAGCAGGCGCCCGAGGTCGGTGTTGCCGAAATGCGGGAACACCAGATGGACGGAGGCCCAGCCATCGGCAAAGTGGGCCAGGAGAAGCGCCACGGCGGAGGCGGCCAGGAAGCGCCAGGTGAGAATCCGAGAGGGGGCGACGGCGGGATCTGACGTCATCGGCCGGGTTCCGATCATGAGGAGGAGAGGGACGCGATTGGAAGGTAACGCGCTGGCGCGGGGCCGGCCGTGGATGCACGAACGCCGCCCAGTGGGGCGGCGCGGGAAGTGAGAGCCACTGATCGGATTCGAACCGATGACCCCCGCATTACGAATGCGGTGCTCTACCGACTGAGCTACAGTGGCCAGACCAGACACAAAAGGGCGCACATCTGTGCGCCCCGGTTTCGATGCCCTGGCGCGGATTCGAACCGCGACGCCTTACGGCACTACCCCCTCAAGATAGCGTGTCTACCAGTTTCACCACCAGGGCGGGCGGCGGGGATTATACCGCCTCCATCGGGGCGGGTCAACCCCGCGCCACACTCGGTCGAAGTACTTGTGAGAGCGGTTGTTACCCGGATTCAGTTGACCGTGTGCGACGTCGCTGGTGCACTGCTCCCCCCGAGGTGGGTGTCTCCAGTCAGGCCGCTGGCCGCGGCGCTCAGCGTGTAATCCGGACCCGCCGCCGAACATACAGGAACGCCCTCTTGGCTCTCGCCGATCCTACCAATCCTGCCGCTCCGCCGAAGCGCAGGACGACGCTCGAAGCACAAATTCAGGGCGCATCCGTATGCACCATGATGGTGCACCTGGCCAAGAAAAGGCGACACTCAAGTCTCCATGTGTCTGTCATACAATAAGTTACGACACATGTGATTCACGGCACAGTCATTGCTCTCACCCCAAGTCACACTCACGGATCCTCTGCGTCACCGTGAATGATTCCCCAGGAGGCGACTCATGCTGTCAGGCACCTCGACGTCGAATCTTCGGCGGGCCAGCCAAGCTGCCGCTGCTCAGCCTTCTCGGTTGCACCGGGAAGTGGCGTCCCATGTGTCCCGTGGTCGCTTCACCAGTTCTTTCTGCCAGGAGGGTGCCGTGAACCGTTCACCGAAGTGGTTGTGGTCCCCCCGGGCATTGGTGGTGCTTGTCGCCGCGCTCGGGACCGTGGCATGCAGCGAAAGTCCGGATCAGCCCCTCGGCCCGTCCGGGCCTACTCGCGTCGGCGGCGTGCCGTCCTACTCCCTGCTGAACGTCTGCGACTTTTCCGATCTCTATGACGGCACGAACCCATTGGGGAGTGTGGACGGGTCGAATGTCTTCGGCGCCCAAGTTGCCGCGACCGTGCAGCTCCGCGCCAAGGGACGGTCTCGGTTCGAGCTGGTCGGAGACGCCGGCCAGCACTCCATCGGGGAAGCGCTTGGGCTCTGTGCAGCCCCCCCCGCAGTCGGTGGGGTGGATGTCCCCCCGACGGTCTTCTTTACCCGGGGTCACGCCAAGGTCGTCGAGTACGCGTTCGACGTGAATACTGGCGCCCGGATCGAGAGCAGCAAGAAGGTGATCCTCGATTCGGAGTTCGGGCCCCTACTCTTCCCGGGTAACGCGCTGGAGTCGGGCGTCGTGGTGGCCAATGACGCCGCCAAGAATGTGCTCGAGATCGTCTGGCCAGGGCTGGCCGGCACCGGCGGGCCCGGAGCCCAGCCGATCGTCCGGGTACAGCTGCAACTGGCGCCGTCCTACTGGAGCGCGTCCGCCCCTTACCGGGTGGACATCGAGTGGAACATGGACGCCACGGACGCTCTTGGCGCCATCATGCACCTCCGGGGGCGGATGTACAATCACGACTTGAACCTCCTCACGCCCGATGTCACTGAGATCCGGGACCTGCCGCTGGATGGGAGCTCGATCCATCCGGGCGGCAGCAACGCCGCCGTGGCGTGCCCTGCGACGAGCAAGCTGGGTATCTCGGACGGTACCGTCATCGCTCAGACGGCCGGACTGGTTCAGAATCGGGTGACCAAGCGGCTGCGGTTCGAGGTCATCGGTGATGTGGTGGGCAGCGAGGTCAGGAACCTCGAAATGTGTGCCGCGACGGCGCTTCCCGCCGCCGCCCCGACCGTGACCTTCACCGGTGGCGACGCGCTGATCACCGTGCGCGATCCGGTCAGGGGCACCGTTTGGCTGATCTCGCAGGGCAAGCTGACGTTCGCCACTCCGCTCCTCTTCCCCGGGTTCGGGATCGAAGATGGCGTGGTCGTGACCAACGATGCCAAGAAGAACGTGCTGGAGATCATCTGGCCCGATCTGGCCGCGGGCGGCGTCCCGGGCTCCCCCATCTTCCGGGTCCAGCTCGCCGACTTCGCGAATAGCGGCAACCTCAAGCCGGGCTTCATTGTCCACTTCGAGGCCCGATACAATGGCACGGCAGCCGGCGAAGCCAACAAGACCTTTACCGTGATCCAGGATTTCAAGCTCTAGGCACGCCTCGACGGACCCTCATCAAGAGGCTGCCCCTCAGCCCACCCGACCGGGTGGGCTGCGGTGTTTCTGGGACCCAGGCGGCCGGACCAGGCTGAGCAAGTTGACACCCACGAAGCCGGCGACCATGGTCGGCCGTTCCCGTTCCCCGGCGCGCCTTGCCTTGACAATTGCATCGAATCGGTGCAACTGCATCGAATCGGTGCGCGGGGACAGGCATGCCCGTTGCGTTCAACCTAGTGCGGGCAGCGCATCCGCAGGTTCCCGCGCGATGCGCCCAGCACTCGGTCAGCCATCGCGTCCAGCCGATCGGGCGCGATGCATGTCTATGCCAATTAGGACGTTACGACAGTCGGCCCAAAGGCCGATGAGCCGCGTCCGGTCAGGTTGTTCCCGTTCGGTTCCCCGATGTGGAGTTGCAGCATGGCAGAGGCAGCCCTGCCACATGAACCCAATTGCAAGTCGTGCGAGCTCCGCAAGGATGCGCCGATTCCCGGCCCAACCCGGGTCTTGATCGTTGGGTCGGGCCGGGCGGCTATTCAGGGCCTCGAGAAAGAGGTGGCCGAGGCCGGCGGCATTGTGGAACAGGTTCCGGACGCCGGAGCGGCTTGGCGGTGCCTCTACTGCTCCCACTGGGATGTCGTGGCCCCTATCATCGGCGAGCCCGGGGATGGGGCGGATGAAGTGGGGTGGTGGACCGACGCCTTGCGCGACCTCAAGAATGCGCCTCGGCTGGTGCCGCTGACCCGAAACCTCCCCTCGCCGGCCAAGATGCATGCCGCCATACTCGGGATTCCCGAGGGGCGCCCGAAGCCGGCCGCCGGGAAGCAGGATCTCGATGACGTCAAGGAGCGGGTCGTCCGCGAGGCGGAGGACGTGGTCCCGCTCCCCGTGGTCCGCCCCATCACGATTGGGCAGAGCGAGTTTGTGGTGGACGACCCCGCGATGCTGCTCATCTACCGGACCATCACGCGGGTGGCCCCCAGTTCAGCCACGGTGCTGCTGACCGGCGCGACCGGCACGGGCAAGGAGCTCGCCGCGCGGACCGTGCACCACCTCAGCCCGCGTGCACACGGGCCGTTCGTGGCGGTCAATTGTGCCGCGATCCCGGCCAACCTGATCGAGAGCGAGTTGTTCGGCCACGAGCGCGGGTCGTTCAGCGGGGCGGTCTCGAAGCAGATCGGGCGCTGGGAGCGGGCCCATGGCGGGACGCTGTTCCTCGACGAAATCGGCGACCTCGAGCTGCACCTGCAGGGCAAGATCCTGCGCGCGATCCAGGAACGGGAAATTGAACGGGTGGGCAGCGCGCACCCGACGCCGGTGGATGTGCGGATCGTCGCCGCCACCAACCAGGATCTGCGCCACGCGACGACCGAGGGCCGCTTCCGCGAGGATCTCTACTACCGGCTCGCGGTGGTCTCGATCCATCTGCCGCGCCTCGTCGACCGGAGCGACGACCTGCTGTCGCTGAGCGCCCACTACCTGCGGCAGTTGGCGGAGCAGAACGGAAAGCAGGTCGTGGGCATCACCGCCGAGGCACTCGCCCGCCTGCGGCAGCATTCGTGGCCAGGCAATATCCGCGAACTCCAGAACGTCCTCGAGCACGGCATGCTCCTGATGACCGGCGACACCTTCCGGGTGGAGCACCTCCCGGAGTACCTCAAGCAATCCCGGGCGGTCGAACTGGTCCCCACCGCCGATTCACCAACCCACTATCCCAGTCTCGCCGAGGTCGAAGCCCGACACATCGGAGAGGTGCTGCGGCATAGTGGCGGCCAGCTGGCCGCCGCGGCGGTCATCCTGGGCATCCACCGCAACACCCTCCGCCGCAAGATCCAGGAGCACCACCTGGCCTAGCCGGGATCCCCTGCTATCCGCTCGCCATCGTGAACCGGCATACCCGCTACCTGCTGACCTGCTGACCTGCTGACCTGCTGACCTGCTGACCTGCTGACCTGCTGACCTGCTGACCTGCTGACCCGCTACGGTCTGCGACCGTGTAGCACTGCGATACAACCCCTACCAAAGCGATAGGGCGCCACCACCAATTCGACGACCACCAAAGTGTTGTCAGTCCACGTCTTGCCTGGCGGCGTCCATTTGGCCCGCATCCTGCCTTTAACCCAATCCAGAAACTTTCGGTACCCGATAGTGATCCTGTGATGAAATTGGCAGGGAGGCAGCCCATGCAACAGCGAACGGCCGTGGTCTTCGGTGCAGGCAAGCTGGCCGGTGGACTTCTTGGTCCCCTGCTCAGTCGCTCCGGGTTCCGCACGGTCTATGTGGCCCGGCGTCCCGACGTGGTCGCGGCGATCAACCGGGCCGGCGGGTTCACGGTGCAGGTCAAGAGCGGCCGAACGACGGCGCTCAACGTGGAACATTGCTCGGCCATCGCGCTGCGGGAGGCCGAGCGGGTCGTCGAAGCGGTGGCCGGCGCGGACGCTGTTTTCACCGCAGTGGGCATCGATAACCTGGCGGCAGTGACCCGCCTGGTGGGCGCGGGACTCTGGCGCCGGAGCCAGCAGCTGGGCGCGGCACCCCTGAACGTCATCGCGTGCGAGAACCTTCCCGGGGCGGGGCAGTACCTGCGGCACTTGGTTCTGAACGCGGTCCGCCCCGAAGCGGCCCTGGCAGTCGAGAGTGTCGGTGGATTCTCTGCCGGCCTCACCCGGCGCATCATGACCGGTGGCTCGCTCGAAGCGGGGCGGCTGGTCTACGCGATCGACCAGGTGCCCGACCTGCTGGTGGACGCGGAGGGCCTGCGGCCAGGGCTGCCGTCAGTGGCCGGCGTCGACATCACCGAGCATTTCGCGGAAATGGTGATGCGCAAGCTGTTTACCGTGAACTGCGCCCAGGCGGTGGCCGCGTATCTCGGGCACCGCGAGCGGCTGGAGTACGTGCATGAAGCGGCGTGCCACCCCCGGATCGCTCCGGTGGTGGAAGGGGCGGTGCGGGAGTCGGCCGCCGCCCTCGTGGCCCAGTTCCCCGCCCATGCCCGGGACATCCGACGCGAAGCGGAGCAGGCGCTCCGGCAGATCGCCAATCCTCGTCAGGCAGACACCATCCGCCGCATCGCCAAGGATCCGCGGCGGAAACTGTCCCCGCGGGAGCGGCTGGCCGGCCCGGCGCGGCTCGCGATCTGCCATGGGCTGGCCGTGCCGCATCTTGCCCGCGCCCTCGCGGCGGCCGTGAGCTACGATGCCCCGGAGGATGCCCAGGCTGTCGCGATGCAGGATGCCATCGCGCGGGAGGGCGTGGAGCGGGTCCTCACCGAGGACTGCGGCCTCCTGCCGTATCAGCCGCTCGCCCGCGCGGTCAAGCGAGAGTACTTCGCCCTGCTGGACGAGCGCGCAGCCCCGGCGCTCCCGTCAGTGCTGGAGGTGATCCGCGCCGTGCGGGCCGAGCTGGCGGAGCGCTACGATCTGGCCTGCGCGGACGGGTTCGTCTCGCGGCTGGGGGAGCGGTACCACCTCGCCGGTCTGTCGAATGCAGCGGAGGCCGCGTGAAGGTTTGCGCCCTGCTCGAGCGCGGCACGCCGCCGAGGCTCAACCCGATCTTCGCCGAGGTGTTCCGCCGGCTCGCGGACCGCGGGGTGGGCGTGACGCTGTGCTACCCCGAGGAGGAGCTGATCCGTCTCGATACCCTCGCGGTCGACGCCGACCTGTACCTGCTCAAGTCCGATACCGAGCTGGCTCTGAGCTTCGCCACCGCGCTGGAGCAGCTGGGCGCGCGGGTGCTGAACCCGGCGCGCGCCTGTGCCGTCGTGAAGGACAAGATTCAAGTGGCGGCCGCGCTGGCCGCGGCGCGAATCCCCGCGCCGGCGACGTGGATGGCGGCCTCGCTCGGGGCGCTTACTCCGACCCCCGCCGGCGCGGCGCGGCTGGCCAAACCGGTACGGGGCTATCACGGGGTGGGGGTGGCGCTGCTGCAGCCCGGCGCGGCACCGCCGGCAGAAACGCGGGCCCCCGAGCCGGCGTTCGCACAGGCCTACCTGGCCGACGCCCGGCTCGATCTCAAGATCTACGGCATCGGCGACGAACTCTTTGGCGTCCGGAAGGCCTTTGCGCGCGACAGCTACCGTGAGGCGGGTGAACCGGCGCCGCTCTCCGCCACGGTGCGCGAGCTCGCGCACCGGGTGGCGGCGACCTTTGAGCTGACGCTGTTCGGCCTGGACCTGGCGGAGACTGACCACGGGGTCCAGGTGATCGACGTGAACTATTTCCCGGGGTACCGCGGCGTCCCCGGGGCGGTGGAGCGGCTCGAGGCCGCGATCCTCCGTGCGCTTCCCGCCTGACAGGCGAGGTCTACGAAATGCGGATCGGAGTCATTGTGGAGCCGCGGTACCTGCAGCAGGAGATGCCGGGCGCGCTGATCCGGGTGCTGCGCGCGCGCGGCATCATCGTGGATCTGCTGGTCCCGCGCGATGGTCGGTTCGATCCGGCCGAGGGAGTGCTGTGGGCCGCCGGGTCGGCCTCGACGCCGCTCGGGGCGTACGATGTGGTGCTGTCGCGGAACCGGGGCGGGCTTGGCCTCGCGATGCTCGCCTGGGCGGAGGCCGCCGGCATCCGCACCGTCAACACCTACCGCTCCACGCAGCGGGTGCGCAACAAGGCGGAGATGGGGATCGTGCTGGAACAGGCCGGGATCCCCTGCGCGCCGACGGTGCTGGCGGATTCGAGCGCGGTGCTGGCCGAGCTGCCGCCCGCGTGGTTCCCCCTGATCCTCAAGCCGACCTACGGCGACAACAGCCAGGGGCTCCGGCTCATCCGGCATCCCGAGGGGCTCGCGGACATCCATTGGCACGGCGACTTCGTGCTGGCGCAGCATTACCTCGAGAACGACGGCTTCGATCTCAAGCTCTACGTCTGCGGCGAGCAGGTGTGGGCCGTGCGGAAGCCCTCGCCCTTCAACGGTGATCCCTCCGCCGCTGCCCGTCGGATCGAGCCGGACGAGGGAATGGCGGCGCTGGCGCTGGGCTGCGGCCGCACCTTCGGGCTGGAGATCTACGGCGTGGACGCCATTCAGACCGCCGACGGGCCGCGAGTTCTCGAGGTGAACGAGTTCCCGAACTTCACCGGCCTTCCCGACGCGGCGGCCCGCCTCGCTGACTACGTGCTCCAGGCTGAGCCCGCGGGGATCCGAGGCGCGGCATGAACTCTCTCGGGCTGCTGCTCCCGGAGGCGTTCACGCCGGGGACGGTGGGGGCCCTCACCACCGCGCTCCGCGCCGATGGCTGGCGGGTGCAGGAAATCCGGCCGCAGGCGCGGGCCATGGACCCGACGCGGCTCCTGCCTGCGCACGACCTCTACCTGCTCCTGTCGTCGTCGCCGCTCGCGCTGGCGATGGCGGGGGTCCTGACGGCACGGGGTGCCATGGTGCTTAATCCGCACCCGGCAGTCATCCGCGCGCGCGACCCGATCGTGCGCACGACGGTGCTCGCGGCGGCCGCGTTGCCGGTGCCGCCGTCCTGGACCACCGGGCAGGGAGCGGCGCTTGCGCCACTGGTCACCGCCGGTCCCCTCCGGGTGGAGCCGCACCCAACCGCCGATGGGGCGGACGTGGCAGAGCTCCGGGACCCGGCGGCCGCCAGGGCGTACGGGGCCATCCGCGACCGCTTCGGGCTCCCGGTGCCGCTGGTGGCCACCCGCACCATGACGCGGGCGATCGGCCGCTTCTGGCTCGAGGTGGTGGGTGGGGTGGTGTTGCCGCCGTTCATTGGGCGCCCCGGTCCCGCCGCCGGACTCGCCGTCGCGGCCACCGCCGCGCTGGGGCTCCTCTTTGCGGGCGTCGGGTTCGCCGAGACCGCCGGGCGCTTGGTCATTACGGGGGTCGATCCCGTCCCCCTCGTCGTCGGCGGCGCCGACCTCGGCGCCGCGCTCGCCGGCCTGGTGCGCCGGCGCGCCGGACGCCTCGCGCCGCCGACGCCGGCGTACGAGGAGGTCGGATGACGCCGCGGATCGGATTTCTCCTCGCCAGGCATCCCGCGGGGCGGAAGAGCCCGATCATGCCGGAGGTCTTCGCGCAGCTGCGAGCGCGCGGGGCGACGGTCGAGGCGCGCTATCCGGAGGAGGAAGTGGTGGACCTGAGCCGGCTCGAGCCGGCGCATGACCTGACCGTCCTCAAATCGGGGGGCGACCTCGCGCTGAGCCTGGCAGGGGCGCTCGCGAGCCGCGGGGCCACGGTGCTCAACCCGTATGCGGTGGCCGCGGCGCTCCGCGACAAGATCCTCACGACCCGCCGGCTGCAGGCGGCGGGGGTCCCGGTCCCCGAGACGTGGGTGACAGCGGACGGCGAGGCGCTCGCGCCGCTCCTCGCGAACGGCCCGCTGGTGGTGAAGCCGTACCGCGGCTCGCAGGGCCGCGGGGTCCGAGTGGTGCGGGAGGCCAGCGGGCTGGTGGGGGAACGGGGCGAGGGGAACCTGGTCTTCGCGCAGCGTTTTCATCAGCCGGATGGCGTGGATCGAAAGATCTACTGCATCGGGGGCGAGGTCTTCGGCGTCCTGCGCGCCTGGCCGCCGCAGACCTACGAGGACAAGCTGGGCGAGCCCTTCCCGGTGGCGCCCGAGATGCGGGCCATCGTCCAGCGCTGCGGCGAGGCCTTCGGCATCGATCTCTTCGGGGTGGACATCGTCATCAGCGAGGGCCGTCCCTGGGTGGTGGACATGCAGGCCTTCCCCGGGTTCAAGGGAGTGCCGGAGGCGGCCCACCGCCTGGCGGACTACCTCTGGGCCGCCGCGGGGCGGGCGCAGGCGGCCGCGTCGTCCCGGACCCCGTACACGCGGGAACTCGAGGTGGCGACCCAACTCGCGCGGGACGCGGGCGAGGTGCTCCGCCGCCATCACGGCCGGCCGCTCGACATCGCACGAAAGCTCGGCGGCGAGCCCGTCACCCGGGCCGACCTGGAATCCAACGCCGTCATCGTCGACGGCCTGCGGCGGGCGTTCCCCGACGACGCCATCTATTCCGAAGAGAGCCCGGACACCGGCGAGCGGCTGGGGCGGCGGCGGGTCTGGATCGTGGATCCGCTCGACGCCACGAGCAACTACCTCGACGGCGGCGACGAAGCCGTGGTGTCGATCGGCCTCGCCGTGGACGGCCGTCCCGCGCTCGGCGTGGTGTGCAACCCCTTCCGCGACGAACTCGTCGCCGGCGCGGACGGGGTCGGCGTCACGCTCAACGGGCGGCCGGTCCTGGTAAGCGCCTGCGGCGACCTGGCCCGGGCGCGGCTCCACGTCTCGCGGAAGGAGTGGGGGCGGGGACTCCGGGAGCGGATGCCGGAGGCCCTTCCGGTCGAGCCGGTGGCCAGCATGGCCTACAAGCTGGCCCGGGTGGCGGCCGGCCTCGCGGACGGGGCCTTCTCACTCAAGCCGCGGAAGGAGTGGGGGACCTGTGCCGGCGCGGCCCTGGTGCGGGCTGCGGGGGGTCGGGTCACCCTGCTCGATGGCAGCGAGCCGGGGTTCAACCGGATCGAGCCCCGGCAGCCGATGGGGATGGTCGCCGCCGGACCGGCGCTCCACCCCGCGCTGCTCGAGGCGGTCCGCGCGCTGGAGCAGGAGCAGGAGGCACTGCGATGAACGGACGGGTGGGCCGCCCGGTACTCCTCGCCGTCGTCGCCGAAGGGTTCCTCTCGCGGCTCAGCTTCGGGGTGATCGGCTTCGCGCTGCCGCTGTACGCCCATCACCTCGGAATGAGCCTGTCGGCGATCGGCCTGCTCGCCTCGCTCAACGTCGGTGCGGAAATCCTGCTCAAACCGTTCGCGTCGGCGCGGGCCGACCGACTGGGCCTCAAGCGGAGCCTGAGCATCGCGATCGGGCTGCGGAGCCTGATCGGGCTCTTCCTTTCGGTCGTCACCGCGCCGTGGCATCTGCTCGCGATCCGGACCCTGCAGGGCGCGGCGGAGTCGCTCCGAGACCCGGCGATCAACACGCTGATCGCCGAGGGGAGCGGCCCCAACGAGATCGCCTCCTCGTTCGCCTGGTACAGCACCGCGAAGAGCGTCGCCGGGTCGCTGGGGAAGGCACTCGCGGGGCTCCTGATCACGGTCACCGCGGCGAATTATCCCCTGGTCTTCCTGGTCGGCTTCGCCCTCTCGGCGCTGCCGCTGTACGCGGTGCTCCGCTTCGTCCCCGCCAACGCGGGGTATGCCGCACCCGACGTGCCCACCCCGTCGGCCGCGCCGGCGCCCGCATCGTCGTCGTCGCGCCCGGGGGGAGTCCGCGGGGCGGGGCCGTATGTCCTGCTGGGATTCCTGATCAGCGGAACCGCGAGCATGCTCAACAGCCTCTTCCCGGTGCTGGCCACCGAGTACGCGGGGCTGACTCCGGCGCAGGCCGGCCTGATCTACGCGCTGTCGACTGGGGTCATTATCCTCGCTGGTCCGCTCTTCGGCTGGCTCTCGGATCATGTGAGCCGCAAGCTGGTGCTGATGGTGCGGAGCGTGGCGAACACCGCCTCGTCCATCATCTACATCTTCTTCCCGAGCTTCGCGGGGGTCGCGAGCGGAAAGATCGTGGACGACGTCGGCAAGGCGGCGTTCCGGCCGGCCTGGGGTGCGCTGATGGCGCAAGTGTCCGGGCAGGATCGCTCCCGGCGCGCGCACACGATGGGGATGCTGAGTCTGGGGGACAACCTGGGCGAGGTCGGCGGGCCGGCGCTCGCGGGCCTGCTCTGGCACTTCTGGGGATTGCCGGTGATGCTGGCGGTGCGTGCCGGGCTCGCGCTCCTCACCGAAATCTATGCGCTGTCGCTGAGGCGGGCCGTGTCCGAGCCGACGGGCCCCTTGTCCGCGCCCGCGCCGCAGGTTCCGTGAGTCACTCTTCGCTGATGGAAACCGCGTCATGAGGTCCTGGGGTGCACGAATTCGAGGCCCGCGGTTCCGATGATCCGGAGAAGGAGTACACGGACCATGTTCTTGTGTCTCTCATGACCCAGGATTTCTGATGCACGACGAGCCGCCCGACACCACGCCGAACGACTCGCATCTCGCCACCGCGGCGGCCCGGGGGGAGTGGGGCGTGGTGCGGGCCCAGCTGGAGGGGGCCGTGGGGAGCGATCCCGGGCGGCGGCTGCTGCTGGCCGAGGCGGAGCTGCGCACCGGGGCGCTGGCGGCGGCCCACGGGCGGCTGGGGCCGCTGGTGGCCGAGCTGGCCCCACAGGGGAACACGGCGGGCTACCGGCGGGCGCTGAACATGCTGGGGGCGGCGGCGTTCGAGCTGGGGCAACTGGCGGAGGCGGCCGAGCACTTCGCGGCGGCGCTGGCGCTGGGCAATACCGGGGCGGATCCGCTGACGATCGGGCGGGCGACCAACAACCTGGGGATGCTGGCGCACCTCAAGGGGACCTACGCCGAGGCGCTGGCGCTGTATCAGCTGGCGGTGCCGGCGTACCAGCGGCTGGGGTACGTGGCGGGGCTGGCCGAGACGCATCACAACATGGCGTTGGCGCTGCGGGAGCTGGGGCAGCTGGAGCCGGCGGACAAGCAGGAGCGGCGGGCGATCGCGTTTGCGCGTGAAGCGGGGAACGGGCGGCTGTTGGCGATGGCGCAGGTGGGGCGGGCGGAGCTGGCGCTGCGGCGGGGGGAGCCGGCGGTGGCGCAGGCGGGAGCGCGGCTGGGGGCGGCGGAGTACGCGGCGATTCCGGACGCGGTGGGGGAGGCGGACGCGCTGCGGCTGTTGGGGGCGGCCAGTACGGTGCTGGGGGCGACGGCGCTGGCGGGGGCGTCGCTGGTGCGGGCGGTGGCGCTGGCGCGGGCGCAGGGCAGCCGGCTGATCGAGGCGGAGGCGCACGAAGCGCGGGCCCGGCTGTACGCGGCGCTGGGGCAGCGGGGGGAGCTGGCGGCGGAGGTGGCGGCCGCGCGGCGGCTGTACCGCGCGCTGGGCGCCCCAGCCGCCGCCGCCGCCCTCGAACAGTGGGCCCGGGAAATTCAGCCCGGGATGGACTGAAGCGAGAGTCAAAGTCACCGTCGACGTTCAGGCTAATTCCCCGAACTCCTGGCGCCGCGACAGCGGGGTCCGTGCAGCCCGTTGGTTGCCGCCAGACTGCACCCGCCTCAGAAAGTGAACACGCCAGCGTACCCCCCTTCTTTACATAGGGATCCACCGGTTCGCTGGCGCAGCGGTTGCCCAGGTCACAGACCCGCTCCCGCTCGATGCCCTTCGCCAAGTCGTCGACCCGCCGCAGCGATCATCCTGGACATCCACCGCACCACCCTCCGCCGCAAGATCCAGGAACACCATTTGGCCTAGCGCCGATCTAACCGGTCCACCGCGGCGCAGGATGATGTTCGATGCACCGTTTCAGAGCAACCAGGGGCGCCTCATTACGGTGCATGCACCTCTCCAACGCCTCCGACAACAATTCCAATCCTATGTAGCACAAGATGTTACAACACATGTGACGTACGGCATATTCGTTGCATTCAGCCTCTACCGCTGACGGCGTGGAGGCGCCTCGTGCTGTCAGGGACTTTGACTTGAAGTCTTCGTGGGGCCCGTGACCGCCATCCCCGGTTTCACCCGATTTGCGGTGGCGTATTGACCCCCAAGAGGAGAGCACTGCTTATGCGACGGATTCCCTGGGCGGCCCTTGCCAGCCTGCCCTTCCTCTACCTCGCTGCCTGCAGTGGCGAGAGCACCGCGCCCGGCGCGGTGGATGCTCGTCCGACGCTCCTCCCGGGCACGCCGGCGTTCCTCACGGGCACGCCGACATTCCTCACGCTGCTGCCGAGCGCGCCGCCGCTGGTCTCCG
>Ga0315273_10004809_pt1 | contig 16620 bp, 8 predicted proteins | sample YL17G02_0_MG_FD_205753 | JGI IMG/M metagenome (GOLD analysis project Ga0315273, IMG submission 205753) | Sediment microbial communities from Yellowstone Lake, YNP, Wyoming, USA - YL17G02_0 | ecosystem: Environmental > Aquatic > Freshwater > Lake > Sediment | place: USA: Wyoming | collected... | reverse complement strand
CCTCCCCCCGAAAAAATGGGCCCCAGTCGCCCCCCCCCCCCCCCCCCCCCCCCCCCCCCCCCTCACGCAACGATCACGGCCGCGGGCGAGCGGGGAGTGCAGCCCCCGCTCATCACCGCCACCGCCACCGCCTTGCCGGCCCCGCGGGCGGACTCCTTGCCTAAGGGCGAGTCCGCGTCCGCGGCCGGGTCGGTGGAGGCGGGCGGGGTCGCGGGCTTGCCGGCCCCCCTGCGCGCCAGGCGGGCCTTGGCCCAGCCGCCCAGGCCGCCGCCCGCCCTCTCCTTCTCGCCGCCGCCGCCGCCGCCCACGCACGCAAAGGGCGAGGCGGGGCCGGGGCGGGCCGCCCCGGGCGACGCCAGCAGGCGCAGCACCGGCGTCCGCGGCGGCTTGATAGACCCGTCCTCGCCCGTTGCGGGCGGCGGCTGCAGCGGCGGCGGCGGCACGGCGGCGCCCGCCGCGCACGGCCCGCCCGCCGCCTCCCAGCCCCACGCCAGGCGGTCCGCGAGGTCGGCCACCCGCGCGTCCGCCCGCTCCCGGGCCGCCCGCTCGGCCGCCAGCTCGGCCGCAAGCTCCCGCACGGCCGATGTCCGGGCCGCCCGGGCTTCGGACGCGGTGGCCCGGGCGGTGTCCGCGTCCGCCCGGGCGGCGGCCGCGTCGGCGGCCGCGTCCGCGGCCCGGGCGGACGCGGCGGCTTCCCCCTCCTCGGCGCGCGCGGCACGGGCGGCGGCCTCCGCCGCGGCGGCCTCCGCGTCCGACGCGGCGGCCCGGGCGGCCGCCGCGGCGGCCAGCGCCCGTTCCAGGCCCGCCGACGCGGCGTCCGCCCGGTTCTTGGCGGCCGCGGCGGCGGCGGTCGCGCCCGCCGCGACGGCGGCGTCGCCGCGCGAGGCGCCCGCCCGCCGGAGGGCGGCCGCGGCCGCCGCGTCGGCAGCCTCCGCCCGGGCGGCCGCCGCCGCCACCTCAGCCGCCAGCCCCGCCCGCTCCCGCCGCAGGCCGGCCAGCTCGGCTTCGGCCTCCCGGGCGGCCGCCTTGGCGCCGCCCGCCTCGGTCTTGGCCGCCGCCAGGGCCGCTCCGAGCTCGGCGCACTGGCGGGCGAGCGAGTTTAAGCGGTCCCTGGAAGCCGCGCCGACAGCGCGCTCCAGTTTCAGGGCCGCCGCGGTGACGCGGCCGGCGGAGGAGCAGGGGGGGGCAGACTCGTCGGCGGCGGCTTCCTCGTCCAGGGTGAGGCCTTGGGTGCGTGAGTGAGTGAGAGAGAGAGAGAGAGAGAGAGAGTGTGTGTGAGTGAGAGAAGGAAAAGCAACGCGGGTGGCGGCGTTTTCGAAAGGGCGGGGCGGGGCGGGCGCGGGCGGAACGAGAGCTGTCGTCTGCGAAAAATGGCGCGGGCGGCGGGCGTGTTGGCGTCAGCGCACGCAAGACTCCTGCGAGCGGATCCCTGACATCTCTCTGAGCACGCTCGCACGGGCGGAGGGGTGGGACAGGGTGCTCCAAGGTCCCCGCGTGGCGAGCGGCCGCCGAGAGAGTCGGGAGACATGCGGCCGTGGCCCGGGAGGCTTTTTGTGCGCTCGCTCCCTTTTCTCGGCGTCAGGGGGAACACCGCACACAAACAACCACGCACCTTCCTCGTCCACCAGCACCTGAGTGGGTTCATCAGCGTCCGAAGCGGGCGCCTGCATGGGCGAGGCGGTGTGGGAACGGGTGGGAGTGAGAGAGCTTGCGGGGCAGAGAGAGGAGGGGGGAGAGCGAGAGCGATGCCGCGCGGCCGCGCCGGTTTTCCGGGCCGCCCCTGGGGCGCTGGCACGCCCTGGGGCGCGGTGAAAACCGGTTCAGGCTAGAGCTTGGATGCCCTTGCTCTTTGTCACGGGGCATGAGGCGGGACCGAAAAAGGGTGGGCCCGCGGTGGTGAGGGGGGGCCTTGATGGGAAGAAAAAGAGGCCGCAGCCCCGACCAACCTCCCCCCCCGCGCAGCGAGGATGTGCGCGAGCTCTCCTCCCTTCTTACATCTGCCGCCGCCACCTCTTCCGCCGCCAGGGGGGTGGCGGCGATGGGGCAGGCGTCTTCTTCCTGTAGAGGAGCCTCCATCGCGTGCGCGCGGGAATGTGGGGTGCGTTTGTGTTGCGTGGGGGATGAGAGGCAGAGCAAAAAAAAAACGAAGTGTGTGGAAGGCGCAGTCTCGTCTCTCTCCTGAAGCCTCTTCTCCAAATGCCCTCCGCCGCCCTTCCGACACTCACCCACCCCCGTCCCACCGCCCAACCCGGCCGCTCGTCCCCGAAAAAGCTGCCCTGGTGTTCCAGGAGCGCACGGGGCGGCGAGGAGGCCAGGGTGGGGTTACGGCAGCGGCTGGGGCGGGGCCCGAGAAAAAGAGCGGCCGGGTTGGGGCGACCAGCCTCACTCCGACATCTCTGGCATCGCCCGCCCACCCCTTTCCAGCCACCACCATGGCGCCCCAGGTGAGAGATACCCACCACGGCCGTCTTCGGAGACGAACTCTTGGCCTTTCCTGAGCAAGGGCGAGGCGGGGTGCCTGGAGCCTGGCGCGGCGAGAGAGGGGGTCGGGTCCCCCCCCCACCCCACCAAAGAAAAAGAGAGCGTGAAAAATGAGAGGGGCGCCGACAGGGCGCGACGTTGCGACAGAGAGTCCTTCATGCTTCGTAGTCGGCCCCCTTTTCGCCTGAAAAAGAGAGCGGTGGGGTCGCCGACAGGGCGCGACGTCGCACCCGTTCGGTACCCTTTTTTTTGCCTGCCCTCACTCTGCTCTTTCACTCTTCCCCGGCACAACAACCACAGCCACCCCGCCGCGTCTACACCTTCTCCAAGCAGCACGGCTCCGCCGGCACCAAGGACCAAAAAGACCTCCTCGGCGGCAAGGGCGCCAACTTGTGCGAGATGGCGACGATCGGCTTGAACGTCCCGCCAGGCTTCACCGTCACGACCGAGGAGTGCGCGGCCACCATTGCGGGCGGCGGTGCCCTGCCACCCGGGCTGTGGGAGGCCGTCCTGGCCGCCCTCAAGGAGACGGAGGCCGTGGCGGGGAAAGCCTTTGGCGTGCCCTCGCCCGACCCGCTCCTTCTGTCGGTGCGGTCCGGGGCAGCGCTCTCCATGCCCGGCATGATGGACACCGTGCTGAACCTGGGGATCACGCCCGCCGCCCTGGCCGCCATGGAGGCGGGCGCGGCGGCTTTGCCGGACCCAGGCGCCGCGGCCATCCGCGTGCGCTGGGTGCGGGACTGCTACCGGCGCCTGCTGGACATGTACGGGTCCGTCGTCCTCGGCCTCGACCACGCCCTGTTTGAGAAGGAGATGCAGGCGGTGAAGGGGGAGGTCGGCGCCGCGTCCGACGTGGACCTGTCGGCTGACGACCTGAAAGCCGTGGCGGCCCGCTATGAGGCCGTCCTCGCGGCAGCGGGCGTGTCCCTGCCGGCCGACCCGTACGACCAGCTGCGGGCCGCGATTGGCGCGGTGTTCAATTCCTGGAACACGCCCCGCGCGATCGCCTACCGCCGCATCAACCACATCACCGGCCTGAAAGGGTCTGCCTGCAACGTCCAGGCCATGGTGTTTGGCAATGCCAGCTCCAACTCCGGTTCCGGCGTCGTTTTCACGCGGTCGCCCTCCGACGGCACGCCCGCCCCGTACGGCGAGTTCCTGACGAACGCGCAGGGCGAGGACGTGGTGTCCGGCGGGCGCACCCCGGCCCCCATCTCCGCGATGGCAGCGTCATTTCCACAGCCGTACGCCGACCTCATGGATTCCTTGCGCCGCCTGGAGGCGCACTACGCGGACATGATGGACTGCGAGTTCACCGTCCAGGAGGGCGTCCTGTTCATGCTCCAGACGCGCGTGGGCAAGCGCACGGGCGGGGCGGCCCTGCGGATTGCGACCGACCTGGTGGAGGAGGGCGCCATCTCCCCGGAGGCCGCCCTGCTGTACGTCGAGCCCAAGCACCTGGACCAGCTGCTCCACCCCTGCCTGGCCGCGGGCGAGGAGGAGGCCGCCACGAAGCGCGGGGCCCTCCTAGGCTCGGGCCTGGCGGCCTCGCCCGGCGCGGCGGTCGGGCGCCTCGTCCTGGACGCGGCGGCCGCGGTGGCCGCGGTCGAGGCGGGCCAAGGCCCCGTCATCCTTGCCCGCACCGAGACGTGTGCGGACGACGTGGCGGGCATGCACGCGTCCGCGGGGATGGTCACCGCCCGGGGCGGCATGACCTCGCACGCGGCGGTCGTCGCGCGCGGGTGGGGCCGGCCGTGCGTGTGCGGGGTGGGCGGCATGATGGTGGATGAGGAGCGCGGGACAGTCACCTTCACCCAGGCCGACGGCCGCCCGCCGGTCGTCCTGGCCGCGGGCGACACAGTCTCCATTTCCGGCACGTCCGGCGTCATCTTCGCGGGCGCCCTGCCCGTCGTCGCCCCGTCCGTGAGCGGCAAGCTGGAGCAGCTGCTGGGCTGGGCGGACGCCGCCCGGTCGCTGGGCGTGCTGGCCAACGCGGACACGCCGGACGACGTGTCTGTGGCAATCAAGAATGGGGCTGAGGGCGTCGGCCTGGTGCGTACGGAACACATGTTCTTCTCCACGCCCGCCCGCCTGGCCGCGATGCGACGCATGATAGGTGCGACGGAGGTGGGGTCGCCGTCAGAGGCGACCTCGCCCGCCGAGGCGGCGGCCGCCCTGGCCGAGCTGCGGGCCTACCAGGCGTCCGACTTTGAAGGGATCCTGCGGGCCGCGGCCGGGCGGCCGGTCGTATTCAGGCTGCTGGACCCGCCCCTCCACGAGTTTCTGCCGCCCGACGGGTCGCCCGCGCTGGAGGCCCTGATCAAGGAGTTGAGTGCCATGCTGCGCCTGTCGCCCGACCTGGTGGCCCGCCGGCTCAAGGGGATGCACGAGGTGAGATGAAGAGAGGGGGGCGCCCCCCGCCCAGCCGGGCCAGGGCGGACGCGAGAAGGGCCTGACCCGCCGGCGCGCGCACCGCCGCGCAGGCTCTGCTCGGGGGGCCCCACGCGCCGAGGCGTGGTTTGCACGACGCGCGCGCGCCTTTTTTCCGCTCCCCAACTCCGCCTTCACGCGTGTCATGCCCCTCTCTCTCCCACACTCCACGACAGGCCAACCCCATGCTGGGCTTCCGGGGCTGCCGCCTGGGCATCCTGCACCCTGAGATCACGCGCATGCAGGTTGGCGCGGTCATGGACGCCGCCCTGGCCGTGGCCACGTCCGGCCCGGCCGCCTCCCCCGCGGCGCCGCCGCCCAAAATCAAGATCATGGTGCCGTTGGTTGCTTTCGCGACGGAACTGGAAGCCGCGGCGTCCACCATCCACGCCGCGGCAGCGGAGGCCCTGGCCGCGGCGGGCCCGGACGCGCCCAAGGTTGATTACAGTGTGGGCACGATGATCGAATTACCACGTGCAGCCCTGGGCGCGGCCGAGCTCGCGACCGCGGGCGGGTGCGCCTTCTTCTCCATCGGCTCCAACGACCTCACGCAGTGCGCGATCGGGCTGAGCCGTGACGACGCAGCCGTCCGGTTCCTGCCACACTACCTGAAGAGCGGCCTCCTTGCGGCAGACCCCTTCCAAACGGTCGAGGCGGGCGTCCTGGAGCTCGTCCGCGCGGCAGTTGACCGCGGGCGGGCCGCACACCCCGGCCTGGAGGTCGGCGTGTGTGGCGAGCACGGCGGCGACCCGGCCTCCATCGCCCTGTTTGCCCAGGCGGGCGTGGACTACGTGTCCTGCTCGCCGCTGCGGGTGCCTGTCGCGCGGCTCGCGGCCGCCCAGGCGGCTGTGCGGGCCAAGGCGGCGGACAAGATGGCCCACTGCCAGGATTGATGCTTCCAATCAAGGGTTGAGAGGGAGCGTGTGTGTGCGTGGGAGTGTGTTTCGGTGTGTTTCGGGTGTGTGTTGCGGTGTTGCTTGGGTGTGCCTTGGGTGGTTTGCTGGGCATAGGTTTTTTGGGACGAGGAAAAAACGAAAGCGACGCGCTCTCTCTCTTTTTCACATCAAAAAAATCCGCACGGGGGCGCTGCAAACGCCCACGCCTGCTGTATAGACCCACCCACACCCTGGAAGCACACGCACTCGCCCCCGCGCCCAATCGCCCGCCGCACGCCCCCCCGCACACACACAGAAATGCCGGGCGGCGTGGGTGGCGAAAGCGCAGCACATGCACCCACGGCCCCGCCCCTCCTCCGCCCGCCCGAACGCACTTCCTCGCTGGGCAAGCTCTTAGAGCGCCTCCATTTGCGCCGGCATACATCCGAGAGCAGCGGAGCGGAGGGCGGTGGTGGTGGAGGCGGCCAGCGCCGTCGCCGGTCCTCCCACGAACCCGGCCCGCCTTCCACCAGCGACGGCGCCCGCGCCCTGCTCTCCGCGTTCGGCCGCCGCCGCCGCCGCCAGCGCGGTGGGGCGGTGGTGGTGCGAGCGGAGGATGATGCGGTGATGGGAGTGTCCTCCCCCCGGGCGGCGGCGGCGGCGGCGGCAGCCCCTCCTCCTCCTCCACGGCCCCCGCCGACGCCTCCAGCCCCGGCCACCCCCACCACGGCAGAGGACGCGGCGGGCGACCCCCTCCTCCCTGCCTCGCCCCTGCGCCCGCCGCGGTCACTGGCCCCCATTCGCACGGCCTCCATGGACACGGCGGCCCTCATTGCGGAGGTCGCGGCGGCGGAGCTGGGCGCGGGCGCGATGGAGCAAGGGCCCGTCCTCGGGCCTCCCCAACCCCTTCCTCCCCCACACCCGGCCACCGTCGACGCGGCCGCCGCCGCCGCCGCGGTTGCCGGCCCCGCCGAGGCGTGCTCCGCCTTTCAGGCCCTAGCCGCCGCCCTGGAGGCATCCGAAGCCGCGGCCGTCAGCGGTGGAAACGGCGGCCTCGTTGCCAGCCTCGACCCGCTCAGCCGGGCGGCCACAGTCTCCACGGACGCCGACGAGCCCGCCACCACGCCCTGTTCTGGCCTGCTGCCTGCCGAGACGCCCGCCGCCGCGGCGGCCGGCCGGGCCATGGTTATGGGGGCGGGCAAGGCCGCGGTGGCCCTGCTGGCGTCCGGCGCGGCGGCGACGGACCCGCCCGCGGCCGCCGCGGCCGCGCGCGCTCTCGCTGCCCTCGCTCGTGCCGGCGCGGGCCCCGCGCTAGTCGACGCGGGCGCCGTCCCCGCAGCCATCCGGGCCATCGCCGACGCGGCTGGCGCCCTGGACCGTCGGGCCGCGGGCGCCGCCGCCGCATGGGCGCTGGTGGAGCTGACGGCGGCCACGCCCGCCGGCCAGGCAGCGGCCGCCCAGGCCGGCGCGGCCGCCCCGCTCGCGGCCCTGCTCGCCTCCGACACCCTGCCCCGCCCGGGCTCCGCCGCCCTGGCCGCCGCCTGCGCGTGCGCCAACATGGCAGCTGGACCCGGCGGCCGGCCGGGCGCGGCGTCCATCGCGGCGGCGGGCGGGGCGGCCGGGCTGGTCAGGGGGCTGGTCGCCGCCCTGCTGTGCCGCGCGCGCGAGCCCGCGGCCGCCTGCCTCGCGGCCCTGGCCGCCCTGGCCGGGTCGGGGGACGCGGCCGCCGTGGCGGCTGTGCTGGGCGCGTCCGCTGCGCCCGCCCTGGCTCGCGCGCTGGAGTCGGCGTGCACGACCCTGGCCGACGGCAGCGGGGGCGGGGTGCAGGCGGCCGCCGACGCGGCCACGCTTCTGGCCGCGGCCTGCCGGGCCGCGGCCGCGCTCGCGGGCGAGGCTTCCTCCGCCGCGGCCGCCCCCTTTGCAGGCGCGACCGCACTAGCAGAGGCGGGCGCGGCCGGGCCTCTGCTGGACGCCCTGGACGCGGGCGCCGACATTTCGGCGGCCCTCGCTGACGGAGGAGCGGCAGCGGGCGGAGGGTCGGGCGACGGGTGCGCCCTCCCCCCGCTCTCCGGCCTACCCGCCCCGGCCCTTGTGGCCGCATCAGCCGACGCTGCACGGGCACTGGGGTGCCTGGCCTCCCACGGAAGCCCTGACCATGCGGCCGGGCTGGTGGAGGCCGGCGCGGTGGCCTCGCTGGGCGCGGCCCTGGCGGCCGGGAGGGCGGCGCTGGCAGCGGGGACCCCGACCGCCGGCCCCGCCTGCCAGGAGCTGTGCTCGGCCGCGGCGGGGGCTTTGGCCGCGATCGCCTCCACCGCGGCAGGGCCGGGCGCTGTCGTGGTGGACGCCCCGACCCTGGGCGCGCTGGTGGGCGAGCTGGCGGCGTTGAGCGGCCGGGGCGGCGGCGCCGCGGCGGGCGCGGCGGCCGCGGCGGCCGCCTCCATCCTCCTCGCGGCCGCCTGTGCCGCCTCGCCCGCCCACCACGCCGCCCTCCTGGCCGCCGGCGCGCCGGCCGGCCTGGCGGCCGCCCTGCTCGCCTCCGCGCCGCCCCCTCCGTCCGCCACGGATTCCGGGGCGCCGCCGCCGCCGCCTGGCTCGCCGGCCGCGGCGGCGCCGCTCGACCCGGCTATCGCGGCGGCGGCGGCGGCGGCCGTCTCCGCCCTGGCCAGCCCGGGCAACGCCGCCACCGTGGCGTCCCTGCTCTCTGCCGGCATTCCCCAGGCCCTCGTCGCCTGCCTGTCCGGCGGGCCCTGGGGGCTGACCCCGCCGGAAGCGGTGGAGGCGGTCGGCAAGCTCGCCCGGGCGGGCGGGCCCCCCGCCCGGCGAGCGCTCGTCAGCGCGGGCGCCGCCGCCGCGGTTGGCAGGCTGCTGGCCCCGGGGCCGTTCCACCCGCTATCTGGGCCCGCCACCCGGGCGCTGGCCGCGGTGGTCGGGGCGTCTCCCGTCGTCGAGGAAGGGGGAAGGCCGCCGCCGCCGCCGCCGCCGCCGCCGCCGCCTCCCCAGGAGGAGGAGGAGGTTGAGGAGGCTGCGCCGCCTAGACCCCAACCTGCACCCCCCGCCGTCTCCTTGTTCACCCTGCCCCCGCCCACGCTTGAGCCGGCCCCGGTCTGGGTAGCGGTTTTCGTGGGGCTGGGCGCCCTGGCCTGGGGCGGTGGGGCGGACAGGCTGCTGACGGGCCTGGCGGTGGGCGTGCTGGCGTGGAGCGCGTGGAGACGATGATGAAGAAGAGAGGGGAGGGTTTCTGCAAGAAAAGTTCCATTCTTCAGTCCTCACCCGTTGAATTTTTATTTAGGTCTATTGCGCGACAGCAGTGTCGACCTTGAGCTCCACTTCTTGTATTGAGCACGTGCTGCACAGAGTGCGTGGGGCGCGTGGACCCGCCCGGGCGAGAGAGTTGGGGACCATCGGCAGCGCATGCGGCGCGCGCCAAACTCTTCCGACGAGCACCACCGCGCCCCGCTCTTTCCGTTTTCAATGCCTCTTCACTCACGCACACGCCCGCACTTCTATCCTACACACAGGGCTTTTGCACTCTCATCAGTCAACGCGGCTCAGCGAAAAAGAACGCGACGCAATAAAATACACATTTTCCAAACCCTTAAAAAATGGGCTGCACCGCCTCCACCCCTCTGTTAGACGACCTGGACGCCCCCCTGGGCAAGGGGCAGACCGGGTGGGTCAGGTGAGGGGGGGCAAAAGGGAGCGAGAAATAATGACAGAAAGGCGAGAAAGGGAAGGGGCGAGAGGAGCAGCGGAAACCTTGGCTCGGCTCATTTTTCTCTCCACTCTCCCCACACAGCCCGTCCATGGGAAAGCCGGCCACCTCCACCTTCTCTATCGCCGCCGCCACGCCCTTCACGGCGGCAGAGGTCGCCCGCCTAGCACCTGTCATCGCTCCCTCCCCCTTTGCGGCGGTCGCCTCGCCGACGGCGACGACAGCGGGCGCGCCCCATCAGGCCCAGCCCGCCCCGCCCACCCCGCCCGCCCCGCCCTCCCCCACCCCGCCGCCCGACCCGCACGCCCGCCGGGCCCGGGAGGTCTACACCTTTGGCCGGGTCTTAGGGTCCGGCGGCTTTTCCGTCGTCAGGCTGGCCACCCGCAAAGCGGATGGCGCCCAATTTGCGGCCAAGGTGCTGCCGTTGCCGGTGGAGGAGGAGGAAGAGGACGCGAGGCCGCGCACCCACCTCGACCGCCCGGCGCCCTCGCTCCTCCTGCCCTCCGCCGCCTCGACGGGCTGGGGAACGGAACCCGGGGACGCCCTCGCCGCCGCGGCTGCCGCGGCCGCCGCCGCCGCCGCGGCCGACCCCCCAGCCGGCTCCACCCGGGCCGAGGCGCTCCGGGAGGTCGCCCTCCAGGCGCGCATCAGCCACCCACACCTCCTGCGCTTGGTGGACTGGTTCGTCGCGCCCGACCACGCGGTCCTGGTCACCGAGCTGGCCCCCGGCGGCGCCCTGCTGGACGCGCTGCTGGCACAGGCAAGCGACGGCAAGTGCGCCGGCGGGTTCGATGAGGCAGGCGCACGTGCGGTGGCGGCCGGCCTCCTGTCCGGGGTGGCCGCCCTGCACGCGGCCGGCATCGCGCACCGGGACATCAAGCTGGACAACGTCCTGCTGGGCACCCCCGGCGACCTGAGCACTGTGAAGCTCGGGGATTTCGGGCTGGCGACGGCGCTGGAGGAGGGGGGCGGCGGCGGGTGTGGGGGTGGGGGGTGCCCCGCCCCCCCCCGGCCGCACACCACCACGCCCGCGGCGCCCGCCCAGGCGCCCGCCACCACCGCGGAAGCGGCCGCCACCACCGCCACCCCGCACCGCCACCACTTCTCCACCCTGCTCAACACGCTGTGCGGCACGCCCGAGTACGTGGCCCCCGAGGTCCTGGGCGGGCGCGGCTACGCGGGCTTCCCCGCCGACTGCTGGAGCGTGGGCGTGTGCCTGTTCATCCTGCTCTCCGGCTACGCGCCCTTCTCCGGGGCGGACGAGCGCGCCGTCCTGGCCGCCGTGAAAGCCGCGGGGCGGGCGGGCCCCGCCGACCTCTTTGAGGACCCGGCCTGGGAGGCGGTGTCCGGGTCGGCGCGCGGCCTGGTGCGGTCGCTGCTGGACCCGAACCCCGCCACGCGCGCGACGTGCGCTGAGGCCCTGCGGCACCCCTGGGTCGCCGGCGCGGTGGTGCCCTCCGCCACCGAACGCGCCGGCAGCAATGCCGGGCGGCCGCCCCTGCCGTCGCCCTCAGCCTGGCGCCCGGCGACCCTGGCCGTCATCGCCCAGCGCCGCTTGGCCGCCCTGGCCGCGGCCCGCCAGGCGGCCGTCGCGGCCGCGGTCGCGGAGGGGGAGAAGGGGGAGACGACCCTGCTGGGAACGCGGGCGAGCGCGCCGCTGGGAAGGGGAGGCGAGTAGAGAAGACGGCGGGCGAGAGACGGAGGGGCGAGAGAGAGAAGAGAGAAGGTTGTCCTGTGCCAGACAGAGAGGCGTTTTGCGTCGTTGTCCCATTCTCTCTCCTCTCTCGACTCCACTCTATATCATGGGCAAAAAGTCGGCTAAAAAGGACCGAGGCTACCAGACCGCCTCCGAGTGGGCGGCCGAGGGCGGGGGCTTCAAGCGGGACGCGGCGGGGCGGCCGCTGAATGCGTCGGGCGCGCCGCCGTCGCACAAGACGCTGCCCTTTACCCACTGCGCGCTGACGTGCGAACCCTTTGAGGACCCGGTGAGTAGAGAAGGGAGAGAGAGAGAGAGAGAGAGAGAGCGTGTGTGGCTGCCCTCTCTGCACGTCGGCCCTGCGGTGGGCGAGGCACACGACGACACACTCATCATTTTTTTTCTCTTGTCATCTCAACCGGTCTCTTTTTCTCGTCCAGGTCTGCTGCCCCGGCGGTACCATCTTCGACCTGGCCGCCGCCGTCCCCTACGTCCGCGACCATGGCACCCACCCCATCACCAAAGCCCCACTGGCCCTGGCCGACCTGACCCGCCTCAAATTCGAGACGGGCGCCGGCGGTCCCGGGACGTATGCCTGCCCTGTGCTCGGAACGGCCTTCACGCCGGCCTCCCACATCGTCGCCGTCCGGCCGACAGGGCGCGTCTACTCTTGGGAGGCCCTCGAGAGCCTGAACGTCAAGCCCCGCCACTGGCAGGACCTGGTGGAGGGAGCGCCCTTCGCCAAGAGTGACGTGATCGTCCTGCAAGACCCGACCGGGCGGGCGGCCGCTGGCGTGGGGTTTGTGAAACCCGCGCCGCTTGCCGGGGCCGCCGCCGCCGCGCCGCAGCCTGTGCCGCCCGTGCCCCCTGCTGGTGGTGGTGTGGGTGCGGGCGGTGTCGGCGGGCGGGCCCTGGCAGCGGCGGCGGCGGCGGCGGCCCCAGGAGGCGCCCCCCCCCTCCCGTCCAAGGACCCCCGCCTCCAGCCGCCCGACCGCCTGCCTCAGGGCGTGCCCCGCGCGCCGTTCAAGCCGGGCACCTCCACCTGGGACACGGCCGGCCCGGCCGCGCCGGAGGCGGGCGGCGGGGCGGGCGCCAAGGCGGCGGCGGCCAAAGCCAGCGCGAGGGCGGCGGCCGCGGCGGCGGCGGGGTTTGACCCCCACGGCGGCAAGGCCTGCCCCCGCCCGTACGAGGGGCCTGCCGCCATCGCGGCCGGCCGCGTCGCCGTCGCGGCCATGCGGTCCGCCGGCCTGGCCGCCCGGGCCCTGACCTCCACCGTGCCTGTCCTGTCGGAGGCGGGCGCCTTGGACCGGGCGACCGCGCCCGTCTACCACAAGCCGCCGCCCGGAGCGAAAGCGCACGCGCGCCTGCACACCTCGGTCGGCGACATCAACCTCGAACTCCACGCCGGCCTCACCCCGCGCACCGTCGAAAACTTTCTCGCCCTGGCGGCGGCCGGCTACTACGACGCCACCCCCTTCCACCGGTCCGTCCGCCACTTCATGGCCCAGGGCGGCGACCCGACGGGGACGGGGCGGGGCGGGGAGTCCATTTACGGGCCCACCTTCCCGGATGAGGTCGACGACCGCCTCACCCACGCCGGCCGGGGCGTGCTGGGCATGGCGTCCGCGGCCAAGGATGGGGGCGGGTCCCAGTTTTACATCACGTACCGCTCCGCCCCGCACCTGGACCGCAGGCACACGGTGTTCGGACGGGTGGTGGGCGGGTGGGCCGCCCTGGACGCGCTCGAGGCGGCCGCGCCGGCCGACGGGAAAGGGGAACGCCCCGACCCGCCGATCATGCTGGACAGCGTCACCGTCTTTGCTGACCCCTTTGCCGAGGCGGCGGAGGCGGCGAACCCGGCGGCCCGGGCGGCGGCGGAGGCGGCCGCGCGGGCGGAGGGCGAGCAGCGGCGGGCGTGGTTCAGCGCGCCAGGCGGAGGAGGCGGCGGAGAGGGTGGCGGCGGGGGCGCGCTGCAGGGGGTGGGGCGTTACCTGGGAGCGGCGCCGCCGACTGCGCCGCCTACCGCTGCGCCCGGTCCACCCCCTGCCAAGAAGGCCAAGGCCACGGCGGGGAAGGCCTTTGACGCGGCGTTCGACCGTTGGTGATTGAGAGAGATGACTGAGATTTCAAAAAAAAAAAATGATGCAAAACAAACTCTAGGACAGACTGTATTTCCCGCCACCCCCACCACCCGGCGCGGCCAGGCCCTCCCAGTACGCCGCCCGCAGGCCGCCCTGGGGCAGGGGCGCCAGCAGGGCCTCCACGTCCGCGTCGGTCACGCCCTCCAGGCTCGCCCCGGGCGGGGGCCAGGCCGGCATGGCGCCCCTGTCCACCAGCGCGCACCGGACGCCCTCCGCAAAGTGGGGCGACCCCGCCAGGCGGGCGGCGGGGGCCAGCTCCGTGGCCAGCTGGGCGACGAGGGAGGCGGAGGGCGTGGCGAACAGGCGGACGGTGAGGGCGAGCGAGAGCGGACAGGCGGCCCGCATGCCTGTGGCCGCGGCCGCGGCGGCGGGGTTGGCGCGGGCGGCGCCGTCCAGCGCCGCCAGCGCTTCCAGCAAAGCCGAGCTGATGGAGCTGCAGCCCCCTCTGCCGGGAGCCCAGTCGGCCACCGGGCGCAGCAGGGGTAGGACGGACGCGAGCGCGGCGGAGAGGGCGGACGCGGACGCCGCGTCTTCTCCAGGGAGCGGCCCAGCGGAGCCGCCCGCGCCCTCAACCACGCGCACCAGCGCCGCGGCCGCCGCGGCCCGCCCCGCCGCCACCGCGCCCGGGTCGGCCAGGTCAAGGGGCGTGCCCTCTCCTCCCCCGAGATCGGCGTCTTCCAGGGCCGCCGTCAGGGCGGGCAAGGACGCCGCGGGCAGGGCGTGCGTCGCCAGCCCGGCCGCAACGGACGCCCCGCCCCCGCTCACCCGCCCGCCCGTCAGCCCCATCCACAGCCCCACGCCCGGCGGGCGCAAGTGCGCCGCGGACAGGGCCGCAAAGGCGACGTCCGGGAAGAGGCCGATGGAGGCCTCCGGCATCGCGCAGAGGGTGCGCTCGGTCGCCACCCGCACACCCCGCCCGCCGCCGCCGCCCCCCGCCGCCAACGCCACCCCCACGCCAAGCCCCATCCACACCCCGTCCACCAGGCAGACGGCGGGCAGGCGAGAGCCCGCGAGCGTGGCCAGGAGGGCGTACTCGGCCTGGAAGACACGCTCGCAGGCGTGGGACGGCGGGGGCGGCGGGAAGGGCGGGGCGGGCGGGGGGGGGGCGGGCGGGAAGGGCGACGCGAGGGCGGCCGCCCGGATCGCCCGCACGTCCCCGCCCGCGCAAAAGGCGGGGCGGCCGTTCGGGGCGGGGCCGCCCGTGATGAGCAGGCCCCGGCACCGGGCGTCCCGCTCGAACGCTCGGACGGCCGCGCCCGCGGCCTCGCAGGCCGCCGTGTCCAGCGCGTTGAGCTTGGCCGGGCGGGCCAGGTGCAGGACGGCGAGGCCGGACGGGAGAAGGGTGGCCGTGACGGCGGCGGGCGGCAAAGGCGTGGTGCCGGAGGACATGGCGCGGGTGGAGGGGAGGGGGGGCGGCCAGGCGGCGGCGGTGGTGGCCCGGCCGGCGGAGCGAGAGGCAAATGAAAAGGGGGACGGGGTTGGAAAACGCGCGGCCGGGATGTTAACGCGCGGCCGAGATGAAAACGCGCGGCCGGGAGATGGGGGGCGAGCACACACTAGGGGCGACGGCGGCCCCTGCCACGCCCTGCAGCTCGTTGTTCCGGCGTTGCCCCTCGCTGAGGTGGTCAGATTTTCCAGAGCCGTTGCTAGGCGGCGGGCCATGAGCCGAGCGGGGTGGGGCGACCGCAGGAGAGAGAGGAGAGGAGACAAAAAGAGAGAAAGGGAGAGTGCGCACGGGTGTGGGCCTTGCCCCTGTCTCCACTTCTCTTTTTTCTCCCGCGTCTCTCCACGCACTCCACCCCAACGAGAGAACCCCTCTCTCCCTCTCTCTGAAAGCTCAGCAAAAAACCCTCTCTGCCGCCCCCTTGCGTGTGTGGCCCCCGCCTCTCCGCTCGCTCCTCGCTCTCTGCTCCCTCTCCTTTTTTTTCCGCCCGATCGTTTCCAATCTAAAAAATGGGGCTCACCTTCACCAAGCTGTTTGCGCGGCTGTTCTCCAAGAAGGAGATGCGGATCCTGATGGTGAGGAAGGGGCACTGGAGAGGAGGCGAGAGGCTGCGAGCGGGCGCGGCGGACAGCCGGCCCAGGAGGGGCGTTTCTCCCTCTCTTCTTCTCCCTCCGGCGCGGCGCGCAGGGGGGGGAGGGGGGGAGAGCGCGGGTGCGCGCTCCTTTCCTCTGGGCACCCGCACGCCCACCGCCTCTTGCCCCCTGATCCTGGGTGGCGGCTGCACTTTTCTCCTGGCACCTGAGGTGGACGGACGAAAACAAGGGACGCAGGCCCCCCGCCGGTCACCGGCGAAGACAGGCCCCTCTTCCCCTGCCGCGCATCGCACCGTTTTTTTTTCTCAACTCCTCTCCCTCTGCTCTCTTCTCCTCTCCCCTCTCAGGTCGGGCTCGACGCCGCGGGTAAGACCACCATCCTGTATAAGCTGAAGCTGGGCGAGATCGTGACGACCATCCCCACGATTGGTAAGAGACAGAGGGAGAAGGTGGCTCGGGCGGCGGGGAGAGGAGACGCGCTCTTTTTCCTCTTTTTCCGTTTCGCTGTCCGTTGCTCTCTCTCTCTCTCCTCGTGCTCCTCTCACGCCCCCCTCCCGCGCACCCCCTTCTCCTTTCCCTTTTTTCCCTTCCCAGGCTTCAACGTGGAGACGGTCGAGTACAAGAACATCTCCTTCACGGTCTGGGACGTGGGCGGCCAGGACAAGGTGAGAGGAAGGAGAGAGGGGGGAGCGAAAAGAGGCGCGCGCTCTCTCCTCGCGCCGCGCCCGCTCCCAAAAACCCTCCTCTCTCTCCCTCATCCAAAACCACTCTCTCCATTTCCCCACAGATCCGCCCCCTCTGGCGCCACTACTTCCAGAACACGCAGGGCCTGATCTTCGTGGTCGACTCCAACGACCGGGACCGCATCGGCGAGGCCCGGGACGAGCTGCACCGCATGCTGGGCGAGGACGAACTGCGCGACGCGGTCCTGCTCGTCTTTGCGAACAAGCAGGACCTCCCCAACGCGATGAACGCGGCGGAGATCACGGACAAGCTGGGCCTGCATGCCCTGCGCCAGCGGCACTGGTACATCCAGTCCACGTGCGCGACGAGCGGGGAGGGCCTGTACGAGGGCCTGGACTGGCTGAGCAACAACATTGCCAACCGCGGCTGACAACAAAAACAAAAAACAAAAAAAAACAAGAAAATGGGGCGTTTTTTTTTTTTGTGTGCGCAAAAACGGGTCGGGGGGGGGGGGGGGGGGGGGGGGGGGGGGGGGGGGGGGGTGGGGGGGGGCGGGACCCGGGG
>Ga0315273_10004808_pt1 | contig 16620 bp, 12 predicted proteins | sample YL17G02_0_MG_FD_205753 | JGI IMG/M metagenome (GOLD analysis project Ga0315273, IMG submission 205753) | Sediment microbial communities from Yellowstone Lake, YNP, Wyoming, USA - YL17G02_0 | ecosystem: Environmental > Aquatic > Freshwater > Lake > Sediment | place: USA: Wyoming | collected... | reverse complement strand
ACGAGATCCTCGAGTGGCAGTTCGCTGATGCCGATGAGGATGACGCCCGCATCAAGGAGGCGAGCTACCAGGCCACGTCGGTGTACGGGAAGGGGCATGCCGGGTACTACGACAACGTGATCGGGGCACTTCGGGGCGAGCTGCTGGCGGACACGGACGGACGCGAGGGACTACGCTCGCTGGAGCTGCTGATCGGCATCTATCTCTCGGCCCGCGACGGCAGGCCGGTATCGCTGCCCCTCGACTACTAGGGGTCGATAGGGCGGGCCTCGCGCGGGTGGCGGGCCATGACGTCACGCCAGAAGGCATCGGTGTCGCGGGCGATGGCGGCGTCCACGAACTGGTCGAGGACTCGGCGACGGCCGGCGCGGCCCAGGGCGGTGCGTCGTTCGGAGTCGACCAGCAGCTCCTGCAGCGCAACCAGCAACTCCTCATCCGCGTGCACCACAATCCCCGCGTCACCCACCAGTTCGGGCAGGGCACCCTCGGCCGTCACCACCGCCGCCACCTCGTTTGCCATCGCGTCGAGCAGCGGCTGCGAATAGCGCTCCACCCACTCAGATGTGGAGCGGGAGGGCACCACCAGGCAGTTGACCTTATCCCAGAGCGCCGTCACTTCCGCCCGGCTCTGGGGACCGAGCCATCGAATCCGGGAGGCGAGACCGAGCTTCTCGGCCAGATCCTCGAGACCGATCTGCTCGGGTCCGGTGCCGGCGATGAAGAGCCTCCACGGGCCCATCAGCTGTCCGCAGGTGTGGAGGAGCCGGTCAACGCCGCGTTCCGGGACCAGCCGCCCCACGCAGGCCATGGTGAGCATGTCACCCGGCCGGCGCTCGACCGCCGACGGCGGGGTGACGCCGGTTTGAGGGAGTGAGATGGCCAACGCATCCGGGGCCTCCGCCTGGAGCAGCCGGAGGGCAAGCCGATTCCCACCGATGATGCCCGCGACCCGACTCAGGGTGTTGGTGAGCCGGCGCCGCTCGAGGAATCCCCGCTTCCGCGGCAAGCTCTCCCAACTGAAGATGACGGCGGGGACACCGAGCCGGGTGGCTTCACGGACCGCAGTCCACGCGCCCGGCGTGCCCGGCGCCTCCTCGATATGGACAATGTCCGGGCGGGCGTCGGTCAGCAGCTTCCGGAGGGCCCGTCTGCTCCAGCGGAGCCGGTCGGGCTCGGCCGGAGAGCCGGAGACCGGAATGGGGGAGAGGCGAATCGCGCCGTCCATGTCCGCGCCGCCGCCGGGGATGGCAACGGTGATGGACCAGCCGAGGCCGACCAGCTCCCGGAGCTTCTGGCGCTGGGACGGGTCGGCGTAGAGACGGGAGAAGACAAGGGCACGCACGGGCGGATATTATGCACTGTCCGGCGTCCAGTTCCAAGCGCCAGTTCGATATATTGAGTGGAAGTGGGGCCCTTAGCTCAGCTGGTTAGAGCAGCGGACTCATAATCCGTCGGTCGCTGGTTCAAGTCCAGCAGGGCCCATGGCGTGGGGGAGGGGAGGGAACCACAAATCGTGGGAGGTCCGCCACAAATACGCCCGGGGTTGCCTTGCAGGCCGCCCGAGGCTAAGTTGAATCCAGTTGGCGGGTTGAGCAAATGCCCGCTGGGATCAAGCGCACCGGCATGCTAGGTGCTCTACATCACAACGGTTTCGCCGGTCGGTCCTCATGAGCAGCGGCACTTGATAAGCCGCCGTGGGGTCGGCTAGGCGAGCCGAGCTGGCGCGGTTCCCCCCTCGCTGGCCGATGAGACCGCAACAGACCCCGGACAGAGGTTCGGGGTCTGTTGCATTTCAGCCTCCCGATTGACCACCCACCGCCTTCCTGGCTAGAAGGTATCGGTCTCGAAACTGGGGATCGGCCGCCTTCCACCCTGACAGCACGGCCTGCCAATGCGTCCTGGCGCTGTCGCGTTGCCCGGCCTGCTCGAACGCGAGGGCAAGCGCCTCGTGGAGCTCGGTACGGCTGACGTACGCGTTGCTGCCATCCACCCCACCGCGAATGGCGGGCTGCAGGACTGCGATGGCCTCCGTGGGGCGGTGCAGGGACAGCAGGCTCCTCGCCAGCATGAGGTTGGTGCGGGTATATCCATCCGTGAGTGAAAACAGCGAATTCCCGAACGCAACCGCCGCCTCGGCGTGGTTCCCCCGGGTCTGCAACAAGAGGCCCCGGAGGACCCAGTGGAGCTTGGCGTCCCGCCCGTAGTAGCTGTCCCGCCCGAGTACTTCCAGGGAGTCGGCGAGTCGACGGACCTCGGCCGTATCTCCGGCGGCTGCGTGCGCGGTCCCGGCCAGTGCCAGACTCCAGACGATGTTGCGGGCTCGTACGGCGGGGGGCCTTGCAGAGTGCATCGCGCGGACTGCATCGAGCCGGTGGGCGAGGATCGACACCTGCGGCCGACCCATCTCCAGTGCGAGCAGCGCCAGGTCAGTGATCCCTGGCTGGGCTGGCACTCGAGCTGTGGACCCTGGTACGAGGCCACCGCGGATCAGGGAGTCTGCCTCGGTGAGTCGGCCCTGATCCCGCAGGCTGAGGATCAGAAGCCACCATGCGTCGGCCCGAACCAGGGGGTCGCGGCTATGCAGGTCCTCTATCAGGTGGGTGTCGGCCGTGTCATACTGGCCCCACCGAAGCAGATCCCGGTGCAAGGCCGGGCCTGCCCAGGTCGACGAGAGAGTCGGCCCCACCGCACTGTCGGCCGCCGCTTCGGCCTCGACTCGCCGTCCCTGGCGGAACAGCGGCTCCACCAGGTGGCGCCAGGGTCCCGGGTCGTTCGGCCGCAACGCCACCAGCCTCCTCGCCGTCCGCTCCGCCGCCCCGGCCGAATCCCACCAAAGGTACGCGTCGGCCATCTGCTCCAAAGCCTTGCAGATCCGACAGTAGGGCCCCGAGAGCGCCCCTGCCAGTGAATCGAGCCGGACGGCCTGCTCGTTTGCGGCCACGGCCCCGGCCCAGTCCCCTGCGCGGAACCGCACCGTGCCCAACAGGATTTGGCCCTCGGGATCGGTCGGGTACTTCACGGTGAGCGTCTCGGCCTTGGCCAACGCCGTGGCGAGCGGTGCCTCGAGTTCCGCGACCGATGCTTGGATCAGCAGCCGTTCGCGGTCGATGGTCCGAACCGCCAGGTGCTCTACCCGGCGGAGGGCGGCCGTGGAAGTGGAATCATCGGCGTACGACCGGCTCAGCTGCCAGGCGTGGTATGCCGCCATGGCAAAGGTCGAATCGCGAGCGAGCGCCGCCGTCATCAGCCGGTATGCAGCCGATCCGTCGTAGCCGTACAGTGCGCGGAGGCCCTCATCGTACAGCGCGTAGGCAGCCGGGGATGACGTGCGGATGGAAGCCACCATCACCGCCGGAGGGGCCCGGCCCAGATCTCGCGCGATCTCCGCCGCCGCGCTGTCCACGACGGCATAGCGATCGGTGCCACGCACCACGTAGCCCCGGCGAACGACGCCGCTGCCCAGCGCCACCCGCCGGAGCGAGAGCACCAGCCCCCCGGGCTCCGTCGCCAGTTCCCCCTCGATTATCTCGGCGGCGCCGGCGCGCCGAGCCGCATCTTTGATCGCTGCCGCCCCTGGGTCTGTCCCGGAGGCCGCGAGTTCGACTATGCGGGAATTGGCGACGACTTGAAGTCCTTCGATGCCCCCCAGGCTGGTCGCCAGCATGTCCCGGAGCACCGCGCCCGGCCGGCTGCTGTCCGGCGCGGCGTTGATCCTGATCTCCCCCACGGCCAGGAAGGGCAGCGGGTGCCGGTGGGTGAGTGTCCACAGCGTGAGGCCGGCCGCGGCCAGGGCCAGCCCCGCGGCTGGGACGAGCCACCTGCGCGCCGCCGCTGCGGCGGAGGGGCCGGGCGGTACGCCGCGCACCGCTCGGGTGGACTCCAGAACCGGGGTGGGCGGGGCCGGATGCGGGTGGGTGGCGAGTTCTGTCCTCAGCGCGGCTTCCAGATCCCGGACGGCCGGCTCGGGCTCGGCTTCCAGTTCCCACCGCAGCGCCTCGCGATGGGACCTGGCGCGCGCCAGCGCGGCGGTCAAGTTGCCGACTGCGGCGAGCGCCCGCATGTGTCCGAGCGCATAGGTGGTACTGAGGGGATCGAGCTCCGCGAGCCGCTGCCACCACCCCACCGCCTGCTCACGGGGCGCGACTTCCTCCGCCTGCCGTGCCAGCCGTTCGATGCTTCGAACCACCACCTGGTGCAACCGAGCCCGCTCCTCGTCCACCCAGCGTTCGAAGGCTGGCGCCCCCGGCAGATAGAATCCCTCGAGAAACGGTCCGGCGTAGAGCGCGGCCACCCGCTCGAGATCCCCCGCCCGGGTGGCGTCCTGTAGCTCGGTGATGTCGCTCGAGCAGGAGGGGTCTAGCCGGAGATGCGTGGTGCCCGTGATCACGGGCTGGCCGGCATCCCGTCGGAGGATATACAGGGTCTGCGACAGGGCATGGCGGGCCCGTTCCTCATCCACTTCCGGCCAAAGGAGCCCGACCACCCGATCGCGCGAGATCCCCGGCCTCCCCGCCGCCGCGACGATGGCGAGCAGCGCCAAGGGGCGCGGCCCCAGGGAGGGGGGAGGCTCAGCCTCGATCCACAGTCCTGCAAATGTCCTGAGGCGCAATGAGTTACGCGGGTCCTGACAGGATGTGATGGAGTTTGATCTGGCCCTGACTATCCGGCCGTACCTTGTCTGCGATTCTACAGACGAGTGGGCTCCTTCGGCAAGGGAGATCGCAGATGCGGTGGTCCCTCCCGGTGGTACCTGCCTGTCTCGCCATCCTGATGGGTGCCGTAGGGGTCGCCGCCCAATACCCGGTCTGGCAATCCGACCTGCAGGTCCGGAGCCTGACCGTAGCGGAGGAGCACGGGAACCTGACGGCTCGGTTCGTCATCGCGGCTGAACTCGGCGAGGCGCTTGGCACCCGGGTCGAAGTCCTCCTCCCGGTCGGGGTCGGCATCGTGACCCTGGGCAGCGGGTGTGTCCCGGGACCCAACTCGACCGGCATCCGCGAGCTTCGGGCCCGGGTCGAGTGCATCCTTGGCAACTTGCCGGCCCGGTCCCAGCGCGAGGTCTTTGTGGTGACAACGAGACCTTCCGGCGGGGCCGTGCGCGGGTTCGCCGTGATGGCGATCAGCGATACGCCCGATCCCCGGCCAGGAAACAACTTCGCCGAGCGGGCGATTCCCCACGACCACTGACCCCAGTTCTGCCCCAACGGCTACAGAGGAGCACTCCATGCCCCACACCAGCCTGTCCCGACGGTTGTCCGTCCTCCTTCCGGTCCTGGCCCTTCTGGCCGGCCTCATGGCCACCGAGCCGGCTCGCGCCCAGGTGGCGTCGAGCGGTTCCGGCTTCGTGCCCGGAACTCGCACGCTGTACGCCCTCGACCTGGCCAGCGTGCCGGTGGGAGAATGGCCCAAGGGTCTCAAGCTCCTCAAGGGGAACGTCACCGTTGTGGAGAAGGACGGCGAGAAGATGCTCCGGGCCTCGGACCCGGCGGAGGTGCTGATCCCGCTGGGCGAGATCCTGCCTGAGGATTTCACCATCGAGATTGACCTGGTTCCCAAGGCCTGCTGCAACCCGAGCGATCTGGCGTTTGAGGGCACCGCGAGCAGCAACCGCGGCCCGGCCTCGATGCAGGTCGAGTGGAACCCATCACACTTCATGGTGGTGGGGGGCGGGGAGATGACCCAGATGGACATGCCGGAGGACCTGAAGGCTGCCATCCCGTCCATGCTGACCGAGGTACGGGCGAGCTTCGACCGCGGCGCCTTCAAGCTTTACACCAACGGCAAGAAGCTGGTCACCCTGGCCAACCGGAAGTTCGTCCATACGCGGTCGCTCTGGGTCGCGCTCGGAGGGCAGGACGATGACAAGTACGCCGTCTACGTCTCCCGGATCCGCGTCGCCACCAACAGCCCGAAGCCGCAGTGAGGAGAGGAGGGCCGATGCGGTATTTCGGGCTGGTGGCGGTCCTGGTGGCCTGGGCCATCCCGGCACGAACGGTCGCCGCCCAGGCCGGCAGTCCGCCGGCGGGCCAGGCGCTCTTCACGCTCGACTTCGGGCAGCTGGTGGGTGACTTCCCCAAGGGGTTGAAGCCGCTCACCGGTAGCCTGGAGGTGGTGACGAAGGACGGCGTCCCGATGCTCAGGGCCTCCTCGGTGTCCGAATTCCTCATCACCCTGCCCCAGGTCCTGCCCCCGGCCTTCACGGTCGAGTTCGTCCTGATTCCGAAGCAGTGCTGCAACCCGGAGGACCTGGGGTTCGAGGGCACCGCGACGATGAATCGGGGCACGGCCTCGGCCCAGGTGCTGTGGAGCCGGGAGCGGCTGGCGGTGATCGGGGGCGGGGAGATGTACCAGGGGGCGATGCCGGCGGCGCTGGCGGGGACGCTGCCGGGCCAGTTGAGCACCGTGGTGGTGACCTTCGACAGCACCGAGGTCAAGCTCTACACCAACGGGCAGCGGCTGTTCACGCTGGCGGACCGCCGGTTCATGCGGGGCCGGGTGCTGCGGGTGTTTCTGGGGGGCCAGGACGAGGGCGACCAGGCCGTCTACCTGGCCGGGCTGCGGATCACCGCGGGCGCGACGGCCCCGATGGTGCTGGCCAGCCAGCAATCCGGTTCCAGGGGCTCCCTGACGTCGGCGGGGTCCACGATCCGTCCCGCGGGCACGGGGACCATTGCGACCCCGACCGCTGCGCCGCCAGCGAGTACGGCTGTAGTGAGCCGAGGTCCCGTGTTGACCCCGCAGAGCTCCGGCCGGACCTCGGGTGCTCTCAGTGGCGCATCCGCACCACCAGCCCCGGCGGATGCGCCGATGCCGGCCCGAACCATCACCATCCAGGGGTTCGCTGCAACCGGCACCTTCGCGGGTCTTCCGTCCCGCACGATCAGCCTCTCCGGCTTCGACGCGGTGGGGACCTTCACCGGCCTCGCCCCCAGGGCCATTGCCCTCGGGGGCTTTTCGGCCACCGGCACGTTTGCGGCTCTCTCTCCACGCAGCGTCAGCCTCCCTGGGTTCACGGCAGCCGGGATCTTCACGGCGCTGGCTCCGAGGACCGTTTCCCTCTCCGGCTTCACGGCGACGGGGACCTTCACGGCCCTCAATCCGCGAACCGTCTCCCTCGCTGGCTTCACCGCGACCGGCACGTTCCCGACGCTCGCTCCGCGCACGATCGCGGTCGCAGGCTTCTCCGCAATGGGCGTCTTCACCACCCTTGCTCCACGGACCGTCGTCCTGTCCGGGTGGACCGCGGTCGGGGTCAACCCCTAATCCATGAGGCGCAACATGAAACTGCGATTGGTTCTCCCGGTCGTGACCATGGTCCTGATAGGCGCTCCAGTCGCGGCGAGCGCCCAGACCGTCTCGGCCCAGGTTGCGCTCCAGGTGCCCGTGAATCTCACGCAATTCGGGCCTGACGTCGCCAAGGTCCAGGTCTCCTGCACCATCCGGAGTGACGCGATCACCACGAGCACGAGCTACGGGCGCGCTGCTGACGGGAGGCTCCTGTACGGTTCCGCCGCCCATGAGGCCTATCTGGTCCAGGAGCTCCCCATGACGGGCGGACAGCTCACCTCGACGACCTCGCTCGCGTTCAGCTTCGCCGGGTTGGAGAATCCGGTCGGGAAGAACGCCGCCATTTGGTGCACCCTTATGGGTTGGAGCACATCGCAGGCGGCGTGGGTTCAGTTCACCGGGGGGGCGACGAACGTCTCCTTCAAGACCAGCGGGGGATCCGGAGGCGGGATTGATGGTGCATTTGTCTGGTAGCCGACCGGGGCGCCGAGCCCGGCTGCTCCGGATCGGAGTAGCTGGTGTGGCGTGGTGCGCCCCGCTCTGCCAGGCGGTCGCCCAGGCCGGCAGTCCGCCGGCGGGCCCGGCGCTCTTCACGCTCGACTTCGGGCAGCTAGTGGGCGACTTCCCCAAGGGGGTGAAGCCGCTCACCGGTAGCCTGGAGGTGGTGACGAAGGACGGCGTCCCGATGCTCAGGGCCTCCTCGGTATCCGAATTCCTCATCACCCTGCCTCAGGTACTACCACCGGCCTTCACGGTCGAGTTCGCCCTGATCCCGAAGCAGTGCTGCAACCCGGAGGACCTGGGGTTCGAGGGCACCGCGACGATGAATCGGGGCACGGCCTCGGCCCAGGTGCTCTGGAGCCGGGAGCGGCTGGCGGTCATCGGGGGCGGGGAGATGTACCAGGGGGCGATGCCGGCGGCGCTGGCGGGGACGCTGCCGGGCCAGTTGAGCACCGTGGTGGTGACCTTCGACAGCACCGAGGTCAAGCTCTACACCAACGGGCAGCGGCTGTTCACGCTGGCGGACCGCCGGTTCATGCGGGGCCGGGTGCTGCGGGTGTTCCTGGGAGGCCAGGACGAGGGCGACCAGGCGGTGTATCTGGCGGGGCTGCGGATCACCGCGGGCGCGACGGCCCCGATGGTGCTGGCCAGCCTGCAATCCGGTTCCAGGGGCTCCCTGACGTCGGCGGGGTCCACGATCCGTCCGGCGGGAACGGGGACCATTGCCACGACGGCGCCTGCCACGACGGTCGTGACTACCATGACCCCACAAACGGGCACTCTGGCGACCGTGTCCAGCCCGACGGTGCCTGCCACCGCCGTGACCACCATGACCCCGCAAACGGGCACCCTGGCGACCGTGTCCAGTCCGACGACACCGGTCATACGCGACATCGTGGTCACCTACCAAGCGTACAACTTGCTCCCGGAGGCCAAGATCGCGCTCGGCCCCTACGATATCGACCAAACGGACCCGGGGGGCCGGATCTTCGTGGAGTTTGTTTGGGAGCATCACCGGACCGACGACCCCCAGGCCTGTCCCGCGGACATGCGCGCGCCGGTCGTCGATGATGCGCGGTGCTATCGGACCTGGGGGAGGTGGTCCCCGTGGGAGGAGTATGCTCCCCTGCAATGGGGCACGTCGTACACCTATCGGGTCGGCGCCGTCTACCACCTCGAAGACTCCAGCTTGGCGGCCCTGATTCCGAATCCGAACGCTTACGTCGTGTATGTCTCGCTTTCGACCACCATCACGACTCCTCCGCCTCCGCGGACTCGATGAGGCGAACGACTCTGAGGGTTGGAGCCCTTCCTATGTTGAGGTTGGGATGACAGACGTCCCGGGTGGAGGCGGCGTGGGTTCAGTTTACTGGGGGCGCGACGAACCTCTCCTTCAAGACCAACGGGTCATCCGTGGGCGGGATTTGCATACGTCTGGTAGGCGGCCGGGGCGCCGAGCCCGGCTGTTCCGGATCGGAGTGGCTGGCGTGGCCTGGTGCGCCCCGCTCTGCCAGGCGGTCGCCCAGGCCGGCAGTCCGCCGGCGGGCCCGGCGCTCTTCACGCTCGACTTCGGCCAGCTGGTGGGCGACTTCCCCAAGGGGGTGAAGCCGCTCACCGGGAGCCTGGAGGTGGTCGAGAAGGACGGGGTGCGGATGCTGCGGGCCGCGGCGCCGTCGGAGTTCCTGGTCGCGCTCCCCGACGTCTTGCCCCCGGCCTTCACGATCGAGTTCGGCCTGATTCCGAAGCAGTGCTGCAACCCGGAGGACCTGGGGTTCGAGGGCACCGCGACGATGAATCGGGGCACGGCCTCGGCCCAGGTGCTGTGGAGCCGAGAGCGGCTGGCGGTCATCGGGGGCGGGGAGATGTACCAGGGGGCGATGCCGGCGGCGCTGGCGGGGACGCTGCCGGGCCAGTTGAGCACGGTGGTGGTGACCTTCGACAGCACCGAGGTCAAGCTCTACACCAACGGGCAGCGGCTGTTCACGCTGGCGGACCGCCGGTTCATGCGGGGCCGGGTGCTGCGGGTGTTCCTGGGAGGCCAGGACGAGGGCGACCAGGCGGTGTACCTGGCGGGGCTGCGGATCACCGCGGGCGCGGCACCACCGGTGTTTGCGGCCGCGACGCCAGCGTCGGCTCCGACGCCGCCCACGATTCAGTCGCCGCCGCCGTCCCAACCCACGCCCCAACTCCCGCCACCGACGGTAGTGCCTCGGCCGCCAGGGCAGGCCGATTCGATGCTACGCCAGCCCCCGCCGACAACCGCGGTCAGGAGAATCTCGACAGGTGAGCCTCCCACAGGGCTGGCCGCAAGCGGCGCGGTTCCTCTTGTCACGCTCTCGTGGAAACCAGCAGCAGGCGCCACGAGCTATCGCGTTTTCCGCACGCTCCCGGGTACGACTAACTGGCAGGAACTAAGCGCCACTCCCATCCAGCCGCCGGCCGGAGCGCCGGCGGACTCGCCTCTCACCCCGGACCCGTTCCTGGTCAGCAACGACACGCAGCTCTACACCTACCGCGTGGTTGCCCTCCAGCCCGATGGCCGTGCCGGCGAGGCCACGGTCGACTACGCCTTGGCGCCCCCGTTGGGGCAAGGCACGACCCTTACCCAGGACCGCACCCAACCCCTCCCCCGACCGGTCACAACCACTCTCTTGGTCGGAACCGGCATCAGCGACATCACCGGGCCGCTCGCGGAAGTGGGGATGATGGGCTACGCGGATGGGAACCAGAAGACAGGGGGGCTGCATACGCGGCTCTACGCGCGGGCCTTCATCTTCGGGAACCCAACCACGGGGAAGCGCGTTGTGTTCGTCAGCACCGAGCTTGGGATGCTCTTCAGTTCGGTGAAGCAGGGGGTACTCAAGAAGTTGAAGGCGTTGTACGGCGCGCGGTACGACGATCGCAACGTCATGCTCTCCGCAACGCACACCCACGCCGGTCCGGGAGGGTTCTCCCATCACGTCCTGTTCAACATCACCACGAGCGGACATGTCGCGCAGAACTATGCCGCAATCGTGGACGGGATCACCGAGGCGATCGTCCAGGCGGATAGTGGGCTCGCCACCGGTAGCGTCTCGGTCATGACTGGGGAAGTCGCGGAGCAGACCATGGTGAACCGGTCCGTGGTCGCCTTCGTGTTGAACCCCGAGGCCAGGGCTGCACGCGTCTCGCTGGATGGTCGGAACCGCGGTATGTCGGTCCTCAGGATCGAGAGGGGCGGCCGGCCAATCGGCGCCATTGCGTGGCATGCGGTTCACAACACGTCGATGACGAAGTACAACGTCCTGGTGAGTTCGGACCACAAGGGCTATGCGGCCTACCTGTTCGAAAAGCAGTACGGCAGCATCGCTCCGATGGTGAACTACGGCAGCTTCGTCGCAGCTTTCCCGAACGGCGCCGAAGGAGACCTGTCGCCGAACCTGAATACATCGGACCCGGAGCACTTCACCGGCCCAGGGAGCGATGAGTTCCAGTCGTCCGCCATCATCGGCCAGCGCGAATTCGATACGGCCCATTCGCTGTTCATCAATGCAGGACAGTTGCGGCTGACGGGCGAGGTCGATTTCCGACAGAAATTTCTCCTGATGCCCGGCTTGGTCGTGACTTCGACCCCATACGTCAATGGAGCCGGCGGGAAGGTGCTCTGCTCCGGGGCGTACGGCTTCTCCTTCATGGCCGGGGCCGAGGACGGCCCGGCCGGACCCCTGAAAGAAGGGTGGGTGGTTCCGAACGCGGCGGCATTCGCCACCCTGAGCGCGGTGCGCCAGACGGCCGTGGTCATCGTCGCCCCCCTGATTGCGTCCCTCGTTCCCATGGCTCTTCCTCTCATTGAGGACTTCATGATGAAGTCCGACGACCCCTGTCAGATTCCCAAGCCCGTCCTGATTCCGAGCGGGGCGCTCGCGTGGTCGCCGCAGACGCTGCCGTTTCAGCTGCTGCGGGTCGGACAGGTTGCGATAGCGGGGATCCCGGGTGAAATGACGACGCAGGCCGGTCGACGGTTGCGGGACAGCTTGGCGGTGATCCTGGCGCCAATCGGCGTAACCCAGGTGATCCTGACCGGATTGGCGAACGAGTATAGCGGCTACATCACTACGCCCGAGGAGTACGACAGCCAACAGTATGAGGGAGCCTCCACGGTGTTCGGGCGGCTGACATTCGAGGCCTATCAGCAGGCCTTCCGGGAACTGGCCATGGCGATGGTGACCGGTCGAGAGATGGTCGGGGCGAACTCCCCCCCCCCGCTAGACCTTGGCCTTCTGCCGCAGGTCCAACAGCAGGGAATCGTTGCCGGAGATGGCCGTCCGGCTGACCAGGAGTTTGGCCAGGTGCTGATGCAGCCTTACTCCACGGTGTCCCGGGGGTCCGCGATTCCGGTACAGGTGACATTTCGGTCTGGGAATCCCAACAACGACCTTCGGAGGAATAGCACGCACTTCTGGATTGAACGCGATGCCGGCGGAGGCAATTGGGTCCTTGAAGCCTGGGACAGCACTCCTGACACGAAGTTGTTCTGGGGGCGCTCCATCGGCTCCGATCCTCGGATGAACTGTCCGGACCCGGAGCGCTGCGACTGGTCGCAGGTCAACATCTTTTGGAATGTCCCGGCTACCGCAACGCCCGGGACCTACCGCATTCGCTACTCCGGAAGCTGGAAGAACGGTGTTACCGGTGCTCTCGCGCCGTATTCAGGCGTAACCATGGCCTTCGTGGTGCAGTAATTCCGGCTGCTACCACCTACTGTCTCAACGCTACGGAGGAAACGCGCCATGCCACGATCGTCCACACGTCGGATGCTGGTATGCACCGGGCTATCCCTGGTGGCCCTCAGCCTCACGGCCGCCCCAGCCCAGAGCCAGATCAAGGGGCTCATCAAGAAGGCGACGAAGGTGGTGGAGGGGGCCGATCCCACCACCACGTCCGCCAAGCCGCCCACCTTCGATGACGTCACCTTGGAACTCACCCAGGCACGAGTGGCCAAGATCCTTGCCGGCAAGCAGGCCGGGAAGCGGATCGCCGAGGGCCCGAACGGCCCGGCGGCCATCCGGGCGAAGACGGAGGCCCTGGATGCTCGCCAGGCCGCGATCTACGAGAAGCACGTGGATGAGATCAACGCCTGGGACGAGAAGCGGCGCGAGAACCAGAACTGCCGTGACTCCGCCCTGGGCGCCATCACGGAGCGGCGGCGGAACGAGCTGATGGACCGGGCCACATCCGACCCGCAGTACCGCCTCCGGTTGGCCGACCTGGCGCGGGCCATGATGGAGGCCCAGCAGAAGGGTGACACGGCGGCCATGCGCAAGGCCCAGGAGGCCTTGAAGAACCTCAAGGCGCCCACGAAGGCCGACACGGCCCGGGCCATGAGCCAATGCGGTGAGGCGGGCCCCACCGGGCTGGTCAAGGAGTGGGTGGAGCTCAAGAGCGAGCTGGAGGAACTCAAAGGACTGGAGCAGCAGGCGGAGGTGGCGATTCAGCAGGCGGAGCAGTCCGAGAGCGGCATGACGAACCGGCAGCTCGCCATGGCCTGCGAACGGATCAAGCTGTTCGCAGACCGGCTCAAGAAGAAGGCGAAGCTGGGAGAGTTTACCGAGCAGGAGCAGCAGGCCCTTCAGCAGGCGATCAAGGACCTCGAAGACCTCTGCGGATGAATGCGGCGCTGGCTCTGGCTTGCCTCCTCCCGGCCTCCACGCTGGCGGTCTGGACCGGCAAGGGCTGGGAGGAATGGTGGCGATCGAACGACGCGCCGGCCCAATGGGCCGCGCCGCTGCCGCTCCTCTCGGCTACGCTCCGGTGGCGCTCGGTTGCTCCCGGAGTCCAGTGGAGCGAGACCCGCCTCTCCGGCCGGGGCGAGGCCTGGCGGATCCGCTTGATCGTGGCCCGGCTGGATCCCCGGCTGGTCCGCATCCAGCTCGACACTGCGTACCGGAGCCAGGGAACCCGGGCGGCCTGGACCATAGACCGCGCGCCCGAGGCCACGCTGCTCGCGGTCAATGCGGGCCAGTTCCCGCGCTCGTTCCCCTGGGGGTGGGTGGTGCTGAACGGACGGGAGTATCAGCCGCCGGGTGTCGGGCCGCTCTCCGTGGCGGTGGCGTTCGATTCAAGCGGTGGTGTGCGCTGGCTGGACACCGAGGCGCTGGCCCGCCAGGGCACCCGATGGGGCGTTGCTGCAGCCTTCCAATCCTATCCGCGGTTGCTGGTCGAGGGGGCGGTGCCGCCTCCGCTCCGGGAAGAGGGCCTCGGTGTGGACCTGTCCCATCGGGATGCACGGGCGGCGTTTGGCCAGGCCGCCGACGGGAGCATCCTGATCGCGATGACCCGCTTCGACGGCGCGGGCGAGGCGCTGGACTTCGTGCCGTTCGGGCTCACCGTTCCGGAGATGGCGGCGGTGATGGGGGCGCTCGGCGCCCGGAACGCCGTGCTCCTGGACGGGGGGATCTCGAGTCAGCTCCTCATCGCCGATCACCCGGCGCGGCGCTGGCCCGGGCTCCGTGCCGTGCCGCTTGGGCTCGTCGTGACGGCGCGTAACTGAACGGCCATCCCTTCTCCGGAGGACGACACGCATGAGCACTTTCAAGTTCCTGGGCGCGGCGGCGGTCGTGCTCGCAGGCGCGGCGGCGACGGCCAGGGCGCCCGCGAAGTACGAAGTCCGGCTTGCCTACGTCGGCTACACGGGGCTGGCCGAGTCCCGGGATTGCGACATCAAGGTGAACGCGGAGGGGTACGACTCCCTCATCGGCACGGTCAGCACGATCGAGCCGGACGGCAAGTCGGAAGACGACGTGGTCTACGTGGGGACGTTCCAGCGGGTCACCAAGATCGACTATTGCCAGTCCCGCGGGCGGCGATCACCGCAGGATGACGAACAGGTCTGGTGCCTGGCGACGCTGACCGGTCGGGCGAAGATGGCAGTGGAAATCACCGTGTACGGGGAGGAAGGCCGGGGGGCCTGGATCAAGGCGCGACCAGTCGCCCCGAAGGCGGACAGCGTCGCCATCGCGGGAGACTGCAACCAGAAGGACATGGAGGAGATCAGGCAGGGCTATCCGGGCGGGCAGAGCGCCGGGTCCCCCGACGGCCAGGCCATCGGCGAGCCGGCAGAGGGGCCGAAGTTCATCGTTGGCGAGGTACCCCGGCTGCGCGTGGGATACTTCCCGGCGGAGGAGGGTGGGTGGGGGCTCCGGGTCGTCCGGGTCATGTCGTGTCGGGCCTTGCCGACACCCCAGGCCAGGGCGACCGGCCTGGCCGCCGCGGCCTGTGAGTAGGCTCGGGATGGAACGGCCCCGGTGATCGTGTTAGGTTCGTGGGCCGGAAAATCCCGGGCGATTAGCTCAGCTGGTTAGAGCGCGCGCCTCACATGCGCGAGGTCGGGGGTTCGAGCCCCTCATCGCCCACTCGGTCAAACCAAAGCCCCGTCGGCGGTTGCGCTGACGGGGCTCGCTCTTTGTGCCGATCTTGGCTCGAGCTTTTGCCAGGAATTGTGTTAGGTTCACAGACAAAGCGAAGGCGCAGGGCACGTCGGGAGGGATACTGGCAGCAGTTCGGCATTCTTCTCGCTGACGGTGTTCGGGTACGCGGTCCGGTCCCGACCTTCGTTTCCGCGTCAGTCTGAGTAACTTGCGACAGCACATGGTCTTTCACGCCATCTTCATGACTAGCATACTCAGCGACTGGTACCGTGTCTGTTGCGCCTGCACCACATACTTGCGCCCATCTGGCTTTTCCCTTAGCTAGGTGGAACACCCCGCATTCCAGGAGGGCTCGATGAGGTGGCATTTCCTATTCCCTCTCGTCACCGTGCCGCTGCTCGCGGCGTGCAATAGCAAGACGTTGGTGATCGAATCAAACACGGCCTGGCAGGGTGAGGTCACGGGGTACGCCACGTTATCGGGCCGAGATGGTGCGACGATTGACCTCGATGGTGCGACAGGCAACGTCTGTTGGACGCTGGAAAAGACTACGTCTGCCGGGACCCTTAGGGCATACCTGAAGGAAAGTGACTGGCTGGGCCTGAGCGTCCGGTACGCGGGCGATGCGAAGACGACTGAGCCTAACGGTCAGATCGGAGGGTGCCTCTAATGAGAACCGCCTCGTTGCGTTTCACGTCAGCGGCCATCCTGGCGGGCCTTGGGGCGTCGGGGTGTACTGATAGCGCCCCGACCAGCCTGACGCTCAATGGCCCTCCAGCTGCCGTGGCGCTCTTCTCCGGCAACAGTCAGATCGGTACGGGTGGCACCACGGTGCCTCAGCCGTTGGTCATCGAGGTCACCGACGCGGGAGGGACCCCGGTTCCGGCTCAACCTGTCCAGTGGTCCGCCACTGCCGGCACGATTTCGGCGCCCCTGGATTCGACGGGGAATGACGGGAAGTCGTCAGTATCGTGGACCCTGCCCATCGAACCAGGCGTCTACGAAGCCACTGCGACAGTCGCCGGTTTTCCTGCGGTCAAGTTCACTGCTCAGGCGACACCGGGCGCGGGCCTGCTCGTATTCAGGTACATCGACGCGGGCAGCGATCATAGCTGTGGGATCGCGACCGACGAGCAACTGTATTGCTGGGGCTACAACGGCGACGGCCAGCTTGGCATCCCGGCCGGTGAAGCCAAAGCCTACCCGAACCTCGTGCCCAGCGTCCAGCGGTTCCGTTCCGTGAGCGGTGGTCGATACCACACCTGCGGCGTCACGCTGTCGGGCGGCATCATCTGCTGGGGTCAGAATCGCGATGGTCGCGCTATCCCGGGTGATCCGGTGTCCTTCCAGGCGGTCCAGGCAGGATTGCTTCATACCTGCGGGCTGAGCATGTCGCGCGAAGTGTGGTGCTGGGGGTCCAACGGCG
>Ga0315273_10004807_pt1 | contig 16621 bp, 16 predicted proteins | sample YL17G02_0_MG_FD_205753 | JGI IMG/M metagenome (GOLD analysis project Ga0315273, IMG submission 205753) | Sediment microbial communities from Yellowstone Lake, YNP, Wyoming, USA - YL17G02_0 | ecosystem: Environmental > Aquatic > Freshwater > Lake > Sediment | place: USA: Wyoming | collected... | reverse complement strand
TGGGATTCCGCCATCTGCCCGCCCTGCGGGAGGCATTACAGCGTGAACTCAAGGTCGAACAATCCGCCGGCGCACTGGCAAAGGCGGCCTGAACAACAAATGAGCCGTTCAAACTTCAACTAACTTTGGGATTGACCCGAGGCAGTCCCGTCCGGTCCAGATAGATTTCGCAGATCTGAAACCCGGGAGCAACGACAAACCCTGATGTCGGGTGCGCACTCATACCAGGGAGGTTGTCGAAGGAAATCTGCCAACTCGCGCTCCCGGAGCCCGTCAAGCCCAGATACGCAACAGTACAATTGAGAAACAAGCCGAAGTCATACGGGGTCTGTGGGATCTCCGACGATTGAGTCGAAGCGCCGACACTCTGTGTGAGCGTCAGATGGACTGACCCACACGACCCGGGTTCCGCAAGACAAAGATTCTCTGCATTGATCGATGACACTCGGAGAAACCCCGCGCATATCAGCGCAGATGCCGATCCGACGAGCACATGGGTGGCGCGCATCCGGGCCAAGAGACCTATCCTCGTCAGGAAAGAAGTCCTTCTTGCTGATCTTTCCACTTGATACCTCACCGGTGACCTGCTCTCGATTCTACTGCCGTTGTCCAAGAGAAGTAATCCACTCTCTCCAGGTCAAGTGGAAACATGCCTCGGCGAATACGTCCGAAGGACCGGTGCACTGGGAAGGACCTGTAAATGCCGTTGGACATCCCCATGCGGCGATCCTGCTACGAGAAGACAGGTGCTACCCGTGCCTGCGAACCGCATAGCTGTACTGCACTGGCCAGCTCGGCTCTTGGTCGAGTGCCGCCTGGGCTTTGAGCGCCCAATACGGTTCCCGAAGCATCTCGCGGGCGAGCAACACAAGATCTGCCGCACCTGAAGTGATGATCTCATTGGCTTGGTGCGGCTCGGTGATCAGACCGACGGCGCCGGTCATGATTCCCGCCCGCTTGCGAATCTCCGCCGCGAACGGGATTTGATACCCTGGTCCGGCTGGGACTTTTGCGTTCGGGATTGCACCACCACTCGAGGTGTCAATCAGATCCACGCCAAGTTGACGCAAAGCACTGGCCAGTACAACCGACTGCTCAATGTCCCAGCCGCCCTCGACCCAGTCGGTCGCTGATATCCGCACGAACAGCGGCACTTCACCGGGAAGCGCCTGTCGCACAGCGGTGGCAACCTTCACAAGCAGGCGCATGCGATTTTCGAGACTCCCGCCGAAACCATCTGTCCGCCTGTTACTCAGAGGCGAGAGAAACTGATGGAACAGATAACCGTGTGCCGCGTGCAGTTCGACCACCTTGAACCCCGCACGAACCGCGCGGCGGGCGGCGCTCACGAATGCGCCGGTAACGTCCTCGATGCCTGACTCGTCCAATGCACGTGGCACGGGACGATCCTCCGCAAATGGAATCGCGCTGGCGCTCACGACGGGCCAGCCTCCCTGCTCAGGCGTGTTGAGACTGCCCCCGCCTTCCCAAGGAGGCGGCGAGCTGGCCTTGCGACCGGCGTGCGCCAGTTGAATTCCGGCCGCGGCTCCCATCCGGTCAAGGAAACGCGCAATCCGCGCCAGCGGCTCGATGTGCCGATCATCCCAGAGTCCCAGGTCGCGGGGTGAAATGCGGCCGGTCGGCGTCACCGCGACTGCCTCCGTGAGAACAAGACCGGCCCCGCCGACTGCACGGCTTCCGAGATGCACGAGGTGCCAGTCGTCGGCCAGACCATCGGCCGCACAAAACTGACACATGGGTGAGACAGCAATCCGGTTGCGGAGAGTCACACCCCGGATCGTCAGGGGACTCAATAAGTCGCCACCCGCTATCTTGGCGTCGTGATCATTGCCTACGACGGAACCTGCTGGATTGACCATTCGCGGCTCGTTGGCGGTGTGTGGATGTCTGGGGTCATTCATGATGATTGGTATCCTCTGCTCAGATGTATCATTCTAACGGAGATGACGACTGATTCCCGCCAGCATCACGCGGTCTCAATTTCAATCAGCCAGTCATCGCTGGCAAGCTGTGAAACGTCACAGGTAAGATCCAGAAACTGCTTGAGGATATGAACATTGGTCTTGGTGTGGTCAGTAGGGGAGAGGGTTCGAAAACGCCCGCCGCCCGCCAGCGCCATCGGAATCAGCAATTGATCCGCAAGATGCCGCCCTACGGGGACATTCGCATCGAGATATCGCTGGACCGCCTCGGCTGTCTCCGTGCCGACCTGCTCGGCACGAACCCCGCGCCGTCCGAAACCGGTGAAGACCTCGGTGATGTATTCGCTCTCAATTTTCACAATGAGAGCGTTCCCGGGACCATAAGAGTTGGCCACCGCCTCCGGCCGCAGAATGTCCTGCTCCCAGCGCAATTTGTTGCCGAGTGTGCGCAGTTCCCGCTCGGCAATCTCCACGGGCAGTTGAGCCACCAGGGCGCGTGCCAGCCGATGTTTGATCGCGCCCCTTTCCAGCAGGTCGATTCGTGTAAGGGTTCGCGACGGCTCAACTGAAAGTGCGATCCTCCCGCCACCGACTGGATAAAACCCGGGCCGTTCCAGCGTGGCGCTGATCTGCGGCCCCATGCGGTTCACAATCGGCAGGAAACATCTCGCCAGAAAATCGAACGGTGGCGCCGACGGGTTATGCGTGCCTCCCTCTACGATGATCTCGGAATGGCCATCGGCCGTCAGCAGCGCCGGAAGAATGGTTTGAAGGACCAGTGTGCAACTGCCCGCGGTGCCCACGTCGAACCGGTAGCGACCGGCTTGGATGGTTTGCGGGGCGAAGTAGAGTTCCGAAGATCCCAGTTCCGCGCCTCTGGTCTCCGCTGCGCCGACCCGGACGGCGGCCTTCACCGCGGCCAGATGCTGGTGAAGCAACCCGGGTCTTCTGCGTCCCGCCCGGATGCTCTCAATTCGAAAGGGCTTTCCCGTCACCAGCGACAAAGCCAGCGACGTACGCAATATCTGCCCGCCGCCTTCACCGAAAGAACCGTCGATGCTGATCATGACTGATCCTAACGCGCGTCACTCGCACGGCACCTCTGGGGGCGCAGCCAGGGTGGGTGCTTTGCACCCACCATCCCCTGCTGATGGCACGCCTCCTCGGCTGCCCGATCTTCTTGACCACCGATTCTGGGTCGGAGATCTTCCGGCTGCCCAGGCAGATTCATTGGATGACTGCTTCACTTTAGATGCACATTGATAACCGGCAGCAGCCGCAATCCTCGCGGGTTGTTGCCTGCGTAGTTGAGCAGGCCAATCTGGATACCTTTCAGGACAGAAGCACGATTCACCAGACCCACGGCAATGCCCGATTGCCGGCGGGCGATGCTATTCACGGCCCCGGCCACAATTCCCTTCAGGTCGCCCGCTCGGACGATGGGCGCCACGCTCAGCCCACTGATCACATCGGCACTGAGGTGGATGCCGGAAACGGAGATTCCTGACGCCCGTTCGCGGGCCTGAATGTTCATGCCATGCACCGTCAGCCCCGAGAGATTGCGTGCCCTGATGCCGGGGAACGACCAGTGCTTCGATCCTTGGCCGATACGCGCAGGCAGGGCAATGGCGCCCACAGACAAGCCACGGAGGTCCTTCTCGCAGATCACTAGTCCCCCGGACGCGGCGATGCCTGTATGATTGCCTTCGAAGACCGTCGCGATGCCCGACAGGGCAAGACCTGCAGAGGTGCCCTCCGACACGCTTGCGAGGCCACCGAGGCTGAGACCCGCGCCGGTGCCCTCGATCACCGCCGCCAGACCGCCGATCGCAATCCCGCGCATTCTTCCCTGGCAGACCGCCGCGAGACCACCGATGCTGATGCCAGTGGCATCTCCATCAGAGACAGCCGCCAGTCCGGCCACACTGATGCCGCTCGCGCCTTTCTGGGACACAGTTGCCAGACCTGCGAGATTTATCCCGACGCTTCGTCCCTCCGAAACGACCGCCAATCCGGCAACAGAGAGACCCGAGAGCTTGCCCCCGCCCACGACGGCCAGTCCGGCGACATTCAGCCCCCCCATGTCCCCCTCAGACACCGCTGCAATACCGGCCGCATTGACTCCCCGGAGGGAGGATTGAGCGACGACCGCAATGCCACCGAATGAGACGCCATTGATACGGTTCGCCGATGGTGCGATCAGACCGGCAGCGATGCCGTTGATGACAGCATCTGGATTGTCGCGGGGCTTCCAAAACGTGAGGTTCAGCCCATCGACCCGCTCCAGTCCATGATCGATGAGATTGAAGCGCGCCCCATGAGTGCGCTGCGCGTTCCCGAAACAAAGACCGTAGTTGTGGACCGTAAGGCGCAGTGCCGCGTGTGATGGTGGGGGAGAGGAAGCAGAGTCGGGCCTTGATTCGGCCCGCAAGCCGGCCCAGGGAAGTACCATGATCGCGACAGCCAGCAACCAGATTCTCTTCATACTACCCACGAGTATATCCAGAAACGGGCTCATCACTCAGTGTCCGGCTCGCGACGGTGCCCGTCCATCGATCAGACGAGGCCCGCGCCACGCGTCTACAAATAACCCTCTCGCGGGATGATCGCAACAGCGCTCTTGCCCGGCCTGGCCAAATCGCGGCCTCCACCGCCGACGCACCTCCACCTACAAGGGGCGGGGTTTCCCCGCCCTTTCCCTGTTTCCACTCCGCGGGGTCCGGGCGGGGAGACCCCGCCCCTGCGACCGGCGTACATCTCCCGTTGCAGGGACCAATAGGACGTTATTTGGTCAGAATCGACCGGAATCTGCGCTTTCCTGACGGCGCAACAATGAGCAATGACGTATATGTGGGCAAAACAGGAGGACGAATCGATGCCGGTGATCAAATCCAATACAATCAGATTCGACCCGGTCCATGGTGCCGGCGTGACCCAGACGTCCAAGGCCAACGTGATCGGCCCGCGCGAGGGCTGGCCTGCGCATATGGTACGCGCATTTCGGATCGCGCCGGGAGGGTACACCCCGCACCACCAGCACGACTGGGAACACGTCAACTACATCATTCGGGGGGCGGGTTCGCTCACCATCGGCGATCAGGTCTTCAAGCTCGCCGCCGGGGATTACGCCTTCGTCCCGCCCAATGTCATGCATCAATTCAAGAACGAATCGGACGAGGACTTCGAGTTCATCTGCGTCGTCCCCAATCGCGGCGCGTGACGCGGGCTGCTGCCTTGTTGGGTCTTGCCGGAACTATCTGCCCACCCCTTCTCTGTGGTGTCGCGACATCGCAGGGCAGATTCTCGGCGCGTCGGTTGGGAGGGCGAGGCTCCTGCCGAGCCTCTTCTTGCGAGAAGGGAGAGGCTCGGCAGGAGCCTCGCCCTCCCACAGTGCACGGGAAAGCCCTTCCAGAAAGACCGTCAGAATCTCTTCTGATACGCGTGGCAGTACGGCTGCTTCCCGTTCTGCTCGTAGTAGTCCTGATGGTACTTCTCGGCCTCCCAGAACGTCCCTGCTTGGGATACCTGGGTGACAACCTCGTACCCTTTGGTCCGTAAAATCCCGATCAGTTTCTCCGCAGTCTGCTTTTGTGCGTCGTCAACATAGAAGATTGCCGAGCGATACTGGTCCCCAATGTCGGGCCCTTGCCGGTCGAGCTCCGTCGGATCGTGAATCTCGAAAAACAAGCGCGCCAGCGTCTCGAAGGTCGTCTTCGATGGGTCAAACTCGACTTCGACCGCCTCTGCGTGGCCGGTTGTCTCCGAGCACACGTCGCGATATGTCGGCTTGGCCGTGTGTCCGCCCATGTACCCGACTCGCGTCGCAACAACGCCCGCCGCCTTCTGGAGCAGGTACTCGGTTCCCCAGAAACACCCGCCGGCGAAGTACGCTTTTTCGGTCTTGGGCGTGGTGTCCTGGCCTGCAGGGACGAAGCTCATCGAGATCGAATTCACGCAGTACCGTACATTTTTGGGAGTCAGATGCTCCCCCTCAAACACGTGACCCAAATGCGCCCCGCAACGGGCGCAGGTGATCTCCGTTCGCACGCCGTCGGCATCCAGCGTGCGTGTAACCGCCCCGGGGATTTCATCATCGAAGCTGGGCCACCCGCATTCCGAATCGAACTTGTCGGAGGAACGATACAGCGGCGCCCCGCGCTGTTTGCACGTGTATGTGCCCTTCTCCTTGAAATTGTAGAACTTTCCTGAAAAGGGCGGTTCGGTCCCCTTGTGGACGATCACCCGTTCCTCTTCCGGTGTCAGCTTATTGAGCGTCACAGGGTTCTCCTTCGATTTCATCGTCATCGGCACCAGCACCACTGCGCACATCGCGGCCACTCCGGCCAGCATGATGGATGGCCACAAGGATCGCTTTAGTCTGTGCATGCTGTTCTGTCCTCGTCTTGAGCGCACCCCGGTTCGATTTCACCCAAGATCTCCTCTCTATGACTTGGACAGAAAAGAATAGTGATTTGTTCCCACCCGCGAATGATCGCTTGCAACGAGGTTAGAGTGGTCGTAGGTTCATGCAAGGCCTAGAGGTGGAATCGACGGCACCCGGCCCGGACAGGTGCAAAGACGCAGATTCCAGTGGGAGGAACGATGGACGTCTTCATCAGTTGGTCAGGAAAGCGCAGCCAGATGGTAGCCTCTGCCCTACGGGAGTGGCTTCCGATGGTCATTCAGGATGTCTCGCCATTTTATTCACCTGATGACATCGAAAAGGGAGCGCGCTGGCTGCCAGAACTCAACAAGTGTTTGGAGGGCAGCAAGTTCGGCATCATCTGCGTGACGCCTGAGAATATGCAGGCCCCATGGCTACTCTTTGAGGCTGGAGCGATTTCGAAGGCACTGGATGCGTCCGTTGTCTGCCCGCTGCTCCTGGACCTCGATCCGGCGGCTCTTAGTGGTCCGCTCGCTCAGTTTCAGGCGGCGCGTCTCGCCAAAGACGAGGTCCGAAAGCTGGTGGGGGCTCTCAATAAGCGGGCTGAAAAGCCGCTGCAGGAAAACCGGGTTGACGGCCAGTTCGAGGCTCTGTGGTCGATCTTGGAGCAGAAGCTGAAGGATATCGGGGCGCAGGCGCCACCCGTGGCTGCTCCTGCCCGCCAGATGACTGACATGGTGGGTGAGGTGCTCGACATCGTCCGTTCCCTCGCGCGCCCCGCAGGACCGCCTCAGGAGGGATTTCGAGATCCGACTGTGGTCCTCCTCAGACCTGCTGCGGCGAAAGTGGACGGCCTCGCCGTGGACGTCGACGCTGCTAGGCGCGACCTGAGGGAGCTCCCCCCAGAGCGGGGGTTTACCTCGAGTGAACACCTAGGCGCAATATTGGAAGACTTGCGGCGGATGCTTGCCGACGCAGATAAGAGGATTGGAATGCAGTCTCGGCAGATTTATCAGCAGCTTGCGAAGCCGCGCCTCGATCCGCAACAGGGTGGACCCGCACATCGGATGCCAGAGCCAAGCGATCGCCCGGATCGAGAATGATCCAGTGAATCATTCCTGACGGATGGAGCAGGTGGTTTAACATTGGTGTCCCGTCAGACTCCCGGCACGGTCTGGATGTACTTGGTCCACACCCGTATGAGGGCCCCGCGATCATTCATGACACCTCGGATTGAATCTCCCGGCTCCCGATGCCGAAGGACTTCTCTCGCGCATGCCGCTCGATCCAGGCGCAGTATGTGAGATGCGTGCTCGCACGCACCACCTTCCTGAGTGAGAGTAGGCGACGGGATGAAACCGTACTCTGCAATGCCCGTCTACCCCAAACTCCCCACGACCTTCTCGATCTCGTCCAGAATCTCACCCGACTTCACCAACGCTCGCATTGTATTGTGGTCTGGGTACATCGGCCGGTCTTCGTCGAGGTGCGTGACGTGTTTCCGGATGACGGATTTGGCCATTGCGACGCCCTTGCCGGGAGTGAAATCGCGGAAATCCAACGCCTGGGCTGCCGCCATGAATTCGATGCCCAGCACCCCGTAAGCGTTCTCGATGATCTGGTCATTCTTGAGCGCGGTGTTCATCCCCATCGAGACAAAATCCTCCTGGTCGGCAGCGGCGGGGATGGACCCAATACTGGCCGGTGCGGACAGCATTCTCTGCTCCACAATGAGCGTGTCCGCCGTGTACTGGCTGAGCATCATGCCCGAAAACATGCCGGCGCCCTTGGTCAGAAACGGCGGCAATCCCACGCTCAAAGCCGGGTTGGTCAGGCGATTGAGACGGCGCTCGGACAAGACGCACACCATCGTGATGGCAACCCCCGCCATGTCCATGGGCAGGCAGACTGGTGAACCTTGGAAATTCGCGCCCGTAAGGGTCAGTTTCTTCTCCGGGATGAATATGGGATTGTCGCCGACGCCGTTGAGCTCAATCTCAACCTGACTCCGCGCGAAGGCGATGGCGTCGTGGGCGGCCCCAATCACTTGGGGAGACGAGCGCATCGAATAAGCGTCCTGGACCTTCGTCTTCAGCTTGCCCGTGACAAGATCGCTCCCCTCGATACACTTCATAATGGCCTTGGCGCTCCGCACCGCACCGGCGAACCCGCGCAATTCATGCAGCAGCACATTGTACGGTTTCATGTTGGCGAAGAGCGCCTCGAGGCTCATGGCACACGCGATCTCAGCCTGCTTCAGCCAGCGGTTCATGTCATGCAGATGCAGGGCGCTCATCGCGGTCAATAGATTGGAGCCGTTGATCGTCGCCAGACCGTCCCGTGCCTGAAGGTTGGGGACAGGGATACCCGCTCTGTCCATGGCCGCTTTGCCCGGCAGGCGCTGCCCTTGGTAGAACGCCTCACCCTCGCCCATCAGCAGCAGTGCAATCTGGGACATCGGCGCCAGGTCTCCGGATGCCCCCACAGAACCTTTCTGGCAGACAACCGGCGTGACGCCCTTATTCAGCATCTCCACCAGGGTCAGGGTGATCTCAGGACGACAGCCTGAGTTCCCATGAGCGTGCACGTTGATCCGGCCGGCCATTGCGCCGCGGACGTGCTCGATCGGCGCAGGGTCACCGATGCCGGCCGCGTGATTGTAGATCAGGTATCTCTGGAATTGCTGAACCTGCTCGTCGGTCAGGACAACTTCCGAAAACTCCCCGATGCCGGTGTTGACACCGTACATGATCTCTCTGGCCTGGATCTTCTCCTCCAGCATGCCCCGGCATATCTTGATCCGTTTGAGCGCGTCCGGATGAAGCTCCACCTTCTCACCGTGGCGCGCGATGCCGACCAGTTTCTCGATTGTCAGTCCGGAACCATTCAGAACAACACTCATCTCATCTCCTCGGTGCCTTCCATCAAGTCCGTTCGCGTTCCTCCAAGTTAACTCAACTTCCGTCATGCTGCACAGAACTGATTGTCAAAAACCTTCATAGAGACCTGTACACAGGACAACCTGTTTGCCCAATGCCACCGGATAAGCATTCCACGCCCCCCCAGAAACCTCCTGGCGCGACTGCCGGTAGGGACGGGTCTAAGACCCGCCCTCTCATGCGAGGTTTCCCATGCCGGCGCCATCAGAACCGCAGCGACAGACAACTCAGTCCGCCGCCGAGCTTCATGTACTCCGACACATCCAGCGCGATCGTCTTGTATCCATGGACTTCGATAGCCTGCTTTGTCTTCGGGTATCCCGAGGCCACCAGCACTGTTCCATTCAACCAGAGGCAGTTGGCGGCGTATTGCTCGTCCTCATCGACTGGAATCACCGAGAATCCGGAGAAATCTGACAATCCCAGAAGCTCTCCGGTCACGACAAGATTGCCGTCCTCGAGGTACGCCACGGCTGACTTGAGATGCAGAAGGTCCTGTAGCGGTATGGTTGATCCGCTCATCCCGTGCGACTCTAAAACCCGGATAATCTGATGGGCACCGTCGGAATTCGTGCGCTCCGAAAGGCCGATGTAGAAGTGCCTCCCGACCATCATGACGTCGCCGCCTTCCGCGGTGCCTGGTGCCTGGATCCGCGGGACATCATCATAAAATCCCCGGATGGTCTGTTCCATCGACGCAGTCTCACCGCGGCGTGATGCTGCTCCCGGCCTCATGATGATCGCACATTCAGTCGTCAGAACGGCAGTATCCTCCACAAACGTCGAATCTGGGTAATCGTCGTCTGGGTCCAGGACGGTCACCTCAAGCCCGCATTCCTCGAGCGCCCGGAGGTAGGCGGCATGTTGCGCCAGCGCTTTTCTGAGGTCGGGCCTGCCGAGCCCGGCTGTCGTCAGACCGCGGACCAGAGACGGGTCGGGCGGACGCACAATCGCTCTAGTGAATTTCATCTTCTCTTCGCGTGAGTCCGCGTCCAGTTCGCGGTATGAGTCTATGCGGCGCGGTGGCGTCTACGCACCTCGCTGTACCGCCGCCAGGAATCTTGACCGGAGGCTGTCGCTCATCCGCGCGTTGCAGCCTTGTGGTCTTCTCGATTTGGCCGGTAGTCGCAAGGCCGAACGGCATACGGACGACAAGATCCGCCTCCTCCGTGCTGTATAACGCGTGAAGAATGGAATGCAGAGTCTCGTTCCAAGGTACCCGGACAGTCAGGCCATCGATCTTCCGCCCGAGCTTGCGATACACGTCCTTGCCGGCCAGATGTCCCATGTGCAACTCCGCAGCTCGAAGGTTCAGTCGCCGTGCTTGATCCTAATCCTTCGTGTCACTGTCGTCTCGCCCGATGTCGCCTTGAGAAAGTACACTCCATCCGGAGCACTGCTGATGTCAATCGGCAGCATGGCCTCTTTCACACCTGGGAACGTCTTCTCAAACACCGTGCCTTTGCCGCTGTCGGCCGCAATGCTGATCCTCACATCCGCCGGTTCGTTGAGGAAGATGTCCACGGAGAACACGCCTTTGCTCCGAACGGGGAAGGGGCTGACGAGCGGGAGTGTATCGGAGGGGATCGGCGCGTTCACGCCGGGAGCAACACTGAACGAGTGCCTGATCTCACTCCCGAAGTCGGAGATGAAGGACTTGATCAGGTGCCCCCTCATGTCCAGCAATCGGACATAGCCGTAGCCGCCCTCGGGATTGAACCAGAAGTCGAGACCGTCACCGGCGGTGTCAGTCACCACCAGTTGGTAACACCCCGGTGACAGATTGAACGTGTCGCGATATGCCGCACCGGGCCTCAGCGTGCCAAGCTTGCGCTCCCGGACAACGCCGCCGTTTCCGTCTCTGAGTTCGTATGCGTTGTGCGTGGAGTCTCTGTTGGCCAAAAGCGCGAGAACGAACTCGGTACCATAGACCGGTGGACCGATAGCCTCGGAAGTCAGCACGTTGTCGGCAGTATACTCATCCTTCGCTCCGTTCGGAGATTCGAGCCCAACTTCGAACTGCTGCCTGCCCTCGTGGAGAGCAAGCGAACCCGGAAGTGTTATCTCCGCTGTTTTCTGCGATTCGAGCCGGCCTTCCCACCTGTAAGTCTGAGACTGTTTGCCGGAAACACCGTACCGGATGATGACAGACTTCAAAACATCTCTTCCATTGTTTTTCACGACGATGCGCGCATTGCTGCAAGTGGGGTTCATCCGCGAATACTCGTCGGCAGTGCTGGGCGCCACGATTCCGTCCAGCGAGACGTCGTTCGCGGCCCACGGGGCCTCGCAGTAGAACAAATACGAGCGTATGTGATAGCTGGCCGAGGGCGTCTTCTGGTTCAGGTATGGCTGCATGTCGATGTTCAGCAGGTGGGTCGAGTTCGGAACGATTGGAAGATCGTACACGTCGGGATGAACCATCGCGCCGGGGCACCAGTTGGCGCGGTCGAAGAGCCATGTGCCGGCCTGTGGAAAAAGAGGGTTGGCGCCGCACTTGCGCCAGATCTGCCGCTGGTCGACGAGCGAATCGTCGAAGAGAACCCTGCGGTATTTGCTGCAGAACTCCGCGCAGTTCTCCGAATCATCCATCCCGTGCCCCGTTTGCACGATCCGCAGACGCGCCACCTGAGCGTCAAAGCTGTTGGTAAACGGAATGGGAGAGAGAAGGCTCTCGATCGGCTTCGTACTGTCGCCATAGGGAAATGGACCGTTCCACAATGTGTCCATCCCCAGGCATCGCATGGCCGGCCTTCCTTCGGTCACTTCAAAGTCGAGCGTGATCAGCCAGCCCCGGTCCGTGTTGCTCTCGTACCCGCCGTGATTGAACTCAACCTCGACGGAATCGTGCAGGAGAAATGCGAAGTCTGTGATGTCAGTCTGCCATGTGAAGCTCCAGGCCGGCCCGAACCCGGAACCGTACGGCGAGATCATCCGCGCCAGTTCGACGTCCCTGGACACGGAGGCAGCGCCGCCGACCCGGCGGAGGTTGATCGCATCGATGTAATCCCACTCACCACAACGGAGACTGTCGGGGCACCCGTATGTGACATAGAGCACCATCTTGCGGCACTCTGTGCTCGCGGGCGGGAATACCGCCCAGTTCCTGTAGGCGTTGAATCCCTTCGAGGGGTCGGTGACGACGAACGTGTTCTTGTGCGACACGACATGTCGCACATCCCCCTGCATTGCCTGCGTGGCTTGTGCGCATGCACTGATCAGGAGTAAGGCAGCTGTGCACTTGCAAAGACTGTTCATCGTCATAATCTCCGACGGGTCGTCAGGGTTTGCCTCCTGGCCGCGCGGCTTCAGCAATCAGCGACGGCGATCTACTTTCCAAAGAACGCCGCAACCTCCTTGAGCCGCTCCCGTGTTGGGATGCCCTGCGGGCACAATTCCTCACAGGTGCCGCACTCCTTGCACTGGGAGGCAAATGCCGGGGCGCTCGTGACACCGCCTCGCAGCATGAAATTGTAGCCGCCCTTCGCGTGATCTGGCGCGTCATACATGTGCGCCAGATTGTACATCTCAAAGCACGTGGGAATATTCACGCCCGATGGGCATGGCACGCAGTAGTCGCAGTTTGTGCAGGGAACCTTGATCCGTCTCCTGTACTCGGCCTTGGCCTCCTCATAAAGTGAGAGTTCCTCAGGCAGGAGTGAGCCCGGAAATGCGCCATCGGCGCAGGCAACATTCTGGACGACCTGCTGCCGCGTCGACATGCCGGACAGGACCACGGTCACCTCGGGATGATTCCAGACCCACCGGAGCGCCCACTCGGCAAGGCTGCGCCTCGAGCGTGCCCGGCTCCAGATTTCGCTGATCCCGGAGATCTCCCGTGAGAGCACACCTCCCCTGACAGGTTCCATGACCACGACGCCCAGCCCATTTTCAGCCGCGTATCGGAGCCCTTCGGTGCCCGCTTGGTACTTCTCATCCATGTAGTTGTACTGAATCTGGCAGAAGGCCCAGTCATACGCGTCCACGATTTTCTTGAACACGCTCACGTCATCATGGAACGAAAACCCCGCGTATCGAATCCGTCCATCCGCAATCGCCGTGTCGAGGAATTCCGTGATACCGAGCTGTGAGACTTTCTCCCACGATCCCTTGTTGAGTGAGTGGACAAGGTAGAAATCGATCTGGCCGGTTTGGAGGCGCGACAGTTGTTCGTCCAGATACCGATCCATGTCCTCGCGCGAGTTGATCAGCCAGCTTGGCAGTTTTGTTGCGAGTTGCACTCTCTTGCGGTACCCGTCTTGCAGCGCCCGCCCGGCAAACGGTTCGCTTTCGCCGTTGTGGTAGGGATAGGCCGTATCGACATAATTCACTCCGTGGTCAATCGCGTATCGGAGCATCTCCGTTGCGAGCGGCTCGTCAATCCGTCCGTCCGTCAGCACCGGCAGGCGCATGCACCCGAACCCGAGGATTGAGAGTTCGGATGTCAGCTTTGCTATTTTCCTGTAGAGCATGTCCTCCCCGGATGTCGTGTGTTCTTCAGAGATGTATGCATGCACTCATCAAAAGTGATGCCTCCCGCTCCCAATCTAAGAGGCGATCGGTTCCCATTCAATCGCCTTGTTCAGCGGTTCCGTCATGCCGTCGATTGCTCAGGATGATGGATCCATTCACAGTCCCCTCGGACGGTCTGTTCCAGGCGCGCAAGCGTTACGATTGCCGATGCACCAGGGCGAAGCCCTCTATCCTACTTCATGCTCATGCACTTGAAGGCCTGAACACTGCTGCCGTCCTCCAGCGGTATCGGAGCCTCCATGATATTCCGAATCTTCTCGGGTGTGATAATGGCCGGATCGTACGTGAAGACGACACGGTGATCGGCCGCGTAGGTCTCGATGCTGTTGATTCCCTCAATGTCCCGGTAAAGCGCGGTGAAGAACTCAGCCGTTCCCTTGCACTTCACACCGTCGACGACACATTCGAGCTTCTCTCCTGCACCGGTGCCGACGGTCACGTTGGTCGTCGGCTGGGTGAATGCGGTGCGAAGAAAGTACCCGCCGAACAGCGTCGCGATGACCAGAACAGGAACAACGAATTTGGGCACGTTCATATCAATCCCTCACAGGCTCGCCTTTACGGAAAGAACCATCTTCTCAGGACATGCATCCAGACATTCAAGACAGTTCGTACAGTCGCGGCGTCGCACTTGGGTCAGCGTGTGGACGGGGATATCGTGGGGGCAGGCGGTCTGGCAGCTTCCGCATTTCGTGCATTTCCCCTCGTCTCGGAAGACCTTGACGATCCCCACGCGGCTGAACGGGTCGAGCACCGCGCCCAGCGGACACAAGTAGCGGCAGAAAAACATCGGAACCAGCAGCGCCCCGATTCCGAGAAGCAGCAGAACGACGTAGGAGACGATGCCTGCCGTGCCGTGGCCGATGCCGGAGAAGATGAGATAAAATGGATCGTAGCCACGCAGGATGAGTTCCCCTGCCTTGTATGTAAAGACCAGGGATACAACCAGAACAACGTAGCGGAGCATTCTCAGCACACCATCGAGACGCGCTCCGGGACGAGCCCTCTTCTTCGTCACCATCCCGCCTGCATGGCCGCACAACTCGCCGAGAAAACCGATCGGACACGCCCAGCCGCAAAACGATTTCTTGGCGACCAGGGCGAGCGCCACCACCGCCAGAAGCATCGAGAGATTCAACGGGCCAAGCGCGCAGGTGAACTCACCCGACGTGTGCAGACCCCACAGAGCCTCCATTCCGCCAAACGGGCAGTACGCCTCGAACGACCGGACCCCGGACCCGAATGCCAGATACAACACGAGGCCAAGCACGCCGGTCAAAAGCCCATAGCGGACATACCTGGTTCTCATCAGCAGTTTCTCCGTCGCATGTTCACTCCGTCGTGGTCTCGAACCGCAAGTCTAAGAACTTCTAACAGAAGACGCCAAGCGTAGGGGCGCACAGCGTGCACCCGGCGCGGCGAAGAGCCGCGCCTTCTCTAAAGGCAATCCAACCATGGGAATCCGTGTGCAGTGCCCCGCTGTCGTAGATTTCATCTCGATGTTCCAGCCAACCGAGTCTGGAGGCCATTCCCGCTGCAAATCCGTCCCGCCGGGGGCGTGTGCGAACGAACCGCGCACGACAAGACGCCCGCAAAGCAAGATAGAAACAATACTCCGATTGTCAAGGTGCCCCGCCCCTGCAAGGCGTGTCGAAAAAGCCGTGCCAGCACGGCTTTGCAGGACGGACAGGAGTGTCCGTCCTACTGAGAAATCAAGTTTGGGTAGGCCGGACACTCTTGTCCGGCCTTTTTCAACAAGCCCTTGAGGGCGTGTTGAAGAAGCTCTTGCAGTCAGGATGACCAGGCAATTGCAGTGTGCCACGGACAAGGAAGACCAAGCCGCTTCTTGGCTTGGTCTTCCTTGTCCGTGTCTTTCTTCGGATTGTAGGAAAGGACACGGACAAGCAGATTCTCCAAAGAACCGGAGAATCTGCTTGTCCGTGGCACCCTGTTTGGAAGCGGGGTTTTTCAACACGCCCCTGCGATCGCGATCCGCCGAAGGCGGATGATGAGCCGCGATTGATCAGACTTGGCACCCCCACCGCAGGAGATCCGCGTATCGCAAAGCAATTGCCATCAGGCAACGGCGTGTCTTAGCTTGGCGTCCGAACGTGTCCGAATTGTCTGACGACGTACGGCATGAAGACGCGGGGGAATGACAACATGGCGATCTCTGATTCGCACAAATCACCACCGATCATGAAGCGGAGCCGCGCCAAGATCTGGGTTCGCACCGGCATTCTGGCTGTGTTCGGCACGCTCTTTGGTCTGGTTCTTTACCATGACATCGCGTCGGGAGTGTTCCGCTTTTCGTGGGCTCTGATCATCTTCTTGGTCTGTCTGCCGGTCGGTTTCTGGATGAGGAAGCTGGTGCCGATGCAGGTTCATCCTGCATCCCGGCACGTCACTCTGTCTTTTGACCGAGTCTACTTCGCCCTGATTGTGCTCTTGGTCATCATCAAAGCCGTTGCCGGGAACATCTTGGGTGTGACGATCCTGGCGGATGTCGTCATGTGCATGATCCTGGGCCTGATGATCGGCCGTTTGAGTGGTATTTGTCTTCGCGTACGTGATCTAAGGCCAGATGAACCGAATCAACTGTAGCGGTTCAGCAACGAGCCGCTCGCAGATGGCCTCGATTCACGGGGTCTGTTGAAAAAGTGCCCGAATCGAGTGTTCCGTAGTTCGTGGCGACGAGTTTGCTTCGCTTCGCTCGCAATGATTTTATGAGCGTGCGCCTCCCTCGGCGAGAATTATGTTCTGGCCGGATGTGCTTAATGACACAAGGAGGCGCACTGTGGAGAATATCGCATTTGATTCGC
>Ga0315273_10004806_pt1 | contig 16625 bp, 15 predicted proteins | sample YL17G02_0_MG_FD_205753 | JGI IMG/M metagenome (GOLD analysis project Ga0315273, IMG submission 205753) | Sediment microbial communities from Yellowstone Lake, YNP, Wyoming, USA - YL17G02_0 | ecosystem: Environmental > Aquatic > Freshwater > Lake > Sediment | place: USA: Wyoming | collected... | reverse complement strand
GTTTTTGCATATCTTTAATGAGAGCAAGCATTCCATCTGATTTTTGTTTTAATGACTCATAAAAACGTGTGAATTCATTCGCATCGTCTCTTTTTCCAGCTTTGTCCTTTTCTCCCGCAGATATACTTGCAAGACATTCATAGTAATATTCAAATTTTTTCAATTTACGCGTAACTTCCAGTATGTCATTTTTAATACCTTCCAGTGTTGGATCACTGCTTGAAAGAAATTCCATAACCAAAGGATAATTATTTATATCAGGCAATGCTGAAAAGGAAGATATTTCGTCGGAACCCGGCATTGTCAGATCACAAGAAAGAGAAGGAGTTTCAGGAAAATCCACATAATATGAAATTTCCTCAAGGAGCATTGTTGCGGTTTGGTAATCGAACATGCTGCAGCACTGCGCAACAAAGAATCTTCTAAGATTAACTGATTTGTTATAAGTTAATAAAATATCAACAACTTTTACATTTAAGAGGTCTGGGGCTGGATTTTCAGCTTTTACAACATTTAATTCCGTAACTATATAATTTTTAATTCGTTCTTCAAGCCTTGATTTTTCTTCTGGTGAAAGAGAATCAAAAAATGCCATAAAATCTATTTGTTGTGCTTTTTGCTTTGGCTGTTCAGGTTGTCTTTCAGGTGGAACTTGCGATACATCCATGGCTCTTACAGCTACAGTTTTGGCATATGCCAATGGATCAACTGAGGGTTTTGCAGGTTCTTGCCTGGGTTCTGTATCTCCTTCTTGAATTGCTCGTAAACCTAAAACAGTATAATTATGTCTTTTTTTCTTTGACGAAATAGCCGGTTTTACAGGCTCACAAGGTTTTTCTTGAGCTTGCGGTGGTTGGGCGGCAACTTGTTCTAATTGTTCAGGTTTAACTCCAGAGGGAGTTTCAGACCATTCAAGCAATTCATTTCTTCCTGCCTCCGAATCAACTGTAGGAATTGGTTCATTTGGGTCTGTAAAAACAGGCATTCCATAACATGTTTTAGCAGTTAGTTGCATTACTGCTTCTGCTCCGTTTACACCTTCAGCAGCTTTATCTTTTATTGCTGTGATTCCAAATAACGTTGGATCACTGCGGCCTCCTTTTACAATAGGTATATTTGGTTTGCTTACAGTTCTTATTAATGAAAATTCTCCTTTCGAAAATTTATCCCATTGATCCAATAATCTAAATAAAGAAGGTTCCTGAACACCGTCTAAAAAGTTGGTTTTTAGTAAATATGCTTCGAGAAGTATATCAGCCGCAAAAGGGAATTTTTTTACTGCTTTTTGTAGATCCTTACTGTATTTTTTTAAGTAAGGTAAATATTTTTGAGTTAAAAATTTTAGGAATTTTTTCTGGGTTTCATCTTTAACCACTTTTTCGGCCTGATGATTAAAGAATTTTTCAAGCCCGGTAAAATATTCGTCAATCATATCCCTTTCAATTAATTCAAGAATTACAGCATCCGAAAGAAGGCTGATTGTAATATTGCGCCCGATTTCAATGAAATTGTTTTTATCTGATTCTAAAAGGTTTTCTAAGATAGGTTTTTTAGTTTTAGATAAACCGCATCTTTTTTTGACCTCATTAACAATAGGAAGTCTAAGCGGGCTTGTTCGGTTTTGCCTGAATTTTTCCGGAGAATTAAAATAAATATAATAAAAATTTCTTGATTCGTGCTCAATAGTTCCAACATTAATTTCCCCTTTAATTATTGCCTCAAATATCCTCCATATAAGCAGTTTTGTATCCTCATTGCCACCTGCAGCTTCTAATAATTTTTGCCATTTAGTTTCAAGATAATTTATTAATTTTGAAATATATTTTTGCTTTTGGGTCTCATCTTTTTCTTCATTGTATTTTTCAAGAACGCTCTCGAAAATTTGTGATATTTTATACAGTATGGAGCTAAACTCAACCATTTTCCCCTTTTCCTGTTCGTTTCGAGCATTTACACCTGCAAAAAAATGCATATAAAATCCGTTATCAAAAACCTGCTCCCCCGTTTGATCCTGATATTTTTTTACATGCTGGCGTACTAAAGTTTTAAGCTGGCTCTTTGTAAGAGGAGCTTTGCCCATTAAAAAATCCGCATCCTTTTGCGATTCAACAAGTAAATCAAGATTGTTGATAAATTCAGGCAGCGGTAGCGGCTTTCCGTCTTGCTCGGAAATTGAAACGTGCATCAGCGACCCGTATTCTCCTGTTATTTCGCTTAAGAATTTCTCCATAAGTGCAAATTATAATACAATTTGCCAATAAAGCAAGTCTAAATGTCATATTTAAGACTCGTAAAGTTATAACTGCTTTTGGAAGAAATTTTTACAAATATTTTTTAGAAGCAGGGCAGATATCTTTTAAAGCGCATTCTATGCATTTTGGCGTTGGCGCCTTGCATAAAGCCCTTCCGTGCTCAACTAAATAATACGCAAGCCGCCCCCAGTCATTTTTTGGGAAAAGTTTTATTAAATCTTTTTCGATTTTTTCAGGAGTTTTCTTGTCTGTAAGCCCTAAACGTATGGTGATTCTTTTTACATGGGTATCAACAACAACTCCCTCGTTTTTTCCGTACCAAACGTAAAGTAAAACATTTGCCGATTTTCGCGCTATTCCAGGGATGGTTATCAATTTTTCCATTGAATCGGGCACAATTCCGTTAAAATCTTTAATGATTTTTTGCGCAGCTCCTTTAATATTTTTCGCTTTGTTTCTAAAAAAACCGGTTGACCTCACATGATTTTCAAGTTCGCTAATGTCCGCTTCAGCAAAATCTTTAACTTTTTTATATCTTTTAAACAGCGGGGGAGTAACTATATTCACCCTTTTATCCGTGCACTGGGCTGAAAGTATTGTCGCAACCAAAAGCTCCCATACGCTTTTATGCGTTAGCGCGCACTTGGCGTTCGGGTACGTTTTGTTCAGCCTTTTGTAAATTTCAACTGCCCGTTTTTGTTTTTCTCTAAAGGTTTCCTTCATGACTAAAGAATAAACCAGGCAACTTTAATTTTCAACTGATGTTTCATCTTCAACCGGTTCCTCTTTTAAATATGAAGGCAGGAATTCTTCATTAATCTGGTCCAGCGGCAGAACGAACAATCGATCAACATGCACTCCGCTTTTAATAACCTCAAAATGCAGATGCGCTCCTGTTGTTAAATACCCTGATCCTTTTGTTCCCGGAACACCGCCCGAAAGTCCAATTATTTCACCGGGAAGGAGCAAATCACGCTCTTTTACAAGTACTTCCGAAATATGTCCGTAAACCGTTAAAAGACCCCCTTTATGAGCAAGAATAATATAACTGTATGAGTTGTCGCCATTATCTTTGATTTTATAAACAACTCCGGCGAGCGGCGCCTGAATGGGCGTGCCCTGGGCTGTCGGAAGATCAATTGCGTTATGAGGTATGCCGAAAGTCGAAAGATAAGAAGCATCATGAAAGAACGCGCTTATTCCGCCGGCAGGTTTAATTGGCCATGCCATAACAGCATCGCCTGAAATGCTTTCATCCATTTCAAAATCATATACGGCTCTAACATTCGGATTTATTAAATTTTTATAATTATCCGGATTAAAGTTTTCTCCATCCTCGGTAATTTTCTGCTGAATAAAGCCAAGATTATCTTTAAGAGCATTTATTTCAGCAATTAACCCAAGTTGTTCCTGTTTCGACTGGGATATAAGTTCACGGTAAATTTGCTCTTCACCTTTTGTCTGTGCGAGAATTTTTTCTTTGCCGTTGCGCTGAAGCTGAATGGTCTTTTTTTCTTGGGACAGCCGGGCTTTTAAGCGGTCGAGTTTAACCTGAGTAAGGTTAAGAATCCGGTTATTTCTTTCAAGAGTGAGTTTTGTTTCTTCAATATTATTAAAAATATTTTCACCTGTCTGTTCCAGAATTGTATAGTACTGAATCCCCTGAAAAGTATTTCCCACAGATGCGTCAGCAAGAAGCAGTTTTGTTACACTTACATTTTCTTCTCCGTTTGAATCGTAAAAATTATTTTCCTGAACATATAAAAGTTTTAAATATTCTTTTAAAAGAAGCTTCTGGTCTTCAAGTTCAATTCTTTTAATATCCACGTCCTGTTTTATTACCTCAATTTCATTTTCTCTTTGTGCTATTTGTTTTTCAACATTCCTTATTTTATCCTCCGTGTTATGTATAAGGTAATTAAAATTATCGATCTGTTCTTTTAATGAAGTTATTGTTTCGGTAACCTGTGTGAGCTTATCTTTTGCGGCATTCAGGCTTGAAGATAACTGAAAATACTCATTTCTGGCATTTTGAAGGTTTTTTCTTATTTGAATGAGTAAAAGCTGGTTTTTCTTTTCTTTTTCGTTTATTACGGGCACTTTTTGAAGATCTCGGGACTCATCGGAAATTGTTCCGAGAACTGCACCCGTGGCATTTTCAATAACAGCCGGAGCATCATCGGCGAAAGCGCTGTTGACATGAGAAACTTGAATTGTAAGCGCAAAAACAGCTATAAAGGCGATAATCCTGCTTGATTCCTTTAAAATCCTCAATTTTTGTTTTGTTTAAAAGCTTTTTATCTATTTATTATACTAAAAAATGGGCATTTTATAAAGACCAAAGTCAGGTTTTAAAGCTAAAAAAGCTTGCAAACCTGTTCATATTCTATTAAAATCGTTCTGCTTTAATTTAATTATTAATCAATTATTATATGGCACACAAAAAGGCCGGTGGGTCCACCAGAAACGGCAGAGATTCGCAGTCACAGAGACTCGGGGTAAAAGTATTCGGAGCCGAAGCTGTAAAAGCAGGCGCAATTATTGTAAGGCAGAGAGGCACAAAAATGCTTCCGGGTAAAAACGTTGGTCTAGGAAGAGATTATACGATTTTTGCTTTAAAAGCAGGAAAAGTCGAATTTACCGAAAAAAATGTCACTAAATTTGACGGTAGAAAATTCAAAAATGTTTTAGTTAATATAATTTAAATCAATAAAAACATGAAACTTTCTCCAAAAGCTCTTGGTTTATCATTTGGAATTATCTATGGAATTGCTCTCTGTGCAGCTACTTTATTGACTGTTTATACTGGTTATTTAAAAAATATTGCTGATTTGTTTGTAGGAGTTTATCCTTATTATGAAGTTAGTATATATGGTGCAATAGCAGGTTTAATATGGGGATTTATAGACGGTCTGATAGCAGGATTAATATTCGGATGGATTTATAATATTTTTGCTCCGGGCAGCGTAGATTAATCAATAAAAATGGCTGAACCAGAATTTTTTGGCGGGATGGACGCGAACGCGGACAAAATAGACCCCGCTGCGTTTGAAAAATTCAAGGAACGCATAAAAGCCGCTGCCGCCCAGATAAAAGCACTTCAGGCAGGGGAGCAGAAACAGCGTAAAAAGGAGGAAAAACTCATCAAGATCCTTTTAAAATTTGTTAAAACCGGGACAAAAAAAGATATCATGCTTTTAATAGCGAGGTTATTGGAGCAAAACGTACCACCGCTGTTTATTTTAAGTATAGTTTCACTTGGACACGAAGATATAAAAAAGGATTTAAATGACGAAAAACTGCTGGCTGAAGACCAAAAAGGGGACAGCGAAAAAAAAGAATTAACAGAAAAAGTTAATAAAAATTCCCTCTCAGTGCTCGAAGGAAACAAAGCCCTGCCCTTAAAATTACGTATAGAAATCGATGAATGGCTTAAATATATCTATAATCAGGCCTTTGAAGATCCTCACAGACTTATAAGAACAGCTTTAGACAGCGAAAATAATATAATTCTACCGTTAGTACAGCTACCTGCCTTTATTTTACGTGATTACTTAGAGAAAAACGGCCAGCCCGCCGATTACGAAAAATTAAAAGAATTCAGCAAATTCTTTATGATCGGAATCATGGAAAAAGCTATTGATAAGATCAAAGAACAGAAAGAGATTAAGGAAGGGGAGATTTAATTCATCATATTCTTTTTACCTGACGATAATTCTGCGAGTGCGTTTACGCCAGAGGTTTCATATGCCGTATTTAAATTTTGACATCCGGATTCAATCTGATTTATATGATGATCTGCTAAATTAACCATTCCTTCCAGTTTTAATAATTCATTTCTTGTTTTTCCTGCATTTCTATATCCAAATATTGAACCAATGATACCTACAAGATATCCTATTGCCAATGGAAGTCCAAAACCTGCAACTGCAGCTGTTCCTCCGGCTACATAAAGACCTGTGTGAGCTGTCCCAGTTGCCAAAAGTGCCCAGCTTCCTCTTTGCGGAGATATTTTATCTGCCTGCAATTGAGTAGGCAAACCAAAAGGACTATTGGGTAGATTTGCCATTTTATATAATTCTTGAATTTCTTTTAAATTGTTTTTTAATTTATGACTTTTTAATATTCCGTATATAGCCATAAATGGTAATAATAAAGCTTCAACTACTTTCGATTTTCTAGTTTTACCTGCAAGACTTTTTGCTTGAATAATTCTTCTTTTTAAGTCCTCTATTATTTCCTTTGTAAACGCAACTTTTCTTAAAGTTTCATTACTAGCCTGAACTGCCGGACTAAATAAAGTTCCATACCTTTTTACATCATGGCGTAATGTTTTATCTAATGCAGTGCGAGATTGATCAACAGAAAAAGGTTTATCGGGTTTAGGTTGAGTGCCGGTAATTTCACCTGTTTTTTTATCTGCTGCTGTTTCAATTTCTTTAAGATCAGATGGGCTAAATCCATCCCTTTTTACAGTTTCTAAAGCAGGCTGAAATCGATTTTGTTTGATAGAATTTGTTACGGCTGATTTATCAGGACCAAAAAGTGGTTCATTCAGCAAATCATCCGGTTTTTTAAATTGTGGTTCAGCTGTCATAATTTTAGTTTTTATTGTTTGTTTTGCAATTTTGCTTTTAAATAAGCAATTTCTTCACTTTCTTTTCCTTTTGCTACAGATTCAGATAGTTTATCGGTCTCCTTGTTTAAAATTGCCTTTTTAGCTTGATAATCAGCTAAAAGTTCCAACTTTTTTATTACTCTTTCTTTAATATTTTGATCTTTTTGTTTCATAGAATTTTGATTAACTATGTATATTATACGATATTTTATAATTTTATGCAACTTAATTTGCTGAGTTTTGTAATGAATAATTAATCATTCATTAATGAAGAAGCTGCTACTCCTCCTGCGACCCCTCCTGCAGCTGCGGTTCCGAATCCTCTACCTGTTGATGCACCGGTCATTAATTCAAGATTAGTAAGGCTGTTTTGAACGTAAGTCCTTTGAAATGTATTTGGAGGTACTCCTTGTTTTAGTCCAAGAACTTCTGTACGGAAATCGTGAAGCTTTGTTGTTGCCTGATCTATCTGCTTATCCGATTCTATTGATTTTGATTCCCCAAAATAAGATACGATTCCTCCGATTATTGAAGCAAGGCCTCCTCCAATTAAAAGTCCAAGCCCTGCACCCGGAATAACGGCAGCTGATGCCATCAATGCATTCATGCTTATTGCGGCACCAGCAGTTACAGTGCCAACACCTGCCAAACCAATCGTTTCGCCAACAAGAGAAGTTTTATCACCCTGCCCGTATCTGGCTGATACTTTGTCTTTGTTTAATAAATCCATATAACGTTTATTCTTTAATTCAGGCGGTACTTTGTTATATAAATCTTCTACCCTAGCAAGCAATCCTTTGAACTTTTTTGTATGAAAAAGTTTTTGAATAGAAGTTACAAGCGGGAATCCCCATGTTTTTTCTCTGCTGCTTTTTAAACGATATATTTCAGCCTGATCAACAGCTTCATCAAGAGCCGCGAGCAATTCATCAAGAATCTGGTTTGTCTGATAATCCAAATTGTGTTTCATGCCGTAATCAGCTACCTGCTTTTCAAGCTGAGGTCTTCTTTCATTTTCAACCTGATTGGGAGTAAACGGTTTGTTTTCTGGTGGTTTTGGAATGCCATATTTATTAACAATTGCATCGTCGAGCCTTGTTTCAGCACCTTTTAGATCTTTTACTCCGCCTTTCTCAATAAGTTCTCTCGCACCTGTAAAATTTCCCTTGTCGAGATCTCTCTGCCATTCTTCCATCCCCAACATCGGCGGTTGAGGCAATTTTCCGCCTTTTTCTAATGATTTTATATTTGTTTCCATTTTTATTTATTATTAATTTTTGCTTTTATTGCTGTAATTTGATCTTCGTCCAAACATTGTCTTTCAGCTTCTTCCATTTCTTCATCAGCCTTTGCCAAAAAATTTTCCATAAACTGGTATTTTTCGAGAACTTTAAGTTTTTCAATTAATCTTTGTGAATTTTTATCTGTCATACTGGCTTTGTTTATATTTTTTTGTTCTTTATATTATATAATATTTTTAGTAAAAATGCAAGAAAAAGAGGGTTGGACATTTAAAGAAAGCCATTCTATGAAAGAAAATGCGAAACCGCGGGCTCCACGCCCGCTCAAGTAGTCCCGCCAAGGCGGGACTTATATGGTCGGGGTACCCGGATTTGAACCGGGGACCTCAGCGTCCCGAACGCTGCGCGCTAGCCAACTGCGCTATACCCCGAAATTTTGATTTCGAATTTTATATAGTCCAGCCGTCGTGAATAATTCCGACTAAATAATAATTGCCGTCCTTTTTCTCAAATACAAGCCTTAAACTTTCCCAGTCCATACCCTCATACTGAGCATCGAAACCGGTGAAATGATATTCAGCAAATTCAGCATCAGGATAAGCTTCTATAATATTGTTTATTGTATTTCCTGTACCGATAATTTCATTAAATTTAACATCCGGAGCGTTCATAAAATCCTTATCATACACAAATTTATCAAAATACTGTGCAAAAGGCAGATCTATTGGCTCGCCTGATCCATCATACGACCCCCATACAAATGTTCGGCTTAAAATATAAGCATTTTCAAGGACAATTGGCTCTAAAACAACATCTTTTTCAAGATCAATATATGAATAAGGGGAGAATCTGACGCCTTTTTCACCTGCCATTGCAGCTAAAGTCTTCATATCCTTGTTTTTTAGAGCAAGAATAGCAGCAGAAGAAGCCTCTTCTAATGTCGAATATTGTTTTAATTGTGCAGTTTCTTCGGGCTTTACTATTCCTGCTGGTTTTGTTGTTTCTTCAGGTTTAACAGTGTTGTTAGGTTTTACTGTGTCGGTTGGGGTTGTAACCGTTGGTTGGTTAGTATCTGTTGTTGTTTGTTGATTTGGTTCATTGCATCCAGCAAACGAAAGCATAAATAAAGCGCTTAATAAAGCGATTGATGCGATTTTTTTCATTTTGAATTTATTAAGATTACTGCGAAATTTTATACTTATTTCTATTTTTTCGCAATAATCGCAAAAACCTTTTTTACCTGTTAGCCTTTGTAAGTTCTTGTATCTTTTCTTCAATTGCAGCTATATTTACGCTAATTATATTAAGTAAAGATAACGGATTTAATGCAGGTATTTCTCGGCTTTTAACATGTATATGCTTTGTTCCATCCGGTGTTATTGTAACACTGCGGGAATCTTCCCGATAACCTCCTTTATTAAGGAGTTTCCCATTTCTACTATCAAAACTATAAGTATGTTTGTCTGAACCCATCCTTAAAATTAGTAAAAATATTTTTGGTTCAGATGTTTGCACAATGTGTAAATTACCAGTATCAATTCCTTTTTCAGGCTTAGGTATTTTTTTAAGATAATTCATTAATATTTGTCCTAATCGCTGTAATTTTAATTTCTCAGCATCAGGTCTTATTTCTTCATCTGGATGCATAACTAAATTATCTCGGGAATTCAGTTTTCCTTCTTTATAAATAAAATGATAAGGTGTTGACTTAATAAGAGAAAACTTGTTTGTTTGATTGAACGAGGTATTCTTTTTCATATTTTTGTTTTTTAATAAATTGCACGTATACTATAGCATAATTTGATAACAAAGTAAACGTTATGTTCGGTTCCATAGTTTCAAGTGCACTTCGGGTTCTGGGCGGAAGGTGTAGAACAAGTTAAAGTATATTGCCGCCGGAGGTCTCATATCAAGAGATTCGTGCGGCCTGTAGATATTGTATTCAATGAGCCATTTGGTTAATGCTTCATTGATGATATATAAAGGCTGTGTTAAATCACAGCGCCAGTAAAAGCCCTTCTGGAGGGTTTCGTTGAATCTTTCAGCGACGGCGTTGTCTTTCGGGGTTCTTGGTCTTGTGAAAAAATGTTCGATATTTTGTTCTTTGCAGGCTTTGTGGAAGAAGGCCAGGAATTCAGAGCCGTTGTCTGTGAGTACAGCTTTGATAGGTGTTTGCAATATATCGGCCATCTTTTGTAACAGTTCGCGTGGAACGATTGATGAATGTTTGTCCGTAGCCATTGCAAAGGCTATACGGGTTGCGATATCTATACAGCAGACAAAATAAAGTTTTTTGAAATCAGCCCCTATATATTCAGTTATTGAATCAAGAACAACCAGATCGCCTGGATTTTGGACTGAAAAATCTTTGGGCAGTTTTTCCCGTTTAATCCTCCATACGGATCTAGGTGCCGGTTTTTTATGATATCCGGGACACCGGTTTCTAACAAGCATTGATTTGGATTTAAGATAACGATAGATGGTTGATGTACCGATATTTACGAAAAATATTTTTAATTTTTTGTGTCCCCAATCGGGGAACAGATAAGCAAATTTTTCGATTTCCATCTTTTCAGAAAAGAACATTTTAAAACCTCTCTTCTGTTTTGGACCTGTCTTTTTGGGGATCAATCCGCCAAGTCCTTCAGTTTTTCGTATGTGTATGAGCTTTTGAATATAACTTCTTGAAGTTGAAAATGTTCTCGCTGTCAGTGTTTGTTCTTCGCCGTTCAAATCAAAAAAGCTGAGGATTAAGAGCCTTTCCCTCAAAATATTTCTTTGCCATTCGGAAAGAACCGTTTCATCAAATTGGTTCAAAGCCGCACGAATCCCTTTTAATCCTTTTGTAGGGTGGTACAATTTCATCGGGGTGTAGGTTAGAGAGTAGATATTTCTATTCTACACCCTTCTTTTTTGTGCCCGAAGTGCACTTGAGATTCATGAAACTACGTACGTTAGCGTTGTATAAAGCATGAAAATATTATATAATATATTGTTGCTAATACAATTAATCATGAAAAAAAATAAAATGGACAATTTATTTTATTCTAAATTTACATTTAAAGAATCCATGGGAGGGATTCCTATATTACCTAATGATGAATTAAAAAAGGCACGATTACAGCCGAAACATTCAGATGAAATAAGCCCGGAATCTCAAGAATATATTAAAAGGACTAAATTTCGTGAAGAACTTGGAATAAAAGAATATAATTCTGTACTCGAAAAATCCATGCGGGAAAATCGAGACTTTGATTTAGGATCAAGAGTAATGAAAACTATTGTTGATAATATTTCAGCAAATCTTGAAGCACGTGCAGATTTTTTAACAAATGTTAATAAATATAAGGCAGTTTTAAAAGATGTCGGAATAAAAATAGATCGTCCAGATATCCAAAAAATGTTTGCAGCAAGAGGCGGCGAAATAATGAAACGTTTTATTATAAAAATTATATCTGGTGACAAAGTATTTTCCGACTTTTTATTAAATTTTCCGACTTTTTATAAAAATATTGTATTGACAAGAGAACTTATAGCAAGCAAATGCCCAAGAAACCTTTTAAATGTTTTTGTTTTAATTGAGGGAGCTCCGCTTATAGTTCGGTTGGAGATAATAAGATATTGCATAACCAGAAAAGAAACTTTAGAAAATATATTAAATTATCGCAATCAATACAAAAATACTGTAAAAATTGGAGATATGCCCAGAGACGAGCGAAACTCAGTGCTTACTGCGATAATCAAACATGAACAAGCAGATGCGGATATACTTAATTTAGTATTACCTATTGCTCGGGCTGAAGATTTACCGGTATTTAGGGATATGGCTCTTTCCCGATATATAAATGAAACCATAATAACTGCTATGTTTAATAAATCACGGGCGATAAAAAATGATTTCTGGGTAAATTCATATTTGGTTTCAAATCCTTCTGTGAAACAACCGGCAATTTATAACATTGTTGGAAATCTAAAAAATATTGTTCCATCAAATAAAAGATCAGATCTTGCACAGGAAATTAAAGAAAAACGTATGCCAATAGTGCAACCATATTTAGCGCAAATAAACAAAGTTATTCAAGAAACCCGGAGAGGATAAAAATTGCTTATGCTTCTTTATATATCTTTGGGGTGAGTTGTGGGATTCGAACCCACGACCCTCGGGACCACAACCCGATGCTCTAACCAACTGAGCTAAACTCACCATGGTGATTTGAAGGTGCGTTTTTGCACGCACAAAATATTTTATATTTTTGAGCTTTTAAACGCAAGCAATTCATTGTCCGATGAATGCATTTCGTCGGACGATTTCATCCGACAATGCGTGTTCATCCGATGATTTCATATCCATCCGACGAGCATAAAAAAAGGCTCCCCCTGCTTGAGGGGAAGCCTTTCTTAGTTTTAGGAGTACCAACGCCCTAGAAAAGCCTCGATATCCTAAAGTACTAAATATAATTAATCCCGAATTGTCATACCTTTACAAACTGGTTAACATCATACGAAAGTTTTGTTGAGTCATAATATCTGGTGAGATACTGAACGGCCGTATAGGGGTCGTTATCGTATTCCTTGCCCGCAAAAATATAATATTTCAGGTAAAGGTATTTTTGTTTAATCTGGGTGTTATATTTTGCCATTTCCCTGAACTGGGCTCCGTGCAGAATATAATAATCATAACTTTCTGCGAAGTCCTCAAACGGGTCTGTTTTTGCGTATCCGGTAACAAAATCCGTATTCTGAGCACCTTCTTTTTGCGTTTTCTCGTTTTTCCAGGAGATTCTGTAGAATTTTAGGCTTACATCGTCATTATAAATGGCATTTGAACCATCCATAAATTCGCTTTTTCCGGCGAATGTGGATCCTGTATTCTTACCCGTATCTACGGTATGTGCGATTTCATGCACTAGAACTGACATAAGCTCGCTGTCTGTAACATCAGAGCACCGTAAAATTACAGTTGAACCTCCGCCAAGACCTCTTCTGCCCTCCGCAAAATATAACGTAAGATTTTTTATATAAGCGCCGTGAGATTTTGGCACTGAAGCCAAAGTCTTAAAAACCAGCGCCTTGCAATGATTCAAAGAGCGATCGTCACTTTGGCTTGATTCGTTATACGATGTACCCGGGTGAAGTGTCATATCTAAGCCATCCAAAGCACTTGCGTACACTTCCTCGGTCAGAGCCGCAGAATGATTATACCCGTCTAGAATATCAGCAGCAAGGCTTTCATTGGAAATCTGTTGATATATTGTGGGTATATTTTCTACATTTATTACAAGGAACAAAAAAATGCCTAATATAAGCGTATAAAACCTTAAAGCCTGTCTCATGGTTTCGTGCAGTTAAGAGATACTGACAGACTTTTGTTTTAGTTTTTAATTTCGAAGATTGAGGTTAAAAGGAAGAAATCATAACAAAAAATAAGCATTATGTCAATGCCAAAATTAATATAGCAAAAATTACCCGAGATACGCCCAATCCCGAGATACGCCCAATCCGGAGATACGCCCAATCCCGAGATACGCCTAAACCGAGGATGCCGCCAACTCGGGTATCACCTTACTCTCCTAATTTAAATTTTCCTGTATTCTTCAACTTCGCTATCAACAGCTCTTTTTGTTTCAGTCCATGGTTTGTTCATAAATGCTGCCACAATAAATTCTTTATAATAATTTGTTAATGTAGGTAACTGAGCGATAATTTGAGCGATTAAAGGATTAGGTGCTGACGGTACTGCAGGTACTGCGTAACCTACAGTTATAGCTGCTTTAAGAACATCTAACGCCGCATTAAATTGTGCCTTAGCGACTGATGCATGCAGTGTCCTGTCATTTATCCTCTTAAGAGCCTCTATGGCATTTAAATCACCATAACATGCAAGTACAAGCATATTTCCCAGTCCGGCCATTATTTCTTCATTAGCCTCAGCTTTTAAGCTTGGTGTTGTAATATTTGTGAGTCTCTGATCAACAACTTCTTTTGTTGCGGTACGTATTTGTTCCTCAACATTTATACCGCCCAAGGGCAAAATATTCATTCCGGTTGCTGTCTTTATTTCCTGATCATTAAAATTATGGCTGGAAAGATACCTTGCGAGGCCTGCTTTTGTTATTCCTTTGCCGGCAAATTCTCTGCTGTAATGGTTTAAAGCATTGTTAATTTCGTTTACTTGAGTCTTGTTTAATCTAAAACGTGCCAAAAATGATTCAAAACAGCCGCCCATTTCAGAAGTCACCCCGTAATTAAAACCAGCAAAATTTTTGGTTGTAGAAGGCGCTGATAAAATTTTAAAATCATTTATCGTTAAACTCTCGTTTGTTTTCATCGGTTCGGCTTTTCGCATCTGAATCATATCCCCGTCTGTCCATTCTTTGTTTTTGCGAAGTTCAAATTCCTGAGAACCCGGCAAGGTAACCCTAACAAACATAACATATTCTTTGATTTCATCTTTACTTTTGTCCTCCAAGAATACGCCATATACAGGCTGAACAAATTCGTGAATTCTGCTCTGTATTGAAACCGGCTGGTTTTTAAACTGGTCTGTTTTTTTAATGAAATCAATTGCCTGCTTTCTTGCATTGGCTATTGAGGCAACGCGAGCATCATTTCGTGTTTTATTAGCCTTTTTAAAAGTATCATAATCTACTTTTACTTTTGAAGTCATTAATAATGCATTTTCACCTGTATCTGCAATAAAATGAATGGCTTTTGTTGGATCATGCTTATACTGGGTTTCATAAAGAGCTTTGTATCCCGGTGTATATCTTCCTAGCGACTTATCTTTTATAACATCAATTAAAGGTTTGTTTGTTGCATAACTATCTTCATTTATATGTTTAAGATTTTTTTCATTTACTGCTTTGCTCGGATATTTATACGGACTGTATGCCTGTCGTTTCCAGTTATATGGCATTCCTGTAACCATCCACCATTCATCTGTTTGTCCGCGCTGGGTTGAATCGAGTTCAACACCGCTAAATTTAATTTCTTTACCATCTTTGTTCGGTTTGTATTTCATTATGTCTTTTTGAAGAGCCGCAGCAATTATCAGCCCCAGTGTAGGCTTAGGATATATTTCGCCCCTGGCCTCAGCCTCTTTTCGTCTTTTTTCAAAAGCCGCCTGCATAAGTGCTATGCTGCTTCCTTCTTTGTTGAGTTTCCTGTCGAGCATTTTCATCGCTCTGTAAATCTGATTTCGGGACATATTATCTTCAGCAACACCGCCTACAGATATTTCTCTCATATTATCCGAAATTGGCGTGCGTCGGTATTCATCTTCAGCAAGAAGATACAATTTTGCAATTTCGTTAAAATCCTGATCGCCGAGATTTATAAGTGCGCTGTTCATAATTTCAGCGCCATCATCATTTGTATTAAAGGAAGATTTTAAGAAGTTTCTTTTGCCAGCTTTTCTTTCTATATACTTTCCAGTAACATCCTTAAGGCTTTTTCCTAAAAATACTTTGGAAGTTGTGTTGATTGCATAATAACCTATTCCTAATAAAGCTACTTTTTTAAATACCTCTCTCATTTTACCTACATCATCGTTTTTGCTGTTTAAAAACCACGCAAGACTTACAAGGATCGTTGCTCCCGCAACGAGTTTTTGATTGCCGTCCATTCCGGCAAAATTATCTCTGAATTTCTGAAATAATCCTGCAGCTGCGCCTTCAGCGCTCTTTGCAATTTCAAGAGGCTTATCCAGCAGTGTTTGTCTGTCCTTATTTAATTTTTCCTCAAGATCAATTTGTTTCCCTATCCATTCTCTGTATTTGTCGTATTTTTCTTTTGCATTAACTAATTCGTCGATATTTTGCTGGGTTAAAGAGTCTTTTTTTATTATTATGGAATTATTAATAGCTTTTTCTAAATCATCTTTGTTTTCTGCTTTAAATATTTCATTCAGATATTTATATAATCTTTGATTTTTTGATGCGTTAATATTCCCTAGACGTATTCTTTCAACAACATCAAAAACAGCTCTTACATCTCTGATAAAAACAATATCTGCTTTATATTCGGCAGGAACTATAGCTGGATTATTTAGATTAGTTTCCAGTTCCCCGGTATTCATTGCCTGAAATAATTTATTGTAATCAGGAAATGAAAGAGTATTGCCGTTTTGTTGATTAACCATAGAAGCTCTTCTTTCAAGATTTTCAAAAGTTGTATTGTCAGGATCAAGATCTTTTGCCTGATCATATGTAATTATAGCGGGCTGAGCTTCCCTTAGTGAAACAGCAAGTTTTTTTATGTGTTTAAGAAATGTTTCAGCTGTTTTTGGAAGGCTGCCCTGGTTATTCTCAAGAGGATTTATTAAATCCAGAAATCCTTTTTTATTCAGATCATCAACAGTCTTAATATCCGGATATAAATTCTTTCGGGCTTCATATCTTTTTACAATCTCGTGAGTATGGTCCGAAGTATCAATTCCTGTTCGAGGTGCGGTATCTGGTGCCCTTGGAGTCCCTGTATGTCCTGGCGGTGGTGTCATTTTTTGTTTTTATATAT